>LNFM01000752.1_pt1 | contig 77509 bp, 75 predicted proteins | sample 596031 | NCBI WGS metagenome assembly LNFM01 (sample SAMN04254537, study PRJNA301005) | activated carbon metagenome | isolation source: dual media filters at the Ann Arbor, Michigan drinking water treatment plant | place: USA: Ann Arbor | reverse complement strand
GGCGTCAGATAGTGAACGCGGATGCCGAATGTGTCCGCCTGCTTTCCGATTTCGGTCAGCGACCGCACCACGCCGTTGATCTGGGGATGCCAGGCGTCGGTGACAATCAGAACCTTCATCACGCCGGGACCGGAACGCCTTTGGCGGGAGCGGCCGACACCGGCGAGAGGTTCGCCTCCGGAATGGTCCAGGTGAGCAGTTCGAAGGTGCCGTCGTAATGCTCGGCAAGTGCCGTGCAGCTTTCGACCCAGTCGCCGCAATTCATATAGCGCGTGCCGTAAAGATCGTGGATCGTGGCGTGGTGAATGTGACCGCAGATCACGCCCTCGACATTCTGCTTGCGGGCTTCGAGCGCCACCGCCTGCTCGAACTCGCCGATGAAATTCACGGCGTTCTTCACCTTGTGCTTCGCCCATTTCGAGAGCGACCAGTAGGTCAGCCCGAGCCTGCGGCGGATCCAGTTGAAATAGCGGTTTGCGAAGATCGCGAAGTCGTAGGCCCAGTCGCCGAAATACGCGAGCCAGCGCGCGTTGCGCACGATTACGTCGAACACGTCACCATGCAGCACCAGAAACTTCTTGCCATCAGCGCTCTCGTGGATCGCGGTCTCAGCGACTTCGATGCCGCCGAAATGTGTGCCGTAATAGTCGCGCAGGAATTCGTCGTGGTTGCCGGGAATGTAGACGATACGCGCGCCCTTGCGCGCCTTACGAAGGATTTTTTGCACAACATCGTTGTGCGCCTGCGGCCAGTACCATGACGAGCGCATACGCCAGCCATCGACGATATCGCCGACGAGATAAATCACATCGGCATCGTGATCGCGCAGGAACGTAAGAAATAGATTGGCCTGGCATCCCCGCGTGCCGAGGTGAACGTCGGAGATGAAGAGAGTGCGAAATCTCCGGCTGGCCGGAGCGTCGTCGTGCGATTGGTCTTTGAATGCTACCGGGATCTGCAACATGGCGACCGGGTAGCGCATTCGTACAACGATTATATGACGTTACCGCCTGCCGAGCGTTAACGAACGATCAGATAAACAAAGCGGCTACCGACAGCACTAAAATTGCGGCCAAGGCATAATTAAAGATACGGCGTTTCTTCTCGTCCTTCAGCATCGCGGAAATCGCGACGCCGAACAGGCACCACAGCACGAGCGACGGAAACGTGATGATCGCCGAGACCAACGTGAAGATCGCTACTTCCCAGAAGAATGCGTTCGCCGAAAGCCCCGGTGTCGTGAAGGCCGCGATCGCACCGAGCGCAATCGACCATGCCTTCGGATTGAGCCACTGGAAAAAGAACGCTTCGAAGAAGCCGACCGGCCGCGAAGTGCCTGCGGCTTGCGGCGCATTGGCGCGCACCAGTTTCCAAGCGAGATACAAAAGAAACGCCGCGCCGACATAACGCATCGCATTGTGCAGCCACGGAACAACCTTGAACAGTTCGCCAAGCCCCAACCCGAGTGCCGCCAGCATCAAGGGATAGCCGGCCGAGACGCCAAGCATCTGCGGCATGGTTCTGCGAAACCCGAACGTCGCGCCCGAGAGCGTCGAGATCGTGTTGTTCGGCCCCGGCGTCACCGCACCGGCAAGCGTGAAGATCGAGAATGCGAGGAGCTGTTCTGGCAAAGTGGGCGTTGTTTGCCACACGGGCCGCGTCTCCGCCATGCGGCAGCGCGCATTGCGGCCATCCCGATTTCGGCTAGGCTGCGCGCCGAATTGGGAGGACTTAATACCATGAAACTCGTCCGTTACGGCCCGGCCGGCAAGGAAAAGCCCGGCATCATCGACAAGAACGGCAAGCTCAGGAGTCTCGCGAAAATCATTCCGGACATCACGCCGGAAACGCTCGCCGCCGGTGCGATCAACAAGATCAAGAAAGCGAAGATCGAGAAGCTGCCGGTAGTGAGCGGCAAGCCGCGTCTCGGCTCGCCGGTCGGCAAGGTCGGCAACTTTCCGTCGATCGGCCTGAACTACGCCGATCACGCCGCCGAAGCCGGTATGCCGATCCCAAAAGAGCCGATCATCTTCTCCAAGGCACCGAACTGCATCGTCGGCCCGAACGACAACGTGATGGTGCCGAAGGGCTCGACCAAACTCGACTGGGAAGTCGAAATCGCGATCGTGATCGGCAAGCGTGCGCGCTACATCGAAGAGAAGGACGCGGTGAAACACATCGCGGGCTACGCAGTCTGCAATGACGTTTCCGAGCGCGCTTTCCAGCTCGAAGGCACCGGCCAGTGGCTTAAAGGAAAATGCGCGGAATCTTTCGGGCCGCTTGGACCTTGGTTAGTCACCACCGACGAGATCAAGGACCCGCAGAAGCTCAAAATGTATCTCGACGTGAACGGGAAGCGGATGCAGACCGGCAATACCAAGACCATGATCTTCTCCTGCGCCTTCATCGTGGCCTACGTCTCGAAATTCATGGTGCTGGAGCCGGGTGACGTGATTACCACCGGCACGCCGCCGGGCGTCGGCATGGGCATGAAGCCGCAGGTGTTCCTGAAGGCGGGCGACGTGATCGCGCTCGGCATCGAGGGCCTCGGCGACCAGAAGCAGAAAGTCGTGGCGTTCAAGAAGTAAGCAAACCGCGGCTGCTCAAGGCGAAAACTTGGGCAGCCGGTTTCTTGAGCGCAGGCGGCCTAGCGAATAGGCTTGCCGGACTGTAATAAAGGGCCTCTACCGATGATGACCGTGTTTCGCGCTACCTCCATTGTTTTCCTGCTCGCGCCTGGCGCTGCGCTCGCCCATACCGGCACCGGCGCACATGAACACGGCTTCGCTTATGGCTTCCTGCATCCGCTCGGCGGATTGGACCATCTGCTTGCGATGATTGCGGTCGGCCTGCTCGCAGCACACCTCGGCGGACGCGCCCTCTGGCTGGTTCCACTTAGCTTCGTTGTCTTGATGGCAGCGGGCGGCGCCATAGGTTTTGCGGAAGTCGGCATTCCTTATGTCGAACTTCTGATCGCGGCTTCCGTCGTCGTGCTCGGCGCGCTCGTTGCGTTCCGCACGAATATGCCGCTCGCCGCCGCCATGTTGATCGCGGGCTTCTTTGCGATCTTCCACGGTCACGCGCATGGCGCAGAATTGCCTGACGGGAATTCGCCCTTCCCTTACGCGGCGGGCTTTCTGATCGCGACAGCTTTGCTGCACATCGCGGGCATCGTAATCGGCCTTGGTCTTGCGAAGCTTTCCGCGAGCGGTATAGGTCAGCGCATCGTCCAGGCAAGCGGCGGCATCATGGCACTTGCCGGCGTCGTGCTGCTGACGCGCCTACTCTGATTTGTCATCGGGCACGGGTAACTTGCGCCAATGGCTGAGCGCGCAAGAACAGCGGTGCTCGCAGGAATCGTCTGTGCCATAGCGAGCATTGCATTCCACTCTGCAAATGCGGCCGGCGGTGCGTTCTTCGTGGACGATGCCGCGGTCGATAGTCCAGGAAAATGCAAAGCCGAAAGCTGGCTCGCAGCGTCAGATCATGCGCCATCGAATGGCGTCGCTGTTGTTGCATCGAATTGCACTGTTGGATTTCTGAACCATCGCGTCGAAGTTGGCTCCTCTTTCGCTCGAACGCGAACGGATGGCGCCTATGTATCGGGTGTGACGCTTAAAGGTAAGACGCCGATACCCGGAGTTGATTTCAACGCGAACAGCAAGTTTGGCGTAGCGCTTGTCGGCAGCATTACCTACGACGTCACGGCCGAGCGTTACAGTACGGGGTTCATCGCACTTCCGGTCTCAATTCGGATCTCCGAAACGCTCGTTCTACTTGTGAACGTCGGTCACTCCCATGACCAGTATGCAAATCTCTCGTCAACGACGTGGGGCGCGGCATTCGAGCTCAACCTGAAGCCGCTCGGCTACGAGAGGCTGACGCTGATCGCCGAGATATTCGGCAACGACCGGGAACGCGATCCGCGCACGCAACTGGTTTGCGATTCTCTCCAGTCGAAAAGGTCGATCTCGATTTGATCTATGGGCACGGACTTGCCGGACAGACGGACAACTGGGTGACTGCCGGAATGACGTTCCGCTTCTAACTCTTTCCGAGTTTTGCCCAGAGCTGATGAAAGTGATGCACCGGCCCGCGGCCGGTGCCGATGCCTAAGTTCACGCCCGCCTTCAGCGCGCCGGTAATGTAATTCTTCGCGGCGGCGAGCGCGTCGTGCAGCGTGAGCCCTTTTGCGAGTCCCGCGGCGATCGCGGAAGACAGAGTGCAACCGGTGCCGTGCGTGTGCGGTGTGTCGAGCCGCTCGGCGGTGAAGCGCCGCACGCCGGAAGGCTCAATCAGAATATCGACCGCGTGTTTTGTAGGCGCGTGCCCGCCTTTGACGAGCACTGCTTTCGCGCCGAGCTTCAAAAGCGACTCGCCCTGCGCCGCCATTTCGTTCTCGTGCTTCGCGACGGGTTGATCGAGGAGTGCCGCGGCCTCCGCAAGATTAGGCGTAATCAAATCAGCAAGCGGAAACAGTTCGCGCTTGATGATTTCGATTGCTTCGGGAACGAGCAGCCGGTCGCCGGAAGCCGCGACCATGACCGGGTCTAACACGACATTGGTCGCGCGATGTTTCTTGAGTCCTGCCGCCACCGCCTCGATCGTTGCCGGCCGCGACAGCATCCCGATCTTGGTCGCGCGCACTTTCAAGTCGGAATAGACCGCGTCGAGCTGCGCCATCACGAATTCCGGCGGCACATCATGAATGCCGGTGACGCCCTTGGTATTCTGCGCGGTCAGCGCCGCGATCACCGATGCACCGTACACGCCGAGCGCGGAGAAGGTCTTCAGGTCGGCCTGAATGCCGGCACCGCCGCCGGAGTCCGAGCCCGCAATCGTGACCGCAATGGGAATCATCGTTTTCCTGCCTGAAGCGTCTTTTGCGGAAGAAGCTATGGGAGGGAACCTGTGCCAGCAAGGCTTATCGCTTGCAACTCTACGCGCTTTTTGCTCCCCTCGCTTGGGAAGCACCGCCCGGAGGCCTCGCAATGATTCCGTTCTTCGTCCAGATCAAGTGCCAGCTTGGCAAGTCCTACGATGTCGCCAACGCGCTTGCCGACACGGAGATCGCTTCCGAGGTCTATTCGACCGCCGGCGAGTTCGATCTGCTCGCGAAATTCTATGTCGATGACGGCATCGATATCGGTCACTTCGTGAACGAGAAGGTGCAGATCATTCCCGGCATCCAGGACACGCGCACCATCATCACCTTCAAGGCGTTCGGCTGATCAGTCGACCGGCGGGCCTGCGGGCGGCGTCTGCGCTTCTTTTTCCTTCTGGCGATTGATGCCGAGTGCGCGCTCGCGGAAGATCACGAACAATCCGGCGGCCACGACGATTGCCGCACCGATCAGCACGATCGCGGTCGGCAATTCGCCGAACATGAAATAGCCGAGCACGACCGCCCAGATCATCGCGGTATAGGAGAATGGCGCTACCACGGAAGCTGGCGCGTGCCGGTAAGACTCGGTGAGGAGGATTTGCGCGATCCCGCCGAACACGCCGATGCCGAGCAGCGCCAGCGCATCGCCAGTAGACGGCAAGATCCAGGTCCAGGGAAGGATCAAGAGCCCGACCACCGCGGCAAACACCTGGAAAGAGAACACGAGCGAAGCGGTCGTCTCGGTGCTGGTCATCGCGCGCACCTGCGTCATCGCTGCCGCGACCAGAAACGCGCCGACCAGCGTCATGATCGCGCCGATCGCTGCTGACGAGGTCATCCCGCTCAATCCGAGATGCGGCGAAAGCATCACGAGCACGCCGCCAAAGCCGACGAAAACTGCGCTCCAGCGCCAGATACGAACGACTTCTCTGAGAAAAATCGCGGCAAGCGCAACACTGAAAAGCGGTGCAACGAAACTGATCGCGGTCGAATCCGCGAGCGGAAGACGCTGCAGCCCTAGGAACATCAGGATCATCGCGCCGATGCCGGTAATTGCGCGCGTAAAATGCCGCATCGGGCTTTTCATTTTCAGCGCGGAAGTGATTTCACGCCGCCACGCCAGCATGATCAGCAGCGGGATAAGAGCGAGAAAGCTACGCGCGAAAATCTGCTCGCCGATCGGCACACGATCGCCGACATAGCGGACCAATGCGCCCATCAGTGTGAACAGGAACGTGGCACCGAGCTGAAACGCGATGCCTGAGAATACGTTCGTGCGCGTCATGGCTTAGCTGCGAAGCGCGGACTGGATCGTCTGCCAGACTTTCAGCGGCGTTGCCGGCATATCGATATGCTTGATGCCGTAGCCTCGATGTAGCGCGTCGACCACCGCATTCATCACCGCCGGGCACGAACCGATCGCGCCCGCCTCGCCCGCACCCTTCACGCCGAGCGGATTCGTCGTGCAGGGCACGTTCTTGGTCTCGAACGAATAATCCGGCGTGTCGGTCGCGCGCGGGAGCGCATAATCCATCAGCGACGCGGAGATGAGCTGCCCGCTCGCGTCATAGACTGTGTCTTCCATGATCGCCTGGCCGATGCCCTGCCCGATGCCGCCGTGAACCTGTCCTTCAAGCAAAAGCGGATTGAGCGTCACGCCGAAGTCGTCAACCACGACATAGTTTTTGAATTCGATATGCCCTGTCTCCGGGTCGATCTCGATCTCGCAGATATGCGTGCCGTTTGGATAGGTCGGCGCAGGCGGAATGAAGTTCTTCTCGATGCCGCAAAGCTGGTCCGCGGAAACGCCGGGCTTCGCCGCAAGCTCGGCGAAGGAAAGTGCACGGTTGGTGCCGCGCACGCGCGCGAGCCCCTCTGCGATTTCCACTTCTTCGGGCTTCGCGTCGAGATGTTGCGCGGCGAGCGTCTTCAGGTTGTCCGCGAGCTTGATCGTCGCCTTCTGCACTGCCGAGCCGCCGGTCGGCATCGAGCGCGAACCGACGGTGCCGCCGCCGGTCGGAACGAGATCCGTGTCGCCGGTAATCACGTTGACCTTCTCCAGCGGCAGACCCAGTTGATCGTGCACGAGTTGCGCGAATGTCGTGGCGTGGCCCTGCCCGTTGGTCTGCGTGCCGACAAGCACGGTAGCGGAGCCGTCCTTCTCGATGCGCACGGTGGAGGTTTCCGGCGCGGTCTGGCCGCAGGCTTCGATGTAACTTGCCATGCCGATGCCGCGGACTTTGCCGTTCTTCTTCGACTCGGCAAAGCGCGACGCAAAATTCTTGTAGTTTGAAACTTCGAGCGCACGCGTCAGATGCTGATTGAAATCGCCGCTGTCGTAGATGCGCGCGGTTGCTGTCTTGTACGGCATCGCATCCTTCGGAATGAAATTCCGGCGGCGGATTTCTTCCGGTGCAATGCCGGTATTCAACGCCACCGCATCGACCAGGCGTTCAATCAGATAGGCGGCCTCGGGCCGGCCCGCGCCGCGATAGGCATCAACCGGCGCCGTATGCGTCCAGACCGCTCGTACGCGGCCATAAACAACCGGAATGTCGTAAACGCCGGTCATCATGCTCGCGCCGAGATAGGGAATGTAGGGCGCGACTTCGGAATAATAGGCGCCCATATTGGCGATGCAATCGAGCCGCATCGCAAGAAACTTGCCGTTATTGTCGATCGCCATTTCGGCAACCGTGACGTGATCGCGGCCTTGATTGTCGCCGATGAAATGCTCGCTGCGGTCGGCGATCCACGCGACCGTTGCCTTGAGCTTCTCGGCGGCCAACGCCGCCAGTGCATATTCGCGATAGGCCGGCGCCTTGGTGCCGAAACCGCCGCCCACGTCATGGGTCAAGACGCGCAAACGCTTCGGGTCGAGTTTCATGATCCCGCACACGCTGTTGTGGATCATGTTTGCGCCCTGGCTCGACACCGTCATGGTGTAGCGATCGTCCGCGCCGTAAGAGACGACAACGCCGCGCGTCTCCATGAAGTTTGTCACGAGACGCTGATTGACGATTTCGATCTTCACAGCTTTCGCCGCCGCGTCGAACGCTTGCTTCGCGGCCTCTGCATCGCCGATATCGGCGATATAAGCCTTGTTGTTCTCGCGGCCTGGCCACACCTGCGGCGCGCCGGGTTTCGACGCCTCCGCAGTGCCGGAAATTGCCGGCAACGGCTCCCACTCGACTTCGATGGCCTCTAGCGCGTTACGGGCCGCGAGCACCGTATCGGCAACGACAAATGCAATCGCATCCCCGACATGGCGCACTTCTTTGGTGCAGAGCACTTCATAGGGCGGGATGAAGACGGCTTTCTCGTCAGCCGGTTTGATGAAGGCCGCAGCACGGCAGGCGAGATTGGCAAAATGCGAGACATCGCTCGCAGTGATAATGAGCCGCACCCCGGGAATTGCTTTTGCCGCGTCAAGGCTCGCAATCCTGAACTTCGCATGGGCGTGGGGTGAGCGCAGCACCGCCGCGCGCAATGCATCTTCCGGAACGCAGTCGGCAACGAACTTGCCCTGCCCCGTGACCAGCGGCGGATCTTCGAGACGCGTATGCGGTTGCCCCGCGCCAAACTTCAGCGGACGCATACGATCACTCCATCAGGACTTTGCGCGTACGGGACGCGGCGGGTTCGCAGGCGGCGCCTTGCGCAAGCCGATCGTGCGCGAGACGACATAGAACACCGGGGTGAAGATCAGGCCGAAGATCGTGACGCCAATCATGCCGAAAACGACCGGCGTACCGAGCGCCTGACGAAGCTCGGCACCTGCGCCCGTGCCTAACATCATCGGCAGCACGCCGAGAATGAAGGCGAGCGACGTCATGATGATTGGGCGAAGGCGCAGACGCGCGGCCTCGACGGCCGCATGGAATGCATCCTCGCCGCGATCCTCGATCTGCTTAGCGAACTCGACGATCAGAATCGCGTTCTTGGATGCCATCGCAATCAGCACGATGAACCCGACTTGCGTGAGAATATTATTGTCCTGACCCCAGATCACGACGCCGACGATCGCAGCGATCAGGCACATCGGCACGATCAGAATTACCGCGAGCGGCAGCCGCAGGCTTTCGAACTGCGCCGCGAGCACGAGAAATACGAACACCGTTGCCAGAATGAAGACGTAGATCGCCGTATTGCCCGCGCGTATCTGCTGGAAGGCGAGCGTCGTCCATTCGAACGAGTAGCCTTGTGGCAATACTTCCGAAGCTAGCCGCTGCATGATCTCGATCGCCTGCCCCTGGCTGTAGCCGGGTGCCGCCGCGCCATCTAGCTCGGCCGCCGGATAAAGATTGTAGCGCGGTATTCGATATGGGCCGGACTGGTCTTGCACGGTCGTGAACGAGCCGAGCGGGACGGTCTGGCCTGTTGCGTTGCGAACGCGAATCTTCAGCACGTCCTCCGCGCTCAGGCGATCGCCTGCTTCCGATTGCGCGGTCACACGGAACGTGCGGCCGAACAGATTGAAGTCGTTGACATAAGACGAGCCAATATAGGTCTGCAACGACGAAAAAACGTCGCTAACATTGACGCCAAGTAAGAGAGCCTTCTGGCGGTCGATGTCGAGATAAAGCTGTGGCGTCTGCGTCTCGAACAACGAGAACACCTGTTGCAGACCCGGCGTCTGCGCTGCCCTACCCATCATCTGATAGACGACGCCTTGCAGCGCGACTGGCCCGTTGCCGGAGCGATCCTGCACCATCATGCGAAAACCGCCGGCGTTGCCGATACCCTGCACCGGCGGCGGTTGCACGACGAGGACCAGAGCTTCCTGAATGCCCGAGAGCTTCTGGAACAGCTGCCCCTGCACCGCAGCCGCGGTTCTCGTCGGATCACCCGCGCGTTGCGCGAACGGTTCCAGCACGATGAAAATCGCGCCGGCATTCGAGGCGGTGGTGAAGGTCGCGCCGCTGAAGCCGACGACATTCAACGCATGGATGCCCGGAATGGTGCGCGCAATCTCGGTTACCTGCTTCATGACCGCATCGGTGCGCCCAAGGGCTGCACCCGGCGGAAGCTGCACGACTACGATGAGATAACCGCGATCGTGCTGCGGAACGAAACCTTGCGGGGTGCGCACAAACTGGAACATCCCGAAAACAACAACGCCCACATAGATGATCAGCATGATGCCGACGATTCGCACCGTTCGCACCGCGAGCCAGTGATAGCGGGCGGAGAACCAGTCGAAGCCGAAATTGAAGTAGCCGAAGAATTTGCGCACATAGACCGCAAGTCCCGTCGGCTGCTTGTGGCTATGCGGCTTAAGAAGCAGCGCGCACATCGCCGGAGAAAGCGTCAACGACACAAGAAGCGAGATCGCGGTCGCACTGATGATGGTGAGTGCGAACTGGCGATAGAACTGTCCCGTGATACCGGTAACGAAGGCCGCCGGTACGAACACGGCAGCCAGCACCAGCGCAATCGCGACCAGCGCACCGCCGACCTCGTCCATCGATTTGTGAGTCGCCTCCTTCGGCGCCATCCCCGCTTCGATATTCCGCTCGACATTTTCGACGACCACGATCGCGTCATCGACCACGATGCCAATCGCAAGTACTAGGCCGAACAGCGTGAGATTGTTGATCGTGAAGCCGAATACCGACATCAGGAATAGCGTGCCGATCAGTGAAATCGGAATCGCCAGAATCGGAATCACTGCCGCGCGCCAGGTCTGCAAGAACAGGATCACGACAAGGATCACGAGCAGGATCGCTTCCAGCATCGTCTCCACTACCGCGCTCACGGATTCGGAGATGAACTGTGTCGGATCGTAAATGATGCTGTATTGAACGCCGGCCGGAAGCTGCGTCCCGATCTGCCGCATTACCTGCCGGATGTTGTTCGCGGTCGAAAGCGCATTCGAGCCCGGGCGCTGGAACATCGCGATACCGACTGCTTCGTTTCTATTGAGATAGAAGTTGGTGTTGTAGTCCTGCGCGGCCAGTTGAATGCGCGCAACATCCTTCAAGAGCACGTTGGCATTCGCCGTTGTCTTCACGACGATCTTCGCGAATTCGTCGGGATTGGCGAGACGGCCCTGCGTCGTGACGATAACCTGGAATTCTCGGCCAGCATCGACCGGCGGCGCATTCAGAACACCGCCCGCGACCTGCACGTTCTGACGCTGAAGTGCTGCAACGACGTCGCTCGCGGTCAAGCCCAGCGTTTGCAGGCGGCCCGGATCGAGCCAGATCCGCATCGCGTAATCGCGGCTCCCGAACACCGTGATCGAGCCGACGCCATCTACTCGCGCAAGCACGTCCTTGATCTCTAAGTTGGCGTAGTTCGAGACGAACAAAGCGTCACGCGAGTTATCCGGCGAGTATAGATTCACGATCAACATCAAGTCCGGCGACGACTTCGTCACCGTGACACCGATATTGCGGACTTCGGCAGGCAACCGCGGATTGGCGATGGCAACGCGGTTTTGCACCTGCACCTGCGCCTGATCGAGATTGGTGCCAAGCTCGAAGGTCACGGCAATGCTGAAGGTGCCGTCGGCATTCGAGTTCGAAGATACATAGAGCATACCTTCGACGCCGTTGATCTGCTGCTCGATCGGCGCGACCACTGTCTCCGCGACAATGCTTGCGTTTGCGCCGGGATACTGCCCGGCGACATTGATCACCGGCGGTGCGATTTCGGGATACTGCGCGACCGGCAGACGTATAAAGCTCACCGCCCCCAGGATCACGATGATGATCGAGACCACAGACGCAAAAATCGGCCGGTTGATGAAAAAGTGAGAAATGCCCACGAGCCGGTGCCTTACTTTTTCTTCTGCTGCTGTTGCTGCTGCGCCTTCACCTCATCTTCGGTCAGCGGCGTCACTTTCACTCCCGCGCGTGCGCGCATCAGTCCGTTGACGATGACGCGATCGTTTGCCTCTATCCCGCTCTTCACGACGCGCAGCTTGCCCTGCAACGTACCCAGCTCAATATATTTCTGCCGTACGGTGTTCTCGGCATCGGCCACGTAGACGAATTTGCGAATCTGCTCGGTGCCGATCGCGATGTCCGGAACAAGCAGCGCTTCATATTCGGGCGAGCCGGGAATTAAAATCCGGGCAAACATACCCGGTGTGAACAGCGCAGTGGCATTGGAAAATTGCGCGCGTCCGCGGATCGTGCCCGAACTGGGGTCGATCGCATTATCCACGAAATCGAGCGTGCCTTTGTGCTCGAATCCTTTTTCGTCGAGGAGCCGCAATTCGACCGGAAGTTTCGTGCCGCGCTCGTCGGCGCGGCCTGCCTTCGTCGCGATGCGCTGGTAGCGAAGGTAAGCCGCTTCATCGAACGAGAACTCGAAGCGGATCGGATCCATGGAGACGACGGTCGCAAGCAGCGTCGTGTTGCCCGTGGTGCCGCCGGTGACAAGATTGCCGGGCGAAACGCGGCGGTCGCCGATGCGGCCCGAGACCGGCGCGCGAAGTTCGGTGAATTCGAGATTGAGTTCCGCGTTTTTCACGGCGGCTTCGGCTGATTGCAAAGCGGCATCCGCTGCGCGCTTCGCCTGCACGCGCTGATCGTAGAGCGCTTCGGCGATTGTCTTCTGTTGCAGAAGCGTTTCCGCGCGAGAGAGATCGGCAGCGGTAAGAACGGCCTGCGATTTGGCGCGTGCAAGATCGGCACGGGCCTGTTCGAGCGCCGCCTGGAACGGACGCTGATCGACCGTGAACAACAGGTCTCCGGCTTTTACAAGCTGGCCGTCGGTGAAGTGAATCTTCTCCAGATACCCCGAGACGCGGGCACGGATTTCGACTGCATCCACCGCGATAAAGCGGCCGACATATTCGTCGCGATCGATGAGCTTCTGCGCGACCGGAGCGGCAACCGTCACCTGCGGAGCGGGTGGTGTGGGCGGCGTACTCTGGCCGCAAGCGGCGAGCAGAAGAACCAAAGAAATTGCGGCGCCGAGGGCCGCGTTCGGGCGGGACATGGATTATCTCTGGCAATGGCGGGCAGCGGGTTTCTTACACCGGGGGGACCGGTTAGTCACATACGCTCTGCGCATACCTCGCTCAGGGCTTTGCTACCGTCTCAGCGCTCCGCAGCAGGCCCTTCAGCCATTTACCGCCGAGGAAGGCCCAGATCAGCGCAAGGTATGTAACGGCACCACCAAGGACGACCGCAAAAAGCAGTGCTTCGTCACGAAGTGACGTCATTTTCGCGAAGTATGGCGCTAGAGACCGGGCCGCAAAGAACAAGACCGCGGCGAGAATGATTCCGGCGGCGATGAGCCGCACGGAGTTTCCACTGGTGTTCTCCCCCGGCTGCGCAAACCCGCGCCGCTTCGCAAACCAGATCAACAAGAGAAGATTGAGCCACGCGCCTGCCGCTGTCGCGAGCGCGAGCCCGGCCTGCGCGAGCGGTCCCATGAGCGCGACCTTCAACGCGATGTTGAGCGCGACGCCTGAGAGCGCCGCGATCACGGGTGTCGTGGTGTCTCCGCGCGCGTGAAACGGTGCGACGAAGCTGCGCATCAGCACGAAAGGAATGAGCCCGGTTGCGTAGGCCGCGAGCGTCTGCCCTGCCGCCGCCGCATCCGCGGCGGTAAACGCGCCGCGCGCAAACAACGCGCGCATGATGAGCTCGGGAATCACGAGCGAAGCGGCAGCGCACGGCACCGCGAGCAGTAACGCAAATTCGATGGCCCTGCCCTGCGAACTCGCAGCACCTTTTTCGTCGCCCGCAGCTAAGCGCCGCGCCATCTCGGGCAACAGCACAACGCCGACGGCAATGCCGACCACGCCTATGGGTAGCTGGTGAATGCGATCCGCGTAATAGAGCGCGGAGAGCGCACCGGTCGGAAGAAAAGTTGAGATGATGGTGTCCGCGAACAGCGCAAGCTGCACGCCGCCCGCACCGATGATCGCGGGGCCCAGCGCTTTCAGAAATTTCTTGGTTTGCTCGTCCAGCTTCGGCATTTTCAGACGAAGGCCGAAACCGTTTTTCTCGGCGTCGCCAGCGACAAGCGCGAGTTGTAAAACGCCTGCGATCAATACGCCCCAAGCCGCGGCGTGCCCAGTGCTGGGAAACAGCGCGGCATACGTCAGCGTACCGATCATCGCGAGATTCAGAAGCACCGGCGCACCGGCAGCGGATGCGAAACGATTGTTCGCGTTCAACGTGCCTGCGATCAGGCTCTCGATCGAGATCAACGCGAGATAGGGGAATGTGATGCGCGTGAGCGCGACCGCAAGCTCGAAGCGCGAAGCGTCCAGCCCCGGCGCAAGCAGACGCACGACTTCCGGCGTGTAGATCAACGCGACGACGAGCAGCGCTACCTGCAACACGATCATCGCAAGCGCGAGGCGATCCGCGAACGAACGCGCGGCGAGCTTCCCATCCTGCTCCAGCGTGCGCGCATAAGCCGGGACGAAGGCAGCAGCGAAAGCGCCCTCGGCAAAGATCGCACGAAAATGATTGGGCAGACGAAATGCGACGAGGAAAGCGTCGGCGATCGGTCCGGCACCGAGCACCGCCGCCATCACCACGTCGCGGATAAATCCGGTAATGCGGGATAGGAGCGTAAAGCCGCCGACTGTAAAGAAGCGCCGGATCATGCCGCGCGCCTCACAAATATTAAGAGAGCGCCTCGCGCACTGCCGCAATCACGCGGTCCTGCGTCGGCTCGTCGAGGTAGGGATGCATCGGCAGCGAGATGACTTCGGCTGCCAGCTTGTCGGTGACCGGCAGGCCGTTCCCGGCAACCGGATAGCGCTTGTAGGGCTCCTGCCGGTGCAGGGGCTTCGGATAATAGATCGCGGTCGGCACGCCGCGCGTCTGCAAGACCGCGGCGAGCGCATCGCGCTTTTCGACTCGGATCGTGTATTGCGCCCATACCGAACCATAGCCTGACGCGACTTCCGGTACGATGGCAACGTCCTTAAATCCTTCGGCATAACGCACCGCCACACGGTTACGCGCCTCGATCTCGTCCTGAAAAATCTTGAGCTTTTCGATCAGCACCGCGGCCTGAATGGTGTCGAGGCGGCCGGTCATGCCGATGCGCACGTTGTCGTATTTGTCCGCGCCCTGCCCGTGTACCCGGATCGAGCGCAGCGCCTCCGCGACCTTGTCGTCGTCGGTGAAGACCGCGCCACCGTCGCCATAGCAGCCCAAGGGCTTCGCCGGGAAAAAGCTCGTAGTTGTGACCAGCGCCTGCGTGCCGACGCGCTTGCCTTTGTAGGTGGCGCCGAACGACTGCGCCGCGTCGGAGATCACGAAGAGACCTTCGCGCTTGGCGATCGCGGCAATGGCGTCGAGGTCGGCCGGCTGACCGAACAGATCGACTGGAATGATGGCCTTCGGCTTCAGCCCGGCGCGCTTGGCTTCCGCAATCGCGCGCTCGAGGCTCGCGAGATCCATATTGAAGGTCTTCTCGTCCACATCGACGAAGACCGGCGAGGCACCGGCGCATACAACCGACTCCGCGGTCGCGCAAAACGTAAACGACGGACAGAACACCGCATCGCCCGGACCGACGCCGGTCGCCATCAGCGCCATGATCAGCGCGTCGGTGCCGTTCGAGCAGGAGACCGTGTGCCGCGCGCCGCAGAACGCCGAGAGATCGGACTCTAACTGGCGGACTTCCGGACCCATGATGAACTGGCAATGCGCGAGAACCTTGGCCACCGCATCGTCGATGCTTTTGCCCAGACGCTTCCTCTGCGCGGCGATGTCGATGAACGGAATAGGAGCCTGATCGGCGCGCATATGCTGATTCACGGGAATTGGACCTGGAGGAAAACTTAGCCGGCGATCTTGCGCGGGCCGCGGCGGAACGCCGGATGCGGATCGGCAAGGCAGCGGATTGCGATTTCGAGAGACGCGACACCTTCTTCGCCGGTGACTGCGGGTTTCTTCACGCCGCGCACGGCATCGACGAAAGCCATGAGTTCGGCGCGCAGCGGCTCGGTGTGACCGACTGAAAGATGGCGCATACCGTAAGAACCGTCTTTCTGGAAGCCGAAGCACTCGGTAACGGTGCGCGTCAGCAAATCGGCCATGATGTATTTATCGCGGGTCGCGACCTGCACGGTGCGCGCCTTGAACGGCGTCAGCCAGTTCGTGTTGATGTGCGCGAGCACGCCGTTGGCGGTACGGAATTGCAGGAGCGCAATGTCCTCGCGCTCAGCAATCACCGAAGAAATCTGCGGCTGCACTTCCGCGATTTCGGATTCGGTAAACCAGCGGATCAGATCGATGTCGTGCACGGCGAGATCGATGACGACCCCGACATCCGACATCCGCGGCGGGAACGGACCGACGCGCGTAATGCCAATCGATAGAATTTCTTCGCCGGCGAGCGCCTGCTTGATTGCCTGCACCGCCGGGTTGAAGCGCTCGACATGGCCGACGACCAGCGTGACGCCGTTGCGCGCCGCGGCGGTAACGATCTCGCGGCCTTGCTCGACCGTGGTCGCGATCGGCTTCTCGACGAGGAGTGCTACGCCCGCTTCGATCAGTTCGAGAGAAATCTGGTGATGCAGTGGCGTAGGTGCTGCAACGATTACCGCATCCACTTTGCGCGCGATCAGTTCTTTATGGTCTGCAAAAACTTCGGCACCTTCGGCCTGTCCCGCAGCCTGCGAAGCGCGGCCCGCATCGGGATCTGCAACGCCGACGAGTTCGACATTAGAAAGCTCGGCCAACACGCGCGCATGATTGCGGCCCATGACACCGGCGCCGATGACGCCTACCCGCAGATTGCGCTCGCTTGCGCTCGAAGACTTGCTGGACGCCACGATAAACCCCTCGAATTCCCCTGACCGTCAGTCGTGGCTTACCCCGCCCCCATAAGGGCCGGGAACCCCTGAAGGCTCACAAATCATGTCCTAGGGTTACAGAGCCCTATTCTGCGGCGGTCTGGCTGATTTTCGTTGTGGGAAGATCGAGACCGGCCGAGAGCGTGTCGTCCCGGAACGCTTTAACACCATCGAGCGAGAGATCGGCAGCGGTCTTGGTGCCGAGCGCCTTTAACTTCTTCAGGATGTCGGCGGGCGCGGTGATGATGTGCGCGCCCATGTCGTTCGCCTCGATCACGTTCCAGACCTCGCGGGTCGAGGCCCAGATCACTTCGACATTCTTCGCCTCGTTCGCGAGTTTCACCGCGAGCGAGACGGCGGGCTGATAGTCGATCCCGAGATCCGCGAGCCGCCCCGCGAACACGGACGTGCAGCCCGGCGCGTTTCCTGCGAGCGCCGCTGTCGCGCGCTCCACTTGCTCCTCGGTGCAAAGCACAGTCACGTTGATCTTCACGCCATCTTTCGAGAGCGTGTTGATCGCGTCATAGAGCGTCTCGCCGCGCGTGTTGATGACCGGCAGCTTCACATAGACGTTCTTGCCCCAGGTCGTGATCAGCCGCGCCTGCTGTATCATTTCCGGAATGTCGTCGGAAAGCACTTCGAACGAGATGTGGCGGTCTGGAACCGCCACCACCAGTTCTCGCGCATAGGCTTCGTAATCGGTGACGCCGGCCTTTTTCAAGAGCGACGGATTCGTGGTGAAGCCCGCGATGTGCTTCTGCTTCGCCATCTCCACGATCTGCGCCTTTTCGGCGCCGTCCGTGTAGAGCTTGATTTTCAGCGTATCGAGCGTGCGGGTGGTCATCGGCAAATCCTTGCACTTCGTCCGAAATCAGGGCAATCCGTCCCGTCCTTTCCTAATAGCAAATCCCGGCATGGTTTCCACCGACGATCTGAAGGCCCTCGAAGTCCTGCACCCCTGCTTGCACAAGCGCTATTCGGGGGTGACGACGACGATTCTGGCGGTGGCCCCGCAGATGGCGAAGCTCGCGAAAACCGCGCTTGTAGGCCTGCGCTGGACGGCACCCGGCGTTCCGACGATTTCGGTGAGGGATGTGCGCAGCCTCGGCCGCTCGGTGCCACCCACAAAGCCATTCCGCATCTGGCACGCACGCAGGAACGACGAGATCATTGTCGGTCTGCTGCTGAAGAGAATTTTCGGGCTAAAGCTCGGGATGATTTTTACCTCCGCCGCGCAGCGCAAGCACAAGAGATTTTCGCGCTGGCTGATGAGCAAAGTGGACGCGATCATCTGCCCTTCCCCGGATGCCGCGAGCTATCTCACGTTTCCTTCGACCGTCGTATTTCATGGCGTCGATGCGGAGCGCTATCGCCCGGCGCAAAATCGCGACGCCGATTGGGCCGCGACCGGCTTGCCGGGAAAATACGGCATCGGCGTCTTCGGCCGCATCCGCTCGCAGAAAGGCACCGATCTCTTTATTGAATCCATGTGCCGCCTGCTGCCGCGCTATCCGGATTTCACTGCCGTCGTGATCGGCCTTGCGACGCCGCAGGAAAAAGAGTGGGAAGCAGCGCTTAAGAAGAAAGTAGAAGACGCAGGTCTTGCGAACCGCGTGGTGTTTCTCGGCGAGTTGCCTGAGAACGACGTGCCGGGTTGGTTCAGAAAGCTGACCGTCTTTGTCGGTCCGCAGCGCAACGAAGGCTTCGGCCTCACCACGTTAGAGGCCATGGCAAGCGAACTTGCAGTGGTCGCAACCAAGGCAGGGGCCGCGCGCCATCTCGTCGAAGAGAATGTCACCGGGCATCTGGTCGAGATCGAGGATACCGATACGTTGACGGCGCGGATCGAAAACCTGATGAAAGACCCGAAGCGCGCGATTGAATTCGGTAAAGCCGGACGCGCGCGGGTGCTAGAAAGGTTCGCGATCCAGCGCGAAGCCGAGGGCATCTATAAAGTGTATGAGCGTGTCTGGAACACGAAGAAAATCTGATGCCTGAAATCCTGTTCGTAAAAACTTCTTCCCTCGGCGATGTAATCCATCATATGCCAGCCGTGACCGATGCGCGGAAACGATTTCCGGACGCAAAGATCTCATGGATGGTCGAAGAAGCTTACGTGCCGCTCGCGAAATTGCATCCGGGCGTCGATGATGTAATCCCGGTCGCGGTGCGCCGCTGGCGCAAGGCGATCCTGAAGCCTTCGACCTTTTCAAAAACGTGGAACGAGGTAAGCCGCCTGCGCGCGAAGCTGAAGCTCAAGCGCTTCGACAAGATCGTCGACACGCAGGGCCTCGTGAAAACGGTGATCCTCGCAAAATGGGCGCGCGGCGAGCGGCACGGCTACGACACAAAATCCATCCGTGAGCCTTTTGCTTCGCGCTTCTATCATGTGAAGCATACGGTAAGCCGCGAGCTTCACGCAGTAGATCGTAATCGCGCGCTGACGGCAGCAGCACTCGGCTATGCTCTCGAAGGCGGGCCGGACTACGGCATCGACCGCAAGCGCATCGCGCCCGTCTCAGACGCCCCATACGCACTCCTCTTCCACGCCACTGCGCAGGAAAGAAAAGAGTGGCCAGAAGAACGCTGGATCGAAGTCGGCAAGGCGCTGGAAGTCAAAGGCATCACGCCGGTGTTGCCATGGGGCAATGACCGCGAACACGCGCGCAGCCACCGCATCAAGAACGCATTGAAGAACGCACGCGTGCCGGACAAGGCGCCGCTCGGCGAAGTCGCGGGATTGATTGCCGGAGCAACACTCGTCGTCGGCGTCGACACGGGACTCTTACATCTTGCCGCCGCGCTCGAAGTGCCGCTGGTTGCAATCTTCATTGCGACCAAGCCCGGTCTTTCCGGGCCCGTAAGCAGCGGTTCTATGACGACACTCGGCACGGCAGGTGAATCACCCTCGGCTGCCGAGGTGATTGCAGCGATCGAGGCGCTGCCGCGCTAAGCGCGCACAGCCCCCGAAATCGTAAGCGCCCGCTTCACCGACTCCACGACACGAGACGGCATAACCTCTCGCATACAGTTGTGATGCTGGAGCGGACAGACATATTGCATACAATACTGGCAATCGAGGAGCGGCTCGTGCGTTATGAGGTCTGCGACCGGATTGATCGGCGCCCATTTCGCGGGATCGGTCGGACCGAACAGACCGATTGCGGGAACACCAAGCGCCGCCGAAACGTGCAGCAGACCTGAGTCATTTGCGACGACGGCACTTGCAAGCGACAACGCAATCACGCCGTCGCTTAATTTCCCGCCGGTGAAATCTCGTACACCGCTGCCTGCGTGCTGGAGAATTTCTTTTGCAAATGGTTTTTCGTCGGGCCCGCCGATGATCCAGACTTCGACGCCGCTCTGCGCAAGCTGCTTTGCGGCTTCGGCGTAATACGCAACCGGCCAACGCTTCGCCTCGCCGACCGACCCCGGCGCAAGCGCGACGGCCTTCATGCCATTGGCAACATCCATGTGCTGCCGCCACTCATCACCCTGCGCCTCCGAGACGGCAAGCTGCGGCAACGGCCACTCCTTCGGCAGCATCGCGTCCTTCGGCAACGCAAGCGCACAGGATTGGTCGATCATACGCTTGTGAATATTCTCGTCCCAGCGAATGTCGTTGAGGAGAAGCAAGCGCGCCTCGCCGAACACGCCAGTGCGCTCCGGAATCCCCGCAAGCCAGGGCGCGAACGCAGCCTTCCATTTGCGCGGCATGATCAGCGCGGAGCCATAACGTTCCTCGCGAAGAATTTTCGCGAGCACGAAGTTTTCGGAGAACGCCGCCTTCTTGCGCGGAATGTCGAAGGTGATCGCCTTGCGCACGCCCGGCATGAAGGCGGTGAGCGGCGCGGTCAGTTTCGAGGCCAGCATATCCACCGGACGCCCTGGAAACCGCTCGTTCAGCACACGCACGACCGAGTGGCAGCGGACGAAGTCGCCGATCCACATATAGGGCACGATCAGGATCGGCCGCTGGTCACTCTCATTATTCATGACACTTCTTTGAAAAAACTATGCGTCCGGCGCAAGCCTTATGGTGAATCAATCTTAAATCCCCTCCGAATTCGCTGAAAATCAACCCTATCGTTTAGGGGGACCGAAACCTCGCTCTTGTAATCCTGGCTTCACAAAACAGGGGCAAAGCGGAAGGCGAATGGCGATTCTGGTCACAGGCGGCGCCGGCTATATCGGCAGCCACATGGTCCTCGCGCTCTGCGACGCGGGCGAGGAAGTCGTCGTGCTCGACGATCTTTCGACCGGCGTGCATGAAAACGTAGACCCGCGCGCTCGCTTCGTATTCGGCGATGTCTCCGACCAGTTGATCGTAATGCGTCTGATCGCGGAACACCGCATCCGCGCGGTCGTGCACTTCGCCGCCAAAATCGTGGTACCGGATTCGGTTACCGATCCGCTCGACTATTATCTCGCAAATACCGTGAAGACCCGCGCATTGCTTGCAGCGGTCGCCAGTGCGCGCGTTCCTAATTTCGTGTTCTCCTCGACTGCTGCCGTGTACGGCAATGTCGGACAGGAGCCGGTGAGCGAAGAGACGCCTGCCGTTCCGGTCTCGCCCTATGGCGCATCGAAGCTGATGTCCGAGTGGATGCTGCGCGACAGCGCCGCCGCCTACGGGCTGAAATATGTGGCGCTTCGTTATTTCAATGTCGCAGGCGCCGATCCGAAGGGCCGCGCCGGACAATCCACGCCGCGCGCCACGCATCTCATCAAGGTCGCCTGCGAAACCGCGACCGGCAAGCGCAAGAGTATGCAGGTTTTCGGCACCGACTATCCGACCAAAGACGGCACCTGCATCCGCGACTACATCCATGTCAGCGATCTGGTGGCGGCGCATATCAACGCGCTCCGCTATTTGCAGGATGACGGCGACAATGCCGTGCTGAACTGCGGCTATGGCACCGGCTACTCGGTACTCGAGGTCGTGAAAACAGTGAAGCGCATTTCCGGCGTCGATTTCCCAGTCGCAATGGCGCCGGCGCGTGCGGGCGATCCCGCTGCGATCGTCGCCGGCGCAAGCAAGATACGCAGCGCCCTAGGCTGGCAGCCGAAATACAACGATCTCGAAAAGATCGTTCGTCACGCACTTGCCTGGGAGCAGAAGCTTCCGGCAAAATCCGCCGCCGCTTAACCAAATCCCTCTTCCGCTTGCAGCCCGCTCGCCCGCCATGGCACAAGCCTCGGGTCAGCGGGAACAGCCGTAAATGCACATCACGATGATCGGCGCGGGTTACGTAGGGCTCGTTTCGGGCGCCTGTTTTGCCGACTTCGGACATCAGGTCGTCTGCGTCGATACCGACGCAGCGAAGATCGATGCGCTGAAGCGCGGCAAGATTCCGATTTTCGAGCCCGGCCTCGACGAGATTGTCGCGCGCAACGTCAGCGCGGGCCGCCTCACCTTCACGACCAAAATCGCGGAAGGCCTAGAGCAGGCCGAAGTCGCCTTCATTGCCGTCGGCACGCCGTCGCGCCGCGGCGACGGCCATGCCGACATCTCCTACGTACTCGCCGCTGCGCGCGAAATCGGCGCGGTAGCCACGAAACCGCTTGTCGTCGTCACCAAATCCACCGTGCCGGTCGGCACCGGCGACGAAATCGAGAAGGTGCTCGCAGACGTAAAACCGAAAGCGAAAATTTCTGTCGTCTCCAATCCGGAATTTCTGCGCGAAGGTGCCGCCATCGAAGACTTCAAGCGCCCCGACCGCATCGTGATCGGCACCGACGACGAACACGCGCGCGAAGTCATGGCGGCGGTCTATCGGCCGCTCAATCTCAATCAGGCGCCTCTCTTGTTCACTGGCCGCCGCACGGCGGAACTTACCAAATATGCCGCCAACGCATTTCTCGCGACCAAAATCACGTTCATCAACGAGATGGCTGATCTCGCGGAGAAAGTCGGCGCGAACGTGCAGGAGATCGCGCGTGGCATCGGGCTCGACAATCGTATCGGCTCGAAATTCCTGCACGCAGGTCCCGGCTATGGCGGCTCCTGCTTTCCGAAGGACGCCCTTGCGCTGATCAAGACCGCGAAGGATTTTGGCGCACCCTCGCGCATCGTCGAAACCGTCGTTTCCGTGAACGACACCCGTAAGGCTTCGATGGCGGAACGCGTGATTGCCGCGGCGGGCGGTTCGCTCAAGGGAAAAACCGTCGCCGTGCTCGGCCTTACCTTCAAGCCGAACACCGACGATATGCGCGACGCACCGAGCCTCGCCATCGTTCCGGCGTTGCAGGCGGCAGGGGCGAAAATTCAGGCGCACGACCCCGAAGGTATGCAGGCAGCGGCCGCACTCTTGCCTGATGTGACCTTCTGCGACGGCCCTTATGAAGCTGCCAAAGGCGCCTCGGCGCTCGTCATCATCACGGAATGGGACGTCTATCGCGCGCTCGATCTCGCAATGCTGAAATCCGCCCTCGCAACACCCGTGATCGTGGATCTCCGCAATATCTACGTTCCCGCGGAACTGGCCGCCAAAGGCTTCCGCTACGTGAGCATTGGCCGCCCGCCAATTTAACGATCTCACCAGCCACGATTTGCCAATCCGCCCCGGACGCGGCAAAAGGCGATGAATCCAGCGAATTTTGATGGTTTAGCCCCCGAAATGCAGCGCATTCGTAAGGCCGTGTTCCCCGTTGCAGGTCTCGGCACCCGCTTTCTGCCCGCGACCAAAGCCATGCCGAAAGAAATGCTCACCGTGGTGGATCGCCCGGTGATCCAGCACGTCGTCGACGAAGCGCGCGCGGCGGGCATCGAACACCTCATTTTCGTGACCGGCCGTGGCAAGGCCGTGATCGAAGATCATTTCGACCGCGCCTATGAACTCGAAGCGACGCTCGAGGCACGCGGCAAGAAAGCCGAACTCGAAATCCTGAAACAAGCGCAACCCGGCGCAGGCGAAACCAGCTTCACCCGCCAGCAGTCGCCACTTGGTTTGGGCCACGCGGTGTGGTGTGCGCGCGATCTCGTTGGCAACGAGCCCTTCGCTGTGCTGCTGCCGGATGTTTTGGTGCTGGCGAAAAAAAGCTGCCTCGCACAGATGATCGACGCTCATACGCAGACCGGCGACAAGACCAACCTGATCGCGGTCGAGAAAATCGCGCCCGACCAGACGCATCAATATGGCGTGGTCGGCATGGGGGCGAAAAAAGGACCAGCCTTCGAAATCACCTCGATGGTCGAGAAGCCCGCAAAAGGCACCGCCCCCTCGAACAACATCGTCACCGGCCGTTACATCCTGCAACCGGAAATCTTCGAGGTGCTGGAAAAACAGGAGCGCGGCGCAGGCGGTGAAATTCAACTCACCGACGCGATGATCGCGCTCGCAAAATCGCAAAAGTTCTACGGTTTCAATTTTGACGGCACGACCTACGACTGCGGCTCGAAGTTAGGCTTCCTCGCGGCAAACGTCGCCTTCGGGCTTGCGCGTGCAGACATCGCAGAGAGCTTCCGCGCCGAACTGAAACGCATTACGGCAAGCGCATCGTGACCGAAGCGCAGAAAAGCAAAACAACAGCCGGTGGCACGATTGAGCCGCAGGGCGGATTCTTTGCGCGGCTGAAACACCGGCTCTCCGGCATTCTCGGCGAAGACGCGCGCGCGATCATCCCGCGGCTTGTTAAGACCGATGGCCGCCGTCACGCCAGAAAATATGCGCTTGCGTTGCTCATGATGTTTCTGGTCGCCGCTGCGACCGGTCTCACCGCTTATTTGATGAGAGACGTGATCAACAAGATCTTCGTCGATCGCAATCATCTCGCGGTCTGGGTGCTGGGCGGCACGCTGATCGGCCTTTACCTCATCAAGGGCTTTGCCGGGTATTTCCAGGCCATCATTCTCGCGAAGGTCGGCAACAGAATTATCGCGGACTACCAGAAGCGCCTGTTCGACAGCACGATGGCGCAAGGCATTTCCTTTTTCTCGCGTCAGCATTCCACCGATTTTCTGAACCGCATGAGCAGCGGCGCAGCCGCCGCCCGCACCGTGCTCGATCTGGTCGTGACCAGCATAGGACGCGATGCGCTGACGCTGATCTTCCTCATTACCGTCATGGTGATTCAAGAGCCGGCGATGGCTTTCTTCTGCCTCGTCATCATGCCGATCGTGGTGTTCAGCGTACGCAAACTGATCCGCCGTTCGCGCCAGATCGTGCAGAAAAACTTCCTCGGTTCCGGCCGCGTGATGCAGACCATGCAGGAAACCGTGCAGGGCATTCGCGTGGTCAAATCCTATAATCTCGAAGACCGTATGCGCGAACGCATGAGCGATAACGTCGCCGGCCTCGAAGAGAGCATGAATAAGCGTGCGCGTGTCGCGTCCCGCACCGGCCCCTTGATGGAAACGCTCGGCGGCATGGCGGTCGGCCTATTTGTGATCTACGCAGGCTATAGCGTGCTGAACGGCGCGAAGATGCCTGGCGAATTCTTCTCGGCGATCACGGCTCTCCTGCTCGCATATGAACCCGCGAAGCGTCTCGCGCGGCTGAACCTCGATCTCGCCGCCAATCTTACGATGTCGCGTTATCTCTTCGACATCCTCGACTCCTCGCCCGCCGAAGCGGAACCGGTAACGCTGCCCGCGCTGAAGCTTTCACGCGGCGAAATCGAATTCCGCGGCGTCAGTTTTGAATATCGTCCGGGCGAAGAGGTTTTGAAGAACGTCACCTTTACCGCCGAGGCGCAGCGCACGACCGCACTGGTCGGCACTTCGGGCGGCGGCAAGTCCACGATCATGGGCCTGATTGAAAGATTCTTCGAACCTTCGTCCGGCACCATCGCAATCGACGGCCAGAATATCGCGCTTCATTCTCGCAAGTCGCTGCGTGACCAGATCGCCTATGTCAGCCAGGATTTGTTTCTGTTCACGGGCACCATCCGCGAGAACATCCGGCTCGGCCGCCCCGGCGCAACTGATGAAGAATTCATCGCCGCCGCGAAAGCAGCGCACGCGCACGATTTCATCATGGGTTTCGAGAAGGGCTATGACACCGAAGTCGGCGAACACGGCGCGCAGCTTTCAGGCGGCCAGCGTGCACGCATCTCGATTGCCCGCGCCTTCCTGAAGAATGCCCCGATCCTGCTGCTCGACGAGCCGACCGCGGCACTCGACGCGGAGTCGGAAATGGAAGTGCAGCGCGCGCTCGACGATCTGCGCAAATCGCGCACGACGCTTCTGATTGCGCACCGCCTGCATACCGTGATGGCCGCCGACAAGATCTGCGTGGTCGATAACGGCAGCATCGTCGAGACCGGCTCGCATCAGGAATTGCTCGCGCGCCGCGGCCGTTATCACGCTTTCTATCGCCTGCAATTCGACGACCGCAGCGTCGCGAACGGCTGAAGCACGATGGCCGATCCGATCAGACCGGTAATTTTGAGCGGCGGCGCAGGCACAAGGCTATGGCCGGCCTCGCGCGACAGCCTGCCGAAACAATTTCTGAAATTGCTCGGGCCTCGCTCGACCTTGCAGGAAACGCTGCTTCGGGTCTCCGACAAGAAGGTCTTCGGCAAGCCGGTGATCGTCGCGAACCACGCTTATCGCTTTCTTGTGCGCGAGCAGCTCGAAGAGATCGGCGTTGACGCCGACATTATTCTTGAACCCGCCCGCAGGGATTCCGGCCCTGCGGTTGCGGTCGCCGCGCAATGGATAGCGAAGGGAAAATCCGACGGACTCGTCTTGGTGCTAGCCGCCGACCACGTCGTCAGGAAGCCGAAGCAGTTCGTTGCCGTATGCAGCAAGGCCCGTGCGGCCGCGAAAAAAGGCAACATCGTCACCTTCGGCATCAAGCCCGATCACGCGGCGACCGGGTACGGCTATATTCGTCCCGGCAAAGCGATCGCGGGTGCCGCACCCGCGCGCGCGGTTGAAGCCTTCGTCGAGAAGCCGGACGCGAAGACCGCCGCGAAGTATCTCAAAAAGAAGTATCTTTGGAATTCCGGAAACTTCATGTTCCGTGCGGACGTGCTGCTCGAAGAATATCGAAAGCATGATGCGGCGACCGTTTCCGCCGCGAAAGACGCCATCGACAAAGCCGGCACCGATCTCGGCTTCGTGCTGCTCGATGAAAGCGCATTCAAACGCACGACCAAAAAATCCATCGACTATGCCGTAATGGAGAAGACCAAACGCGCAGCGGTAATCCCTGCCGAATACGGCTGGTCGGATTTCGGCGGCTGGAGTGCTGCCTGGTCGCTCTCGAAGCGCGACAGGCACGGCAATGCCGCTCGCGGCCCGGTCGCGGTGATCGACGCGAAGAACAATTACATCTCATCAGACGGCAAGCTGACCACGCTGGTCGGTGCGGAAAATCTCGTGGTCGTCGTGACAGACGACGCGGTGTTGGTCGCCGGCCGCGAACGCGCAGAGGATTTGAAGAAGCTGGTCGAGAAACTTCGCGCCGAAAAGCGCGAGGAAGCCGACACGCACGCCAAAGTGCATCGCCCGTGGGGCAACTATCAATCGCTTGACCGCGGCGAACGCTATCAGGTGAAACGGATCGTTGTGAATCCGGGCGGACGGCTTTCGCTGCAGAAGCACGCGCACCGCGCCGAACACTGGGTCGTCGTACGCGGTACCGCACTCGTCACAATCGGCGAAGAAAAGAAGACGCTGAAAGAAAACGAGTCGGTTTATGTGCCGCTAGGTGCCGTGCACCGGCTCGAAAATCCGGGCACCGCGCCGCTGGAACTGATCGAGGTACAATCCGGCAACTATCTCGGCGAAGACGACATCGTTCGCCTCGAAGACGTTTATCAGCGCACGGCGAAGGATTAAGCGTCTTCGCGCCAGATGCCGAGCGCTTCCTGTGCCGGGCGATCCGAAATTCCGAACAGCACCGCTCCACCACTCGTGTGATGCGAATAGCTTTTCCATGATGGCGCAACGAAAACGTCGCCGGATTTCCAATTGAAGTTCTTGCCGTCGATCATGGTCGTGCCTTCGCCTTCGACGCACGCGAAAATGGTTCCGTCGGTCGAGCGATAGGACCTCCCCTTGAAACCCTTCGGCAAGAGCGACAAATGCGGCCCCATGATCGGTGTCGCCCACCCGCCGGTAAGCGGATTTGCGTAGCGAATGCGCGCGCCATGACGCGGATCAATCTCGTCACTGTCGCGCATACGCTCCAGAATCGGTTTCATCTTCGCATAGGGATAATTGACGATCGGGCTGCGGTCTTTGCGAACCTGTGCACCATCCGGCAACACGCCGGAGGCGAAACGCGCCCAGCTGTCGCCGTCCTGCTTGGTATTCGATTGCGTTTCACGCTCCAGATGCTCCGAGAACGCGGCATCGAAGAAATTCACCGTCGGCAAATCGAGCACATCGAGCCAGATCATCGGCCCCTTGCCGTCATGCCCGTGATCGTGCGCCGCCCAGTTCGCGGTGATAATGAAATCGCCGCGCCGCATGATCGCGCGCTCTCCTTCGACCGCGGTGTAAGCGCCCTCGCCGTCCAGCACGAAGCGAATAGCGGATGCGGTGTGCCGATGTGCCGGCGCGACCTCACCCGGAAGAATGAGTTGCAGCCCGGCATACAACGATTGCGTAATCCGCGAGCGCCCGCGCATCGCGGGATTTTCCAGCACCAACACACGCCGCTCGGCTTCTTTCGCGGTGATGATGGCGCCCGCTTCCATTACGAGCTTCTTCGCATCGTCGAAATGCCATATCGCCGGAACGCAAGGCGTATTTGGCTCCTTGGGGACGAGACCTTTGAGCACTTCCCAAAGCGGCGCCATGTCGTGTTTCGAGATGCGGTCGTAGTAAGCCTGGCGTACAGCGTCGGGTGCGGTGCTTTGCGCACTCGCAGCCGGCATGGGGCCGGTCATTGGCGTTGCTCCCGTTAACAGTGTTCTTGCGAAATCCCACCATCCGTTGACCGGCCTGTCAACGAAACTCTATTGTAAAAGCGCGGCAGAACAACGATTTCTGCAAGTAGCAACAAAGAAAATTTGCGTGCGATGCATCGCACGCATGGCGGGGATGGGTTCATGCGTTTGTGCCGCTACGACGACAATCGTCTCGGGCTGGTCGAAGGCTACACGCTGCGCGACGTCACGCGCGCGACCGAGAAACTGCCGCAACTCCGCTGGCCTTTTCCGCATGGCGATCAGCTCATCGCTTCGCTCGATAAGATCAAACACGCGATCAAGGACGCCGCCGAGGCCTCCCCGCGCAAGCTCATCACTGAAGTAAAGTTGCTGAGCCCGGTCGCAAATCCTCCGCGCATCATTGGCGCGCCGCTGAACTACAAACTTCATGTCGATGAAGCCGCCGATCCGGCAATCAATCACGGCGTGCAGCTTGCGAATTTCGACGGCTTTGCGACACCGATCGACAAGCACGGCATCTTTCTGAAATCGCAGACCGGAGTAGTCGGCCCGGGCGAAGGCATCGAAATCAAGTTTCCCGGCCGCCGCAACGACCACGAGATCGAGTTGGCGGTCATCATCGGACGCGGCGGCAAGAATATCCCTCGCGATTACGCGATGGATCATATCGCGGCCTACACCATCGGGCTCGACATGACGGTGCGCGGCACCGAAGATCGGAGTTTTCGTAAATCGGCAGACAGCTACTCGGTGCTGGGACCGTGGCTTGTCACCGCCGATGAGATTACGAACCCTGGCAACCTGAATATGCATATCGCCGTCAATGGGGAGATACGACAGAGCGCAAATACGCGCGACATGATCGTACCAACTCCCGACCTCATCGCGCGCCTTTCAAATGTTTATGCGCTTCATCCCGGCGATGTCATCATGACCGGAACGCCGGAGGGCGTGAGCGAAATCCAGCCCGGCGATCATATCATTGCGACCATCGAACGGATCGGCGCGATGGAAGTGAAGGTGCGTTGATGCGCGACGAAGTTTCCGACCGCCATATCATCCGCGAACTCGTCGAGAACTGGGCGGTGTGGCGCGATGCGCGCCTGTGGGATCGCTTTCGCACCATATGGCACTCCGACGGGCGCATGATGGCAACCTGGTTTCAGGGCAGCTTTGAAGAATTCATAGCCATGAACGACACCGGCTGGGCCAAAGGCGTTCGCATTCTGCATTTCCTCGGCGGCAGCACGATCGACGTGAAAGGCGACCGCGCGATCGCGCAGACGAAAATGACTATCTCGCAACGCGCACCGGTGGAAGGCGTGATCTGCGATGTGGTCTGTACCGGCCGCTTCTACGACTTCTTCGAGTATCGCGAGAGCCGCTGGGGCCTGGTGCTGCGCCAACCGATTTACGAAAAAGACCGTCTCGACCCGGTCGATCCTTCGGCGAAGCTCGAACTCGATAAGGAATTGCTGGCGCAATTCCCCGAAGGTTACCGCCACCTCGCCTACTTGCAGACCCGTATCGGCTATCAGGTGAAGCCGGATATGCCCGGCATCGAGGGCGAAGCGCTCGATAATCTCTATGCGCGCGGGGCTGATTGGCTCGCAAGAAAGCCGCTTTAAAAATCGCGCTTTCGTAGGCATTCCAACCGTTAAGAAGCGATTAACGATACGGCTCTAGTTTGGTCAGTCGCGACGCCAGCGACATCCCAAATGACGATTCCAAGCGCTTACCGGATTGCCTTGAATCTCTTCCAGATCGGCCAGGAAACGCTCGCCTCGCGGCAAGCGGTCTGGGATCTGTTGGGACCGCACCTTCCGGAGATCATTGACCGGCATTTTGTGCTTGTAACGAACCACGCGCCTTTCTTCATTCAACTCATGAAGAAAGACGGCGAGCGCTACAAGCAGCAGATCATAAAATACACCGAGCGTCTTTTCTGCAATCCGCTGGACCAGCAATGGGTGCAGGACACGCAGGACCGCGCGGTCGCGGAAAAGGAAATGGGCCACGACATTCGCAGCCGGCCGGGCATGAACGCCAACCTGTTGCAGGAGTTCGGCGTACTGCTCGCAAAGAAGCGGATGATGCCGCGCGCCAAAGCCGTGCACCTGTTCGATATTGCAAGCAGGATACTTAATCTGGATACCGCAACCGCGGTTTCGATCCATTACAACTTTCAACTCCGCAATTCGCGAAACGACGGCGACCGCATCGGCGCGGCCATACAGAATTTCGGTACCACTATTCAAACCGTGCGCCGCTCGGTGTCGAACGCTGTCGACCGCCTGAGCACGACCTCGGATGACCTGACACTGCTCGCGAACTCCGCCTCTGAGCAGTCGAACACGGTGGCGGAAGCCGCTTCCAGCACCGCGGCCAATGTCGGCACGATTGCAGCCGCGACCGAGGAATTGAACGCCTCGATCGCAAACATTCACGATCAGGCATCGAACAGCGCGAACCTCGCGCGTGAAGCGGTAACGCACGCCGAGCGCACGAATGTTACGATCCGCTCGCTTTCCGAGGCGGTGGACAAGATCGGCTCCGTTGCCAGCCTGATTTCGGAAATAGCGAGCCAGACAAATCTGCTTGCGCTCAATGCCACTATCGAAGCCGCGCGCGCGGGCGAAGCGGGCCGCGGCTTTGCCGTGGTCGCTTCCGAAGTGAAGTCGCTAGCGACCCAGACCTCGAAAGCGACCACCGAAATCGGCCAGCAGATTGCAATGATCGAAGAAGCGACCCGCCGCTCGGTTGGTGAGATTGTAAGCACCGGCGGCACGATTTCCGACATCGCCCGCACCGCCGAAATGATTGCATCGGCATTGAACGAACAGGCGGCCGCAACCGGCAACATCGCCGAAAGCGCAGTCGCCGCTGCCTTGAACGCAAACACGGTCGCAAACGCGATGAAGACGGTCGAGGAAACGATCGCCAAAACCAAGGCCGCAGCAGGCACCGTGCTTGCTTCGTCGCGCGATCTAACCGGCTCAACCGGCGAAGTAGCAAATGCGATGGATTCGCTGTTCGAGGCCGCAACGAACTACGAAGGCACGCGGAAGTTTCACGATCTAGCGGTAGCCAAAAAATCCTGAAGCAAGCTTAAGCCATCACGGCTGCGGCGCGAACCGTTTCCATCCCCGTCCAGGGGCGATGATTAATGGACGCGACCCGCCATAGCGAATTCGCACCGGTGCCGAGCTGGTCAAGCCGCGTGATGGAACAATTGTCGATCGCGAACGCGAGCGCCGCATCGGTGGAGAGCTTCAGCGCATGACCGATCGCGGCCTTGATCGTGCCGCCATGGGTTACGGCGATGATGTCGCGGCCAATATTTTCAGCATTGATCCGCTCGATCGCAGGCGCAACGCGCGCATAAAGATCGTCGAAGCTTTCGCCGCTAGGCGCGCGCTCCGACGCCGGCCCGAACCAGAACGGATGCGAAAAGTTGGCGCGCGAGGCGAAAAACTCGGCACGGTTAAGCCCCTGCCACTCGCCGAGATGCTGCTCGGCAAACTCGGTGATCGGCACGCGGGTCGCGCTTGCCGGGTCGTCCTCGACCATCGCCTTGATGATCGCTTCGGCCGTCTGGTGTGTGCGCTTCAGATTGCTCGTGAACCACGCACCTCCACGCGGCAGTTCGCGCGCGAGCGATTCGAAGACGTTCCGGTCACTCGTGTCGGAGTCGACGTCGTTCTGGCCGTATATGTTGACTGTGTCTGGAACAGGTGCGTGGCGGACCCACCACCAGCGCGTGATGTGCGGTGTTTCTTGATTCATGACGGAGCTTCTAGCCTTAAAGCGAGCGTCCGATCAATTCCTTCATGATCTCGTTGGTTCCGCCATAGATTTTCTGTACGCGGGAATCCGTCCACATCCGCGAGATCGGGTATTCCTTCATATAGCCGTAACCGCCAAACAACTGAAGACATTCGTCGGCGATCTCGCATTGCTTTTGCGTGGTCCACCATTTCGCCATGGCGGCGGTTTGAACGTCGAGCTTTCCTTGCAGTAGCCGCTCGGTGCAGTCCTCGACGAAGCTGCGGGCAACCGCCGCTTCGGTCTTGCATTCGGCGAGCTTGAAACGCGTGTTCTGGAAGTCGAGCAGCCGCTTGCCAAAGGCCTTGCGATCTTTGGTATAGGCAATCGTGATCTCGACCGCGCGCTCCATGGCAGCGACCGCCTGAATCGCGATCACGAGGCGCTCCTGTGGCAGCTGCTGCATCAACTGAATGAAGCCGAGACCTTCGCGGTCGCCCAAGAGGTTTGCGGTCGGCACGCGTACGTCATCGAAAAAAAGTTCCGAAGTGTCCTGTGCGTGCAGGCCGATTTTCTCGAGATTGCGGCCGCGGCGGTAGCCGTCAACCTCGTCCACTTCGACCATGATCAGGGAGACGCCTTTCGCGCCTTCCTTCGGATCGGTCTTGGCGACGACGCAAACGAGGCCCGCGTGTTGGCCGTTCGTGATGAAAGTCTTTTGCCCGTTGATGACGTAGTGATTGCCATCGAGCTTCGCTGTCGTCCTCACTGCTTGCAGGTCGGAGCCGGTACCGGGCTCGGTCATCGCAATCGCTGCGACCAGTTCGCCGGAGGCCAGCTTCGGCAACCACTTTTTCTTTTGTTCTTCGGAGCCGTAATGCAGGAGATAAGGTGCCACGATCCCGCTATGCACGGCGTTGCCCCAGCCGGTGACGCCGGCGCGGATCATTTCTTCGATCAGCACTTTCTCGTGCGCAAATGTACCACCCGCTCCGCCGTACTCGTCCGGAATCATCGCACAGAGCAAGCCCGCGGCTCCCGCCTTGTTCCAGATTTCACGATCGACGATGCCTTCTCGCTCCCAGCGCTCGACGTGCGGCGCGCATTCGCGCTCGAAAAAACGCTTCGCGCTGTCGCGGAAAATCTTCACATCTTCGGATTCTGCGGCTCTGTGCATGGCGTCACTCCCACCAAGCATCCTGCCTGATTAAGCCGCACCTAGCCAATGCTTCGGGTCATGTGCGCGGGAAGCACGCGATTCCGTAAGGGCATCGCAAAGCGAAGCGAGGCTCGATAGATCGTGTACGGGCCTGAGCTCGTCCACGTGCGGAAGCATGGTGCGAATGCCGGCCGCCTTGGCCTCGAAAGCGTCGAACCGCAACAGCGGATTGAGCCAGATCAGGCGGCGGCAGGAGCGATGCAGCCGGTCGATCTCGCGCTTTAGTTCGCCACCGCCATCGCGCTCAAGCCCGTCGGTGACGAGCAGTACGGTCGCGCCCTGTCCAAGCGCGCGGCGCGACCAGCGCTTGTTGAATTCTTCAAGCGCGGAAGCAATCCGCGTTCCGCCCGCCCAGTCGGCAACGCCTTGCGAGCAGAGCGCCAGCGCATCGTCGGGATCGCGGGTCTTCAATGCGCGCGTGACGTTCGTGAGCCTCGTCCCGAACAGGAATGTCGAGACGTTGCCGCGCTTCATAGAGAGCATATGAAAGAATTGCAGAAGCGGACGCGAGTAATCGCTCATTGAGCCGGAAATATCGACCAGCGCCACGATCGGCGGTTTCTTTTCGCGCCGCGCCTTGAAGCGCAGTTCGATCAGATCACCCCCGGAGCGGACACTCGCGCGAAGCGTGCGCGCAAGATCGATCCGGCCGCGGGACGAAGGCGCAAAACGGCGCGTGGTGACAGCGTCATCGGGAAGCCGGAGCGCTGAAATCAACCGCCGCGCGTCTTCAAGCTCGGCTGCCGACATCTGCGCGAAATCCTTGCGGCGCAGGATCTCTGCGTCCGAAATCGTGCCGCGCATATCGAAAACCGTATCCTTCTGCTTCGGCGGCTTCGGCATTCGCCGCTGCAAGCCGAGTGCTTCTTCGACACGCCGCTGCGCGACACGGCTTTTGACGCCATCGGTGCGCGTCACCGGCAACATTTCGCGCAGCACGCGATCCACCTGGTCGCGCCGCCAGAAGCGGTGAAAAGCCTCGTAGAAAACCGCGTGATGCTCATGCCGCTTGATCAGAACCGAATGTAGCGTCCAGTAGAAATCGGCTCTCATGCCGATGCCCGCGATCTCGACCGCGGAGAGCGCGTCGATCACGGCCCCCGGCCCAACGGGTATTCCCGCGCGGCGCAAGAGGCGGGCAAACGCAATCAGGCGGTCAAAGAGCTGGCCTTCAGCCTTCATCCCGCGGCCTTCAGCGCCTCGCGCGAGGCGGAAAGCACGGCGTCTATCTTCTTGGCGTTGAAGCGCTCGACATCGTCCTGATACTTCAGCACCACGCCGAGCGTGTCGCCGATCAAATTTGGATCGAGCGCATGAGCGTCGAGCTCGACCAGCGCTTGAACCCAGTCCAGCGTTTCGGCGGTGCCGGGCGACTTGAATAGATCTTCTTTCCGAAGAGCCTGCACGAAAGCGACGACCTCGCGCGAAAGCCGCTCGGGTGCGCCGGGAACCTTCGTTTTCACGATTTCCAGCTCGCGCGACAAATCCGGATAATCGATCCAGTGGTAGAGGCAGCGCCGCTTCAGCGCGTCGTGAATCTCGCGCGTGCGGTTCGAGGTCACGATCACAATCGGCGGCGTATCCGCCTTGATCGTTCCGAATTCCGGAATGGTAACCTGAAAGTCCGCAAGCACTTCGAGCAGGAACGCTTCGAAGGCTTCATCGGCGCGGTCGAGTTCGTCGATCAACAATACCGGCGCACCGGCGGGATTGGGCGAAAGCGCTTCCAGCAACGGACGGCGGATCAGATAGCGCTCGGAGAACACATCATCCGTGAGCTTCTCGCGATTGGCGGTACCTTCTGCTTCCGCGACGCGGATCGCGATCATCTGTGCCGCGTGGTTCCATTCGTAAAGCGCGGAAGCGGAATCCAATCCCTCATAGCATTGCAGCCGCACCAGACGTCGCCCGAGCGCACCCGCGAGCACTTTCGCGACTTCGGTCTTGCCGACACCCGCCTCTCCTTCGAGAAACAGCGGGCGGCCCATTTTCAATGCGAGAAAGACGACCGTCGAAAGCGCGCGGTCCGCGACATAGGCGCCGCTGGAGAGCAGCTTGATCGTATCGTCGATGGATTTTGGCAATGCGCTCAACGCAACACCTTTAAACTCTACCGGCGCGAGCGCCACGCAAGTCGGATTTATCCGACTTGCGTCATCCTAAAATACAAAAGTCGGGCAAGCCCGACTTTTGTGTGCTCGCGCCGGAATACTAGCACAAAACGCGCGAAGGCTTACTTCGCCGCCGCAACCGCACGGCGCGCCATAACGCCGATCAGATGCGCGCGATACTCGGCGGTGCCGTGCAAGTCGGCGATCATGCCCTTAGGCGGCACCTTGATGCCTTCGATCGCTTTTGCCGACCAGTCCTTCGCAAGCGCCGCTTCCATTTCCTTGACGCGGAACACGCCGCCTTCGCCCGCACCCGTCACTGCGACACGCGCGCCGTCTTTACCTTTCGAGACGAACACGCCGACCAGCGCAAAGCGCGATGCCGGGTTACGGAATTTCTCGTACCCGGCCTTTTCCGGAGCGGGAAAGGTAACGGATTCGATGATCTCGTCGCCCGCGAGCGCGGTTTCGAACAGGCCTTTGAAAAAATCGTCGGCCTTGATCTCGCGTTTGTTGGTTTTAACCGTCGCACCCAAACCAAGCACCGCAGCCGGATAGTCTGCGGACGGATCGTTGTTTGCGAGCGAGCCGCCGATGGTGCCGCGGTTGCGCACCGCCGGATCGCCGAGCACCGACACGAGATGGGCAAGCGCCGGGATCGAACTTTGCACATCCGGCGAGTTCATGACGTCGATATGCTTCGTCATCGCGCCAATCGTGATGCCGCTGCCGCTTTTCTTGATGCCGGAAAGCCCCGACACCTTCGAAAGGTCGATGATCGTGCCCGGACTTGCAAGACGCAGCTTCATTGCCGGCAGCAGTGTCTGCCCGCCTGCAAGCAGCTTCGCATCGTCGGATTTCTTGAGTAACGCCACGGCGTCGGTAACGCTGCCCGGCTTTTCATATTTGAATGCGTACATGATGCTTACTCCGCAGCTTTCTTCATGCCGCCCTGCGCGGCCTTCCAGACCGTGCTTGGCGTTGCCGGCATCGGCACGTTTTCGTGCCCGACGGCATTGGTGATTGCGTTGATGAGCGCGGCTGGCGACGCGATCGCACCAGCCTCGCCGCAGCCTTTGATGCCCAGCGGGTTCGACGGGCACGGCGTCACCGTCGTGTCCACCTTGAACGACGGCAAGTCGACCGCGCGCGGCATGGCGTAATCCATGAACGAACCGGTGGTGAGCTGACCGTCGGAATTGTAATGCGCGCCTTCAAGCAGCGCCTGCCCAATTCCCTGCGCGATGCCGCCATGCACTTGGCCCTCGACGATCATCGGATTGATGATGTTGCCGAAGTCGTCGACCGCGACCCAGTTTTCGATTTTAGTCTTGCCGGTTTCCGGATCGATTTCGACTTCCGCGATATGGCAGCCCGCCGGGAACGTGAAGTTCGTCGGATCGTAGAACGCACCTTCCTTCAGACCCGGCTCGAGATCCGCGCCGGTGAACTTATGCGCGATATAGGCGTGCAGAGTAACATCGCCCCAGCCCGCCGACTTGTCAGTGCCCTTGACGGTAAACTTGCCGTCCTTGAACTCGATGTCGTCGGCGGACGCTTCCATCAGGAAGCCCGCTACCTTCTTCGCTTTCACCTCGATCTTGTCGAGCGCTTTTGAGATCGCCGACATACCGACCGCGCCGGAGCGCGAACCATAGGTGCCCATGCCGAACTGCACCTTGTCGGTGTCGCCATGCACGATGCTGACGTTATCGATCGGCACGCCGAGACGCTCCGACACAAGCTGCGCGAAGGTCGTTTCGTGTCCCTGCCCGTGACTATGCGAGCCGGTGAGTACTTCCACCGAACCGGTCGGGTTCACGCGTACTTCAGCGGATTCCCATAAACCCACGCCCGCGCCGAGCGAGCCGACCGCCGCCGACGGCGCGATGCCGCAGGCTTCGATATAAGTCGAGAAGCCGATACCGCGAAGTTTGCCTTTCTTTTCGGACTCCGCTTTGCGCTTTCCGAAATTCTTGTAGTCGATCATCTCCATCGCCTTGGTGAGCGATGCGTCATAGTCACCGGCGTCATAGGTCATGATAACCGGCGTCTGATGCGGGAACGACTTGACGAAGTTCTTGCGGCGAAACTCGGCAGGATCGACACCCACTTCGCGCGCAGCCACTTCGACCAGACGCTCGACGACGAAGGTCGCTTCCGGCCGGCCCGCGCCGCGATAGGCATCGACCGGTGCGGTATTCGTATAGACCGCATCGACCTCGGCATAGATCGCCGGGATCGCGTACTGCCCTGAGAGCAGCGTTGCATAAAGATAGGTCGGCACCGACGACGAGAACGTCGACATATAAGCGCCGAGGTTGGCGATGGTATGCACGCGAAGTCCGGTGATCTTGTGGTTGGCGTCGAGCGCCAACTCTGCGCGTGTGACATGATCGCGGCCATGCGCGTCGGTCAAAAACGCTTCGGAGCGGTCGGACACCCATTTCACCGGACGCTTCACGCGCCGCGCAGCCCACAGCGCCACGACCTCTTCCGGGTAGATGAAAATCTTCGAACCGAAGCCGCCGCCGACATCGGGTGCAATCACGCGAAGCTTGTGCTCCGGCGCCATGCCGATAAAGGCCGAGATCACGAGCCGCGCCACGTGCGGATTCTGGCTTGTGTTCCAGAGCGTCAGCGCGTCGTTGCCCTGATCGTATTCCGCGATGGCCGCGCGCGGCTCCATCGCATTCGGCACCAGGCGGTTGTTGATGATGTCGAGCTTGGTGACGTGTTTCGCCGACGCAAAGGCGGCATCTGTTGCCGCCTTGTCGCCGAGATGCCAGTCGTAGATCGTGTTGTTCGGCGCAACGTCGTGAATGAGCGGCGCGCCCTTGGCCTGTGCCTTCGCGGGATCGACTACCGAAGGCAGCACGCCGTATTCGACTACGACCTTCTCGGCGGCATCGCGCGCCTGGTTCAATGTTTCCGCGAGCACGACTGCGACCTGATCGCCGACGCAACGGACTTTGTCCGCGGCAATCGCGGGATGCGCGCCCGCCTTCATCGGCGAGCCGTCTTTGGAGAAAATCGCCCAGCCGCAGATCAGTCCGCCGATTTTGTCGCCCGCGATGTCGGCGCCCGTTAGCACCGCCACCACGCCCGGCATTTTCTCGGCGGCTTTAATATCGACCTTCTTGATGGTCGCGTGCGCGTGTGGCGAGCGCACGAAATAGGCGCGCACTTCACCGGGCCGCGAAATATCCGAAGTGTAATTGCCCATGCCGGTGATGAAGCGTTGGTCTTCCTTGCGGCGTACTGCGGCGCCAATTCCTGTCGCGCTCATGACGTCCTCCAGATCCCTGTTTTCGTTCTTATTCCGCGGCGCGGGCGGGCTTGGCTCCGCCCTTCATCGCCTTTGCGCCAGCAGCCACCGCTTTCACGATATTGTGGTAGCCGGTGCAGCGGCAGATGTTGCCGTCGAGTTCTTCGCGGATCGTGTGCTCGTCGAGGTCCGAGCCCTTGCGGTTCACGATATCGACCGCGGACATAATCATTCCCGGCGTGCAGAAGCCGCATTGCAGGCCGTGATGCTCGCGGAAGGCTTCCTGCATCGGATGCAGTGCCGATCCGTTGGCGAGACCTTCGATGGTCGTAACCTTCGCACCGTCGGCGGTCATCGCGAGCATGGTGCAGGATTTCACCGCAACGCCATCGACGTGCACGACGCAGGCACCGCATTGCGACGTATCGCAACCGATATGCGTGCCGGTCAGCCGCAGCTTTTCGCGGATCAGTTCGACGAGAAGGGTTTCAGGGGCAACGTCAACGGTGTGCGATTTTCCGTTGACCGTGACGGTCACATTCGGCATGGGGCGCTCTCCCGGCTTGGAAGAAAACTTGGCCCATGGCGGTCATTTTCGGCTGACCGTCTCGTTATTTCGTCCGGCCGCGTTTCTTCTCTTTTTTACAATTCCAGTCTGGTCCGGTTCCAGACTGCGGGTCAAGCGTTTGCTGGCATTCCAACAATGCCGCCAATTACTTGTAATCGGCGAGCGCCTCGACAAAGTTCTCAAAAAAGCGGTCAGCAGTTTTCTTTGCTGAGCCTGCAATCAGGCGTTGCCCGAGCTGTGCGATCTTGCCGCCGGTCGCCGCTTCCGCCTTGTAGGCGAGCTTGCAGCCTTCGCCTTCGTCGGCCAGTGCAACGCTCGCTTGCCCCTTTGCAAAGCCGGCGACGCCCCCCTCGCCTTCACCGACGATCTTGTAGCCGTTGGGTGCGTCGATATCCTCGAGCTTCACCTTGCCTTTGAAGCGCGCGCTCACAGGCCCGATCGTCAGCTTCACGGTTGCCTGAAACTCGTTGTCGGAAGTTTTCTCCAGCGTTTCGCAGCCGGGAATGCACTTTTCGAGAATTGCCGGATCGTTCAGCGCCTTCCAGACCAATTCGCGCTTCTGCGGCAGATCGTATTCGCCGCTCATCTCAAGAGCCATGACGTTCTCCCTTGGTCAGACAAACTGAACAGCAAGCCCGCCCAGCGGACCAAAATCCGCATGGATCGTATCGCCCTTCGCCACATGAACCGGCCGCGTGAACGAGCCCGACAGCAGGATGTGACCCGGCTTCAGCGTAACACCGCGCGGCCCGAGCTTGTTTGCAAGCCAAGCAATGCCGAGCGCCGGATGACCGAGCACGCCGGCGGCAAGCCCGGTCTCCTCGATCTCGGAGTTCTTGTAGAGGATCGCGCCAGCCCAGCGCATATCGAAGTCGTCGGGCTTCATCACGCTGCCGCCGATCACGATGCCGGCCGCGGCTCCATTATCGGCGACAGTATCGAAAATCTTGCGCGGGTTGATGAGCCGCGCGTCGATGATCTCCAAGGACGGCACGATGTACTCGGTCGCGCGCAGCACATCGAATAGGCCAACGCCTGGCCCTTTCAGAGGCTTGCCGAGCACGAAGGCAAGCTCGACCTCGATACGCGGCACGCAGTAATTTTCATGGGCGAGCTTCGCGCCGTCCGCCACCAGCATATCGTCGAACAGATGCCCGTAATCGGGCTCGTTGATGCCGAGCGATTGCTGCATCGCCTTGGAAGTCAGCCCGATCTTGTGGCCGATCACCTTGCGGCCGGCTTTCAGCTTCTGTTTCGTTACTTCCTGCTGGATCGCATAGGCATCTTCGATATCGATCTTCGGGAAGGTGACGGAAAGTTGCTTGCCCTGCTTTTTGGTGCGCTCGGCTTCGATCAGGATGGCCGCGGCTTTGGATCGCTCGGACTTGGACAACATTTGCATTGCACTCTTTTATTGCTAATCCCCGATGCATCCGTCAGGGCGTTTCCGGGGTTACGATAGACGGAAGCGAATCCCGCGTCATCCGAGGCCCACATGACCCGATATGTTATCGCCTACGTCGCGACTCTCGTAGTGTTCATTGCAATCGATTTCGTGTGGCTCTCTTCAATGGCGAACGTACTCTATAGGCCGGTTCTGAAGGAAATTCTTCTGCCGGATTTCAGGCTCGCGCCCGCAATCGCCTTCTATCTGCTCTTTCCCTTGGGCCTCGTGATCTTCGGTGTGGCAGCAGGCATCCGGAGCGGCAACTGGACGGACGCGCTGCTCTACGGCGCGATGTTCGGCTTCTTCGCTTACGCGACCTACGATCTTACAAACCAGGCGACGCTGAAAAACTGGGAAACCAAGCTGACGGTGATCGATATGATCTGGGGCAGTTTCGTCAGCGGCACTGCCGCGACAGCGGGCTTTCTAATTTCCGGCTGGGTCGAGCGCGCGATCCGCTAGCTCTTCTTCAAGGCGGAAACAGCCAAAAAACAAATTAGCACACAAATCGCCGCTGCGCTGACCGCGTGAAGCGTCAGCAGTGCGCCATATTCCGCACCTGAAAAGATTTCGAGCGGCGCTCCATAACGCCCGCGAAGCGCGATAAAGAGCACAATCGGCAGAACCGCAGCGATCCATGCCGACTTCGTTTCCTTGCTGCTGAAAATCAACGCTCCAAGAACCGCGCAAGGAAAGAAGAACAGCTCCAGCCCGCTTTCCGGCCCAAGCACCTTTATCGAAAGCAGCGTGTTGCCGATGCTCGCTGCGATCAGCAACCACTTGCCGGCAAGACTATTTCTCCGCATCAGCCATGGCACCACCGCATAAAATGGCGACGAGAAAAGCGTGAGCATTGCAGGCCAGAAGCGGCCGCCGACCAGAAAGTAAATATAAAGCGGATAGAACGGCTGATTGCTGAGGATGAAAGCCGCAATCTTGTTAGACGCTTTCGCGAGCGGGTCGCGATGCTCGATGTAAGCGTAAAAATTCCGGAGCACGCTCACGCGCCGCGCAGAAGATAATGGCTGACGCCCCATTCGCGGCCGTCGCCGTAGCCGAACAGACCCGACGTCGCGAGAAAGAACATCCGCCAGCGATTCTTCCAAAGGTCCGCCTGATCGCCATAAACCGAGCGGAGAATGCGGCTTACTTCCTCGTCGTTGCGGTCCATGTTCTGCAACCAGTGCTCCGCGGTCTGCCGGTAATGCCAACCGCTCCATTTCCATTCTTTCTCGACGTGAAAGAGGTCGGGAAAGTGCCGGATCAGTTCATGGCTCGGCATGATGCCGCCGGTGAAGAAATGTTGCGCAATCCAGTCGGACTTATCGTTCTTGTCGAAACGATAAGGATGAGATTTGTGCGTAAAGATATGAATGAACAGCTTGCCGTCAGACTTCAGCCAGCCGCGCACGCGCGAAAGCAGCACGCGCCAGTTTGCCATGTGCTCGAACATTTCGACGGAAACGATGCGATCGAAAGTATCGCCAATCTGAAACACATTCATGTCGGCGGTAATCACGCGCAAATTGCGCAGTCCTTTCTTGGCCACCTCGCCTTCGATATACGCGCGCTGCGAGGCGGAATTCGAAACCGATGTGATCTGCGCGTTCGGATAGCGCTCCGCCATGAATAGCGAGAGCGAGCCCCAGCCACAGCCCAGTTCCAGAATCCTTTGCCCATCCGCGAGTCCGGCGTGCTTCACGGTCTCGCTCAAGGCGTCGATCTCCGCGCCTTCGAGTGTCTGGTTTTCCTTCAAATAGAGACACGAGGAGTATTTACGGCGCGGTCCAAGGACAAGCGCAAAGAATTCGGCAGGCACTTCATAATGCTGCTCGTTTGCCTCTGCCGTGTGCTCGGCAACCGGATACTTGTCCATTTCCCGCGCGAAGCGTTCGTCCACGACCGCCAGTGTGCTCAGGTGACGCCGCGTCCGATCGACCAGCGCAAATATGCCCGCGCGCAGTACGAAATCGGGCAGCGCCGTCGATTCGACGAAGCGGGTAGCGCGTTCGACAAAACTCATTTCCTTTTTGCCTTTCGCTTCGGCGCTGAGGGTCCGTTTCGAGGGCCGGGAAAGAAGGCATTCACGCGCCGCTGATAGCTGCGAAACTTTGCACCTCGTGTTCGCAGCATATGTTCTTCAAGCGGCGGAATGCCGGAGGCATGAACAAGGAGCCAATACATCATCGCCGGCGCAAGCAACGTAAGCGGCCACCACCAGTAACTTCCGGAAGCGTTGAATGCGATCAGGGCGTAGGCGAACCAGCCAAGCCATTCGAAGAAATAATTCGGATGCCGCGAATAAGACCACAGGCCGGTATCCGCGACTTTGCCCTTATTCTTCTTTTCAGCGACGAATGCCTTGAGCTGCCGGTCCGCAATGCCCTCGCCCGCGATAGCAAAGATCAGAAGCGCCGCACCAATCCAATCAATGATGCGAAGACCCGGAAGCGGATTCTGCGCTGCAACGAAAACGGCAAGCGCAAGGACGAATCCGCATAGTGCCTGAATCTGCAGAAACCAGAACAGCCGCGCCTGTGCGCCTTTTTTCCATTCTTTCTTTAGCTGCGCGTAACGCGGATCGTCACCGCCGGAAAGCGTGCGCGCGAGAATGTGCGTGCCAAGCCGTCCAGACCAGACTGCACAAAGAGCAGCGGCAAGCCACTGCCGCGATGAAATCTCATTGCCCGCTGCGAGCGGCACCAGAAGTGCGAGCGATACGCCGGCGATACCGATCCCGTACGACCACAAGGTATCGATCCAGCCGGACTTTCCGGTCTCACGCTGCACCCACCAGGCAAGCGCCATCCAGAGCGAGAGAAAAACCGCAGCTGCAATCGACGCGCAGGCGATCATCGCGCCACCGCCTGGCGTGAAGCCGTTTCCCGCACGAACTGCACAAGGTCTTCGCGCGCAGGCGCCAAGAACGAAAACAGCGGCGAGAAAGTGCCGATGATCGAAAGATGACCGACGCGGTCATAGCTTTTGAGTGTCGCCTGCCCGCCTTTTTGTTCGACGCGCTTTGTCAGCCGCGCAGAGTTTCCGGGATCGACCACGCTGTCGTTGACCGGACGCAGCAGCAGCATTGGCGGCTCCTTGCCATCTACGTAGTTGATCGGCTGCGTTGCAGGCCGCTTTTCCTCGGGTCCGAAAATAATTTTTAAGTTCTCCGCCGTCAGCGGGAGGAAGTCGTAAGGCCCGGCGATTCCGATGACGCCCGCGAGATCTGTTTTCGGATCGAGCTTCACCTCGGCAAGCCAGCGCCGGTCGGTCGCGAGCGACACCGCGTTATAGGCGCCGGCCGAATGACCCGAAACAAAGAGTTTCGAAACGTCGCCGCCGAAGCGCGTGGCATTATCCTTCGCCCAGCGCATCGCCAGCGCAGAGTCACGCAGGAAATCCGGATAAAGAACTGCCGGAAACACCCGATAATTTGGAATGACGGTAACGAATCCGGCGCGGGCAAGGGATGCACCGAGAAAGCGATAGATCGACTTGTCGCCGTGCTGCCATGAGCCGCCGTAGAAGAACACCACTACCGGAAGCGGCTCTTGCGTGTGCGCGGGCCGATAGACATCGAGCTTCAGCCGGGGGTCGGCACCGAACGAAATGTCGCGCTCGACCGCGACATCGCTGCCCCAGGAAGCCGTGTTCAGAACGAATGTGGGCGCCCAGACAAACAGGGCGGCTACAAGAACAAGGCAAACCAGGCCAGCAATCCACACGCGCTTCATCTGCTCACAAATTCATCTTTGTCCAAAGGTACATAACCCCCGCAGCGACATTGTGGATGCATCCAGAACGGGCCCCCAAGGGTATCTTCCATGCAATGCTTGTCCCCGTCTCATCCCCCCATCGCCCGTTAGAGATTGCCGTTATCGGCTCCGGCATTTCCGGAATGTCAGCCGCCTGGCTGCTTTCCCAGCGGCATCGGGTCACAGTCTATGAACGCGACGCCCGGCTGGGCGGCCACAGCAATACGGTGGAGGCACCCTCGCCGTTTGGGCCGCTGCCGGTCGATACCGGCTTTATCGTTTTCAACGAGACCAATTATCCGAACCTGACCGCCCTGTTGCGGCACCTTGGCGTTGCAACTCAGACCTCGACAATGTCATTCGCCGCCTCCTTCGATAACGGCGCATTCGAGTATTCGGGCACGGATTTACGCGGGTTGTTCGCGCAAAAGAGCAATCTCTTCAGTCCCCGTTTCTGGTCGATGCTGAAGGATCTGGTTCGCTTTTACCGGGAAGCGCCTGCGCACGCGAAGTCAGCCGCACTGATGCCGCTCGGCGAATATCTCGCGCGTGAGCGCTATGGCCGCCCCTTTTGCGAAGATCATCTGCTGCCGATGGCGGCGGCAATCTGGTCTTCGTCGCCAGCACAACTTGCCGCTTATCCGACTGCCGCCTTCGTGCGTTTCTGCGAAAATCACGGGCTCATGAAGATCACCGGGCGTCCTGCCTGGCGCACGATCGCAGGCGGAAGCCGCGAATATGTACGCCGATTGACCGCGGCCTACGCGGATCGCGTCAAACTTAGTTGCGGTGCGCAGCGCGTAATCCGCCGCCCCGATGGCGTTCAGATCGACGATGTGCGCGGTAACGCGCGCGTATTCGATCATGTCGTGATCGCAACCCACGCAAATGAAGCGCTGCGTCTGCTTTCCGATCCGAGCAACGCGGAATGGAGCGCATTGTCGAAATTCCGCTATCAGCCGAACACCGCGATCCTGCACAGCGATCCGGCGTTTATGCCGAAACGTCCGGCGGCGTGGTCGAGCTGGAATTATATCGGCCTTCGCAGCCCGGAAGGCGCGCAACAGCTTTGCGTGACTTATTGGATGAACCGCCTGCAAGGCATTCGCGATGATGTGCCGCTGTTCGTGACCCTTAATCCGCCCAAGCTGCCGCACGCAGAACATTTGATACGCACCGAGCATTACGATCATCCGATCTTCGACACCGAAGCTTTACACGCGCAGGAAAAACTCTGGAGCTTGCAGGGCGACCGCAACACCTGGTTCTGCGGCGCTTATTTCGGCTCCGGCTTTCACGAAGACGGCTTGCAGTCGGGGCTAGCCGTTGCCGAAGCACTCGGCGGCGTGAAACGCCCATGGCAGGTCGGAGACGAGAACGGACGAATCCGAGTTCACAAATCGCCGCTCGCTCCCCTGCAGGAGGCGCTGGCATGAAAAACTTCAAGTCCGCGCTTTATCACGGCGCCGTTGTTCACCGCCGCTTGCGCCCAAAACAGCACAAGCTCCGATATAATGTCTTCAATATTCTGTTCGATCTCGATGAACTGCCCGCACTATCGCGCGAACTGCATAGCTTCTCGCACAATCGATTCAACTTGTTCAGCTTCTACGATTGCGATTACGGCGACGGAAAGCTGCCGCTGCGCGGCCACATCGAAGGAATTCTGAATCGGCATGGTATCGGCATCGCAGGCGGGCCGATCCGGCTGCTTTGTATGCCGCGCGTGCTCGGCTACGTGTTCAATCCGATCAGCGTCTATTTTTGCCATCGCCCCTCTGGCGAACTGGCCGCGATCCTCTACGAAGTAAGCAACACCTTTGGCGAGCGCCACAACTACTTGATCCCTGCCAGTGGAAGTACGGAGGAAGTGGTTGCGCAGACGAGTGACAAGCGCTTCCACGTATCGCCATTCCTTCCGCTCAACCTCAAATATCGATTCCGCATTGCAGCACCGGCGAGCACAGCTACCGTTTCCATTCATGTTCTTGACGATGAAGGGCTTCTGGTCGCGGCGTCACTCTCGGCGAAGAGAATGGAGTTGACGAACGGCACGCTTTTGAAGACCTTTATTATGTTCCCGCTGCTCACGCTCAAGGTAGTGGCGGGCATTCACTGGGAGGCCCTGAAGCTTTGGCTGAAGGGCGTGAAGGTACACACCAAGCCAGCACCGCCGGAACGGCAGGTCACGCTGGGAATTGAAGAACGCTACGAGGCAAAAGGGAATGTCATCGCAGGCGCCACAGATCGAGCGGCATAACAGCCAGACGAGGATCGAAGATGTCCTCGATCATTCGCGTTTTGCCGACCGCTGGATCGCCCATGTCGTCCGCTCCCTGAAAATCGGCCACCTCGTCATCGAAACGCCTTCAGGTGCGCGCGTCGAAGGCCGTGGCGAAATCGAAGGCCCGCGCGCGACCCTCATCCTCCACAAATGGCGCACCATACGCCGCCTCATGTTTGGCGGTGATGTCGGCTTTGCCGAAGCCTATATGGATGGAGACTGGTCCACCCCCGATCTTGCGACCCTGATCGAACTTGCCGTCGTGAACGAGCAAGCTTTGAGCGAGGTGGTCGCGGGCCGCTGGTTCAAGCGGCTTCTGCATCGCGTGAAGCATCTGATGCGCGCTAATACGAAAAGCGGCAGCCGCCGTAACATCGAAGCTCATTACGATCTCGGCAACGATTTCTACAGGCTCTGGCTCGATCCGAGCATGACCTATTCGTCCGCGCTCTATGCAACGCCAAAGCAGTCACTCGAAGATGCGCAGGAAAACAAACTCTCGCGGATCATGGATCTGCTTGCACTTCAGGGCGGCGAACGCGTGCTGGAAATCGGCTGCGGCTGGGGCCGCCTGGCGGAGCGGCTCGCGACCGAGCGCAATTCGCACATTACCGGTCTCACGCTTTCGCCATCGCAGCTTGCCGGCGCGAAAGATCGCATAACCAAAGCCGGCGCCAGCGAAAAGGCCGATCTGCGCCTGCAAGACTATCGCGATGTCGCCGAAAAATTCGACCGCGTAGTTTCGATCGAGATGATCGAGGCGGTCGGACAGAAATACTGGCCGGCGTACTTCGGGAAGATTTCAGAAGTCCTGAAGCCCGGCGGCCATGCCGTGTTGCAGGTGATTACGATTGCGAACGGGCGCTTCGATTTCTACTCGAAGAACGCCGACTTTATTCAGCGCTATATCTTCCCCGGCGGGATGCTACCTTCGCCTAATGTGATGCTCGATCAGATCAGGCAGGCCGGCATGGAATTTACCTCGCTGCAGAATTTCGGTCAGAGCTACGCGCAAACGCTGAACGATTGGAACCGCCGCTTCCAGCGCGCATGGCCGGAGATCGAAGCGATGGGCTATTCGCGCAAGTTCAAGCGCACCTGGGAATATTACCTCGCCTATTGCGAAGGCGGCTTCCGCTCCGGCTCGATCGATGTCGGCCTCTACGTGATGACCAAGCCCGCGCATTGACCGCAGTCTTTTCTCTCGCGACATTCATCTTATGAAAACGCGCGCTTTCGGGCCGGTACAAACCGGCGTTTCCGTCATTGGCCAAGGCACATGGAATCTGGAGCTTAGCTCCCGCGCGGAAGCGGTGAAGACGCTTCAACGCGGCATCGAGTTAGGCATGACCCACATCGACACCGCCGAGATGTATGGCGCGGGCCGCGCAGAAGCACTCGCCGGCGAAGCGATCGCGGGGCGTCGCGACAAGGTCTTCGTCGTCTCGAAAGTTCTGCCTTCAAATGCCTCGCGGAAGGGTGCGCTTGCCGCCTGCGAACGCTCACTGAAGCAGCTCAGGACCGATTATCTCGACTGCTATCTTTTGCACTGGCGCGGCTCATATGAGCTTGAAGAGACTTTCGCGGCTTTTGAAGAATTGAAAAGCGCCGGGAAAATCAAATCCTGGGGCGTGAGCAATTTCGACGAAGACGATCTCGACGAAGCGCTCGCTGTCGCAGGCAAAGGCAAGATCTCCTGCAATCAGGTGCTCTATCATCTGCGCGAGCGCGCCATCGAGCACGCTGTCATTCCATGGTGCGAGAAGCATGGCGTCGCGGTGGTTGCTTACAGCCCCTTCGGACAGACGGCTTCACCCTCGCCTGCTTCTCCCGGAGGAAAGGTTCTTGCAGAAATCGCGAGTGCACATAACGCAACGCCGCGTCAGGCCGCACTCGCATTCCTGACCCGAAAAAAATCCGTGCTCGCGATTCCGAAAGCATCGAAAGTCGCACACGCTGAGGAGAATGCGGGCACAGGAAATCTCGATCTGAGCGCAAAAGAAATCGAAGCGATCGACAAAGCATTTCCGCTCGGACGGCCGAAAAGCCTGCCTATGCTTTGAATTTGAAGTATTAGCCCTTTTGGAAATCGCCCGGCTGCGGCGGCGCGAGCGGCGTGAACAGACAGCGGTCGGGCTTCAGATCGACCAGCGGCGTGCCGTCGAGGCAATCGAGCCCGCGCACGAACACCGAATTTCCTTCGATCTTTTCGAACTTCACGATTGAAGTACCGATCGGATTAGGCCGCACCGGCGAGCGCAACGAAAACGTGCCGTGCGTTTCGCCGTTGCTCTTCGGGCTCTGCTCGACGAGATCGCGCCGCGATTTATCCAGCCAGTAGAGCACCTCCAGCTGTTCGTATTTCTCGACGCCTTTCAGCCCCGCGACCCACGGCTCGAAAATTTCCATCCGGCAGACCGGTCCGTCGTGCCGCCCTTGGCGCGGGCATTCGAGCCGGTCGTGCCACGGCGTATGTATGCGGCCGATGAAAATGATGCCGGCATCGCGCGCTTCCGGCGCGTTGACGGCCACTTCGCCCGAACGAATTTCGTCGCGTCTCACCATTGCGCGAGTATGCGACGAAATCCACGTGAAACGAAATCCGGTTTAGCGGAACAGCTTCTTGATGTAGTCCGCACCGATGCCGACCTTCTCGTAATGCGCCTTGCACATGGCGATATAGTCGTGAACGTCGAAATAACCGTTCGCCTCGCCTTTCTCGTCCAGCCACACCAGCGGACCGGTGACCTGAAAGAACACCTTCATCGGGTCTTTATGTTCATAGGCAACTAACGTGTGGCCTTCGCCCGGTGTTTCGTAGACGAAATCGCCCGCGGTCGCGGTCCAGTCGTGCTCCAAGTAACCCCACTTGCCGGAGATCGTGTAGGCGAAGACTTCGTGCGGGTGATAATGCCGGTTCACGAGGCCTGCCTTCTTCGCCATCAAGATATCGCACCACTTGTTCTGCGAAGGCGAAATCCATAGCGGCCGCGACGAGACCGTCTCCGTGAAAGGAACGTAGTACTTATCATCTTCCGTCGGTGCGTTCTTGGTATAGACCTCGGGCAGCGCATCCGGCTGAAACACTTTCGTGATCGGCTTCAGGTCTTTCCAGAATTCGTTTTTTGCTTCTTCAGGCATTCGTTCCTCCTCTTGCTTGCTTTTGGCTTGCGAAATCTCAGACGTGCATTCCGCCGTCAGCCATGAATACGCTGCCGGTGGAGAAGCTGCTCTCCGATGAGGCGAGAAACAGCACCATCCTCGCAACCTCGTCCGCTCTTGCGTGGCGGTGCAACGGAATGATGGAGTCGAGCAGCTTTGTGCCGTCGTGGCCGGTTGCGGCGGTGATGCCGTCCTCGATGTTCTTCTGAAACGAATTATCGATCGGGCCAGGCGCCACGATGTTCACCCGGATATTGCGGCCCGCGAGTTCCTTCGCCGCGGTCCGCACAAGGCCGATCACGGCGTGCTTCGAGGTTGCATACGCGCAGATACCGGGGTCTGAGGTAACGCCGACCACACTCGAGGTCACGATAATGCTGCCGCCATCATTCATTTGCGGCTGCGCATATTTGATCGCAAGAAACGACGCGCGCACGTTCACCGCCATCACCTGATCGAATAACTCATCAGGATATTCTGCGATCGGCGCGATCACGCCGGAGATGCCGGCGTTGGAAAACAGCACATCGATCTTACCGAATTCGGTGACGGCAGCGCCGATGTATTTCTTCGTTTCAGAAGCATCGGCGACATTGGCGGCACAAACGGCGAAACGCCCCGCATACTTCTCAAGCGACTTCGCAGCGGTTGCGAGTTGCTGGTTGGTGCGGTCGGCGAGCAGAACCTTTGCCCCTTCAGCGAGAAAGGCTTCGGTGCTCGCAAGCCCGAGACTTCCCGCAGCGCCTGTGACGACGCAGACTTTTCCGTCGAGCTTCCCCATCACGCCGCCCCCAGATATGCGCGTTGCACCGCCGGATCGTCGCGAAGCTGCGCGGCAGTTCCCTCGCCGCTGATGCGGCCGGTCTCGATAAGGTAGCCACGATCCGCGATCTGCAAACTGCGCTTTGCGTTCTGCTCGACCAGAAGAATACCGATCCCGGTCGCACGCACCTTGGCAAGCGACGCAAACAACTCGCCGCAGACGAGCGGAGACAGGCCGAGCGACGGTTCATCGAGTAGTAGAATATCCGGCGCCGACATCAGCGCGCGGCCAATTGCGACCATCTGCTGTTCGCCGCCGCTCATGGTGTTGGCGGCTTGGCTCAGGCGCTGCGCCAGCTTCGGGAACAGCGAAAGCGTGCGGTCGAAATTTTGCTTCTCTTTTGCTCGTGCCCGCCTGGCATAAGCGCCGAGCATCAGGTTCTCGCGAACCGTCAGCTCGCCGAAGATGCCGCGCCCTTCCGGTACCAAGGCGAGACCTGCTTCAACGATGTCGTTCGCACGCATCTTCTGAAGGTCGCGGCCGGACAGCGAAACTTGCGCCGATGATTTCGGTACGATACCGGCGATTGCTTTTAAAAGCGAAGTCTTGCCGGAACCGTTCGCCCCGAGAATGACGACGATCTCGTGTTGCGCAACCGAGAGTTTTACGTCGTCGAGCGCACGATGCTTGCCGTAGGCAACGGAGAGACCGGAAATTTCAAGCATCCGCATCTCCAAGATAGGCGCGCACGACCTCGGGATCGGAAAGCACTTCTTTGGATGTGCCCTCGGCAATCTTCTTGCCCGCGTTCATCACGTAGCAGCGGTCGCAGAGCGAACGGATCGCATCCATCACGTGTTCGACCATCAGGATCGTACGGCCTTCGGTCCTGAGCGACCGCACAAGATCGATGCCATCGCGCAGTTCGGTAGGATTGAGACCCGCTAACCATTCGTCGAGCAAAAGTAACTCCGGCTGCATCGCAAGCGCACGCGCAAGCTCAAGCCGCTTCTGATCGATGTACGTGAGCTCCGAAGTCATCACGTCGGCGCGGCTCGCGAGACCCACGCGCGCAAGCAGTTCCTGCGAGGCTAGCTCCGCTTCCTTGCCCCAGCGGCTTTTCGCGCCAAAGGCGAGCCCTGCAATAACGTTCTCCCTGCAGGTCATGGAGCCAAGCACGCGGACGAGCTGAAACGTCCGCGCAATCCCCTCGCGCGCGATCCTGAACGCCGGCAGTTTTTCGAGTGGCTTGCCGCGCAACTGAATGCTGCCGGCATCGGACTTCAGTGCGCCGGAAATCAGATTGAGCACCGTCGTCTTGCCGGAACCGTTCGGGCCAAGGAGACCGACAATCTCGCCGGGGCGGACTTCCAGCGTTAAGCCATCCACCGCGACAAGCCCGCCGAAACGGCGCGTGAGAGCGGTAATGGAAAGCAGCGGCGCGCTCATGCCCCCGCTCCTTTCGCCTTGCGCAGCGAAAGCTGTACGCCCTCGATCAGGCCCACGATGCCGCGCGGGATTGCATAAACGATCAGGAGAAACGCGATGCCGACCAGAATGCTGAAGTGGTTAGGGAATTTCGCGAGCAGAATTTCAAAGAGCATAACGAGTGGAATAACGCCGAAGATCGGCCCGTACAGGCGATGTACGCCGCCGAGCAGTGCCATAATCAGCACCTGAAACGACACCACCGGATTGAAGGCAATCGCCGGGTCGATATAGGTCCAGCGCGGCGCCATGATCGCGCCTGCAAGCGTCATGAAGCTTGCGCTGAAAGCGAATAGGACGACCTTTGCCATCACCGTATTGATGCCGACGTGACGCGCGACCGCCTCGTCATCACCGATCACGCGAAGCGCTAAACCAAGTTTCGAGCGCTGGATCAGCCAGCCGGAGATGAAGACCGTCACCGCCAACGCCAGAAGTTGCCAGTATATCTGGGCGTGAGTGACGTCGAGGAAGATATAGCGGCCGAGCGTGCGGGTAATATTCACTTCGTACCAGGTCACAAGCTGACGCACGAGCTCGGCAAGACCGAGGGTGAAGATCACGAAATAGACGCCCGAAAGTCTGAGCGTGGAGAGTCCCACGAGCAGCGACAGGGCGAAGCCGATGACAAAAGCGATCAGCAGAACGAGCGGCCACGCCAATTGTTCGCCGAGAACCGCGACTGTGTAGGCGCCGATGCCGAAGAACGCGACGGTCGCGAGCGAAACGTAACGCGTCGGACCTGAGAATAAGGTCCATGCGGTCGCCAGCACCGTGTAGCTCACGATGTTGATGGCAAGCGATAATTGATAGCCGTTTGTGAACGATGGCACGAAGGCGAGCAGCACGACGGCTGCTGCCAACACCGCGATGATTACGAGATTGCGCGCGTTCATGACCGCCGCGCTCCGAACAAACCCTGCGGACGCAGGAGCAGCACCGCGATGAAGATGATGTAGGTCGCAGCCAGCGTGAGCCCCGGATCGACATAGGTCGCGACGAATGTCTCGGTAAGACCGAGGATCATGCCGGCAACGAGACAACCCATCAGATTGCCGACCCCGCCCATGATCACGACAATCAACGCCTTCATCGTGAAAACGACACCCAGGCTGGCGTTGAAGGTAAGAAACATCGAGACCAATACGCCGCCGGCCGCAACCAGTGCGCCGCCCAGCGCATAGGCAAAAGCCGCCGTCGCGCGCACATCAATTGCGACCAGAAGTGCGGAAACCGGATCGACCGCCACCGCGCGGATCGCAGTCCCTGCCCGTGTGCGCGTCAAGCCTAGATAGAGCGCAAGCCCGATGACGACGGCAAAGGCGAGTGCGAGCAGGCGGCTTGCGGAAACTGTCGCGCCGAAAATCTTCACCGGGATCGCGAGAAACGAATAGCTGAAGTAATTGCCGCCGAAGATCGCAAGCATGATGCCTTGCGCGACGAACAAGAGGCCGAAGGTCGCAAGAATAGAGTCAACCTCAAGCGCGTCGCGCGACGGCGCGCGCTTCACGAGCGGCATCAACAGCACTTGATAGACCAGCCAGTTGATGAGGGCCGCCAGCGGCACGATCACGAGCAAGCCGATCAATGGATTGACGGAGACGGCGGTGAACAGCCACAGCGCGGCGAAACACGCAGCCACCAGCGACTCGCCGTAAGACAAATTCATGATGCGCGCGACACCGTATTGCAGCGTCAGGCCCATCGCGATTAACGCATAAATGCCCCCAAGCGTGATGCCAGAGAGCAGCGGCTCCGTAATCATGATTTCGATCTTCGCGTCAACTTAAAAAAGCACACCGCGGCAGGCCTGGGAGGAGGCCTGCCGCGCCGTCAATTGCTCCCGTTATTTCTTCCAGGGAGCTTTCGGAACTCTCAGGTCCGCCACACCCGGACGCTGCGGCGCGACACCGACGTAAAGACCGTCCTGCCACTGGCCGAGCAGCCAGAATGCATCCTTTGGCATATTGTTCTCGAGTTTGATTTTGCCGATCACGGTGTCGAAAGTGCCGGTCTGCAATTCCTTGATGATTGCAGCGCGGTCGATCTTGCCAACACGCTCGATCGCCTGCTCCAGCATCTGCAACGAAGAGTAGCCGATCTGGCTGCCCCAATAGTCCGGATCGCGGTTCACGAGTTTCCGGATCTTTTCGCGGTACTCCATCGTCGCCTTGTTGTCCTTCGACCAGCCGCCGAGCGAGATCACGCCTTCGGCATTGTCGCCGAAGCGCTGCGGAAACAGCGGGAAGAAAGTGCCGACGCCGGTGAACATCACCTTCGGCGCATAGGAGGTCAGGCGAGCCTGATCGACGATCGCAACAGTATCCGGCGGATAGCTGAAGGCGATGAAGGTATCGGCCTTCGAGCGCTCGGCTTCGCCGACGATGGGCGCCATGTCCTGCGTGCCGACCGGGTAGCTCTTGTCGAACACTAGCTTGAAGCCGGCTGCCTCAAAGCCTGAGCGCGCGGCCTTCGAGAGATCGATGCCGAAACCGTCGGCGACCGAAACCATCGCGATCTGGTCGTTGATCTTGCCTTCCTTGCGGAGCTTCACCATCAGTTCGACGAGTGCGTCGATGTACTGCTTCGAGGTGCCGAGGAACCAGAAGCTGTTCGGCCAGCGTTTGGCGAGTTCAGGCGCGCGGTCGGTGACGGCGCTGAATGTCATCTGCGGATAGCCGTGCTTGTTAAATGTCGGGCCGACTGCGAGGTTGATGCCCGTGCCCCAAGGCGGTAGCAGAAGATCGACCTTATCCTGTTCGATCAGACGCTCGACCGCGCGCACGGCTTCTTCCGAGTTCGAACGATCGTCGTATTCGACGACTTCAATCGGAATACGCTTGCCGTATTGCTTCAGAAGCAACCCGCCTTTGGCGTTCACTTCCTGAACCCAGAGCTGATAGTTCGGAATCTGCGTGATGTTCGCGCCGCCCGCATTCGGGCCGGTTTTCGAAATCGCATAGCCGATCTTGATTACCTTCGGCGCAGCATCCTGCGCCGACAGCATCGGCGCACTGAGCGCCAACGCGGCTGCAGCCGCGAGGCCGAGCAGCACTTTTCCATTGAATTTCATGGCTTTCCTCCCTGCTTAGACTGTTGGGGAGCCAAAGGTAGGGCCCCCATTCATTGGTGTACCAACGAGTCTGTGGGCCGAACAGTAGGAAAGTCGCGCTGCAGCGCACTCATCCTGACGCTTCCCGAAAATGTCCAATGTCGGCTTGCGTGAAATCGGGCGGCGCGTTGCTCTTGTGAGTTGTACGGGCGAAGTTACGCAGAGAACTTCGCGCGAAAGAAAATAAGATGGCCGCACCAAAACTGCCCGCCTTCGAAACGCTGAGCCTGCACGCGGGACAGCATCCCGACCCGGTCACGGGCGCGCGTGCGGTACCGATCTATCAGACCACTTCCTATGTCTTTCAGGATACCGATCACGCTGCGGCACTCTTCAATCTGGAGCGTGCGGGGAACATCTATACGCGGATCTCGAACCCGACGACCGCAGTACTGGAAGAGCGCATGGCCGCGCTCGAAAACGGCGTCGGCGCTGTCGCGACTGCGAGCGGCATGGCCGCGATGCATCTTGCGATCGCAACGATCGCGAGTGCCGGCGATCACATCGTGGCTTCCGCTTCGCTTTACGGCGGCACGATCAATCTGCTCGCTCATACGCTGCCGCGCTTCGGCATCACCACGACGTTCGTAAAGCCGCGCGATCATGCGGGCATCAAGGCCGCGATCAAGCCGAATACCAAGCTCGTGATCGGCGAGACCATCGGCAATCCCGGTCTCGAAGTGCTCGACATTCCGAAGGTGGCGGAGATTGCCCACGCCGCCAAAATTCCGCTTCTGATCGACAACACGTTTGCGACGCCCTACCTCTCCCGCCCGCTCGAGCTAGGCGCAGATCTCGTCATGCATTCGATGACAAAATGGATCGGCGGCCACGGCATCGCCATCGGCGGAGTAATCGTGGACAGTGGCCGCTTCGACTGGATCGGCTCCGGAAAATTCCCGCAACTCACCGAACCTTACGCCGGGTATCACGGCATCAATTTCGTCGAGCAGTTCGGCCCGTGGGGCTTCGTGATGCGCGCGCGTTCGGAAGGCTTGCGCGATTTTGGCGCCTGCATCTCGCCGACCAATGCATTCCAGATCATGCAGGGTGTCGAAACGCTCGGCGTGCGCATGGATCGCCACGTTGCGAATACCAAAACAGTACTCGAAGCGCTGTCGAAAAACCCGGCGGTCGAATGGGTACTGCACCCTTCTCTGCCTTCGCACGAGGACCATGAACTTGCGAAGAAGCTTCTTCCCCGCGGGGCGGGCTCCATCGTGAGCTTCGGCATCAAGGGGGGGCGGAACGCAGGCAAGAAATTTATCGAAAGCCTTCGTCTCGCCAGCCATCTCGCGAATGTCGGCGATGCGAAAACGCTCGTGATTCATCCGGCGAGCACCACCCATCAGCAGATGGATACTGCGCAGCTCAAAGCCGCCGGTATCGGTGAAGAACTGATCCGCCTCTCCGTCGGCATCGAGAATGCACAAGACATCGTCGATGACCTCGCGCAGGCGCTGCGCGCCTCGCAGAAAGCGTAAGCCATGCGCATCAATGTGAACGGTGCCGAAACTTTCGTCGCAACCGGCGGCAAGGATTTCGATCCTTCAAAACCAACCGCAGTCTTTATCCACGGCGCAGGCTTCGATCATTCGACCTGGGCGCTTTATACGCGCTGGCACGCGCACAACGGTTATTCGGTGCTAGCACCTGACTTGCCCGGTCACGGGCTTTCAGGCGGCGAGTTGCTCGGATCGGTCGCAGAAATGGCGGACTGGATTGTCGCGCTGATCGAAGCCGCAGGTGCAAAACAAGCGCGGCTGATTGGTCACTCGCTCGGCTCGCTGATCGCAGTAGAAGCAGCCGCGCGTCACCCGGAGAAAGTCACGAGCCTCGGCCTGATCGGCACCGCCACTGCCATGCCCGTCAGCGAAGGCCTCTTAAGCGCAGCAAAGGCGAATTCGCCCGACGCCATCGCAATGATGACGCTATGGGGTTTCGGTCCCCGCGCATCGCTCGGCGGCTCGCTATCGCCGGGAAACTGGTTGGTCGGAAAAGGCGTGCGCGTGCTGGAAGCCGCGAAGCCCGGCGTGCTCTATACCGATCTTCTTGCCAGCAACGCCTATGACGCGACTGAAGCGGCAAGGAAAGTGAAGGCGCCGACAACGATTGTGTTAGCGGAGCGCGATCTGATGACGCCGACAAAGAACGGAAGAGCGCTGGCCGCCCTCATTCCTAATGCGAAAGTTATAACGCTACCCGGCGCGGGGCATATGTTGCTCGCAGAAAAGCCGGACGACGTTCTGAAGGCGATCGCAGCTTAGCTGAACACTGCAAGCAGAAAGCCCGTCGGCGGCCTCGCGAAGTTACGCCCGCTTCTGCACGTTGGCGCTGCGCAACGGCACGCCGAACTCGCTCCGGCAAACTTCCGCGAGCAGCGCAATCCCCTCGCGGATTTGCTCGTGCGACGGGCTCGCAAAACAGATGCGGATGCGGCTCTTGCTGTAAGGAGCGTTTACCGACCATTCCGGGCCGGGATTGATCGCGATGCCTGCGGCCAGTGCCTTCTGGTAGAGCCGCATGGAGTCCACCTGATCGGGCAGCTTCACCCAGAGAAAAATTCCACCCGGCGGGTCTTCGAACTCGGCGCTGGTGCCGAACTGTTCGCTCAGTGACTCCATGAGGGTCACGAGTTTCGCGCGCAACGCCCCGCACAGCTTTGGTACGTGCGCCTGAAAGTGCGGCTTGCAGAATTCGGCAAGCACCATCTGCTCGAGCGCGCCGGAGCCCGCGTCGGTTTTTAGCGCAAGCGCACGTGAGAGGATTTCCCAGGGTGCTACGATGTATCCCACGCGCAACGCGGGTGCCACGGACTTTGAGAACGAACCGATATGAACGACGCCGCCGATCTTGCTCATCGCATAAAGTGCTGGCGGGCGTTTTCCGCTCCAGATCAGATCGGCGTAACAGTCGTCTTCGAAAATTGGCACGCCGTATTCTTCAGAAAGCCTGAGCAACTCATGGCGCCGCGCTTCGCTTAATATCGTTCCGGTCGGATTCTGCACGGTCGGGATCGTATAAATGAATTTCGGCCGCACGCCGCGGGCCTTCAGATCGGCGAGTGCCGCAGCCAGCGCATCCATCCGCATCCCGCCGTCGTCGAGCGGAATGCCCACGACATTCACGCCCATTCGCGCCATGCGGTTGATCGAACCCTGATAGCTCTCCTGTTCGTAGATCACGGTGTCGCCGCGTTCGCAGAAGACCGCGTTGATGAGATCGAGCGCCTGCAAGGAACCTGAAACCAGCACTATGTCTTCGGCGGTGCAGGAAATCCCGGCATCGCGTTTGAGTTTTTCCGCGACGAACTCCCGCAAAGGCCGGTAGCCCTGCGGACCCGTATTCACGGTGTAATTCGATAGCGCCTGCCCCTCGCGCGCAAGCACGGCATTGGCCGCCGCGCGCAACGCCTCGACCGGCACCATTTCGGGGTCGTTATGGCCGCCGACGAAGTTATAGCGCGCAGCACCGGTCCACTTGACCGCAGGCGCAGGTAGCGATGCAGGAAACAGCGAGGCGAAATCGAACGCACTGGAACGCATACTGGCAGGATCCTTTCGGCCACACAGGGCCGCGCGGCTTCAGGCGCCAGACTATCCGGGAATGTCAGGTACCTGCCAGTGCCGGGATGCGCCCTTCAGCGCCACTCCACGAATTCCTGCAGCCTTTTTTGATCGAGTAGCGTCAGCTTCCGCCCATCGAGCCGCAGCAATTTATTGCTGCGGAAGCGGCTGAGCACTTTGCAGACATGGACCGCAGTCAGGCCCGTTGCGTCCGCGAGTTGCTGCTGGCGCACCGGAAAGTCGATCACACTGTCCTGCGCCTGTCCTTTTTTGCGGAGACGTTCGAACAGGCTCCAGATGAGCCGTGCAATCCGCGCCTCCGCCGAGCGCCGGCTCAGATCGAGACTGAGTTGATCGGAGCGCTCGCGTTCTTCTCCGAGCGCACGGCCGAGCGAAGCAACGAGCGAAGGATTTTGCATCACAGCGTCCCGCATATCGTTGCGGCGGAACTTCCGGCACGAGACCTGCGACACAGCTTCGATCGCGCGTCCCGCGCAGGCCTCGAAAAGATAATTCATCGACGCGGCTTCGCCTGCGAGCAGGAACGACACGATCTGCTTTCGTCCGTTCGAAAGGCTGATCGAGGTCGCGGCCCAGCCGCTACAGATTACGGGCACGAAGTCGGCCTCCTCACGCGGATGAAGAATCGGGCGCCGCGCCGGAAACACCTGAATTTGCGACTGCACCGGCTGAACGCCGCGCTGCGCGTTCGAGTCCGGATCGCCCTTCACGCCGAAGCCTGGGCAAGCGCCGGTCTTGCGCACAAAACATCCGTTGCAGGTCGGAAGATAAGTGCCGCCAGAAATCTCCATCCCGGCCCCGGCCACGCCGTCTCGGGTTCCCGCATTCCGCCTGGCGCGAAATGCCTCGCTTGAAGTCTCAGTGGTCGATGCGACCTCGCCAACCTTCAACATGAGCGATCCGAATCAGTTTGCGTTGCAGAGGCAGCATATTAGTGCGAAAGAACATTATACAACCTTAAGATGTGGCTGCGGCCGCACCAAAAGCTTGGCCTAGATTAAGATTTTCAAGAAAAACTTGGGCTTCAAGCGCGATCAGGTGAGCGTGATTTTCTCGACCGCTTCGATGACCGACTTATCGTCATCGACCCACACCATCTTCAGTTCACCCGCCTCTTCCGCCCTGAAACGGAACTCGAGATAGGGGTTCGCGGAAACTCCGGTGCCGGGAGTCCACGATATGACTGGCTTTCCGTTCAACGTGCAGTCGAACTTGCTGATGATTTTCTGCGGCACGGTCTTGCCGTCCGCATCCTTTCGGAAGCCGGTTTCCATGACGTGCTGGACGATCGTGCGAACGGTGACGATCTCACCCTTCTTCGGTGTCTTGGTGCTGAGCCATATGCGCGGAGGATTCGACATGATCGCTCCTATCCGCCTGGCGCGCAGGCGCCGGTCGTAACAGTAACCGATTTACGCGTCACGAAAACCGAGCCGTCGTTCATTTTTGCAAACACCGCGACATTCTGCGACTCGGCAAGACGGATGCGCGTGCTCAGATACGGCACCGAAAGCCCCGGCTCGAACTTGAAACTGCAAACTTTCGGGCGCGGGTTCTTCTCGGCCAGCACCAATACTTCGCTGCAATAGTTATCGGCCGTCATCGGACTATCGACACGAATTCCGACCGGCACCGAGTTCGCATTGTCCGCGGTAAAGGGAATGTCGAGTTCGATCTTGCCCGCGGCGGGCGTTTTGCCGCCGGTGAATGCGGAAACGATATCCTGCGTTTGGGCCTCAGCGCGTGGGGGACGCAGCAGCATGACTGCCGCCACCCACCCGGCCAGCGCGAGAATCTGACGTCTCGAAAATCTGTTCATTCCAGTCTTTGCACTCATTTTCTGCACGTATTTCAAGAGATAAGCGGTCCATCGCCAAATAACGAGGGTGTAAAAAATACCCCTTGCCTAAAGACCCTACTTCATTTGATATGTTCCAAACGTGAAATATATTTAATCACATAGAATATGTGTGATTATATTTGGAGGGCTGAATGAGTTTCAGAATAAAAAGACTGTGCTCGATGTCAGCGGCCGTGCTGCTGCTGATCGGCGGCGCGGCACACGCGCAATCCGCGCTCGATGTTTCGGTGCTCGCAGGTTCCTGCGCGAACTGCCATGGCACCGACGGCAAATCGAACGGCAAGATCCCGACGATCGCGGGACGGCCGGCTCCGACTCTCGCCGCAATGCTGAAGGCATACAAAGGCGAGACGCCGCCTCCCGGCACCACCATCATGAACCGCCTCGCCAAGGGTTACACCGACGAGCAGATTGATGCGCTCGCCAAATATTTCTCGGAGAAAAAGTGATGAGCAAAAACACGATCTCCCGCCGTCAGTCCTTGCAGCTTCTTGGTGGTGCGGGCGCAGGCCTGCTCTCGCTCTCGATGCCTGCGATCGCGCAGCAGAACGCCGGACGCGTAGTCGTCGTCGGCGGCGGCTTCGGCGGTGCGACCGCCGCGAAATACATCAAGCGCCTGAACCCGAAAGTGCAGGTAACGCTGGTCGAGCCGTTGCAGCGTTACTACACCTGCCCGTTCACCAACCTTCACTTCGGCGGGCTTCGCACTTTCGAGCAGCAAGGCCATAACTTCAACGAACTGCGCGCAATCGGCGTGCAGGTCATTCACGCGCTCGCAAACGATGTCGACAACAAGAAGAAGACGGTGACGCTCGCAGGCGGCCGCGTGCTGAACTACGACAAGCTCGTACTCTCACCCGGCATCGACATCCGCTGGGGTGCGCTGAAGGGTTACGATCAGGCAGCCGCGCAACTCGCGCCGCACGCATGGCAGGCCGGTCCGCAGACGATGTTGCTGAAGCAGCAGCTCGACGCGATGCCCGATGGCGGCACCTTTATCCTTGTCGCGCCGGACAATCCGTTCCGCTGCCCTCCGGGACCCTACGAGCGCGTCTCCATGGTCGCGCATTACTTCAAGACCCGGAAACCGAAGTCGAAGATTCTCGTCCTCGACGCGAAGGAAAACTTCTCGAAGCAGGGCCTCTTCCTCGACGGCTGGAAGAAGTTCTACGGCGAGATGATCGAGTGGGTTCCGCTCTCGAAGGACGGCAAGGTCGTCCGCGTCGATGCGAAGGCCCGCGAGGTCGAAACCGAATTCGGCAAGAAGCACAAAGCCTCTGTGCTGAACGTGGTGCCTCCGCAGAAAGCCGGCTTCATCGCCGACCGCGCCGGCGTCACCGCGCAAAGCGGCTGGGTGCCGGTGAAGGCGCAGACGTTCGAGTCTTCACAGGTTGCCGACATTTACGTCGCCGGTGACGCGACGGTTGCCGCACCGATGCCGAAGTCCGGCTTCTGCGCGAACGCACAAGGCAAGGTCGTGGCTGGTGCAATTGTCGCTTCGCTTGCGGGCCAGCAGGCACCGAAAGCGTCGTGGGCCAACACTTGCTACAGCCTGATCGCTCCGGACTATGGCATCTCTGTTGCCGGCGTTTACGAAGAGCAGGACGGCAAGATTGTCGAGCCGAAGGGTTCGGGCGGAGTCAGTCCGCGCGAAGCTTCCGCGGAGTTCCGCAAGTTAGAGGCCGACTACGGCGTTGCCTGGTATAACTCGATTGCCAACGACGCCTGGGGCACGAAAGCCTAGAGGGCACAAAAACCTAAAGACCACTTGCGAGCCTTCGACCGGCCCAGTAAGCGAGAACCATGTCCCCTTTGACACTCTCGCTCTGGGCCGGTTTCGTTATCGGCATCGCGTTCGGCGTTACCGTGCAGCGCACGGGCTTCTGCCTGAACACCGCTTTTCGCGGCTTGTGGGTAACCGGAGATACGCGAAAGCTCTCCAGCTTTCTGCTCGCGATGGCAGTCGCATTGCTCGTGACGCAAGCGAGCGAAGCAACCGGCCTCATCGATCTTCGCCGCTCGATCTATCTGTCCGCGCCCTTCTCATGGCTGGTCATTCCGCTCGGGGGGGCAATCTTCGGCTACGGCATGATCACGTCGAACGGCTGCGGCGCGCGTTCGCTGGTGCTGCTTGGTCAGGGCAATCTTCGCTCTTTCCTCGTGCTGCTTTGCCTTGGCATTGCGGCTTACGCGACCTTGAGCGGCGTATTCGCTCCCGTGCGCACGGCGCTCGCAGGTCCGACAACAATCGCCTTCGAGAAACTGCTGTCGATTCCGCGTTATCTTGAATCCTCGCTCGGCGCCAGTGCTGCGCGCTTGCTGCCTGCGTTCCTGCTCGCGACAATTCTTGCAGCGCTTGCTTTCAGAAGCAGCGCGTTTCGCAAGAGCCCGCGCGATATCGTTGGCGGTATTGTCGTCGGTTTGTTGATTCCCGCGGGCTGGCTCGCGACCAGCTGGCTCGGCAAAGACGATTTCGAGCCCACGCCGATTGCCTCGTTGACCTTCATCGCGCCGGTCGGCGAAACGATTCAATATGCGATGCTCTCCACCGGCGCGCGGATGTCATTTGGTGTCGCTATCATCTGCGGCGTATTTCTCGGGGCGCTCGCGTCAGCCCTCCTCACGCGCACATATGAACTGCAAGGTTTCAGCCGCCCGACACAAATGCTTCGCTATATGGCTGGCGGCACGCTGATGGGTATCGGCGGCGCGATGGCGCTCGGCTGCTCCATCGGTCAGGGCCTCACCGGCTTTTCAACGCTCGCGTTCGGCTCGCTGTTGGCAGCCGTTGGAATCGCAATCGGCGCGACGCTCGCCTTGCGCGGCCCGTTGAAGCTGCCCGCGCTTTAGCGCGAGAGTACTTGCCGATACGGACCGCCAATGGAATTCTCGTCTGCAAGGTTTGCGAGCCCGGCAATGGCAGGGAGCAATCCTGTCAGCGCATCGCGATCAGATGCCTCGATGACCAGCCAGCCCGCGAAGGATTTATCACTTTTCCGGAGATTGCGCTCGCTGGTCTGCACCGCGGTTTTTCCGATATCCGTTGCCAGCAAGTGCAATGAGACGACACCGCGCATTTGCATAATCTTTTGCAAGCTGACGCCCGCATCGGCAGGGATGTTCGCGAGACCCACGGTCAGCACGTAAGCGCCAGGATTCTCTCCGAAGGACTCCTTCACCGCACCCCCGCCCCGGCCAAAATTTCCGAGAATGGGCATGATGCGTTGGGACCACGGCGTCGGATTATTCAGCCGCTCGAGATAAGCAGCACTGTCGACGACATCCGCATTCTCAAGCTGATACCAGATGAAATAGCGGTTGCCGCCGGCAATTGCAGTCTTGAAAATGCGAACCGCAAGAAACCCCGGAATGCCTAAGCGCTCTTCAACGTGTTCCGTGGTGAGCCAGCGAAAATAATCCTGCTCGTCTTCATGCTTTACGTCGCTGAAAACGACAAGAAATCCTTCCGGGCGAACTTGATTGTCTTTCACTTCGGCCCTTCACGAACGGAGGCCAGATTTTCTTTTAAGATTTGGTGGGCGCACAAGGACTCGAACCTTGGACCCGGTGATTAAGAGTCTCATCGTGAACTAAGGATATCAAGCACTTAGCTGTAAACTACGCCCATTCGTGCTCAACCAGGTCAATGGGTTACGCATGAAGTGTAAACTGTTTTGACCTGCAACCAGGCAGCTATGCGCGCAGACGCTAGGTCAAGCAATATTGAAACTACAGGCGAATTCGGGTCGTTCGATCGCGATTTTTTGATTTTCTTGCTCAGATATCATTAGCGATCCCGGAAGGAATCAAGCTGCTGCAGTAAGTTGGGCGATGTAATCCTGCTTCAAAGTGTGGCTCTCTTCACTATTGATTGGCCTGATTCCGCTTCGAAGACGTGTAGACGGTCTGGATTGAAGTGCACGAACACTTCGCTCTGTTCTTTAACGGGAAAATCAGCCCTCACCTGTACTAGAACGCGTACGCCGACGAAATCGACTTCAACCAGCTTCTCTGAGCCCAACAACTCGATCAGCGATACCTTTCCTTTTAGACGATCATTGCCGCTTACCGGAACGATCTCTAGATCTTGCGGACGAACGCCGATCACGACAGTTTCGGCCTTGGTCGCATCGTCACTCAACGGCGGAAGAGAAAGCACGCCACCGCCTGCTTCGGCCTCATTACCGCGCCGCGCCGCGGTTAGAAAGTTCATTGGAGGACTGCCAATGAAACCCGCGACAAAACGGTTCGCTGGCCGCGAATATACTTCCGCGGGCGTACCAAACTGCTGCACGACACCCTGATGCATAACCGCGACCAAATCAGACATCGTCATTGCTTCGAGCTGATCGTGTGTGACGTAGACGGTGGTCGCGTTTAGATCGAGATGGAAGCGGCGTAACTCGCTCCGCATCGTTACGCGTAGCTTTGCGTCGAGGTTGGAAAGCGGCTCGTCCATCAGGAAGATGTCTGGCTTGCGCACCATGGCCCTACCGAGCGCTACACGCTGGCGCTGACCGCCCGAAAGCTGACCGGGTTTGCGATCGAGGAGATGGTCGATCTCCAAAATCTTAGCAACACGCTCCACCGCGGCATCGACGTCAGCAGACACAGTGCCGCGAACGCGCAGGCCATATCCCAAATTCTTGCGCACCGACATTTGCGGATAGAGCGCATAGGACTGGAACACCATCGCGATGTTACGATCCTTCGGCGCTAGCCGGTTCACGACGCGGTCGCCGAAGACGATCTGCCCAGCCGTGATCTCTTCGAGCCCGGCAATCATGCGCAGCAGCGTCGTCTTCCCGCAGCCCGAAGGCCCGAGAAGCGTGACGAACTTCCGGCTCGGGAAGACGAGATTGACCTCTTTCAGAATTTGGACGCTTCCGAAATTCTTAGTGATGCCTTCGAGTCTGACTTCCATTTTGTTTTTCTTTCTTAGCCCTTCACCGCGCCGGCGCCGAAGCCCGCAACGAGATGGCGCTGCAACGCCATGAATAGGATCGCCATCGGCACCGTCATGAGAACGGATGCGGCCATCAACAGCCCCCAGTCGACGTGCGTGCCTTCGAAGAACAGCATCACGCCAACCGTCAGGGTCAGGTTGTCAATCGAGTTGATGAATACGCGGCCGAACAGATAGTCGTTCCACGACACGATCATCGCGAAGATGGATGCCGCGATGATCCCGGGCAGCGCAGACGGCAGCACGATCTGGCGGAAAACCTGGTAGCGCGACGCACCGTCGATCAGCGCCGCCTCCTCGATTTCGATCGGGATCGAGCGCATAAAAGCCCACATCAGCCACATACAGAACGGCAGCGTGATGCAGACATACCCGAGGATCAGACTCCAAAGGCTGTCCGTCAGGTCCAGCCGAACCATCATAAGAAAGAGTGGGAACACGAAGATGATGGACGGCACCATGTAGCCGAGCAGACTGAAGTAAGGCACCGCGCTCCGTCCCCAGTATCGGAACCGCGTCAGACTATAAGCCGCGAGAGTTGACACAGCGATGCTGATCAGCGTCGAGCCCAACGTTACGATTACGCTGTTGATGAACCAGCGAGTAAAAAATTGCGCGGGCGTGGTACCCGTGTTCTGTGGCGCACCCTGCGCTTGGTAATACTGCTGGCGCCCAGTTAGAAGCGCCTCGTAATTCTCCAGCGTCAAGTTGTGCGGGATCAGCGTCGGCGGCGTCGCAAAGATTTCCGATTTCGGCTTCAGGGACGTCGAGAGTGCCCAAATCAGCGGGAAGCAGATCAGAAATGTCACGACGCAGAGAATGAGATAGAGCATCGCGTTCTTGACGGTTTTCCAGAGCGTGCTTGCCGAATTCATTTCTCGTTCTCTCCGAACCCGGCAACGCGCAGGTAAACGATGCTTCCGATAAGCAGTATAATCATCATCACCACACCCGTCGCCGCACCGACGCCGAGCCGCAAGCTCGCCATGGATTGCTCGAACGAGTAAACGGCGAGATTGAAGGTAGAGGTGCCCGGACCGCCCTTCGTTAGCAGGTAGATTTCCTCGAACTTGTTGAAGGTCCAGATCGTGCGGAACACGATCACCACGATCAGCACTTCCTTCAACTGTGGCAGCGTGACGTCGAAAAACCGCCGCATAGTGCCTGCGCCGTCCACCTTGGCGGCGTCATATAGTTCGAGCGGCACAGACTGAAGCCGCGCGAGCACGCAGATCACGACGAACGGCGTGTACTTCCAGACGTTTAGCATGATCGTCGACGCCATCGCCATCGCGGGTGTCGAGAGCCAGTAGATCGGCTCCTTGATGATGCCGGAGGCAATGAGGCTGTAGTTTACGACGCCGATCTCGGGATTGAAGATCCATCGCCAAATAAGCGCGATGACGACCGTCGGAACGATGTAGGGAAAGAGCAGAAGACCGCGGAAGAAGGCCATGCCGAACAGCGCACGATGCAGCAAGAGCGCAAGGCCGACACCGAACACGGTTTGGAATAGAATCGACAGTAGGGTCCAGACAGTCGCTTGCCAAAACGAGGCCCAGAACAGCGGATCCTCGAAGATGTATTCGAAGTTTGCGAGTCCCACGAAAGCAGTGAGATCGGGCCGAAGCGGGTTATAGCTGTAGAACGCCATCCGGATCGCTTCAGCGATCGGATAGACCATGAAGAATAATGCCGTGATAACGAAGGGCGCGATGAACAAGAGCCCGACGGCACGATCCGATTGCAGATGTCGAAGTATGTGCATGTTTCTGAATGATGCGCTACCGGGCGCACGCGCCCGGTAGCGCTTTTTCTTGAGTTAACCCAACAGGCGAACGTTCTCTTTGCGAATGGCTTCGAGTTCGCGTGCGCCCCACTTTGCTGCGTCCTCCGGCTTCATGTTGTCGATGACAACCTTCTGCACGGTCTGCGCGAGCACCGAGCGGCCGTGGACGTATCCCGCAAGCGGGTTCGCTCCCTGCAGCATCTCGTTTGCCGTGCTGCTCGAGTTCGCGAGCGAAGTGCGGAAGTAGGTATCGACCGTCTTTGGCTTCGACTTGTAGAACGGATGATCCTTCAGTTCCGGAGCGTCCGCGATGTCTTTGTAGGTCGGGGCCACGTTCGGCATCAGAGAATGGCAGTACTTGATCAGCCACTCTTTGCTCGTCTGCTGATAGAGCAGCGCCGCCTTAACTTCGTCGATGAACGGGTTATTCTGCGCCGGAATGCACCAACCCTGGAAGTCGTTCCAATTGTTGCGCCGTCCGGTCTTTGGGTGACGGGCGTGGTTGAACGCTTCCGTCGCCTCGAAGATCGGCTTCGCTTCTTCGGCGGCGCGCCCGAGCGTGCGGCCCCAGTAGAAGCTCATCGCAGTCTGGCCAGTGACGTGCGCGTCAACGACCTGCAGGAAGCTGTACTCGACCGCGCCCTTCGGCATGTAGGGACGAAGTTCACGAACGAAGTTCAGCGCTTCGACGGTCTGCGGGCTGTCGAACACGACCTGGTATTTGTTTGCGGGATCGAACATCCGGCCGCCGGCCGAATGCAGGAGCGCTGCGAAGTGATAATCGGTGCAGAGATTCCGGCCGAGCGCCATGCAGAAGCCCGCCATGTTCGGCTTCTTCTCCGAAATGGTCTTCGCCGCATGCAGAAGGTCGTTCCAGTCCCACGTCTCGGGATCCTTGAGGCCGAGCTCCTTGATGATGTCCATGCGCACGAGCAGCAAATGCGGCTGGTGGTGCGCCGGAATGACATACTGCTTGCCTTTCCAGTTGCCCCAGTAGTCCCACTTGACGCCGTCGACCAGACGATTGCGGCCAATCTTGTCGACCATATCGTCTACCGGCAGCAGCAGGCCTTCCGCCATCATCTGGGTGGCGATCGGCGACTCCACGCTAATCAGCGACGGCGGCCGCTTCGCGGCAAGGTCCGTCATCAGTTTCACGTAAACGCCGTCCCACGGGATGGTTTCGATTTCAAACTTGAGACCGGGCGCATTTTTTTGCGCCCACTCGTTCATCGCGGCGACGCCGACGCCGCCGTAGGGCCCGGGCTCGCCCCACACGCGAACCGTACCGGTCTTCTTGCTTTGGCCGAACGATGGGGTCGTGCCGAACAGGCTGCCGGCACTTGCTCCGGCCGCAGCCATACCGCCCAGAAACGTGCGGCGGTCGAGTGGAAAGTTTCCGAATTTCTTTGTCATTGGGTCCTCCCTTTCAACGGATCAGGCTGCCGTTGTCTCGGCAGTACTTTTTTTGAACGCTTGCAGAAACGACTGTTGCGCCGCGCCGAAGCTGCAGCGCTCGCGCACGCTGGCGGCCACGACACCCGGTGCGCACGAACGCCGCGCGAGACCTTCGGCCTGCGCTTGCTTCGCGACCGCCTCGGCGACAACCGGACACAACTCGGGGTCCAGCGGGCTCGGCAGAATGTTGTCGAAGCGAAGCTCTGTTTTGCCAACATGCGCCGCGATTGCGTGCGAAGCCGCAAGGCATATGGTTTCGGTGATCATTTTCGCGCGGGTATCGACGGCCCCGCGCATCACACCCGGAAAAGCCAAAACGTTGTTGCACTGGTTCGGCTCGTCGAAACGGCCGCTTCCCGAAATTGCAGCACCGGCAGCAAGCGCGGCACTCGGCATAATCTCTGGCTCGGGGTTCGCACAGGCGAACACGATAGAATCCTTGGCCATGGATTGAATGTGTGCCGGCGTCAGCAGTTTGCCGGTGCTCAAGCCGACAAAAGCATCGGCGCCCTTGAGGGCTTCGCGCAAATCGCCGGTCATACCGCTGCGGTTGGTCCGCCCGGCAAGTTCGTCCATGTGCGGAAACGGCTGACGCTCTTTGGCCGAAAGAATGCCGTGCTTGTCGCAGACAATGACCTCGCCCACGCCCCAAGCGAGCAGAAGCCGCGCGGCGGCAGTCCCGGCCGCGCCTGCGCCGTTAACAACGACGCGCAAATCTTCCTTGCGCTTTCCGAGAACCCGTAACGCATTCATCATGCCGGCGACAACCACCGTCGCCGTGCCGTATTGATCGTCGTGAAACGCGGGAACGGACAACCGCTCGTTCAGCGCCGCCATGGTAGTGAAACAATGCGGCGCTGCTACATCCTCGAGATTAAAGCCTGCAAACGATGGTTCCAGCGCAGCGATGTGATCCGTCAACTTCGCGGGATCCTTTACATCGAGGCAGAGCGGAACCGCATCGAGGCCAGCGAGCATTTTGAACATGATCGCCTTGCCTTCCATGACCGGCACAGCCGGCAAGGGGCCGGTGCGGCCAAATCCGAGCACCGCGGTTCCGTCGGTAACGACAGCAATCGTGTTGCCGCGGTTGCTTAGTGTTTCCGCTTGCTCGGGATCGGCTACGATCCGCTGGACCAGCACGCCAACGCCCGGTGTATACAGCGTCGCGATATCCCGCAGCGAACTTACATGTACCTTTGGCGTAACCTCGAGTTTCCCGTGACCTGACGCAACATCGCGCACCGCGCTAATCGCGGCTTCAGGGGTTACTACCCAAGGCTTGTCGCGCGCAACCGTCATTGCCCTACCCCACCTCGGCGGCGTTGCGCGTAACGGTTCTCGCGCACGGTTGCAGTGAGTTCATGCGCGAGCATTCCTTCGGACGCGCACATGCGGCCCATGATCGGCGCAATCTTGTGGCTCGCCTCCGGTGTGAGGCGCTGGTACGTAACGGTCTTCAGGAACTTTCCGACCCACAGACCACCGGTGTAGCGCGCAGCGCGGCCGGTCGGCAGCGTGTGATTGGTGCCGACACCCTTGTCGCCGTAAGCAACCGTGCTCTCTTCGCCGACGAACAGACTGCCGTAGTTCTTGAGGTGTTTCAGGTAGTAGTCGTTTTTCGTAGTCAGCACTTCCAAATGCTCCGGCGCGTACCGGTCGCTGAGTGCGATTGCTTCATCATCGCTGTCTACGACCGCCACCTCACCCCACCGCGCCCAGGCAGCACCCGCGATTTCCCGCGTCGGCAGCGTAAGAAGCTGGCGGTCGATTTCTGCCATCGCTTCACGCGCAACCTTCTCGGACGTCGAAATCAGCCACGCCGGGCTATCAGGCCCATGTTCGGCCTGGCCTAACAGGTCGGTTGCAACGAGCGCGGGGTCTGAGTTCTCGTCAGCGATGACCAGAATTTCGGTCGGCCCTGCAGGCAGATCGATGCCGACAAGACCGAACAACTGCCGCTTGGCTTCCGCGACATATGCGTTGCCGGGGCCCGTGATCATATCGACCGGCCGCATTCCAACGCGGCCATAGGCCATTGCAGCGAAAGCCTGCACGCCGCCGATAGTATAAATCTCGTCGGCACCCGACTCCGCGAGCGCATACAGCGTCGGCGGGAAAATCCCTTTACCTTCTCGCGGCGGCGCCGCACCGACGATGTGCGAAACGCCGGCCACGCGGGCCGTCGCAACACTCATGATCGCCGCTGAGATCAGCGGATATTTTCCGCCGGGGACATAGCAACCGACAACTTCGATCGGAATGATCTTCTGCCCGAGCGTGATTCCGTTGCCGAACTCTGCCTCGAACTCCGCCATGGAATCGCGCTGACGCTTAGCAAATTCCGTCACTTGCTTCTTACAGAAGGCAAAATCCTCTTTGAAGGTTTCGCTCAGCGATTTGCGCGCCGTCGCGATCTCATCTTGCGACACGCGAAACACCGGGTTGTTCCAGCCGTCCAATTTCGCTGCAAACCTGCGAACGGCGTCGTCACCGTTCTGCTCGATGTCTGCGATCATCTCACGGACCCGATCGATGAGATCGCGATTGTCCTGACGGGACTGGGGGGCAGCCTGCTTTAAATAGCGCACCATCTTATCAAATTCCGTATTGCCGAAGCCGAATGTAACCGGTTACATTGCCGGCCGTCTAGGGGCTCTACGTCCGAAATGAAAAAGCCGGAAAAGTCCGTCAACGTCCGATCGCTCGCAAAAAAAGCAGGCGTTTCGGTTGCAACGGTCAGCCGTGCACTGCGGCAGCCGGACACTGTTGCGCCGCACACGCGAGAAAAAATTCTTCGTCTCGTGGAAAAGTACCGCTTTGTGCCGGATGGCAGGGCCGCGAATTTTTCTTCCCAGCGGACCGGACTTGTCGGCTTGATCGTGCCGACGATCTCGAACTCGATCTACGCGGAGTTCACCGAAGCTATCCAGAGCCGGCTGCAAGCCGCAGGGCCGAGTCTGCTGATCGTCAACGCAAACTATTCAGCGGAAATCGAACGCGACATCATCCGCAAACTCATCGAAAGCCGCGTCGAAGGCGTCATACTAACCGGCTATCGTAGAGATGCATCTCTCTATCAGTTGCTCGAGCACTACCGCATTCCGTTCGTGGTAACCTGGGCAATCAGCCCGAAGCGTTCAATCCCCTCCATCTCGTTCGACAATCATGCTGCTGCTGCCGAAGCGACCGAGATGTTGATCAAACTCGGTCATCGCCGCATTGGACTCATCTGTGGTGTTGCTGCCATCAACGATCGCGCGTCGATGCGGCTTGAGGCTTACCAGTCCGTGCTGGAGAAGCATCGCATTACCTTCGACGAAACGCTCGTCTCCCAGCAACCGTTCGAGATTGAGGCTGCGGCCGAAGCCGCAACGAGGCTGATGTCGAATCCGAAACCGCCTACTGCCCTCTTCTGTGCGAACGACATTCAGGCGCTTGGCGCCCTCTTCGCCTGCCAGCGCATGAAGATACGCGTGCCCGAAGATGTGTCGATTATCGGTTTCGACGACCTGCCGATCGTACGCACCGCCAACCCCGCACTTTCCAGCGTCCACGTGCCTGCACGTCAGATGGGAAATGCCGCAGCCGACGCTCTCATCGCTGCCGCGCGCCAGCAGACGCCGATCAAAAGCCAGATCATTCCCACCGAACTCATCATGCGCGCGAGCACAGCGCCGCTCAAGCACTCTAAAGGCACGCGCCGATGACGACCGCACCGGAAGCTCCACCGGCGAGTTCGCCGGGCCATACCATTATGCTTGCTTTGCCAGGCGTAGCGGTCTCCGCATCGATTGCGGCCGTGGCCTATCTACTCTCGCGTTGGATCGTGCAAGTCCCGCTCAATCCCATCATGATCGCCGTTGTGCTTGGGATACTGATTTCCAGTCTCACCAGCTCACCGGCGTGGATTACTGGGGGCCTTGAAACGTTACCTCGCTTTGCGTTGCGGATCGCAATCGTGCTGCTCGGATTCCAGATTTCGATTGCGGACGTACTCAGTATCGGCGGCACTGGACTTTCCTCCGCAATAGTTGCGACGGCGACCACGCTCGCCGTGACACTTGCTGCCGGTCGGATAATGCGCGTCGAACGCAACTCGGCGATTTTAATTGCGGTAGGAACAGCGATCTGTGGCGTAGCAGCGATTGTCGCGATGGGCTCTGCAATTCGTGCCAGTGCGCGCGACATGACCTATGCCATCCTGTGCGTGACGCTCTTCGGCCTGCTCTCGATGTTTTTATTCCCTCTAGCGGGTCAGTTTCTCAGTCTGGACGCACGGCTGTTTGGCATCTGGACCGGTGCGGCGGTCCATGAGGTCGCCCAGGTCGTTGCCGCCGGATTTCAGCACAGCCAAGAGGCCGGCGAAGTCGCGACCATTACGAAGCTTTCTCGCGTCTTACTGCTCGCTCCTGTAGTCGCCGCTATTACATTCTCCTTGCCGTCGGACACGAGCGCGCCGCGCGCGAAGTCCGTAGTGCCGTGGTTCGTGGTTGGCTTTGCGCTGGCAGTCGCCGTCAATTCCTTCTTGCCCGTTCCCGGCGAAGCGCGGGCAGCCCTCGGTGTCATTGTCAGCGTACTCTTCACATTCGCGCTTGCCGCAATCGGCCTCACGATTAATCCGCGGCAATTACTTTCCGGAAACGCGACGGGCTTATTACTGGGGTTGATCGCAACTATTTGGGTAACAGCAGTCGCTTTGGTAGTAATTTTGCTCGCCGAAACACGTTAAGTCCCACAAAAACTTATTAGCTTGGTGCAAGTCGATGTGCGCGCGAGAGCATTTTGGGCAAATTCAGGCGAGTACTGCGAGCCAATTATTCTGAGACCCATTCTCACAGAATGCCCTTCCGGCAGCATTATTAGATAGCGCAAGATTTATTGAATAACTTGTCGGAATGAACCCCGGCTACAGCGCTGACGCATTGAAAATATGGGTGCCCCCCGGTCGGAATCGAAGCTGCGACCAAGCTTAGAAGTTGTTAGAGAAGCCAGCAATTTTCAATGCTCCTTCCGACAAAACCGGCCTGCCGGCGGCATCGTTCGATATGGCGAAATATTAGATTGTGAGAATGGCGAAAAAGCAAAGGCGCACACAATACCGCGCCGCGAGCCTGAGGTGAGTTTGATCTGCGTCAATTCGCTCTTGCCACAGAGGTGCGAATGAAGCCGCTAAAGCAGAACAATCACATGTTAACGAGACGCGCATTCATTGCCAGTGCGATGATTGGATCGTCGAACGCCCTTCTCACCGCAAAATGGGCATTCGGACAATCCAACCTGTTCGAACGCAGCCTGCCGATTCCACCGCTAATCGACGCGCGTTCAGTCGCTAACAAGATCAGTTTGATCGCGGCTGAAGGACGACACAAATTCTTCCCAAATCAGCCAACTGCAACTTCGGGTTACTCTGGTGCAATTCTCGGCCCAACGCTTCGCTTCCATAAGGGCGACGAGATAGCGGTCACCGTCGAGAACAGACTTAGCCGACATACAACTGTTCATTGGCATGGCTTACTAATTCCGAGTATCTCCGATGGAGGGCCTCATAATCTAATCGCTCCGGACACTTCCTGGCAGACGACACTGAAGATCGACCAACCGGAAAGCACAGCCTGGTTTCACCCGCATCCGCACGGTGACACAGCACGGCAGGTTTATTCTGGCCTTGCGGGAATGGTGTTGATCAATGACGGATCAAGTGAGCGGCTAGGTTTACCGCGAACATATGGGGCCGACGATATTCCGCTCATACTTCAAGAGCGGCAGTTCAACTCAAACGGCAGCCTACGCTACGACGACGGTCCCCAGACGACGATGCTCGGCGCGCGGGGAGATACAATTATTGTGAATGGAGTTATCGCACCTGTCGCGCGCGTTCCCGTGGGATTGGTTCGGCTGCGACTATTGAATGGTTCGAACGCGAGAACTTTTGATCTGTCGTTCAGCGATGCAAGGGCATTTCACGTAATCGCATCTGATGGTGGTTATCTCCCCTCTCCAGTACGACGTACCCGTCTAATAATATCGCCCGGCGAGCGCTTCGAGCTGTTGGCCGATTTTTCCGATGCTCGGTCTGTCTTACTTGAAACAGGGGCTGATCAGTTTATTCCCATGATGGGTATGATGTCCGGAGACGTCAGCGGGGCAGCGCAAATTATTAAATTTGAACCCGATCCTACTAAGTTGGCTCCCATCAAATCCATTCCAGAAAAACTATCAACAATCTCGGGTATCGGAAAGGTCGATGGCCTGAGACGCCGCCAGTTCGTGTTGAACGATCATATGATGGGCATGCGATCCAGGAACCGTGGTCTTGCCATCAATGGAAGACAGTACGACATGACCCGGATTGACACTACCGTTTCGCTGGGCAGCAGCGAGGTCTGGGAAGTTGAATCAGGAATGATGGCTCATCCATTCCACATCCACGGAGTTCAATTCAGAATTCTCTCAATCGATAGAAGAAAGCCACCAATGCATCTGCAAGGCAACAAAGATACAGTATTGGTGCCCGGATCAGCTGAAATTCTCGTTCACTTTTCCCAGCGCGCAACACGGGAACATCCCTTCATGTATCACTGCCATATCCTTGAACACGAGGATGCCGGCATGATGGGACAATATGTTGCGACGTAGACGAACAACGGTTTCGATATTTGCTAAGCAATCAATAGCTTCATGGCCTGTTCAAATCGATTGATTTCGGACTGATTTATAATCGCGTTGGCGAGTGTCAAAGTCTGCTACTGCGGCATTTTTACCGGCACCTTCAGATAGTGCACACCATTCGATTCCGCCGGCGGAAACTTTCCAGCACGAATGTTCACTTGGATCGATGGCAACAGAAGCAATGGCGCGGCAAGCGTCGCATCGCGCGCTTTGCGCATCTCGACAAAGTCGCTTTCATCCACGCCCTCATGTACGTGAATATTGCGTGCCCTCGCCTCACCAACCGTGGTTTCCCACGCATAGTGGTCACGTCCCGGCGCCTTGTAATCATGGCACATGAACAGCCGCGTTTCAGGTGGCAATGCCAGAATGCGTTGGATCGAGCGGTAGAGTGCGTTCGCATCGCCTCCGGGAAAGTCGGCACGTGCAGTACCATAATCGGGCATAAACATCGTATCGCCTACGAACACGACATCGCCAATCTTGTAGGACACGCATGCTGGCGTATGGCCGGGAGTATAAATGACTTCACCCTCCAACTTTCCGATCGCAAAGCGTTCGCCGTCCTTGAATAGGTGATCAAATTCAGACCCATCACCAGAAATATCAGTTGCATTGAAGACGGGGCGGAAGATGCGCTGCACATCGCGAATGTGCTCACCGATGGAAACCCTGGCTCCCGTCCTGAGCTTGATGTAAGGCGCGCCAGATAAATGATCGGCGTGCGCATGGGTTTCCAGTACCTGTGCGATTTTGATGCCGTTCTTTTCAGCCTCAGCCAAAATCTGATCCGATGAAGTGAAAGTCGCCTTACCGCTCCGGAAATCATAATCCAGAACAGGGTCGACTACGGCACCCTGCATGGTTGCGGGATCCCAGACCAAGTAACTGACGGTATTCGTCGCCTCGTCGAAAAAGGCTTTGATTCCAATCTTTTGCATCGCAGTCATAGCAGGCTCCCAAGTCATTCCTATCACCGTACTTGACTTACATATTAGCAGTTCCTAATTTAGCAATACCTAATTTATGGAGCGTTGGATGTCCCGATCGGCGATGAAGAGGAAAACCGACACCGGCATTGCCAGTCTCGCTCGCAAAGCAGGCGATGCCGCCCAATTGTTAAAGCTATTGGCTAACGAAAACCGGCTGCAAATTCTTTGTCAGCTTGCGATCTCCCGTGAAGTCTCGGTGGGAGAGCTTGCGGATGAAGTCGGGCTAAGCCAATCGGCACTCTCGCAGCATCTTGCGAAGATGCGCGATGAAGGTTTGGTTGCGACCCGACGTGAAGCGCAAACCGTATTCTACCGAATATCCGATCTCAATGCGGCTCGCGTACTCGCGCTGCTGAAGGATATTTACTGTCCGTAACAAACTACGTTGAAGGAACTTAAGAATGTCACACTTGAAGTCAATCTCTCCGGATCGTGCTGCAGTGCTGATACAATCGGGTGCTGTTCTCATCGATATCCGCGGTGCCGATGAGCACGCGCGCGAGAATATTCCCGGTGCTCGGCACCATGCACTTACCCGCGTAGACTCGGAGAGCCCTGTACGCAGCGGCGACGAGGTCGTCATCTTTCATTGCAAGTCAGGCGCACGCACCGAAGGAAACTCTCCGAAGCTCTGACCGGCCCCCACTGAGTGGTCCGGTTGGAATGTTAGTTTAGAGCTTGCATTTGCGCCATCGGTTTTGTTGCGGGCCATAGGATGGCCTCAG
>LNFM01001135.1_pt1 | contig 77641 bp, 66 predicted proteins | sample 596031 | NCBI WGS metagenome assembly LNFM01 (sample SAMN04254537, study PRJNA301005) | activated carbon metagenome | isolation source: dual media filters at the Ann Arbor, Michigan drinking water treatment plant | place: USA: Ann Arbor | reverse complement strand
TCTGGCGTCGCATCAGGATGCGCTCGAGTTCCGTCGCCGGCCGGAAGGTGTCGAGCGGCGTCGCCAGGGCCGACGGGTCGGACGCCGGGCGTACCAGGTAGGGGGTGATGATGATCACCAGTTCGGTCTCGTTGCGCCGGAAGCGGTCGGACCGGAACAGTGCGCCCAGGACCGGGATCTCGCCGAGCCCGGCGAGGCCGCTGTTGTTGGCGGCGGTGTTGCGGCTCAGCAGGCCGGCGATCGCGAAGCTCTGCCCGCTGCCGACCTCGATCGTGGTCTCCGCGCGGCGCACGCTCAGGCCGGGCACCCGCACCGTGCCGCCGGCCACCGGGAAGGTCACGGAGTTCGCTTCCGAAAGTTCGCTCACCTCCGGGCGGACGCGCATGTTCAGGCGCTCGGGCGACAGCACCGTCGGCACGAAGGCGAGGCTCACGCCGAACGGCTTGAACTCGACCGTCAATGCATTGCTGTTGCCCGCTGCGGCCACCGGCACCGGGAACTCGCCACCGGCGAGGAAGGATGCGACCTCGCCCGACTGGGCGGTCAGGTTGGGCTCGGCCAGGATGGTCACCAGGCGGTCCTGCGCCAGCGCATCAATGATGCCGTTGATGTCGAAACGGCTGCTGTTGTAGCCGAGGCCCACCAGCCCGCCAGTCGCGGTGGCGCCGGTGAGCGCCCCGACCAGGGTGCCGACGACGCCGCTGCCGGTACGCAGGCCGAGCTGCCAGGTGCCGTCGTTGAAGGCGCCGAGCCAATTGAAGCCAAGGTCGCGGGTGATCTCGCGCGAGACCTCGGCGATGCGGACGCGCAGGTTGACCTGGATGCCCGACAGCAGCGTGAGGTTGTTGATCACCTCGCGCGTCTCGCCACCCATCGCCTTCGCGATCGCCTCGGCCCGCTGGGCATCGGTGGCGGTCGGCACCATGCCCGACAGCGCGATGGCGCCGCGCCCGACCATGCTGACGCGGACATTCTGCCCGCCGCGGACGGTGCGGCGGATCATGCTCTGGACCTGGCCCGCGGTGACCTGCGGCACGGCGGCCGCAGCGCCCGGCGCCGCGACGCCGGGGGTGGCCACGGTGGAGGCCACGGTGATGTCGAATTCAGCGACCAGCGAGCCGTCCTCGCGCGTCGCGATCAGGTTGGTGCGCCCCGCATTGACGCCCATGATGAATAGGCTGGTGGGCGAAGCCGGCTGCACGCGGGCGATACGCGGGTCGGCGACCAGCACGGTCAGCGCCGCGGAAGGCAGCTCGACCAGACGGCCGGACCCCTGTTCCAGCACAAGCGGGCGGGTCAGCGTGGCACCCGGGGCGGGCGCGATCACCTGTGGCGCGCCGGGAATCTGCGGCTGCGCCTGCGCGGTCTGCGCCTGGGCCTGCGGCACCAGCGGAATGCCGAAGGGCGCATTCTGGATGGGAACGGTCAATGGTATGCCGCTGCGCGGCCCGCCCTGGGGCAGCGACTGCGCCATGCGGATGACCGCCCCGGCCTGCGGTTCGACCGCCAAGGGCGCGTCGGAGATCACGGTGGCCGGGGCACCCTGCACGGCGGGTGTGGCGCTCGCCAGCGCGGGCGCGGCGGCTGCGCGGCCCGGCGGACGAATTCGCGTGGCGGCCGCCAGATCCGCCAGCACCGCCTCGGCACTCGGCGCAGGGGCGGCGGGACGCGACTCGGCCAGGTCGGCGCCGGGGTCGAGCACGTCGACCACCAGCTTGGGGCCGTGATGGAAATGACGGAACCGCGCACCGGGGCGGGCGTCGATCCGCACGGCCTGCCCATCGGCCGACACCGCAACCACGTTGCGCGGCGCTGCGGCGCCCAGAGCAATGCGCCCCTGTTCGGCGAAACGGATCACCAGGCCGTCCGCGGTCGCCTCGGCCTGGTATTCGGTACGGGACGGCCAATCGAACACGATGCGCCCGTAGCCCGGATGCGTCCCGGTGCGCATCGTGATCCGCGGCGCGGTCGGGGTCGTGGCCTCGGCCGGGACGTCGTTGGCCAGGGCGGCGGGGACGGCAACACCCGCGAGAAGGACAAAAGCGAGCGGCACAGCCAGGGGCATCATGCGGATGACCCGCGCACGCCCCGACGCTTTCCAGGCCAAGTAAGGTGGAACGCCTCCGGCCCGGTGTCCTTCATTCATCGGAACGTAACCTCCTGCTGCGAGCCGCCCTGAATAATACGCATGCGTGTCGAGGGGGAGGGTGCTTGCGGGCCCGTGAGCGCGGAGGAAACGTCGGAACCGAATACGAGCGAGGGACGCGGCCCGGTCGCTTCGGGCACTCCCTCGATGGAGCGGACGGCAAGAGAGATCCGGCCAAGCTGCACGGCAACCGCCAGCCGCTCTGCCTGCTCGGGCGTCACCTCGAGGGTGACGGTCCGGGCTACCACCCGTGCCGCCGTCGCATCGGTTCCGCTGTGACTAATTTGCTGGTCCACCGCAATTACCCTGACAGCGGACAAAATGGTCTCGCCGACGACACGGCGTCCAGCCGATTCTGGCCCCTGCCCCAGTTGCTGCTGCAGGTTCTGGGTCAGGATCAGGTCGACCTCGTCGCCCGGCCAGATCAGGCCGGCCGTGCCGGTCACGGCATCGACGCCGATCGCGATGGCGCGGGTGCCCGGGCGCAGCACCGCGGCCAGGAAGCCGCGGTCACGCGGGCGCAGCACGTCGGTCGCGATCACCGGCTGGTTGGGGTCGATGAAGCGGCGCAGCAGCGCGCCGCGCAGTTCCGCAAGCGACGCCGTCCCGCTGGTGAAGGCGCCTTCCGGCACGGCATCGGCGGCGACATCGGTCTCGCGGAAATCCTCGTCCTTGAGCAGGGTGCCGATCGACAGCGGGCGCGCGGCCACGATCATGCGCACCTTGGGGGGCGGTGCGACGACCGGCGGCGCCTCGACGCGCGCGACCTGCTGCGGGTTACCGCTCGGCTGTATCAGCTGGAGCGCCAGGATCCCGAGGCCGGTGGCGCTCAGGACAAGGGAGACGACGACAAGAAGCCGCAGGAACATGGGTCAGGCCCTCGGCAAGGAGATCAGGAGGATGATACCGCCGCCGGCGATGGCGACGGCATAGGGAAGCGGCCCGCGGCGGCGCATCCGCCAGGCCTCGACCGCGAGCACCCTGCGCAACAGGGTGGCGCCGCCCGCGACACGTGTTTCAGGCGCCAGGTGGCGCCCCAGGATATAGGCCACGCCGAGTGCGCCGCCGACAAACACAGAGGCGACCACGAAATCCCAGGTGAGGCCGGGCGAAAGCCCGACCGCCATGGCTCCGAACAGCTTCACGTCGCCGCCGCCGAGCCAGCCCCGCGCCGCGATGGGCACAAGCATGAGGAAGATCGCCGCCCCCAGCAGCAGGGACATGCCGGCCGCCGCCCATCCGTCGAAAAGGCGTGCCGCCAGGCCAATGACGGCGATGGCGATGGGAACACCGTCGGGAATGAGGCGTGTCGCGATATCGCGCGCGGCCGCAAAGCACAGCAGAGGAACGGCCAGCGCCAGGAAGACAAACGTAGGCGTCACGGCGCGGTCACCTCTACAAGAGTGTTCAGCGGGCGGAACTCAAATTGGCGATCATGTCGGAGATCGTCCCCGACACTGTATTTCCGAGCACCACGAAGGCCGAATTGTTGGGGTCGGCCAACATCACGACAGCAGCACCAACAACGATGACGATGCCGACCGCCATGATCGCGTATTCCGCAGCGGCTACGCCGCGCCGGTCACGACCAAGGCGAGCAATGTGCTTCAGCACCGACTTCATGAATTTTTGCCCCCAGAGGAAGGCCCACCCGGCTTAGACGCTCCGGTCAGGCATATTGCCTGGTACTCGCTCTACATACACTTCAACGTGAACGAAACGGTCAGCCACGCCGATCACGACGCGACCGCTTCCGGCACTGGCACGCAGCAGAAGCAGCGACCACGCCGTCTGCGCTGCACTTCCGGGAAGTCAGGAAGTGCGACCGGCGGGCGGTCGCGAAGACCGCCCGCCGGGCATTCGCCCAATCAGCGGGCCGCTGCGGCCACGCCGGCCTGCTGCGTGGTGATCTGGTTGCCCACTTCGGTGAAGGCGGCGACCAGCTGCGGCGCGAACAGCGCGACGGCCGAACCCACGATGATGACGACGCCCACCGCGAGGATGGCGTACTCGGCCGCGGTCACGCCCTTGCGGTCGGAAGCGGTGCTGCGGATGGTGGCCAGGAACTTGCGAATCATGTCGATCCCCTTCGGTTTATCTCAATAACGAGCCGCACGATGTGAGACCAACCACTCCCGCTCGTCTGGGTATCAGCGGTTAGCCTGCGAAGGGGATCAACTGGGTTCAGTTGGACCCCCGCGACAACGCAACCAAACCACAGGAGTTAACCGACGGTCAACGAAAAAAAACACGACATTGTCTTATTTTTAAGATGATTCGTGCCGCAGCACCAAAATGCAGGCAAAACCAGGGGTTCCGCGCCTTTTCACGAATTCGCGATAAGGGGCAAACCATCGCCCTGCGCGAAGTTTCAGACCCCAATCCATCAGTTTTCGTCCATTTTTCCGGATGGGGAGCCATTTCGTGTCGTGCGCCGCGGCGCTTCACCGCCGACCGAACGCGCGCGCCATCAATGAATCGTGATGCTTTGGCCGCCAGCGCACCGTGCGACGCGGCGTGCATGATTGCCCCCTTCGGCCGATCGGGCATGATCGCGCCAACCATGCGCCTCGGCCAGGGCAGCCCCGCCCGCCCCACCACGCGCCTGCGCGCCCTGATCGAGGCGCATCGCCCCCTGGTCGTGCCGGGCTGCTTCAATGCCATGTCGGCCCGCATCCTTGAGGATGCCGGCTTTCCGGCCCTGTACATGTCGGGCTACGGCACCTCGCTGAACCTGCTGGGCCTGCCCGATGCGGGGCTCGCCACCCTCACCGAGATGGCGCTGAACGCGAAGCTGATCGCCGCGGCGGTGAAGGTGCCGTTGATTGCCGATGCCGATACCGGCTTCGGCAACGCCATCAACGTTGTCCGCACGGTCGAGGAATACATCCGCGCCGGTGTCGCCGGCCTGCACCTGGAAGACCAGGTCGCCCCCAAGCGCTGCGGCCATGTCGCGGGGCGCGAGGTGATCGCGCGCGAGGAAGCGGTGCTCAAGGTGCGGGCCGCGGCGCGCACGCGCGACGCGCTCGACCCCGACTTCGTGGTGATCGCCCGAACCGATGCGCGCGGCGCGCACAACGGCTCGCTGGATGACGCGATCGACCGCGCGAACGCCTTCCTGGATGCCGGCGCCGACCTCGCCTTCGTCGAAGGCCCCAAGGACGTGGCCGAGGTCGCACGCATCGGGGCCGAGGTGCGCGGCCCGGTGTTCTACAACATGACCGGCATCTCCCCGCGCCTGTCAGCCGAGCAGATGGCGGAACTGGGCATCCGCGTGTGCATCCTGCCCGGGGCCGCGATGCGCGCCACCATCATGGCGATCCACGATTTCGCCGTCGCCCTGAAGCAGGACGGCCCGATGGCCGAGGCTGCCTACGACGCGCGATTCAAGCAGCACCCGATGGGCAACCTGCATGGATTCGCGGGCTTCGACCGCATCCGCGAGATGGAGGCGGAATTCCTGCCTGAGGAGACGGGCCGGAAATACGAAGGCGGCCTCGGCTACGCGCCGAAGGCGGCCGAGTGAAACGCGGCGCGGTCTTTCCGACCCCCGCACGGCGGGCGGGCCGCATCCGCGGCGCCTGCCTGCGCGTCGGGGAATGGCGCGCCCGGCGGGACTGACGGTCGGGGCCCGCCTGGATCGTGCCAGGCACGATCCGACCTGGCCCGGCGCGCCCCTCACCCCACGCGCAGCCCTGTCGCAGCCACGATTCGGCGCGCTGTCTCGCGGTCCCGCAGGATCACCTGCGCGAAGGCCGCGGGGTCCGACTGGACAGCATCGGCCCCCGCCGCATCGAGGCGCCGGCGCGCCTCGGGGTCGGCCAGGGCCGCGCGCATCGCCTGGCTGATGCGCAGCACCGCAACATCGGGCGTGCCGGCCGGCGCGAAGATGCCGGTCCAGGACGACATGTCGTAGCCCGGGAAGGTCTCCCCGATCACCGGGATCTGCGGCAGCGACGCCTGCCGGCGTCCGGCGGTGCTGGCGATCAGCGTCGTCCCCCGCTCCACCGCCGGGCGCAGGCTGGAATACGAGATGATGCCCGCATCGATCCGCCCGCCGGCCAGTTCGCGCGCGACATCGGCGCCGCCGCGGAAGGGAACGTGCTCAAGCCGTATGCCGGCGGCCATCTGCAGCGCTTCGCCCATGAAATGGCCGATATGCGCGACACCTGGCGTGCCATAGGTCACCAGGCCCGGGCGACGCTTGGCCTCGGCCACGAAGCCGGCCAGGTCGGTCGCGGGGAAGCCCGCGCGCACGCCGATGATGTAGGGCTGCGTCGTCACCTGCACGACCGGCAGGAAGGCCGCGCCGTAGTCGAAGGGCAGGTCGCGGCGCACCTCGGGGAGTGTCGCGAAGGTGGCGCCCTCGAACAGCAGCGTATGGCCGTCGGCCGGCGCGGCATGCACCGCCTGCGCACCGATCGCGCCCGAGGCGCCGGTGCGGTTCTCGATGATGAAGGACTGGCCGAGGTGTTCGGACATGCGCGACTGCAGGATGCGCGCGATGGTGTCGGCGACGCCGCCGGCGCTGTAGGGCACCACCAGGCGCACCGGGCGCTCGGGCCAGGCGGGTTGCGCGCGGACCGCGGTGATGCATGCGGGGGCTGCAAGGGCGCCAAGGACCAGGCAGCGCCGGGACGGGTTTGGCATCGATTGCTCCTTGTCGCGCGCCATGCCGGCGCCGGGCAGCCGATGCGGGGTGCCCTGGCGCCCGCATCCATTGACGCGGCCGCCGCTCGCCCCGACGGCACAGCGGTCGGATGACACCCGTGTTGGGACGTCCCGTCAACGCGGTGTGCCCGTCGGCCAGGGTCGCGAGCCGACCTCGCCAACGCCTGCGGCATGGTGTTGCGCTCGACAAGCCAAAAAACCTGGTTCGCATCCGGGTCTTTCAGCCTTGCGATCTTGGTCGCCGGCCTTCCCCGCCGCAGCCCACCCATGCACGCCCCACCGGGCGCGGTCGCTTGACCACCGCCCTATCGCGCGGCGTGATGGCCCGCCGCGCGCGAGCGTGCGGCGCCGATGCCGGAGGAAGCACCAAATGCCCGCCACGATGTTCGACAAGATCTGGGACCCGCATGTCGTGGCGGATCTCGGCGGTGGCTGGTCGCTGCTGCATTGCGACCGCGTGCTGGTGCACGACCTCTCGGGCGGGCGCGCGCTGCAGGAAGTGGGCGAGGCCGGGCACCCGGTGGCGCGCCCTGACCTGGTCTTCGCCACGCCGGACCACGCGGTGTCCTCGGCTCCCGGCCGCACGTCGGAGACCTTCCCGACTGGCGCGCGGCTGCTCGCCGGCCTGCGCAAGCGGGCCGCGGAGACCGGCGTGCGACTGTTCGACCTCGGCCAGGACGGCAACGGCATCGTGCACGTGATGGGCCCGGAGCTCGGCATCGTCCTGCCGGGCACCGTGCTGGTCTGCGGCGACAGTCATACCTGCACCAATGGCGGCGTGGGGTCGTTGGCCTTCGGCATCGGCGCGTCGGAACTGCGCCATGTGCTGGCGACGCAGACGCTGCCGCAGCGCAAGCCGCGCACCATGCGCATCCGCTTCGAAGGCACGCCGCCGCCCGGTGTCACGCCCAAGGACATGATCCTGGCGGCGATCGGGCGTTTCGGCGCCGCGGCGGGCACCGGATACGCGGTGGAATACGCCGGCTCCGCGGTGCGCGCGCTGTCGGTCGAAGGGCGGCTGACGCTGTGCAACCTGTCGATCGAGATGGGTGCCAAGGTCGGCATGGTGGCACCCGACGAGACCACCTTCGCCTGGCTGCACGGCCGCGACTTCGCGCCGAAGGGTGCGACCTGGGACGCCGCGCTGGCCGATTGGCGCGCCCTGCCCTCGGATGACGACGCGGTGTTCGACCGCGACCTGCTGATCGACATGCGCGACATCGCGCCGCAGATCACCTGGGGCACCAGCCCCGAGCAGGTGCTGCCCGTCACCGGCCGCGTGCCCGACCCGGCCGATGCGCCCGATGCCGAGAAGCGTGGCGCCTGGGAAGCCGCGCTGGCGTATATGGGCCTGACCCCCGGCGCACCGATCGAAGGCACGAAGGTGGACTGGGTGTTCATCGGCTCCTGCACCAATTCGCGTATCGAGGATCTGCGCGCCGCCGCGGCCGTGCTGCGCGGCCGGCGTGTCGCGCCGCATGTCACCGCCTGGGTGGTCCCCGGCAGCGAGCGCGTGAAGCACGCCGCCGAGGCCGAGGGCCTGCATACCGCCTTCCTCGATGCCGGCTTCGAATGGCGCGAACCCGGCTGCGCGCTGTGTGTCGCGGCCAATGGCGAAGCGGTGCCGCCGGGTGCGCGCTGCGTCTCGACATCGAATCGCAACTTCGTCGGCCGGCAGGGCACGGGGGCACGCACGCATCTTGCCTCGCCTGCCATGGCGGCGGCGGCGGCGCTGGCAGGTGCCATCGCCGATGTCCGGTCCTTCGCGGCGTAGGGGGCAGCACAGATGGACAAGTTCACCACCGTGAGCGGCCCCGCGGCACCGATGCTGGGGGCCAATATCGACACCGATGTGATCATCCCGATCCAGCGCCTGGTCGGGACCGGGCGCACCGGGCTCGGCCCCTATGCCTTCGAGCGGATGCGCTATGCCAAGGATGGCTCCGACAACCCCGACTTCGTGCTGAACCGCCCGCAATACCGCGACAGCCCCATCCTGCTGGCGGGGGCGAATTTCGGCTGCGGGTCCTCACGCGAAGGCGCGGTCTGGGCCCTGATGGGCATGGGTTTCCGCGCCGTCATCGCGCCATCCTTCGGCGACATCTTCTTCAACAACTGCTTCCAGAACGGGTTGCTGCCGGTGCGCCTGCCCGAGGACGCCATCCGCCGCATCGCCGACGAGACCGAGGCCGCGCAGGGTGCGCGCCACACGGTCGTGGACCTGGCGCGCCAGGTGGTGGTCACACCCGATGGTGCGGAGATCCCCTTCAGTGTCGATGCGCGCAAGCGCGACGCGCTGCTGGAAGGCCTCGACGACATCGCGCTGACGCTGAAGCGAAAGGACGAGATCATCGCCTGGCAGGCGGCCGACCGCGCGCGCCGGCCCTGGGCGTGGGAAAGCGTGGAGCGATGAGCATGCTCGACATCGTTGTCCTGCCCGGCGACGGCATCGGCCCGGAAGTGACCGACGAGGCCGTGCGCGTGCTCGACTGGTTCGTCACCAGGCGCGCCGTGCCGCTGCGCATGACGCGCCACCTGTTCGGCTCCGCCGCCTGGACCGCCGAGGGCACCACCATGCCCGAGCGCACCTGGTCCGCCATCATGGCCGCCGATGCGCTGCTGTTCGGCGCCACCGGCAGCCTGGACCAGACGCACATCCCGCCGGAGGAACGCCGCAAGGGCGCGCTGCTGACCATCCGCCGCGCGCTGGATGTCTTCGCCAATTTGCGCCCGGTGAAGGCGCAGGCGGCGCTGGCCGAGGCCTCCCCGTTTAAGGCGCGCACCGTCGCCGGCGCCGACCTGGTGTTCGTGCGCGAACTGACCGCCGGGGTGTATTTCGGCACGCCGCGCGGCATCGAGACGCAGGCCGACGGCACGCGCCGCGGCGTCAACACGCACAGCTACACCGAGGCCGAGATCGCCCGCGCCGCGCGCTTCGCCTTCGAACTCGCGCGCACGCGCCGCAATCACGTCACCTCGGTCGACAAGGCCAATGTGATGGAGGCCGGGCGGCTGTGGCGCGACGTCGTCAGCACCATCCACGCCTCTGAATTCCCCGACGTCACGCTGGAGCACATGCTGGCCGACAATTGCGCGTTGCAACTGGGCCGTGCGCCGACGCGCTTCGACGTGATCGTCACCGACAACCTGTTCGGCGACCTGCTGAGCGACTGCGCCGGCGCCATCAATGGCAGCCTCGGCATGCTGCCCTCGGCCGCGCTGTCGGCCCCCGGGCCGAACGGGCGGCGGCGCGCGCTGTACGAACCGATCCATGGTTCGGCGCCCGACATTGCCGGCAAGGGCATCGCCAATCCGCTGGGCGCCATCCTGTCGGCCGCGCTGCTGCTGCGCTGGACGGCGGGGCTCCCGGCGGAAGCCGACCGGCTTGATGCCGCAGTGGCTGCCGCGCTGGATGGCGGCGCCCGCACGGCCGACCTCGCCCTGCCCGGCGAGCCGGTATTGTCCACGCGCGCCATGGCCGATGCTGTGCTCGCCGCCCTGGACACGGCCACCTGACCGAAGGTCCAGGGAGTTTCCTCGGGGGGTTCGATGGGCTCGCACCCGCCTGTACCGGATGCTTCCCGGACCAGCCTACGGCGCGGGGCCTGCCCGCCATCGTGGTCCATCCAGCCGACGTACAGGATCCGAAGGCGCCGGGCCGCACCCGCCGCAGGCACGCCGCGTGGTCCGTTTCATCGAGCGCGTCATCGGCGACGCAGGATACAAGGGGCCGAAATTGGCGGCAGCGGTTGCGCGAACCGGCCGACAAAGGTCACAGGACCGGGTCGCGCAGATCCTTCTTCGACGACTGATACGCCTTCTGCAGCGCAGCCTGGCGCCGGCGCTGCACCTCCTGCGCCATGCGGTCTTTCGTCAGCCCCGACGCCGCCAGTTCCCGACTGAGCTTCTGGAAATGCGCCCAGCGGTCGGCATCGAGCAGGCCCGCGTCCAGCGCGCCGCGCACGGCACAGCCCGGTTCGGTATCGTGCCCACAGTCGCGAAAACGGCAATTCCGGGCCAGCTCTTCTATGTCGTCGAAAACGGTGCTGAGGCCGTCATCCGCGTCCACCAGCCCCACTTCGCGGATGCCAGGCGTGTCGAGAAGCAGCCCTCCGCCAGGCAGCAGCACGAGTTGTCGATGGCTGGTGGTGTGACGCCCCCGCGCATCCGCCGCGCGGATGTCCTGGGTCGCCATCCGCTCCTCGCCCAGCAGCGCATTCACCAGGGTCGATTTGCCGACGCCCGATGAGCCGATCAGCACACAGGTCTCGCCCGGCTTGATGTGATCCATCAGGCCTGCCAGGCCGAGACCCTGCCGCACTGACACGATGAGCACCGGGCAGCCCCCCGCAATTGTTGCGATCTCGGCGGCCTGGGCCTCGGGCTGCTCGCACAGGTCGGCCTTGGTCAGGACCACCACGGGCCGCGCACCGCTCTGCCAGGCGGCGGCGAGGAAGCGCTCGAGCCGACGCGGATTGAGGTCGGCGTTCATCGAGGTGACGACGAAGACGACGTCGATGTTGGCTGCGATGACCTGCAGGGTCTGCACGCTGTCGGCCGCGCGGCGCACGAAGGCCGTGCGGCGGGGCAGGACGGCATGGATGGTGGCCGTGCCCGCGTCGGCGTTCGCAGACAAAGCCACCCAGTCTCCGGCGGCCGGATGGCCCGCCTCCCGAGCCTCGTGACGCATGCGTCCGGAGAGCTTGGCGCTCAGCGTGCCGACATCGGTGGCCACCAGGTCCGCCAGGCGCTGCTGGACGATGATTCGCCCAGGGATGTAGCCGGCTCGCGCATGCGGCTCGAAGGCCAGCTGCAGTGCATCGGACCAGCCGTATTGTTCAATCAAAAGCGGCGCCTCGCCTGGGGCGGGAAGTCTAGCACCGGCCGGGCGGCAAAAGCCCCCATTGATCGGCCCCCATCAGGCACACGCGATGTTCCGGGTGCGATCTAACCGCACGCCGAGCACGTCATCAGCCCGCGCTGCTCCCGCGCCGCCTCGATCGCATAGCCGCAGCGCAGGCAGTTCGCGCAGTCGTCGGAGGCGTCGAACGGATCGGCGACGCGTCTCGCTGACTTGCGTGGACGTGCATGGCTGGCCTCCACCGCGGCAACCACCGGCGCTTCGTTGCGACCCGGCGTGGCGACCTCGGCCTCAACCGCCGTGGGCTCCCACATCGGCATCACATGCGTGATCGGCTCAGCCCTCGCGGGCGCCTCTGCATCAACCTTCGTTGGGAATTGCGCCGCAGGCCTGGCGGGAAACCCGTTCTCCCATGTCGCGGCGCGATCGTTGAACGCCGGGCGCCGGAGTTGGCCCTTGCCCGTCGGCACGCCAGTCGACCGGACGTGCACAACCTCCACGGCCCGGCTGCCCATGGCGCTGCCCCGGCGCGGGATGCTCAGCGTCTCGCGTCGATCGGAGGCGGGCTTATCGTCCTTGAATCGGGCGAAGACGCGGTCCTTGTCGTCCATGGAAGTCCAGTGCTGGGTGGTAAGGCGCGCCTTGGCGCCGTTGGAACCTTGGTGTGCGGTCAACGATTCGCAAGAATGAATAATCGCCGAGGCAGCCGGGTAACTGCAAGCAGTGGAACCGGGGGGGCCTGAGGTTAATGCGCACGGCGAAGATCTGTTCTGGAGGGGCGCACGCGGCGGAGGATCTCGTCGAGGCGGATAGTCCGGCGCTGCGCGTCGCCGAGCCTGCGTCCGCGAATGGAACAGGGGGCAGCCCCAGGCAGGCGCCTGGGCGCACGCCCAGACGCGCGACCGCGGCGGATCGACGGCGCCCCCTCGCCTTCCCCGCCTGATCCGGCCTAGCCTCCCCCCAACGAACCGGGAGGAACATCCATGCGTCGCATCCTGCTCGCTGCCGTCGCGGCGTTCATCGCGTTCCCCGCCCTGGCGCAGGACCGCACCATCCGCGTGATCTCCGGCTTCGCCGCCGGGGGCGCGGGCGACCTGATGGCGCGCCTCATCGCCGAATACGTCCCGCCGCTGATGGGTGCGCGCGGCGTGGTCGAGAACCGCACCGGCGCCAATGGCCTGATCGGCGCCGAGGTGGTGGCGCGCGCCGCCCCCGACGGCAACACCGTGCTGCAATGCCCGATGGGCAGCATGACCATCACGCCCAACCTGCCCGGTGCGGCGCTGCCGGTGGACCCGCGCACGGAACTGACCGGCGTGGCGAATGTCGCGCTGTCGACCTACGCACTGATCGTGGCGGCGCGCGGCCCCTACCAGGACCTGCCGGCGCTGCTCGCTGCCGCGCGCGCCAGGCCGGGCGCGCTGAACTACGCCTCCGCCGGCGTCGGTTCGGCGCAGCATCTGTCGGTCGAATTGCTGAAGGCGCGGGCGGGGCTGAACATCATCCACGCGCCCTATCGGGGTGCGACGCCCGCGGTGGTCGATATCCTGGGCGGGCGGATGGACTTCATGATCACCAACCTCGGTGACGTGATGCGCCAGATCCAGGGCGGCGAATTGCGCGTGCTGGCGATGGGCGACGATGCCGGGTCGCCGCTGTTCCCCAATGTCCGCCCGGTCTCGGCCTTCGTGCCTGGGCTGCAGATGGCGGGCTGGTTCGGCATCTGCGGCCCGCGGGCCATGAGCGCCGAGAGCCTCGCGCAATGGTCGGACGCCACGCGCCGCGCGCTGGAGAACCCGACCTTCCGCGAACGCCTTCTCGCCAATGGCCTGACCCCGCAATTCGAGGATACGGCCACCTTGAACGCGCGCATCGCACGCGACCTGGCCTCCTGGGGCGAGGTGATCCGCGCCGCCGGCATCCGCGGCGACTGATGCCGCGCCTGGCCGCCTTCACCAAGAACGGGGTGAACCCGAACTACCAGGCCTTCCTGCTGGGGGTGGAACGCGCCGCAGTGGCGCAAGGGGCCACCGCCACGCGGCACTTTCCGGCCACGCCCGACGACCCGGCGCAGCAGATAGCCCTGCTGCGCGATGTGCTTGCCGAACGCCCCGATGCCATCATCTTCGCCCCCGCCGACGACGCGCTGCTGGAAGCGCCGGTGGCGCAGGCGATCGCGCAGGGCATCCCCTTCATCGGCTTCGTCAACCGCATGGACGGAGATTTCGTCACCTTCATCGGCGCCGACGACGTGGCGATGGGCCGCACCATCGCCGGCGTGATGGTCGCGGCACTCGGCGGCAGCGGCGACGTGGTGCTGATCGAGGGCCCCGAGACCGCGCCGACCAACCGCGACCGCGGCCGCGGCTTCCGGGAGACGCTGGCGAAGCATCCCGGCATCCGCGTGCTCGGCACGGCGCCCGGGCGCTACCTGCGTGAACCGGGGCGCACAGCGATGGCGGGGCTGCTGGCGCAGCACCCGCGCATCGACGGCGTGATCTGCACCAACGACCTGATGGCGCTGGGTGCGCTCGATGCGCTGGAAGCCGCCGGGCGCAGCGCGCTGGTCGTCGGCAACAACGGCACGATCGAGGCCGCGCGGGAGATCGCGCGCGGCCGGTTGCTGGCCAGCATGGACTATGACGGCTTCAAGATGGGTGCCGCCGCCGTCATGGCCGCGCTGCGCCACCTGAACGGCGCGCCGATCCCGCGCGAGATCCTGCTGCCCGCCCAGGTGATCACCCACGCCAACCACGCCGCCTGGCTGGTGCCGATCGAAGACCGCCCCCTGCCCCGCTGGGACGATATCGTCCCGTCATCGCCGGAGTGACACGCATGGACATCGCACGCCGCAGCCTGGGCGCCGCCCTTGCCACCGGCCTCGCCGCGCCCGCGCTGGCGCAGGCTACCTGGCCGACGCGCCCGGTGCGCCTGATCAGCCCCTTCGCCCCCGGCGGCCCGCAGGACGTCCCCGCGCGCTACTTCGTGGACTACCTGACGCCGCGCCTGGGCCAGCCCGTGGTCTATGACAGCCGCGCCGGCGCGGGCGGCCAGGTGGGCATGCAGCATGTCGCGACCGCGACGGATGGCCACTCCTTCCTGATCACGTCGAATTCCGTGGCCACCCTGCCCGCACTCAGGCGCAACCTCGGCTTCGATCCCTTCACCGACCTGCTGCCGGTGACGATGGTGACCGAGGCACCGCTGGTCTATTGCGTGCGCGCCAACGGACCGGCCGACCTCGCGGCCTACATCGCGCGGGCGAAGGAATCCCCGGGGCGCGTCTCGGTGGGCAGTTCGGGCATCGGGTCCGCCACCCACCTCGCCTCCGCCTTCCTGATGCAGAAGGCCGGCATCGACCTGCTGCACGTGCCCTATCGCGGCGCCGGGCTGATCATGACCGCGCTGCTGGGCGGCGAGATCGACACCTTCGTGGGCGACCTCTCGCTGGCGTTGGAGCATATCCGCGCCGGTACGATCCGACCGATCGGCGTGACCACGGCAACGCGGGCGCCGCTGCTGCCCGCCACGCCGGCGATCGGCGAAACCATCGCCGGCTACGCGGTTCCCTTCTGGTTCGGACTGTTCGCGGCGAAGCAGACGGCGCCGGAGGCGATCACGCGGATGAACACGGAACTGGCGCCGCTCGCCGCGCCGACCAGTGAACTCTCGCGGCGCATGGCGGATCGCGGGTCGCAACTGCTGCTCGACGGGCCAGCGCCGCTGGCGGCGCGGCTGGCGGCCGAAGTGCCGCAGTGGCGGCAGGTGATCGCGCAGGCGGGCATCACGCCGGAATAGCACCGCTGGGCGCCGCCATGGCGGCCCGGCGCGCGCTGCGCGTAAGGTCGCGCTGGCGGCGCGGCCGCGTCGCACAAAGAAGGATCGCCGGATGCTGCTGACTATCGGGAAGTCGATGTTCGACGCTGCCGTGCTGTCGGCCTTCGAGATCGAATCCTACGCGGTGACCGTGCCCGGCCTCGACCGGCCGGTGATCATCCGGACGCGCGAAACGGACCAGCAGGTCTTTCGCAAGGTGTTCGTGCGGTCCGAATATCGGCACGACTTCCTGCCCGCCGCGACCACCATCATCGATGCCGGCGCGAATGTCGGATACTCGGTGCTGTGGTTCCGGCAGCGTTTTCCGCTGGCGCGGATCGTGGCGCTCGAACCCGACCCGCGGAACTTCCAGTGCCTCCAGGCCAATTGCGGGCACCTCGACAACGTCGTGCTGCTGAATGCGGCGCTGTGGAAGACCGATACCGATCTCGCGCTGCAAACCACGCTGAACGGCAAGCCCATGGGGTCGTGGTCGACCCGCACGGTGCCCGGCACCCCCGCGGCGGACCCGGCCACGCCGATGACGCGCGCCTACGCGATGCGATCGGTGATGGACCTGGCCGGCATCAGCCACGCCGACCTGGTGAAGATCGACATCGAGGGTGCCGAGAAGGACGTCTTCGAAGCCGCCGACCTCTCATGGCTGGACGCGACCTCCGTCGTCACGCTGGAATTCCACGACCGCTTCAGGCCCGGATGCACGAAGGCCGTGGCGGCCGCCCTCGCGGCGCGGCCACACGAAACCGCCCGCAAGGGCGAGAACGTCTGGTTCCGCTTCACCCGGTAGCGGCGCGCCGTCAGGGCCGCATGGTGAGCGCGGCGACGCCGGGTGCCCGCAACGGCTCCGCCAGCCGCGCGAATTCGCACAGCAGCGGCCGCGTCTCCCGCGGGTCGATGATCTCCTCGACCCAGAAGGCCTCCGCCGTGCGGAACGGCGAGCGCAGCTTCTGCAACCGCGCCTCGATCTCCGCCGCCTTCGCGTCCGGGTCCTCGGCGGCCGAAACCTCTGCCGCATAGGCCGCCTTCACACCACCCTCCAGCGGCAGCGACCCCCAGCGCGCCGACGGCCACGCATAGCGCATCGAATACCGCCCGGCCGGCTGGTGGACCACGCCCGCCACCCCGAAGGCATTCCGCAGGATCACCGTGCACCACGGCTGGCGGCACTGGTTCACCGCCGCCATCGCCCGCACGCCCCAGCGGATCGTCGCCGTCTTCTCCGCCTCCAGCCCCACCGCGAAGCCCGGGCAATCCATCAGGTAGACCACCGGCAAATGGAAGGTCTCCGCCAGGTCGACGAAGCGGATGACCTTCTGGCAGGCATCGGCGGTCCAGGACCCACCCTGGAACACCGGGTCGCTCGCCAGCACCGCAACAGCGCGCCCGTCCAGCCGCGCGAAGGCCGTGATCACCGGCCGGCCGAACCACTTCCCCATTTCGAAGAACGACCCCTGGTCCACCAGCGTCTCGATGATCGGGCGCATCTTGTAGGCCTGCCGCGGGTCGCGGGGGATCGCGCTGATCAGGCCATCATCGCGCCGTGCCGCATCGTCGCGCGAGCGCACCGCGGGCGGCAGGTCGAACACCGATGACGGCAGGTAGGACAGGAAGCGCCGCGCGCGCTCGAAGGCTTCCGCCTCGGTCTCCACCGCATCATCCACGCCGCCGGCGCGGGTCTGGATCTCCCACCCACCCAGCTCGCGCTTCTCCAGCGTCTCGCCCAGCCGCGCCACCACCGGCGGCCCGGCGACGAACATCGCGGAGGATTTCGTCATCAGCGAATAATGTGCCGCCGCCAGCCGCGCCGCGCCGAGCCCCGCGACCGACCCCAACCCCAGCGTCACGACCGGCACCAGCCCCATGTTCGCGGTGGTCTGGTAGTACAGCTGCGTCCCGCCGACCCCGCCGGGCAGGTTGGCGCGCCCGGTCGTCTCGATGGTCTTGACCGAACCACCGCCGCCCGAGCCCTCGATCATGCGGATGATCGGCAGGCGCAGTTCGCCGGCCATGCGTTCCGCCATGATGGGCTTGTCGCGGATGGTGGCATCCGCGCTGCCGCCACGCACGGTGAAGTCATCCCCCACCACCACCACCGGGCGGCCATCGACCAGCGCGCGGCCCATGACGCAATTGGAAGGCGTGAAGGATTCGAGCTCGCCGGCCGCGTCGTATTCCGCCCGGCCGGCGATCGCACCGACCTCGTGGAACGACCCGCGGTCGACCAGCGCCTCGACGCGTTCGCGCACCGTGAGCCGGCCGCCATCGTGCTGGCGCTTCACCTTGTCGGGCCCGCCCATCTCGCGGGCCAGCGCCTCGCGCCGTCGCAATTCGTCGAGTTCGGCCTGCCAGCTCATGCGCGGATCAATTCCCTTCCCGTGCGGCAGTCTCACGCCGGGACGGTCGGTCGTCCAGCCGTGGTCAGGGTGGCAGCACGTCGGCGCGCAGGAACCACAGCGTCAGCGCCTCGCCATTCACCAGGCGCAGCCTCACCAGGTCGGCTTCGACCGCTTCCAGCGCCCAGGCATTCAGCCGGAAGGTGGTGCGGCAGGCGCCGGCGGCGCGCGCCTCGGCCAGCAGGCGCGGCGGCGTATCCGCACCCTGGCGCAGCAGGCGCAGCGGCGCGGCATCGGCGCAACCGAGCGTCCCGTCGCGCGCCACGCGCCAGGCGGATGGCGCCGCCGGGGCGGGCGGGGGTTCCGCGACGGTCGCCGGCGCCTCGGATGGTGGGGCAGTCGGCTCGGCTTCGTTGCCCCGCGGCCGGGCCGGGCCGGTGGCTGGCTGGCGAGCCGCCTGCACACGTGCCGGCGGTTCGGGCGGCAGCGGAAGGTCGTCAGGTGGCGGTTCCTCGGCGGCGCAACCGGCCAGCAGCAGGCCGGTCGCCAGCAGGACGCACATAGCCAACGCGCGAGCGACCATCGCGCCGCGCCATGCCGTGTTCCGCCGTTGAATGACCGCCATGGCGCGACGCTAACACCACCCCGTGGCGCTTTCAGCATCGTGAATGCCGATTTATGCCAGCGCACCGTTAAATGCTTGCAATGGAACAACCTTTAGTTGAACGTTAGATGTTGGCGGGGGTGTGGGCCCCGGCGGGAGCAGGTCGTGCAGGGGATGAGGCAGAGCTCGGGCCAGGTCGGCACCCGCGGCGCAACGCTTGGCGCGCGCCTGCTGCTGCTCGTGGGCGTGGCGATGCTGCCGCTGCTGCTGGGCGGTATCGTGCTCGGCATCCTGAATGGTCAATCGGAACGCGATGCGGCCGCGGCGCGGCTGGTGGCCAGCGCCCAGACCGCGGCGCGCGCCATCGATACCGAGATCGACTCGCGCCGCCAGGCGCTGCTCGCCTTCGGCAGCGGCATTGATGCCAGCCGCGCGGCATCCGACCTCGCCGCCGCCGACGGCGCAGCGCGGCGCCTGGCCGATGCACTGGGCGCGCCGGTCGGGCTGCTCGACCGCGGCCTCGGCATGCTGGTCGACACCAGCCAGCCCTTCGGCACGCCGCTCGCGTCCACGCCGGCCATCGCGGCCGGGCTCTGGGCGGTCGAGACCGGCCGGGCGCGCGTGAGCGACATGCTGAACGGCCCCGGCGGGGCGCTGATGCCGCCGATGCTGATGGTACCCCTGATGCGCGACGGCCGGACAGACGCGGTGCTGAGCCTGCCGCTGCGCCTGGACCGCCTGGCCGCCGCGATGGGCCCGGAGCGCGCGGTGCTGCTGGACAGCCGGGGCCGGATGGTGGCTTCGAATGGCAGCCAGCCCCGCGACCTGCCCGACTGGCCGACCGTGGTGGCGCTGCCGCGCGGCGTGGCCAGCACGGTCGCCACGCCGTCCGGCACGCGGATCGATGTCGTCGTGGCGACGTTGCAGGAGGCGCCGGAATGGCGCCTGGTCGCCTTGCCTGCACCTGTGCCCGGCGGCGTCGGCCTGCTCCCCTGGGCCGCGGGGCTGCTGGCGCTGTGCGTGCTGGCGGCGGCGGCGACGCTGCGCACAACGGTGCGTGGCCTGCGCGCGCCGGTGCTCGGCCTAGTGCAGCATGCGGCCGCGGCCACCGAGGCGCTGCGCAGCGACAGCCCCGCGCCCGCCGCGCCGCTGCCCGCCGGCCCGGCCGAGATCGCGATGCTGGGCGCTGCCCTGGCCGAGGCGGAGGCCGCATCGCGCGACCAGACGCGCCGGCTGCGCGCGCTGGCCGAGGCTGGCGCGCTGGTGCTGTGGCGCGCCGATGCCGCCGGCGGCTGGATCGAGGCCGCCGGCTGGGCCGGATTGACCGGCCAGACCGCGCCCGCCTTCCGCAAGGATGGCTGGATCGAGATGCTGCACCCCGACGACCGCGCGCCCACGCTGGCCGAATGGGGCCGCTGCCTGGTCGCGCGCCAGACCATCGGCGTCGAGTTCCGCCTGCGCACCGCGAGCGAGGCCGCCGCCTGGCGCTGGGTGCGCGCCACCGGCGTGCCGGTCTCGACCGAGGAAGGCCTGCTGATCGAATGGGTCGGCGCCATCCACGACGTGGCCGATGCGCGCGGCGCCGGCACCGCGCACCGCTTCAACGAGGCGCAGGTGCGCCAGACGGTCGCGGAACTCCGCGCGGTGTACGACAACGTGCCGGTCGGCCTGGCGCTGGTCGACGCCACGCTGCGCTTCGTCAACGTCAATGCGCGCTTCGCCGCCATCAGCGGCCTGCCGCCGGAGGCGCATGTCGCGCGCGCGCCGCACGAGGTGATGCCCGACGGCCTCGCCGCGCCGCTCGAATCCGCCCAGCAGGAGGTACTGCGCACCGGCCGTCCGGTGCTCGACGTGACCTGCACCGGACAGGCGCCGGGGGCTGTGCAGCACCTGCGCCACTGGCTGGCATCCTGCCATCCGGTGAAGGATTCCGACGGCGTGGTCACCGGCGTCTCCGCCGTGCTGCAGGACGTGACGGAACGCGTGCGCGCCGAACGCTCCCGCGAATTGCTGGTGACCGAACTGAACCATCGCGTGAAGAACACGCTGTCCACCGTGCAGTCCATCGCGGCGCAGTCGCTGCGCCGCGCCGGCGGAGATTCGACCGGCTTCGGGCGCGACTTCGTGGGGCGGTTGCAGGCGCTCACACGCAGCCACGACCTGCTGGCGGAAGGTGGATGGGAGCCCGTGGACCTGGCGCGCGTGGTGCAGGCGGCGCTTGGCCCGTGGCTGGGTAGCGGGCGGGCCATCCGCATCGCCGGGTCCGGGCGCATCCAGGTCGAGGCGCCGCAGGCGCAGGCCCTGGTGCTGGCGCTGCACGAACTCGCCACCAACGCGGTGCGCCATGGCGCGCTGTCGCGCCCGGGTGGCGAGGTGGACACCACCTGGTCGCTGGGCGAAGACGGCGTCGCGCGCTTCGAATGGCGCGAGAGCGGCGGGCCGCCGGTGACCGCGCCGAGCGTCGAGCGCCGCGGCTTCGGCGTACGCCTGCTGGAACGCGGGCTGGTCCATGACCTGGGCCCGGGTGCCGAAGTGAACCTGCAATTTCCCGAGGAGGGCGTGCGCGCCAGCCTGCGTTTCCGCGTCGGCCTGCCGAGCCTGGTGCGCGCCGAGACCGGCTGAGGGTGCATTGGCGGACGCGCCCTTCGGCGCAGTCCGGCGTTGACATCGGCAAACGCCCGCCGCGCCTGACGGCACCGAAGCGCCGTCGCGCAGCCGCCCCGGATGATCGAGCAGACATCGCGGCCGACCCCCGACCCGTGCTTGCTGGCGGGTCCTGCGCCGCACGGCTAGGTTCGCGTTGCCGGCACGAAGAATCATGGGGTAGGCGACGCGATGGCTCGCGCTTTGATCACGGGGGTGACCGGTCAGGACGGCGCGTATCTCGCCGCGCTGCTGCTGGAGAAGGGCTACGAGGTCTACGGCCTGCTGCATCGCCACGGCGGGTCCGAAGCGGTGCAGGACCGCCTGCGGCGGCTGGGCTGCACCGGCTCGGTGCGCATGGTCGATGGCAACCTCATCGACCTGTCTTCGTTGATCCGCCTGCTCCAGAAGGTCGAACCGCACGAGATCTACAACCTGGCCGCGCAATCCTTCGTGCGCATGTCGTGGGACCAGCCGCTGCTGACGACGCAGGTGACCGCGATCGGCACGGCGAACATGCTGGAGGCGGTGCGCATCGCCGCCCCCGGCGTGCGCTACTTCCAGGCGAGTTCGAGCGAGATGTTCGGCCACGCACGGACGCCCACGCAGAACGAGGACACGGCGTTCCATCCGCGCAGCCCCTATGCCTCGGCCAAGGTCTTCGCGCATTGCCTGGTGCAGAACTACCGCGACGCCTTCGGCCTGTTCGGCTGCAACGGCATCATGTTCAACCACGACAGCCCGCTGCGCGGGGTCGAATTCGTGCTGCGCAAGATCACCGACGGCGCCGCGCGCATCAGCCTCGGCCTCGCCACCGAATTGCCGATGGGCAACCTCGATGCGCGGCGCGACTTCGGCCATGCGCGGGACTATGTGCGCGCGATGTGGCTCATGCTCCAGCAGGACAAGCCGGCGGACTTCGTGGTCGCGACCGGGCGCGCCGCATCGATCCGCGACCTGTGCCGGATCGCCTTCGCGCAGGTCAGCCTGGACTGGCAGGACTATGTGAGGGTCGATCCCGCCTTCCTGCGCCCGGCGGATGTCGATGCGACGGTGGGCGATGCCGCGCGCGCGCGCGCGCAGCTCGGCTGGGTGCCGCAGACGAGCCTCGAGGAGATGATCGCCGAGATGGTCGAGGCCGACCTGGCCCGCTGGCGCGCGCGGGCCTGACTGGCCCACGCAGGCGCCCCTGCCGCCATCAGGCGCGCGCGGCGGCGGCCTCGGCCTCGAGCCACTTGCGGTACCACTCCACGGTCTCGACCAGAGCGTCGTCCATCGTCCAGGTCTGCGTCCAGCCGAGCATCGTGCGCGCCTTGCCGGCCGCCAGGTGCTGGTCCGGGATCTCGTTCTTGGCCTCGGCCAGGATGATGGGTTCGAGATCCGACCGCCCGGCCGCCGCAAGCACGCGCTTCATCAGTTCCAGGACCGACATCGGCTGCTCGGTCGAGAAGTTGAAGGCGTGCCCGTGGATCGCCGGGTCCTCCATCCGCTCGGCCAGCTTCAGGTAGGCCAGCACGACATCGCGCACATAGATGTAGTCGCGGATCATCGTGCCGTCCGAGCGCAGGACCGGGCGTTCCCCCTGGATCGCCCAGCGCGCCACGCCGGGCACGATGCGGTTGAAGTTGAGATCCCGCCCACCGAAGAAATTGGCCGAGCGGGTGACGCAGACCGGCATCCTGTAGGTGTGGAAGTAGGTCTGCGCGATCAGGTCGGTGCAGGACTTCGACACGTCGTAGGGATGCAGCCCGTGCAGCGGCATCGTCTCGTCATAGGGCAGCGTCGGCGCCGTGCCATAGGCCTTGTCGGAGGAGGCGACGACGATCCGCTTCACCTGCTTGCCGAGTTCCCGGCAGGCATCGAGCACGTTCCACGTGCCGCGGATATTGGCGTCGAAGGTCGATCGCGGATTGCGGTTGGCGATGCCGATGATCGGCTGCGCACCGAGGTGAAGAACGGTGTCGGCCTCGTGCTCGTTGATCGCGCGCAGCACCGTGTCGTAGTCCTCGAGCGCACCATAGACGGTGAAGTGCGGCTCGGTGGTCGGATCCTCGCGGCGCGACAGATGCCAGCCGAGGTCGCGCACGTAGCCGATGGTGGTCGCACCGCGGCTGTTCAGCTCCTTGACCATCCAGGACCCCAGGAAGCCAGCGGCGCCGGTGATGAAGACGCGCTTGTCCTTCCAGAATTCATTGGTCGCGGTCATGTGCGGTGCTCCCGTTGTGCAGGCTGTCAGGCGGCATTGCGGATCCAGGGCAGGACGCCTTCGGCGAACATCGCCTCGATCTCCTGCTGGTCCTTGTAGGTGTCCATCGACTTGAAGAAGCCGTCATGGCGATAGGTGGCGAGGTGCCGCCCCGGCAGCAGGTTGGGGAAGACCTCCCGCTCGAGGTTCTCGCCCTTCCAGTGGTCGAAGATGCGCCGTTCCATGACGAAGAAGCCGGCGTTGATCCAATGTTCGCGCAGCACCGGCTTCTCGCGGAAATCCTCGATGACGCCCTCGGCATCGGCCTCGATGGTGCCGTACTGCGACCGCAGCGGGACGGAAGTGATCGTGGCGAGCTTGCCGGAACGGCGATGGAAATCGAGCAGGTCGGGCAGGGCCACGTCGGACAGGCCGTCGGCATAGGTCGCCATGAAGGTCTCGCCCAGCAGATGCCGGCAGCCCAGGATACGCCCGCCCGTGTCAGTCTTGTCGCCGGTGTCGACGATCTCGACGTTCCAGCCGAAGTCGCGCCCCTCGAAGTAGTCGTAGATGACTTCCTTGCGGTGGCCGACCGAGAGCACGAAGTCGGTCAGGCCGGCGCGCGCGTAAAGGTCCATCACGCGCAACAGGATCGGCTTGCCGCCCACCGGCATCATCGGCTTGGGCAGGTATTCCGTGAACGGATAGGCGCGGGAGCCCGAGCCGCCCGCCAGGATCACGACCTTCACTGCAAGCCTCCTAATGTCGGAACCGCGCCGCGATCGGAACCGACCGATCTGCCGGCGCCAAGGGACCGTGAGGTAACGCCAATCGCATGCTCAGCGTGCCGCGCCGCCGGCCAGGCGCCGGGCGCCGGTCTCATCGCCCAGCACGTCCACGAGATCGCCGGGGAGCAGCGGCGTGTCGGCATGCGCATCGATGCGCCCCGGCGGGGATGCGCGCACGCGCAGGATGGAAAAGGCTGGCGGCGTGCGGGCGCCGAGCGGCGCATCCTCAGGCGGCAGCGTCTCGCGCAGCTGCGCGAGGCCGGCGCGCGATTCCTCGATCTGCGTGCGAAGCCGCGCCATCTGGTCCTCGGCGTCCTTCAGGCTCGTCGCGATTTCCAGCCGACGCTGGGTAATGGCGTTGACGCGCGTCTGTTCGGTGCTCGCGATCTGCTGCCGGGCGCGCGCGATGAAGGCCATGATCTGTCGGCGTTCGCCATCGATCTGCACCGCAGCGCGCGCCAGTTGCACGATGCGCGCGTCGCGCGCGGTCAGACCCTGGCGCATCAGCCCCTCGATGTAGCGGCTCTCCTGCGCCAGCAGTTCGCTCTCGCGCTCCTTTGCGGATGTCTGTTCCTCGAGGGCGCGGATCTCGTCCTGGAAGGCTGCCGTCTGGGTGACCACCAGTTCAAGCAGGCTGCGGAACGCGAGCTCGCGGTGGCGCTGGATGGCGCGTTCGCTCTCGACCACTTCGGCGAGCCGCTCCGCCGGCAGGAAGCGGGTGGCCGCGGGGGGTGGGTCGAAGGTTTCGCGCTCGGCCGCCTCCGCCAGCAGCCGGGCCTGGCGGACCAACGAGACGCCGGTCGCTTCCTGCGCCTCGCGCACACGTTCGCGCAGGCGCATGACCTCGACCCGCGCGCCGACCTCCTCGAGTTCGAAGCGGCGCATTCCTCCGGCGGCGGCGACCGCATGGCCGACCGTCATGCCGATCTGGAATGGATACTGGCCCGGCCGGCGCACGATGCCCGAAACCAGAACCGGCTGCATCTCGGAAATCTCGACCGACACGCGCGGATCGAGCAACGCCGCATCGTCGCGCAGACGCTGGGCGATCGCGCCGCGGATCTGCTCGAGCGACATCCCGGCGACACTCAGGTTGCCCACGAAGGGCAGCGACAGCGCGCCGCCCGGCAGCACCCGGAATTCGCCCGACAGGTCAGCACGGCGGTGAACACTGATCGACAGCCGGTCGCCAGGTCCGACCAGGAAGTCATCGGCCGCGAGGCTCGACCCGGCCATCAGCAGGACACCGACCACCGCAGCGATCCCGCGCCACAGCGGATGGCAACCCGCCCTGCGCTGTCGCGCGCCGATCATCGGCGTACCACCCCGGAGCCGGCGGCCGGCGCCTCATGGTCCTGGTCCTTCCCGGCCGGAGGCGCGGATACCGGCGCGCGCACCTGCCGCACAGGGTCGGCGGCGGGCCCGCCATGGCGCTGCAACAGGTCCATCACGTCCGCGGGGGTGTAGCGATTGCCAGGCCAGAACCCGGTGGTGACGGTCGCGGCGAGGATCCTGAGGTCGAGCAGCGGCGAATAGGCGGTGAGCACGGTCCGGCAATAGGCGATCTCGATGTCGATACGGGCGGCGTCGGAGATGTACTCGCGTCCCACCAGCTGGACAGGACCGGTCAGGCCGCCGCGGACCGCGAAGCGTTCCTCGACCTCCGGGAATTCCTCACGCAGCGAGGCGACCACGTTCTCGGGAAGCGGCCGGTTGCCGACGATCGTCATGCGTCCTGCGAGCACATGCAGCAGTTGCGGCATCTCGGTCAGCATCAGCAGTTCGATCAGCCGCCCGATCCGCGTGTACAGGGGGGAGCCGATCGGCAGGTTGAGGAACCGCGTACCGATCACCGGCACGGAATCCCGGTTCGCGATGCGTTCCGCATCCCGGCGCATGGTGCGGAACTTCAGGACCGGCTTGGGCCCTTCACCGTCCAGGCGGCGGCGCGAGACATAGAGCACCGGACGCCCTTCCAGCAGCGCGATCGCCGCGGCCACCAGCAGCATCAGCGGCAGGATCGCGACGCCCATGCCGAGGCCCACGACGATGTCGAAAGCGCGTTTCGGAGCGGGGAACCGGTTCGTCACGTCTGATCCTTCCGGCGCTGGTTGGGCGATGCACGGCCTTCGGATCCACACCGAAGCATAACGTCATGCGACCCTGCTTGGAAACACTTCAGAGAGGGAGTGACCGTCGTTACGGCCCGGCCATCCCGCTTTAAATGACCATTGTTTCCTCAGCGCAACCTATTGATTACGTCGCCAATCCTTGTTTGGCAAGGAACGCACACCGGCTGTGCCGCGACAGCGCGAACGCCGCCCACATCGGGGGTCGGCCGGGCGGCGGGTGATGTTGCGCGGGCGCGCCGAACGGGGGCATAAGCGGCTCCGTGCGTCAGGCGGACGAAGCGTCGCAGCCCGCAGGATAATCGGGAGGGACCAGACCACGCTGGCCTGTGATCCCGATCCGCCGATGATGCCCATGACGTCGACTATGATCCGCGCACCGCTTGATGAGGGGTTTTGATGGAAGGTGGCAGTCCCATGGCCGGGCGGGCGGTGCCCGAAGGCCTTGTGCGCACCACCTGGCTGCCGACCGACCTGCTCGGCGTGTTCGCGCTGCTGCGCAGTTACTGGCGCCTGATCCTGGCCTGCGCGGTGGCCGGCGTGTTCGGCCTGCTGGCCCAGGCCGTGCTCATCGGCGGCCCGCGCTACATCGTCTCGGCCAAGATCCTGGTCAATCTGGGGCCGGAAATGGTGACCTCTCCGCTGCTGGTGGCACGCGAGGGCGCATCCCAGGCTCCGCCGCTGCGCCGCCCGGAGGACCCCGCGACGGGCGTCGAGATCTTCTCCAACCCGCGCCTGGTCACCGAGGTGGTGAACCGGCTCGGCGAGGGATTCTTCTCCGACGGCCCACCGCAGACCTTCTTCCAGCAGGTGAAGCGGGCCGGCAAGGACGCCATGGCCGCCGCCCAGGAGGCCGTGCGCGAGGCGCTGGTGATGCTGGGACTGCGTCCACGCACCACGCGGCTCGAACGATTGGCGCTGGCGATCAGCGCGGCCCTGCGCGTCGAGCCGGTGCGCCGGACCGACATCATCGACCTGACCCTCGCCTTCCCCGACCCGCGCGCGGGTGAGATCGTGCTCGCCCAGTTCATCGAGCTCGCGCTCTCGGGCCATGTCCATGCCTACCGGATGCCGGGCGTCACCGCCTTCTTCCGCGACGGGCGCGCCGATCGCCTGGCTGAGCTGCGCGTCGCCGAGGAACGCCTGCTGTCCTATCGGCTGCAGTCGGACAACCCGGTGTGGTCGGTAGCCGAGCAGCGCCCGGTGCTGATCCGCGCCGAGGCGGACGCCCAGGTGCAGCTGCGCCAGGTGACCGCTTCCATCGCGGCGACCGAGGCCGAACTGCGCCGCGGCGAGCAGGCACTGGCGGCGCTGCCGGCCGAGATCGAGTTGTCGACCGTGCGTTCGCGCAACTCGGCCACGGACGCGCTGCGCAGCCGGCTGGGGCAGCTGCGCGTCGACCTCGCGACGCAGCAGGCGCGCTACGGCGAAGGCAGCCCCGAGATCACCGAGATCCGCCGCCAGGCCGCGGCGCTGAACGCCCTCGTCGAGGCCGAGGATCCCTACCGCATCGACGAGATCACGCGGGGGGTGAACCTGCTGCACCAGTCGCTCGAGCGCGACCTGATGGCCAAGCGCATCGAGCTCGAAGGCCAGCGCGGCCGCGCCCACCAGCTCGAGGCGCAGATCGCCGGGCTGCGTCGCCAGCTCCAGCAGGTCGAGACAGCGGCGATCGAGATCGCGCTGCGCGAGCAGGACGTCACGCGCCACCGCCGCGCCCTCGACCTGTATGATCGCGGCTACGAGGATGCGCGCATCGCCGAGGCGATGGAGGCGGTGCAACTGTCCGGCCTGCGCGTGGTGATGCCGCCGACCGCCGAGACGCTGCCCTCCGCACCTTCGATCCGGCGCACGGTGCTGCTGGGCCTGATCGCTGGACTGGTGCTGGCGGCCGGGCTGATCCTGTATCTCGAATTCCGCGCAGCGATGGCCGGCCGGCGAGAGGACGAGCCATCGCCCGCCGACGCCGATTCTGTAGGCGGGCAGCCGGCGGGGCGCGGGCGATGAGCCGCGCGAGGTTCGCGCCATGACCGCGCATGCCGCCCCGCAGGAGGTGCCACCGCGCGTGAGCGTGGTGATCCCCAACTTCAACACGGCGCACTGGCTGCCCGGGGCGATCGCCAGCGTGCTGGCGCAGCGCTTTCGCGACTTCGAGCTGGTGGTGCTCGACAACGGGTCGACCGACGACAGCGCGGCAGTGGTCGCGCGCTACGACGACCCACGCGTGTCCTTTCGCGTCAACGAGCGCAACATCGGGTTCTTCGGCTCGGTGCGGAAGGGATGCCTGACGGCGCGCGGCGAATTCGTCCTGGTCATCGGCTCGGACGATATCCTCGACCCCGGCTTCCTCGAGGCGGCGGTCGCCTTCCTCGATGCCGAGCCGGGCTGCGCCATGGTGCACGGCCCGGCCGCCTGGATCGACCCGCAGGGCCGCCGGTTCGGCACCTCCGACCGCAGTTGGGCGCGTGTGACGCAGGGCACGGCGGCGATGCCCGCCATCTTCAGCAAGGGGTTCTGCTTCTCCAGCATGGTGATGCGCACGGCCGCCATCCGCGCCACCGGCCCCTTCGACGAAGCCTTCGACGCGCTGGTCGATGTCTGGCTGTTCGCGCGCATGTGCCTCGAAGGCGACGTCGGCTACCTCGACAGCATCCTGTGCGAATACCGCATCCACCCGGACGCGATGTCGATGCCGCTGTATCGGTCGAACGACATGTTCCACCGCCAGCTCGCGGTGGCGCGCCGGATCTTCGCGTGGCCCGAGGCGGTCGCCAACGGCGCCTCCGCGCATCTGCCCGAGGCCGAAACCCATTGCGCGCGCGTCGCCATCGAAGTGCTGCACATGAGCCGTGCCGACGGGTACCGCCGCTGGTTCGCCAACCTCGCGGCCATCCTGCGAGAGGTACCCTCGGTCACGCTGCGCCCGGCCACCTGGTTGCGCATCGGCTTCGGGCTGCTGCCGCACCGCGCGATCGCGGCGATGGCCGCTTGGCGCAGCCGCCGCGCCATCGCGCGCGAAGGCGGCGGGACCGCCTCGGCATGAGCGCGCGCGCAACCCGCGACGCGGTCCCGACCGCCGGCGTCTGCGGGGCGGGCCGGCCGGCGCCGGGTGGGCCATGCGCCAGCGCGCGCCGCTGATCCCGATCGCCGTCGGCACCGGCCTATTCGCTGCCGCGGCGCTGGCCGGGCCAATGATTGCCGCGGGCGGCGTGCTCGCCGTGGCGTTGGCGGCGGCGATCTACGTGCTGCCGGTGTTCGGCCTCGGCCTGATGGTGATCTCGGGCACCGCGCTGCAGACCCTGGGCAGCGAGCACATCATCGGCATGCCGCTCAGCCTCAGCAAGGCGTCGGCCGCGGCGACGCTGGCCGTATGGGCGGCACGCAGCATCCTGCTGCGCATCCCCATGACCTGGTCACCGCAGTTTCCGGCGCTGGTCGCGTTCCTGGTCGCCGTCTGGCTGTCGGGCTTCGCCAACATCGACCCGGATGCGGCGCGCGAAGGGTTCATCCGCTACATCCAGCTCGCGCTGCTGATGGTGATGATCGCCAACATCGCCGGCGAGAGCGAACGCGCGCTCGACATCTCCTGCATTTTGCTGACCGGCTCGATGACCTGCTCGGCGCTGCTCGGCCTGATGGAATTCCTGCTGCCCGCGCTGGCGATCGAATCCGACGACCCGAGCCTCGTGCAGGGCAATATCGGCGCCGTCATCGACCGCGACTCGCTCGATGGCGTCGAGGTCAAGCGCATCACCGGCGGCATGGGCGATTCCAACTGGTTCGGGTACACGCTGGTGGCGGTGCTGCCGGTCAATCTGTACCTGTTCCACCGCTATGCCGCCGCGCTGCCGCGCCTGTTCATCCTGGGCGCGGTCGCGCTCCAGAGCATCGGCGTGGTGCTCTCGTTCACGCGTTCGGCGGTCCTCGCGCTCGGCTTCGCCGTGCTCTGGCTGGTGTTGCGCGGGCGGCTGCCGGTCAAGCCGCTGCTGGCCGCGGCGCTCGCCGGTGCGATCGGATTCGCCGCATGGAACCCCGCCGGGCTCGAACGGCTCTATTCGGTCGAATACGTGCGCGAGGGCGGCAGCACGCCGCTGCGCACCTACCTGCTGATCGGCGCCGCGGCGCTGGTGCTGGAGCGCCCGATCACCGGCTATGGCTACAACCAGTTCGGTCCGAACTTCCACCGCTGGTTCGCCGACCAACCCGGGATTCCGGACGACCTCGTTGTCTGGGAACGCGAATTCGAACGCCGCGTGCGCATCGGGGAGGAACGCTATGAATGGACCAACCCGCACAACACGGTCTCCCAGCTTTGGGTCGAGTTCGGCCTGCCGGGCTTCGCCGCCTTCAGCGTGCTCTATCTGCTGATGATGCGCGACCTTTCGCTGGTGCGCCGCCGCGGCAGCCCGCGCTGGGCGCTGCTGGCGGACTGCCTGGCCGCAGGGGCGATCGGCTATCTTGTCTGCTGGGCCTTCGGCACGCTCGCCTTCACCAAGATCATGTGGATCCTGACCGGCTTCGCCGCGGCGCTGCGGCGGGTCGCGCTCTCGCCACCGGCGGGCGCGCGGCCATGACGGCGCTGCGCCGCGCCGGCCTCGTGCTGGGCACTGGCTACGCGCTGTTCTTTTTCTCAGAGACCGTCTTCTGGGCGGTCTGGCGGCCCGACGAGGAACCGCACGGCCGCCTGCTGGCGTGGCTGCTCTACAGCCTGATGGGCTACCTGACGCTGGCGGTCATCCGCCATTGCCGGGTCGGCGATGCCTGGGCGTTGCTGCTCGCCGGCGCCTTCTTCGGCTGGATCGGCGAGGGCGTCTTTGCCATGACCGTGTTTGGCGATCCGTCCATGCCCTTCCCCTTCACCATCGCCTGGACCGCGCTCGCCTGGCACGGGCCGATCTCGCTGCTGGTGGGCTGGTATGCGCTCGGCCTCGCGCTGCGCGAGCCGGGGCCGGGGCCCACGCTCGCGCTCGCGCTCGGCCTCGGGGTCTTCTGGGGCGTCTGGGGCTTCGGCTGGCTCGCCGAGATCCCGCCGGTCGGCGCCACGCCCGAAATCTTCCTGCTGCATGCCGCGGTGACCACCGGCTGCCTCGCGCTCGCGCATCTCGCCATCGGGGCGGGCCGGCCCGAGAGCTTCAGGCCCTCGCGCCTGGGGCTTGGCATCGCCAGTGCCCTGGTGCTGGGCTTCTTCGCCGCCTTCACGGTGCCGACCGTCCCGATCGCCCCGCTGGTGCTGCTGCCGCTGCTGGGCATCCTGGCGCTGGCGCTGCGTCGCTACCGGTCCGGGCGCCACGATACCAGCCTGCTCGCCGCCTTCGCCGCGCCGATCCGGCGGCGCAACCTGCTCGCGCTGGCCGTGCTGCCGCTGAGCGCGAGCCTGGTCTACGCCATCGCCATCGACGCCCTGCCGCCCAGCCGCGCGGTGCACCTGCTGCTGGCGGCGGCGACCAGCCTCGCGGGCCTGGTGCTGTTTGTCCTCGCGCTGTCCCGCTCGGCCCGGCGCCGCGCATGATGCCCGCACCCATGTCCGATCGCCCTGATCCGACAGCGCCCCGGCCGGTGCCGCTGGTCATGGTCAAGGGCGCCTACCTGAGCGCCGGGGGGCCGGAGACGCTGCTGCGCATGATCGCCGACACCCTTGACCGCGACCGCTTCCCGCCGCTGCTCGTGCTGCTGGCGCGGCCGGGCGAGCGGCTGCCCCCGGTGCTCGAGGATGTCGCCGCCCGCCTGCCGACGCAGCGCATCGACTGGCACGGCGTGGCGCGCTCGCCGGCCACCGCGCGGCGGCTCGCCGCGCTGCTCGCCTCGCAGCCTGGCGCCGTGCTGCATGCCAACGACATGCGGGCCAACTTGCTCGCCTTCATGGTCACGCGCTTTCGCCGCGTGCCCTGGATCGCGCATGTCCATGGCTGGCTCCGCCACACCCATTCCGGCATCCAGAAATACTACGAGGAGGTCGACCGCCGCCTGGTGCGCTTCGCCGATCTCGTGCTGGTCGGCTCCTCCGCCATGGAGGAGGAGGTCCGGCGCGTCGGCGCCACGCGCGTGGGCCTTGTGACCAACGGCATCCCCGCCGCCGACCGCGCGGCCCATGCGGCCGAGGCAGCGATCATCCGCGCCCGCGTGGCGCCGTCGGGCGGCATCATCGCCGGCACGCTCGGCCGGTTGCACCCGGGCAAGGGCCAGGCGCTGCTGATCGAGGCGCTGCCCGGCCTGCGCGCGCAGGGCCTCGACCTCACCGTGCTGCTGGTGGGCGACGGCCCCGCGGAGGCCGAATACCGCGCCCTCGCCCAACGCCTCGGCGTCGCCGGGCATGTCCATTTCGCCGGCCTGGTGCCGCAGGTCCTGCCCTGGCTGTGCGCGATGGACGTGATGTGCGTGCCCTCGATCAAGGACAGCCTCCCGCTCTCAGCCATGGAGGCCATGAGCGTCGGCTGCCCGGTGATCGCCTCGCGCACCGGCGACCTGCCGGTGGCGATCCAGGATGGCGAGACCGGGCTGCTGGTCGACATCGGCTCGGTGCCAGCGCTCGCCGCGGCGCTCGCGCGGCTGGCGCGCGACCCCGACCTGCGCGCGCGTTTCGGGGCCGCCGGACGGCAGCGCCTGATCGACCACTTCTCCCCGGCGGCGATGCTGCGCCAGTTGGAAGGCTTCGCCGCCACCCTGGCGACCAAGGAGGCAGCCCGTGGCCGCTGAACGCCGGCGCATCTTCCACGTCCACCCGAACAACGAGGTCGGCGGGTCCGACATCGGGCTGGTGCGCCTGATCGAGGCGATGGGGCGCGAGCGCTACGATTTCACCGTGGCGCTGCCGGCGGAAGGCCCGGTGACGCCGCTGCTGCGCGCCGCCGGGGCGCGGGTGCACGTGGTGCCGATGATGCAGCTGCGCACCCTGCCATCGCCCATCTACCAGGGGCGTTACCTGGCGCGGATGTGGCCGACCGTGCGCGACCTCGCGGCGCTGATCCGCGCCGAGCGCGCCGAGGTGGTCCACACGAACTCGCTCTATTGCCTCTATGGCGGCTTCGCTGCGCGGCTCGCGCGGACGCCGCACATCTGGCACGTGCGCGAGATCCCGCCGGCGATCCCGGTCGCGCGCCCGGCACTGGGCCGGATGGTGCTCGGCCTGTCGCGCATGGTCATCGCGATGACCCATGCGGTCTCGGGCAGTGTCTTCGGCGGGCGTGCGGCGGATCCGCGCATCCGCTACCTGGCCGAGGGCATCGACCTCGGCGTCTGGTCGCGCGAGGCGGTGACGCGCTCGGTGCGCGCCGAACTCGGCATCGCGCCGGGCACGCCGGTGGTGGGCTTCGTCGCGCGGCTCGATCCGTGGAAGGGGCTCGACGTCTTTCTCGATGCCGCGGCGCAGGTGGCGCGCGCGTTTCCCGACGCGGTCTTCCTGGTGTCCGGCGATGCGCCGGGCGGGATGGAGGCCTATCGCGACCAGATGCTGGCGAAGGGCGCGGCGCTCGGCCTGGGGGACAGGCTGCGCTTCCTGGGCTGGCGCTACCGGATGGATGACATCCCGGCGCTGATGGCCGACCTCGATGTGTTCTGCCACACCTCGATCGCGCCGGAGCCCTTCGGCGCCGTCATCATGGAGGCGATGGCGATGCGCACACCCGTGATCGCCGCACGCGCCGGCGGGCCGATGGAGATCATCGAGGACGGGGTGAGCGGCCTTCTGAGCCCGCCTGGTGACGCCGCCGCGCTGGCCGGCGCGATCGAGGGCCTGCTGCGCGACCCGGCACGCCGCCGCATGCTCGGCGATGCGGCGCGCGCGCGGGTCGAACGCCGCTACGCCCGCGACGTCTATGGCGCCGAGGTCCGCGCCCTGTTCGAGGAGGCCCTCGCCGGCCCGCTCGCATGACCCCGCCGGTCGACCTGTCGATCGTCATCGTCAGCCATGGGCACGAGGCGTTGCTGCCCGGATGCGTCGCCTCCCTGGCGCCGGCGCTGGAGGGCCTCGGGGCGGAAATCCTGGTGATCGACAACCTGCAGGCAGGCGGCGCGGCGGCGGCGCTGGCGGGCACGCCGGCGCGGGTCGTGGCCAACACCGCCCCGGTCGGCTTCGCCGCCAACTGCAACCGCGGCGCCGCGGCCAGCGGCGGGCGCTGCATCCTGTTCCTCAACCCCGACACCGTGCATCGCGCCGGCCGCCTCGCTGACGCACTCGCCTTCCTGGAGGCCAGGCCGCAGGTCGGCCTGCTCGGCTGCACGCTGCTCGACCAGGACGGCACGCCGCAGCAGAACTTCCGCCGCTTCCCATCGCCCGCCATCCCGATCGCCCGCGGCCTGGGCGCGGATCGCTGGGCAGTGCAGCCCGGCTGGTATTGCCGCGGGCTGATGACCGACATGCGCACCGACCATCCCTTCCCGGTCGACTGGATCTTCGGCGCCTTCCTGCTGATGCGCCGGGCCGACTACCAGGCGATCGGCGGCATGGATGAGGCCTACCGGCTGTACTACGAGGATGTCGACCTGGCCTGGCGCCTCAGCCGCGCGGGCCTCGCGACCTGGGTCTTCCCCGCGCTGGCCTTCGAGCACGCGCACCAGCGCAGCAGCGCGAAGCGGCCATTCAGCCGCGCCTGGCGCTGGCATGTCGCGAGCGCGCTGCGCTACTTCTCGCGCACCCTGGGGCGCTCCGCCGCCCCGCCGGATGGGAGGTGAGGATGCGCTCGCAGCACCCGAGACGCACCATGGCCGCGCTGGCCGGCGCCACGGTCCTGGCCGCCGCGTCGGTCGCCGAGGCAGCCCCGCGCTGTCGCTTCCCCGGGCCCTTCACGCGCGTGGGCACGGTGGCGCAAACCGCCTCGGGCGGGCCGCTCAGCCCCTATCGCATCGCCGCCGACCCGTCGGTGATCCGCCGTGGGGACCGCTACGAGATGTGGTTCACCAACGCCAACAGCCGCCAGCGCGGCGGCATCGCGCGCGCACAGAGCGCCGACGGCTTGGTCTGGACGGTCTGGCGCGATCCCGTGCGGCCCGACCCGGTGATGGACCTGGTGCTGCCGCCGCCGGACAACGACTGGGATTCGCCAGGGCTCGAGAACGCCTCCGTGCTGGTCGGCCCGGATGGCGTGTACCGGATGTACTACACCGGCAATCGCCGCCCGGATGGCAGCCTGACCTTCGGGATCGGCCTCGCGACCTCGCCCGACGGCGTGCGCTGGACGCGGCACGGCCCGCCGGTGCTGGAGGCGATGCACGCCTGGGAACAACCCGCCTGCACCGCACCCGGCGCCTGCCGCCAGGGCGGCGTGCTCGAACCCAGCGTGCTGTACGACGCGCGGGCGAGGCTGTACCGCATGTGGTATGTCGGCCTGGGCGAACCGGCGGACGGCTTCCGCACCTTCCGCGTGGGCCACGCCACCTCGACCGACGGCGTCACCTGGAACCGCCTGCCCAACCCGGTCTTCGCCCTCGGCCCCTCGGGCGCCTGGGACGAGATCTGGGCGAGCCACGTCAACGTCGTGGCCGACGCGGCGCAGGGCTACCACATGTTCTACTTCGGCTCAGCGCTGCGCGACTACCGCGACGGGATCGAGATGCAGCGCGGCGCCATCGGCCATGCCTGGAGCGCCGACGGCATCCGCTGGGAACGCAACCCGGCCAACCCGATCCTGGCCCCACGGGAGGGGCAGCCGGATTCCTGGACGCTCGGCGGGCCGACCGCGCTGGTCGAGCCCGGGCGCATCCGCCTGTGGTATTTCGGCGGGCGCACCACCGGCCTCACCTCCGACATCATCCTCGCCGAGGCGGCCTGCGGGCCATGAGGCGCGGCGGGTGAAGGCGCTGCTGGTCCGGCTCGGCCTCGCGGCGCTGGCCCGCCCGTTGCTCGGCGGCCTGGGCGCGGTGCTGGTGTTCCACCGGCTCGGCCCGCGCGACCCGGGGCTGTTCTTCGAGGCCAACCAGCGCAACATCATCCCGGCCGCGCTGTTCGAGCAGCTGCTCGACACGCTGGCTGCCGACGGCGTCGCGGTGGTGAGCCTGGACGAGGCGCTGGACAGGCTGGCGCAGCCGCGGCCGGGGCGCTTCTGCTGCCTCACCTTCGATGACGGCTACCGCGACAACCACGACATCCTGCTGCCGATCCTGCAGGCGCGGCGCGTGCCCGCCACCATCTATGTCGCGCCCGGCCTGGTCGATGGAACGGCACCGCTGTGGTGGTATGCGCTGGACCAGGCGATCGCCCGCGAACCCGTCCTGCGCCTGCCATTGCCGCAGGAGACCGACCTGCCGGCGGGCGATGCGCCGGCCAAGGCGCGCGCCTTCGCCACCGCGGCCGGGGTCATGCTGGGGGCACCGCCGGCGGTGCGCGCCGGGATGATGACGGCGCTGGCGGGCCGCTACGGCGCCGACCCGGCCGCACTGGCAGCGCGCCACATGATGGACTGGGCGATGGTGCGACGGCTCGCCGACTGCCCCTTCGTCGAGATCGGCGCGCATACGCTGAGCCATCCGCCGCTGGCCACACTGGACGAGGCAGCGGCCGCGGCCGAGATGGCCGGCAGCCGCGAACGGCTCGAGCACGAGACCGGGCGTGCGGTACGCCACCTCGCCTTCCCCTATGGCGTGCCGGGCACCACGGGGGAACGCGAATGGCGCCTGGCGGACACGCTCGGCTTCCGCACCGCGGTGACCACCGCGCCGGGCAACCTGTTCGCGCGCCATGCCGGGCAGCGCCACGCCTGGCCGCGCCACGGCGTGGCGCCCTTCGACAGCCCGGCGGCGCTGCGGCTGAAACTGGCGGGCGTGTCGAACCCGCTGCGCGCCGCACGCGCCGATCGCTGAGGTTCAGCCCCGCCTTCGGCTCACCGCCGGGTCGCCATCCAGCGCGCGGCGGATGATCGCCGCCTTCTGCCGCGCGCGTGAGTCCCACGAATGCGGGCGGACGAAGTCGTGGCGCGCCGCGCGCATCTCCGGCGGCTCGGCCAGCGCGGCTTCGATCGCCGCGATGAAGGCCTCCGGCGTCTCGGCGATGCGCACCATCGGCGCGAGCCGCCGCGCCGCGGGCACCGATGTGCTCACCACCGGCCGACCGGCCGCCAGGTATTCATACGTCTTCACCGCATCGCCGTTGCGCGTGATCTCATTCAGGGGAAAGGGCAGGATGCCGACATCCATGCCCTTCACGTAGCGCGGCAGGTCGTCGTAGTCCTGCGGGCCGAGCACATGGATGTTGGGGCAGTCGGCAAAGACCGATTTGTCGAAGCCGAACCAGACATAGCCGACCAGCGCGATGCTCCAGCCCGGCCGCGCCTTCGCGATGTGGCGCAGCAGGCCGGTGTCGATCTTCCAGGGATCGACGCCACCGAGATAGCCGATCACCGGCCCGGGCAACCGCGCGATCGGCTCGGGAACCTCGGTCGCGGGGTCGAGCGCGCGGCCATAGACTTCAAGCGCCGCACCGCAATAGACCGGATGCACGTTCGGGTTGTACGGCCGGACGATGTCGGCGAGTTCGTCGGTCACCGCGAAGCACAGGTCGGCGGCGCGGCAGGTTTCCGCCTCCAGCGCCAGCACCAGGCGCTTGTGGTCGTCGTCGCGCGCCAGCGCGGCGTCGTAGTCCTGGTTCTCGAACACCCGTAGCCGCGCGGGGTAGCTGCGCAGGAAGCCGGCGGAATTGTACAATGGCGAATACAGGATTGGGTCCTTGAAGCCGAGCTGCCGCGCCACGCCGCGCAGCAGTCGCGCCAGGATGCGTCCGTTGATGTTCGACGCCATCGCCGACCGGGTGATCCCCGGCAACCCGATCGCCGGCGGCCGGTAGACCCAGAAGTTCTCGCGCACCTGCTCGATCATCGGCTTGCGTTCGCGGCGCCGGCGCTGCAGGCGCGCGGTGCGCAGCAGCGTGATCCAGGATGCGAAGGGCTCGACATAGATCACGCGGTTGGCGCGCGCGAAGGCGAACATGGTGTATTCGGTCGAGGCCCGGATCACGCCCCATTCGGCGGGCCCGAGGCAGATGATGTCGGCCCCTTCGAGCGCGAGCGGTTCGGCCGGCGCGTTCATCGGCGCTGCTCCGGGCGGGGCGTGGCGGGGCGGTTGGTCGCTCGTGTGGCTGCGCGCATGTCTTGCTTCACTGTCCTGGCAGGATCGAAAGGTGCAAGGCGGCCCCGACCTGGCGGCGCGATCATCGCGCCGGCCCGGCGAAAGGCCCGCCGCCGCCGGCGGGTTGGGCTGGCGCAGTCCGGTCGAGCCGATGTGCCAGGGCCAGCAGCACGAGGGCGATCACCACCCGCATGCCGAAGATGGTCTGCGCCATGCCGATGGCACCGAAGGCGGGCAGCAGCAGCAGCCCGCCGCTCAGCACGATGGCCGACTGGCCAAGCGTCACGAAGGCGACGCGGCGTGGCGCCTGGATCGCCACCAGCGCCATCGGCAGCGGCGTCACCGCCAGCCAGAACAGCGTGCCGGCCAGCAGCCACAGGAACACCGGCACCCCCTGCGCGTAGGTCGGGCCGAGCAAGCGAGGGATCACAGCCCCGGCGAGCAGCACGGCCCCAGCCAGCAACACGGCGCAGGCCGGCAGCGCGACCCACAGGTAGCGCCGCAGCGTCGCGCCATAGTGGCCCTTCGCCTGCAATTCGACGATGCGCGGCTGGAGGATCGACCCGAGGCTGCCGGCGAGCAGGTCCGGTGCCAGCGCCAGGGTGATCATCGCGCCATACAGCCCGGCCGCCGCCGCGCCGGCGACACCGTAGACGAGCAGCACGTCGAGCCGCTCGTTGAAGGTGGCAAGCACCATCGCCGGGATCATCCACTTCAGGAAATGAAGCAGCTCGGCGAAGGCGTCCCGGTCGGTCGCGGCGGACGCGAAGATGCCACGCGGCAGCGCCGCAGCCCCCGCCAGCGCGGCGACATAGGGCGCCAGCGCATAGCCGGCGATGACATGCCGCAGATCCATCGCGTCGCCGGCCCATAAGACCAGGATCGCGGCGAAGCGCGCGAGCTGGAGTACGCCCTCGATCAGGACGAAGGCGCGGAAGCGTTCCTGCCCCTGGAGCACGACCAGCACCGAGCGGAACAGCATCTCCCCCAGCACGGTCGCCGCGATGAAGGGCACCAGGGGCGTGAGGCCCGCCGCGCCGGGAAAGCGCGACCCGTAGGCAGCCACGCCCACGACGAGGACGGCGCAGGCTGTCAGCACCGCAGCCAGGCGCATCCAGAACGCAGCCCGGAACAGGCGGAAGGCGGCCGGCGGGTCGCTGCGCAGCAGCCCCGGCCCGCGTCGCATCAGGGCGATGTCGACCGGCTCGATGAGGCAGCCGCTGATGATCTTGACGCAGGCGATCGACACCGCGAACAGGCCGGCATTCGCCAGGCCGGCGTCATCCTCGCCAAGGCCTTTGTAGACCAGGACCAGCGCCACGTACCACAGCGCGACAAAGACCACGCGGCCGACGAAGACCATCAGTGCGTCGCGCGCCGCCCGGCTGGCCAGACCCGCGTCCCCGTCAGGCCCGCCGCGCCCGGCGGCGGCTTCGCCACCCTGCGGACTGCCGGCTGCCATCATTCCCCTCGATCGGCCAGGGCGAGGCTGGCCAAGCCGCATGCCGCGCCGTCCCGCGGGATCGATTTGTTGCGCTGGCCTATCAACCATCCAGGCGATACCATGCGTCTTCGGGACCGGCAACCGGTAGCGGCTGCCGGGCCTTTGGCCGTGCGCCTTGATCCGTGTTGCCGCCAGGGTGCATCGGCGGGAACACTGGTCGTGGCGAACAGCATGGCGCTGTGCGGTGCCGCACGGTGCGACACCGGCCCGCGCGCCGATCCTTCGAGGACCATGATGGACGCTGTCCCGATCAACGACCGATGCCGACACTTCCTCGGGACCAAGCCCTGCGTCTTCAACAAGGCCGACGGATCGGAATGCCCGACCTGCCGCCACGCTTCGCCGGTCGCCACGCGAATCCTGTTCATCAAGCTCGATGCCATCGGCGACGTGCTGCGTTCGGCCAGCATGCTGCCGCTGATCCGTGCGCGCCACCCCGATGCCTACATCGCCTGGATCACCCGGCGCGATTCTGTCGAACTGGTCGGCATGGTGCAGGGCGTCGACGAGGTGATCGAACTGTCCGAGCTCGGCATGGCGCGGCTGGCCACCGGCGGCTGGGATCATGTCTATTCGCTGTCGAACGACGTCGCCAGCGCCTCGCTCGCGACCATGGCGGCGACCAGGCGCCCCCCGGTCGGCTTCGGCATCGAGAACGGCGTGGTGCGCCCGAGCAACGCCGCCGCGGAGCGCTGGCTCGCCATGGCCGCCTTCGACCGGCTGAAGCGGCAGAACACCGAGACCTACCAGCGCCTGATGGCCGACATCCTGGGTGCCGACGGGCCGGTCGCGCCGCCGGCGCTGGTCATGCCGCCCGCGCTGCGTGCCGACGCGGCGGCGCGGGTGGCGGCGCTGGTCGGGCCGCGCGGCGCGCGCGCGCGCATCGCCATCAACATCGGCTCGGGCGCGCGCTGGCCCAAGAAGATGATCGACGCCGCGCAGATCGCGCAGTGCTGCACGCTGCTGCGCCGGCGCCTCGATGCCACCATCCTGCTGCTGGGCGGCGCGGCCGAGGCGCAGAAGACGCAGGCCGTGCTCGACCTGTGTGGCGGCGACCCCGCGATCCGGGCGGTGCTGACGGAACGCTCGATCCCGGACTTCGTCGCCGTGCTGGCCGAGGCCGACGTGCTGTTGTGCGGCGACACCCTGGCGCTGCACATCGCGACCGCGATCGGCCTGCCCAGCGTCGCCATCTTCGGCCCGACCAGCCAGGCCGAGATCGCCGATTTCGATGGGCTTGTCGCCAAGACATGGACAAGGGCACTCGACTGCCTGTGCTGCTACGGCGACTGCGCCAAGGCGCAGACCTGCATGTCGCTGCTCGAACCGGGGGACCTGGCCGACCTGGTGGTGGCGCAACTCGGCCGCGTGCGGGCCCCATCCGACGCGTGAGCGCAGGACTCCTCGCACCGCTTTTGGCACTTGCGTCACCGTGCCGGTCGCGGCATCCACGACGAAGGCATGCGCTCCGCGCGGGCCGACGCCGGACCGATGCCGGCCTGCCCGGGATGGATCCATGACCCCAGCGACCACGAAAGACCGTCCATGATCTCACGCAAGCGCGTTCTGGTGACCGGCGGCGCCGGCTTCATCGGGTCCCACCTGTGCGAGCGCCTGCTCGGCCAGGGCCACCAGGTCCTGTGCGTCGACAATTACTTCACCGGCACGCGCGACAACATCGCGCACCTGCTGGCGCATCCGCAGTTCGAGGCGATGCGCCACGACGTCACCTTCCCGCTCTATGTCGAGGTCGACGAGATCTACAACCTGGCGTGCCCGGCTTCCCCCGTGCACTACCAGTTCGATCCGGTGCAGACGACCAAGACCAGCATCTCCGGCGCGCTCAACATGCTGGGCCTGGCCAAGCGGCTGAAGGCCAAGGTGCTGCAGGCCTCGACCAGCGAGGTCTATGGCGACCCGGAAGTGCATCCGCAGACCGAGGATTACCGCGGGTCGGTGAACCCGCTCGGGCCGCGCGCCTGCTACGACGAAGGCAAGCGCTGCGCCGAGACGCTGTTCTTCGACTACAGGCGCCAGCACAATGTCCGCATTAAGGTGGTGCGTATCTTCAACACCTACGGCCCGCGCATGCACCCCAATGACGGGCGCGTGGTGTCCAACTTCATCGTCCAGGCGCTGTCCGGCCAGCCCATCACGATCTACGGCGAAGGCACGCAGACCCGCTCCTTCTGCTTCGTCGACGACCTGGTGGAAGGGCTGATGCGCCTGATGGACACGCCCGACGAGGTGACCGGGCCGGTGAACATCGGCAATCCGCATGAGATCACGGTGCGCGAACTGGCCGAGCGGGTGATCGGGCTGTGCGGCGCGGGCACCGCCCTCGAAAAGCGCCCCCTTCCGCAGGACGACCCGACGCGGCGGTGCCCGGATATCGGCCTTGCCCGGCGGCTGCTCGGCTGGGAGCCGAAGGTGCCGCTGGAGGACGGGCTTGCGCGGACCGTGGCGTATTTCGAGGCGCGGCTACGCACGAATCTACCGACGGCCTGAGGCCCGGCAATCGTTGACGGTGCCGGCAACGGCCCGCACCCCCGGCACGGATCCGGATGGGTCGGGGAGCATCAGCGCCAGGCATCGTCAGCCACGCATCGTGCAGACCCGATGGGCCTTCAACGGCGCGGCATAACAGCCAAACCGGCAGAACGACGAGCACGCGGCGGACCCGGCCATCAGCCGGGTCACACCGGCGCCGTCAGCGCAGCGGGAAGCCCAGCGCCACCAGCGCATCCTTCAACCGGTCGCGCCCATTGAGCGCCTTCATGGTGCCCAGCCGCGCGATCACGCGCTGCGTCCAGGTGGTCGGGCCCATCTCGTGCCGGGCCGAGAAATCCGCCATGCGCGGGTCATAAGCGGCGCGGTGGCCGGTGTCGTCGGCATCGTAGCGCTCGCGGTGCAGCACGGCGGCCTGCGGCAGGCGGGGCTTCACCTCGCCCTCGCGGCCCGCCAGCGGATGGCCCACGCACAGGCCGAAGACCGGCGTGGCCCCCGGCGGCAGGCCGAGCAACGCGGAGACGCGCTGCACGTCGTTGCGCAGCGCGCCGATATACACGTTGGCCAGTCCGAGGCTCTCGGCCGCCACCACCGCGTTCTGCGCCGCCAGCGCCGCGTCGATCGCCGCGACCAGGAAGGATTCCAGATAGGGCATGCCGGCGAGTTCGGTGCCGGCCTCGGCCGCCAGGCGCCCGTTGCGCGACACATCCGCCAGGAACACCAGGAAGATCGGGCATTGCTCGATGTGCTTCTGGTTGCCGGCGATGGTCGCCAGTTCCTTGCGTACCGCCGGGTCGTCCACCGCCACCACCGACCAGGTCTGCAGGTTGGACGACGTCGCGGCGGATTGCGCGGCGGCGACCAGCGTCTCCAGCGTGCCTGCGGGCAGCGCATCGGTCTTGAAGCCGCGCACCGAGCGGTGCGACAGCAACAGCGCAATGGTGTCGTTCCACGGGCCGGCCTTGGGCTCGGCGCCGGCGCCGTAGCGCGCGGTGAGTGCGGCCGCGGCGGCTGGCATCTGGGTTCCGTCCATGTCGATCGATCCTCTCGGGTTGTCCCGAAAGTAGTGCGGTTGCGCCGGGCGTCCAGTCAGCGCGCGACGGCGGCCGCCGGATGCGGGGCGGCCAGGCGCGGGCCGGCGCCGAACAGCTTCTCCCGATAGGTGCCAGGCGCGTAGCCGCGCTTGTAGCGGCCGCGGTCCTGCAGCACGGGCACCAGCAGGTCCACGACGTCGTCGATGCAGTCGGGGATCACGGTGCGCGACAGGTTGAAGCCATCCACATCGGCATCGTCCACCCAGGCGGCCAGCGCATCCGCCACCTCCTCGGCGCTGCCCACGATGGGCGGCTGGCGGCTGCCCAGGATCATGCGGTCGATCAGCGCGCGCTTGGTCGCGCGCGGCGCGGCGGCGCGCAGCGCGGTGACGTTGGACTGGATGGCATTGCCGGGCGCGGAGGGCAGGTCGTCATCCATGCCCAGCGCCGAGAGGTCGATGCCGAGCGAAGCGGAGGCATGCACCAGCGCCGCGTCGACGCTCGCGCAACGGCGATAGTCCTCCAGCTTGTCGCGCGCCTCGGCACTCGTGCGCCCGATGACCAGCGTGGCGCCGAGGAAGGCGCGGATCGGCCGCGGCGCGGCGCGTGCGCGCAAATCCGCCACCAGCGCCGCCACATGCGGCTTCGGCCCGCCATTGAGGAACACGCATTCCGCGTGCAGCGCCGCGAAGGCACGCCCGCGATCAGAAGCGCCCGCCTGATACAGCACCGGCGTGCGCTGGGGCGACGGCTCCACCAGATGCGGCGCGTCCAGCCGATACTGCCGGCCCTCGTGCCGGATGCGCGAAACGCCGGCGGGGTCGGCGTACACACCAGACGAGCGGTCGCGCCGCACCGCATCCGCCGCCCAGGATTCCTCCCACAACCGGTACACGACGGCCATGAATTCATCGGCCATGTCGTAGCGGTCGTCATGCGCCATCTGGCGGTCGAGCCCCATCGCCCGCGCCGCGCTGTCGAGATACCCGGTGACGATGTTCCAGCCGATCCGCCCGCCCGTCAGGTGATCCAGCGTCGAGAAACGCCGTGCCAGCAGCGCCGGCGGTTCCCAGGCCAGGTTCACCGTGACGCCGAAGCCCAGATGCTGCGTCACCGCCGCCATGGCCGGCACCAGCAGCATCGGATCGAGCAGCGGGATCTGCACGCCGCCACGCACCGCCGCATCCTGGCTGCCGCCATGCACGTCATACACGCCCAGCACATCGGCCAGGAACAGCCCGTCGAACAACCCGCGTTCCAGCGTGCGCGCGAGGCCGGTCCAATGCGCCAGCGCGAGGTAGTCGGTCGCGCGGTCCCGCGGATGGGTCCACATCCCCTGCTGGATGTGGCCCGGTGTCGCCATGTCGAAGGCGTTGAGGCGGATCTCGCGCGGCGCCCCGGTCATTCAGGCGTGAAGCCGCTCTCGCGCACCACGTCGCGCCACATGTCGCGCTCGCGCCGGATCTGGTCGGCGAAGGCCTGCGGCGTGGCCGAGGTGGTGTTGCTGAATTCGAGCCGCCCCAGCGCCGCCACCATGTCGGGTTCGCGCGATGCGCTCACGATCGCCGCGTGCAGCCCGGTGACCACCGGCGCAGGCGTTGCCGCCGGCACGAAGGCGCCGAACCATTCCTCCGCCGTGCGTTCGGGATGGCCGAGCTCCGCCAGGGTGGGCACGTTCGGGATCTTGGCGAAACGCGTGGCGGAGGTGACCGCCAGGATGCGCACCCCCGTGCCCTCATGCGGCAGCATCTCGCTCAGCACGCCGATGAACAGCGGCAGGCGGCCGCCGATGACGTCCTGCACCGCCGGCGCGCCGCCGCGATAGGGCACGTGCGTCAGGCGCAGCCCCAGCTTGCGGCCCAGCATGATCCCGGTGAAATGCGGCACCGAGCCGGCGGCCGGAGACGCCCAGGGCGTCTCGTTGGGCTGCGCGCGCGCCCAGGCGATCCATTCGTCCAGCGTGCGCGCCGGATGGTTCATCGGCACGCCGAAGCCGAAGGGGAAGGAGCAGACCGTGCTGACGGGGACGAAGTCGGTCAGCGCATCGTAGCGGACCTCGCGCGGGAAGACGTGCGGCTGCACGGTCATCATCGAGGCCGGGGTCTGCAGGAAGGTGGTGCCGTCGGCATCGGCCGCCTTCACCGCCTCCACCGCGATGCGCCCGGCCGCACCCGGGCGGCCATCGACGATCACCTGCGGCGCGTAGCGCCCGCGCAGCTTCTCGGCGTAGAGCCGTGCCACCACGTCCGACGATCCGCCGGGCGGGAAGCCGATCACCAGGCGCGCGGTGCGGTTGACGGTCTGGGCCTGCGCAAGGCCGGCGGTGCCGGCGGCGGCGGCCAGGCTCAGGGCGGCACGGCGGCCGATGGCGAAGGTCATGGGGTCTCTCTCTCCTCCCTGGCCCACTGCGGGGCCTGCGACGCCGGTTGTAGAGTCTGGCCGCCGGCTTCGCCACCCTGGCGTGACCACGGCGCCGCGGGCAGCATGACGCAGCGGGATCAAGGACCGGGGACGTGCAGCGGAAGCATTGCTTGGTGATCCTCGCCCTGGCGTGCATGGCCGGCTGCGCGCGAACACCACCGCCCGAACCGCGCCACCGCTGCGTGGAGATCCCGAACGGCCTGGTGGAGTGCCACGAGACCGGGCAGGACCCGCGCATTTCGCGCTGACGCCGCGTGCTACAGCCCCAGCCCCGGCACCAGCAGCGCCTCCAGCGCCGCGCGCCGTTCCGCCGGGATGGCGACCGCCTTGCGCGCCTTGAGGTCGAAGGCGATGCCGACCGCCTCGGCCGCCGCGACCACCGCGCCGGTCTCGCCGTCATGGACCAAGTGCGTCCAGGTGGTGGTCTTCTCGCCCAGTGCCTTGAGCCCGCTGCACACCGTCAGCAGCTGCCCGGCCTGCAGCGGGCGGAACTGCGCGACGCGGTATTCCAGCGCGGCCGAGCCCATCCCTTCCTCCTTGATCCCCAGCCCGGTGCCGCGGTTGCGCAGGTTCGGCACGCCATCCCAGATGCGCGCGATGATGACATCGGGGCGCATCACGCCGTCGGTGTCGCATTCATGCGGGCGGATGGCGCCGCGATAGCCTTCGGTCAGGCCCATGGCCTGGGCCGCGTCACGGTCGGGCAGTTCGCGCGGCGGATCGAAACCGAGGCCACGCGGACCGGCATGCGCGGGCATCGCGACCAGCAGGCGGTCCGCCTGCGGCGTTGCCGGCAGCGGCGCGCCCCATAGCCCGAGGTCGGTCACCAGCGTCGCGGCGGGGGCGTCGGTCGCGCTGTTGCGGATCTCGACCACCGCGCGCAGCCGCTCGGCAGCGACATTGACGATGCCGCCCTGGATGGTGAAGGGTGTGCCGGGCGCCAGTTCCCGCAGAAAACGCAGATGCTGGTCCATCACCGCGAGGCGCTGGCGGGACGGCGCCAACCCGGCCTCCAGCATCAGCCAGTCCAGCGCATCCGCCACCCGCGCGACATAATGGCGCACGTTCATGTGCCCCATCACGTCGCATTCCTCCTGCTGCACGCTGCCTCGTCCGATGATGATCACGCCTCGTCCACGCTCCTGTCGGCGGCGTCCGCTGGGCTCGGGTGCCAGGATGCCGGGCCGGCAGGGTGGATCGGCGGCGGAAGGCTGGAAAGGGGGCGGTGAGCCCGCCCTGCCCGCGATCCGGACCGCCCCGGGCGGATACGCGAAGGACATGTCAGCTCAGCGCAATCCCCGCATAGCCCTGCCGGGCGATGTCGTTCGCCCAGGCGCGATACATCGGTGCGCTGCCGGTGTAGCGCGCCACGTGCCGCACCTGCTTGCCCGCGACGTTGATGTTGACGCCCGTCATCCAGGAATCGACCTCCATGGACAGCAGGCCGCGCGCCACCTCCACCACATGGTCCATCCAGGCCGCGACAGCCTCGGGCCGCGGCTCGGCGCGGGTGATGCCGTTGTCCCGAAGGTGGCGCAGCATCTCCGTCACCCAGTCCACGTTGAATTCGATGGAGCGCGGGATGTTGCCGAGCGCCGTATGCGGGCCGAGCAGCGTGAACAGGTTCGGGAACCCCTCCTGCAGCATGCCCACCAGGGAGGTCGCGCCGTCCTTCCACGTCTCCTTCAGGCTGATGCCGCCCTGCCCGCGGAAGTCGATGCGGTCGAAGGCGCCGCGCAGCGCGTCGAAGCCGGTGGCATAGACGATGATGTCGAAGTCGTATTCCGCCTCGCTGGTCCTGATCCCGGTGCGGGTGATGCGCTCGATCGGCGTCGCCCGGCTGTCGACCAGCAGGACGTTGGGTTGGTTGTAGACCTCGTAGTAGCGCGTCTCGAGCGGGACGCGACGCGTGCCGAAGCCGTGGTTCTTCGGGATGAGGCGTTCCGCCACGCGCTGGTCCTTCACCCGCGCGCGGATCTTGTTGGCGATGAATTCCGAGACGACGGCGTTCGCCGCGCGGTTGGTCAGCAGGTCTTTGAAGTTGCCGACCCAGATGCCGAAGCCGCGTTCGGAATACAGTTTCTCGAGGAAGGCCTCGCGTTCCTCGGCGGTCACGTCGAAGGTGTTGCGCGGGTCGGCGGTGTGCAGGAAGCAGGCGAAGGTCTCCTGGCAGCGCGCGAAGATGTCGTCGTACCGGGTGCGGATCTCGGCCATTTCCTCGCGCGGGATCGGCGCATTGTGCAGCGGCGCGCACCAGTTCGGCGTGCGCTGGAAGACCGTGAGCTGCGCCGCCGTCTTGGCGACCTCCTGGATGGTCTGTACGCCCGACGCGCCGGTGCCGATCACCGCCACGCGCTTGCCGGCGAAATCGACCGGTTCCTTGGGCCACAGACCCGTGTGGAAGGATTGTCCCTGGAAGTCGTCCATGCCCGGGAAGCCCGGCATGGTCGGGGATGACAGCGCGCCGATGGCGGTGATGAGAAAGCGGCTGGCGAAGCGCGTGCCGTCCTCCAGTTCGACGTTCCAGCTTCGGCTGGCCTCGTCCCAGCGCGCCGCCGTGACGCGGGAGCGGAAGCGGATGTCGCGGCGCAGGTCGTACTTGTCCGCCACGCGGTTCAGGTAGCGTTCGGTCTCCGGCTGGGGCGCGAAATGCTCGGACCAGTCCCATTCCTCCAGCAGGTCCTTGTCGAAGGAGTAGCCGTAGGAATAGCTCTCGGAATCGAAGCGGCAGCCGGGATAGCGGTTCCAGTACCAGGTCCCGCCGACGCCGGTTCCCGCTTCGAGGACGAGCGCCGTCATGCCGAGTTCGCGCAGGCGGATGAGCTGATAGAGGCCGGACATGCCGGCGCCGATGACAATGGCGTCCAGCGGGCGGGTGACCTCGGCGGGCTGCCCGCCTGATGGTGATGTCATGGACGGCGGTTTCCTTGTTCCTGTCGCGTCGGCGACTTCGCCGCCTGTTCGTGGCAACGCCGCCGGGCAGCGCCGCCGCCACGATCCTATCGCCGCGGCCGGACCGCTTGAAGGGCCCGGTGCCCCCGTCGCGAGGCATCGCTGTCGATCCCGCCTTCGGGCCGATCGTGCCGCGCGGCCAGCCGGGCTTGAGCCCAGCGCCGTCCTGCGGGACCATCGGCCCAACGCAAGGGGAAACGCATCATGGATGTCGGCCTGTTCTGCCTGATGGGCTACCGCACGCCCGGCACATCGACCGCCGCGATCTACGACCATGCGGTGGCGCAGGTGAAGGCCGCCGAGCAGGCCGGCTTCGCCATCGCCTGGTTCGCCGAACACCACTTCAGCAACTATTGCGTCTGCCCATCCCCGCTGATGATGGTCGCGCGGATGGCCGGCGAGACCAGCCGCATCCGCCTGGCGTCGGGCGTGGTGATCGTGCCGCTGTACCACCCCGCGCGGCTGATCGCGGAAGTCGGCATGGTGGATGCGCTGACCCATGGGCGGCTCGTGCTCGGCATCGGCAGCGGCTACCAGCCCTACGAATTCGAACGCTTCGGCCAGGAGCTGGCGGAATCCACGCCGCGCCTTCTGGAGGTCATGGGCATGATGGAGGCGGGCTTCGCCGCCGAGACCTTCAGCCATGACGGCCCGCATTACCGCATGCCCGAGGCCCATATCGCGCCGCGCCCGGTGCGTGGCATGCCGGAGGTCTGGGTGGCCGGCGACAATCCCGACCTGCATCGCTATGCCGCCGAGCGCGACTGCGTGGTCATGGTCACCCCCCGCCACTTCACCCCCGCCATGCTCGCCGCCGCCCGCGCGCGCTTCGAAGGCATCCGCCGCGCCGCCGGCAAGCCCGGCGAATCCCTGCGCTTCGGCGCCATGCGCCCGTTCTGCGTGACCGACGATGCCGATGAAGCCGCGCGCTTCCTCGAAGCCACCCGCTGGCAGATCCGCCTGTCGCAGTCGCTGCGCCGGCGCGAACAGGAAATGGACGGCGGCATGCTGGTCGAGAAGACCTGGGACGGCGAACCCAGCATCGCGGAGATGGGCGCCCACATGATGGTCGGCGATGCCACGACCGTGGCCGCCCGCATGGCCGCCGAGATCCGCGCCGCGTCGCCCTGCCACTACCTGCTGCAGGTGCAGGTGGGCGACATGGACCCCGGCATCGCGCTGCGGTCGATCACGGCCTGGCAGCATCAGGTGAAGCCGCTGCTGGAACGCGAATTCGGCCCGCTCGACCGCATTGGCCTCGCCGCCTCGGCGGCGGCCTGAAGCAAGCGCCGCCTCGGCGGCGGCCTAAGGCAAGCGCCGCCTCCGCGGCGGCCTGACCCATGCGCCGCGCCCGCCGCCATGACACGGCGGCGGACGCGCTCAGCGCATCAGAAGGGATGCATCCGCGGCCAGTTCGTGTTGCCCTTGGCGATGTTGCCCGGGATGTCGCGCACCCACATCGCCTGCGCCTGCTCGTGCACCTTCAGGTACAGCCGGTCGTCGACCACGCGCCAGAAATCCGGATTGCCCGGCGCCTTGTAGCCCTGGGACGCCGCCCAGGCGCAGTAGCCGTCGAATTGCGGCGCGAAGCGCGCCGGGTTGGCGCGGAACTGGTCGCGCGTCGCCTCGGTGGTGAAGAACCAGATCCCGCCATTGAAGGTTGCGTTGAAGCGCGGGACGCCAGGGCGCGGCGTGCCGGCGAAGAAGCTGGTGGCGTCGTAGCCACTGATCGCGACGGCGAGCTGGTTGCCCGCCACGGCGGAGCGCGACGCGGCCAGCGCGGCGGCACCCAGCAACCCGACGCCCAGGGCGCCCTTCGCGAGCATGCGGCGCGAAGCGATGTCGGTCATGCGATGTCTCTCCCGGTCGATTGTTCGACACCGACGGGTTCGGCACCGCGCACCGTGCGGTTACGGCCCGGGAACGGAGATCTTGCACCGCGACACGACGCACTCGGCGCTTGACCGCCAAGCCGCCGATTTGCCACGCTTCGCACCGTGGGGAACCTGGTCAGCGTCCGCGCCGGCGATGACGACACGCTCTGGGCCGTGGTGGCAACGGTCGGGCGCAAAAGCCGCGTGGCGGAGGTGTTCCGCTCGCGCGCCCAGGCGCTGGACGACCGCGCCTGGCGCGACCAGCAGGTCAAGGCCTATGCCGATTGGCTGGTGCGCGCCGAGAAGCCTGTGCCGCATTACTCGGTGGCGCCGATCCGCCGGTCGGACCTGCCGCGCAAATGGACGCCGTTGCCGGCACTGGGATTCCTGCGCGGGCAGATGGCCTGACCGACCCGATCCGGGGCCGGGGCGCCAGGCTTCGCGCAACCATGACCCGCCGGCCGCGTAGAAGCGGATGACTTGGCGCACCTCGCTGCGAGCCTGCCGTGTTGCCGGGCGCACGGATGCGGAGTTTAGTCGTCCCCTGCTGTGAGTTTTCGGAGGAATCACCGGTGAACGCTCTGCGCATGACGAAGCCCCGTCGCTGGTCGTCCCGCATCGCGCCCGCCCTGGCCGCGGCGCTGCTGCTGACGGCTTGCGCCGATGGCTCCGGCGGCGGGCTGCCGGCCGATGACGGCACCGATGCCTGCCGCGCGCAGGCGGCGGAACTCGACCGCTCCGGCGGCTTCTTCGCGGTGCCCATCGTTGCCGGCGGTGTGGCCGTGATCGGCACGGGTGGCGTGCTGGGCACGCGCCCCGGCGTCGTGGGCGGGCTGGTCTGGGCGGCCACCTCGGCCGCCGCCGCGGTCACGGCGGTCGCCTACCTCGACCAGCGCCGGCGCGAGGCGGCCGGCAACGAGGCGGCGCTGGCGACCGCCATCGGCAACGACATCGACCGCGAGAACAACGGCCTGGCGCAGACCCAGGCGGCGCTCGACAGCGTCATGGATTGCCGCCTGCGCGAGGCGCGCCGCGTCCAGGAAGCAGCCCGCGCCGGTGCCATCCAGCGCCAGCAGGCCGAACTCCAGCTCGCCGCGTTGCGCGCCCAGGCCGAACGCGAACTGGCCTTCAGCCGCACCATCGAACAGCGCGTGGCGGCCCGCGCGGTCGACCTCGATGCGGGGGTCGCCGCGGTCGCCCCCGGCGCGCCACCGGCCCCGCCGCCGCGCCCGGCGGTCACGGTGCGCCCCGCCCGCCCGGTGCCGCTGCAGGCCGTGCCGGTTGCCGCCGCGGCACCCGCACCGGCCGCCACCGTCGCACCGCAGCAGGAAGTGCGCGTGCGCCCGGCGCGCAACCCGGATTTCGTTGCGGTCGAGACCCCAACCGGGCAGCCGCTCGGCTACGCGCCGATCGCCGTCTTCGCCATCCCGGCGGCGCAATCCCGGGCCATCGCGATGCCGGCCCTGGCGACAGGCGCCGACGCGGCGCCGGCCGGGCGTGTGCGGACACTGGCCTCCACCAACATCGTGCGGCGCGACAATTTCCGCGAAGCGGTGGGCGACTTCCAGCAGGTGGTCTCGGCGGGCGGTTTCGAACTCGGCACCTGATCGGCCGCTTGATGCGCCGGCGCCCGGCGCATCCGCGGGGCCGGCGGGTCGTTGCGGATTGCTTCGCACGGCGAAGCGTTCCAGCGTGATCCGCGCCGTCGCGCGGAGACCCTTCGGCCATGCGCCATTCGTCCCCCCGTCCATCACCCCCGCGGATTGCGCTGGCCGCGGTGCTGCTGGTCGGTGCCTGCACCCAGGCGCCGCCGCCGGCCTCGACCGTTGCCGCCTTTGCGTCCGACCCCGATGATGCCTGCGCCCGGCAGCAGCAGAATTTCGCCAATGCCCGCACCCTGTTCGCCGCATCCGTGATCACCGGGGCGGCGGTGGGCGCGGTCGCGGGCAGTGCGGTGCGCATCCGCATCGGCGGCGGCGTCGTGCCGGGGTCGGTCGCGGTGCTGGGTGGCCTGGCGGCGGGCGCGCTGGCGGGGGCGGCGGTCGGGTCGTACCTCGACCAGCGGCGGCGCGAGGCGGGCGACGACGCCGCCCTGGCCGCCGCGGTCGCCGGCGATGTGGCGCGCGAGAACGAGAACCTGGACCTGGCCCGCAACGCCGCGGAATTCCTGCTCGACTGCCGGCTGCGCCGCGCGCAGGACATCCGCGAGGCCGCGCGGGAGGGCAGGTTGCCGCCGGCGCAGGCCGAAGCGCAGCTCGCCACGCTGCGCGCCCAGGCCGGGCGCGACCTGGCGCTGGCGCGCGATGTCGAGGCCCGCATCGCCTCGCGCGACGGCGAACTCGCCCCGGCCATGGAGGCGCTGGCGCCGGGCGCACGCGCCGAGGGAGCAGCCGAGGCTCCGGGCGCCGCACCTGCCGTGGCGGCCACCGCGCCCACCGCCCTGCCCTTGCGCGCACGGCCGGAAGCCACCGCGGTCACCATCGCCACCGTGCCGGCCGGTCGGCCGGTGCTGCTGCGCCCGGCGCGTGACCCGGATTTCGTGGCGGTCGAGGCGGAGGGCGGCGCGCGGCTCGGCTACGTGCCGGCAGCGAGTTTCCCCGCCGCGCCGGTGGCCCGCGCGGTGTCACCGCCCGCGACGGCGCCGCTGCGCGTGCTGGCGGCGAGCAACGTGGTGCGGCGGGACAATTTCCGCGAGACGGTGGGCGACCTGTCGCGCGCCGCGGCGGGACAGGGCTTCGAGCCCGGGATCTGACGCGGCGATGCCGGAGCCCGACCCGACACCGCAGGCGTGCCGCGCACGGCGGGAGGCGCTCGGGCTGTCGCCGGTCCAGGCGGGGCGGCGCGCCGGCCTCACCCCCGAGGCGCTGCAACGCTACGAACGCGGCGAGGGCGGGCTGACCGGCGAGCAGGTTGCCGCCCTGGTCCGCGCGCTCGGCGCCCCGGTGCCGGGCGCGGCGGCGCCCCCGCAACGCGCGATGCTCGATTTCGGCCTGGTCGGCGCCGTGGTGTTCCTGCTGGGCGGCGCCTTCCCCGGTGCCGGCGCACTGGTCGCCGGGGTGGACATGCTTCGCTTCCTCGATTCAGGGGTGGCCGATGCCAGGGTGGTCGGCTTCGAACGGCGCCAGCGCCTGGTCCGGCCCGACACCGGCGAGAGCTACACCATCGAGACGGTCGTTCCCCTGCTGCGCTTCATCCGCCCCGATGGCGGCGGCGAAGCCACCATCGCCTGGCGCGAGACCCTGCCCGAGGAAACCGCCCTGGCCGAGGGCGACCGCATCAGGCTGATCGTGCCGCGCGGCGCGCCCGACCGCGCGGAAGCCTCGATGGCGGACATCCTGGCGCGGCCGCTGGTGCTCGCGGCGATGGCGGCGCCGATGCTGGTCATCGGCGCGCTGTCGCTGGGCCATTGGCGGCGGCGGCGACGGGCGGGGGGCTGAGCCCGCCCGTCAGACCGCCTCGGCCATCGCCCGCATGAAGCTCTCGCGGAAGCGGATCGGGTCGCGGTCGGTCTGGGTGCGGCCGGGCTCGCTGTCGGTCTTCACGCCGATCACATGCGGGCCGTCGGTGGTCAGCGCGCGCGCCACCAGCGCGTCGAACTCCGCCTCGTCCGCCGCCCAGGCGGCATTGGCGATGCCGGATGCACGCGCGATCGCCACCAGGTCGGTGCGTGCCGCCGCCGATGGCGTGCCCTGCCCGCCGGTGATCTGGTAGATGCCGTTGTCCCACAGGATCACCACGAGGTTCTTCACGCCCTGCGCCGCGACCGTGGACAGGCAGCCCAGTTGCATCAGCAGCGACCCGTCGCCTTCCAGCGCGAACACCCGGCGCGCGGGCTGCGCGAGCGCGACGCCCATCGCGATCGGCACTGCCAGGCCCATGCTGCCCAGCATGTAGAAGTTCTCCGGCCGGTGCCCGGCACCCCAGAGGTCCCAGTTGGAATTGCCGATGCCGCCGACCACGGCCTCGCGGTTGTGCAGCCCCGCCACCAGGCGCTTGGTGAGCGCGGCGCGGTTCATCACATGAAGGTTTCCGATGGTGTCGGTCATGACCGCTTCCCCGTCAGCAGCGGCGAGAGGATGAGGCAGGCCGGCCAGCGCGTCGCGAAGGCCTGGCGGATGGTGCGGTCGGCCACGAAGGCGGCCTCGTCCAGCCGCGACATGGTGTGGTGCTCGATGCCCATGCTGTCGAGGATCGGGCGCATGGTGCGGCACACGATCGCCTGGCCGGGGTTGAATTCGCCCATGGTGCCGCGCTCGGAGACCACCATCACCACCGGCACCTGGAAGGCCACCGGCAGGGACGCCAGCACATTGGGTAGCGTGGCGAAGCCCGAGGTCTGCATCAGCACCGCGGCGCGCGTGCCCGCCATGATCGCGCCGGTGGCGATGCCGATCGCCTCCTCCTCGCGCGCGCAGGGGAAGGTGGTGAAGAAGGGGTCGGCGTGGATGCCCTCGAGCAGCGGGCGCAGCACGTTGTCGGGCACGTAGGGCACCAGCCGCACGCCATGGTCCTTGAAGGCCTGGCGCATGACGCCATGCCAGGTCGGGGGCGCTTCGGCCTCGGTTGTCATTGCTCGACGTTCTCCGGATGCTTGGGCGCGGTATCGCACCACACCGGCACGCCGCCAAGCAGGTGGCGCTTGTGCGGCAGGACACAGCGCATGGGAGGCCCGACCTGCGATCAGCCACACGGGCGGCTGCGTCGCCAGGAGCAAGGGAAATCGCGGGGCACACGAGACCCTTGCCAAGGCGATTCATCCGCAGTCATAATAAATCCCTGGGCTAAAATTTGGTTTAGAAAGCTGCGATCCCTCGCAAAATCTAGGTGCCTTTTTGGCGCAGCTGGGAGTCCGGACGATGAAGACACGCGTGTATCTCGGCGACATGCGCTACAATACCGGTGGCGTCCTCGCGAATGACTGCATGCCATTAGGCGTCGCCTATATGAAAGCAGTCATGGATCGCGACAACCAGGACGTCGATTCCCGGCTGTTTGTCTATCCCGACCGGCTCCTCGAAGCGTTGAAGGCAGCGCCGCCCGACGTGCTGATGCTGAGCAACTACGTGTGGAACGAGGCGTTGTCGCGCGAGTTTTTCCGCATCGCGAAGTCATTGAATCCCAAGGTGCTCACGGTGATGGGCGGGCCGAACATCCCGATCGAACCGGAGCGCCAGATCGCCTATGTCGAGGCCTTCCCCGAGATCGACGTCTACATCACCGGCGAGGCCGATTTCGCCGCCTCCCGCCTGGTCTCGGTTTTCCAGGATTGCGGCCATTCCCACACCGCCTGGGGCGCGCGCGGGATGGACAGTTCGATCTGGCGCAACCCCGAGGGCCAGCTCGTTCGCTCCGCCACCAAGCCGCGCCACCGCGAGGTGAACGAGATCCCCTCCCCCTGGCTGACCGGCATCCAGGACGAATTCTTCGACGGCCGCCTCGCGCCGATGATCGAGACGAACCGCGGCTGCCCCTTCACCTGCACCTTCTGCGCCCAGGGCACCTCCTGGTACTCCAAGGTCCACAACTTCGACCTCGACCGCATGAAGGAGGAAATCCACTACATCGCGCGGCGCATCAAGGAGAAGTCGCCCAAGATGGGGACCTTGCGCATCGCCGATTCCAACTACGGCATGTTCGAGCGCGACATCGAGATTTCGGGCTACATCGGCCAGATGCAGCGTGACTACGGCTGGCCGACTTTCATCGACGCGACCACCGGCAAGAACCGACCCGAACGCATCATCAAGTCGGTCGAGCAGGTCTCGGGCGCGCTGGTGTTGTACCAGGCGGTGCAGTCGCTCGACGAGAACGTGCTGCGCAAGATCAAGCGTGACACCATCAAGCTCGACGCCTACAAGGCGCTCGAGGTGCACATGCGCGGGCGTGGGCTGAAGTCGATCTCGGACCTCATCCTCGGCCTGCCCGGCGAATCGCTCGAGACCCACCTGCACGGCCTGACCACGCTGCTCGATTCCAACATCGACCAGATGCACAACTTCCAGGCCATGATGCTCAAGGGCTCCGAGATGGAGAAGCGCGAGAGCCGCGAGATCTTCAAGTTCGACACCCGCTTCCGCGTGCTGCCGCGCAACTTCGGCGTTTTCGAGGACCGGAAGGTGTTCGACGTGGAGGAGATCATCGTCGCCACCGACACGCTGCCCTTCGACGACTACATCACCTGCCGCAAGTACCACCTCATCTCGAGCGTGTTCTGGAATGACGGCTGGTTCGCCCATGTGGTGGCGATGTGCCGCGCCTTCGGCATCACCAATGCGCAGTGGTGGAAGGCGATGCTGCCCGCGCTCGAGGAAGGCGACGCCGAGGTGCGCGGCTTCCTCGACCAGTTCGTCGGCGAGACCAAGGGCGAATTGTTCCCCACCCGCGAAGCCTGCATCCAGTTCTATTCGCGCCAGGAGAACTTCGAGAAGCTCGGCCGCGGCGACATCGGCGACAACCTGATGTACCGCTACCGCGCCATCGCCTCCTTCTTCATCTGGGACGCGGTCTGCGACGCCGCGATGAATGCCACGCGCACGCTGCTGGAAGCGCAGGGCGCGGCGGCGACGATCCCGGATTTCGACCGCTTCTGGGCCGACTTCCACAGCTTCGTGCGTCTGTCCCACGCCACCGGCCGCACCGAGGCCGACATCCTCGCCCCCACCGAAGCCGTGCTGCACTACGACTTCCCGGCCTGGATCGCCTCGGGCGAATGGACCAACCCGGCCGCCTTCCGCCTGGAGGAGCCGCAGCTCTTCCTGTTCGAACTGACCGAGGAAGGCCTGCGCGAAATGCGCATGTCGCTCGCCACCTGGACCACGCATATCCGCGGCCTGTCCAAGCTGGTCACCCGGATCCGCGTCGAATCCCAGGTGCGGCAATGCGTGCCGGCCAACGGCTCGACCGGCATGACCCGGCGCGCGGGCGTGCTGGCCGCCGAATAGCGCGCCGCGCCGCGCGACCGGGCGTATCATCGGTGCGCGCCGCACGGCGCACGGCGGACCGACCACGACAGGCAGGCGGCACTGGCCGCCTCCCCGGCAGGTGACATGCAATCCGGCACCACGGGCCTCATGGGCAGGCGCATCCTCGTTACCGGCGGCACCGGCTTCATCGGTGCAGTGTTCGCCGCCCGCCTCACGGCAGCGCAGGCTATCGTCTTCACCCTCGCCCGCCGCGCCGCCGCCGTATCGCCGCCCGGCGTGCAGGCGCTGCGCGCCGACGTGCTGGACGACGCGGCCCTCGCAGCCGCCTTCGGCCAGGCAAGGCCCGAGATCGTTGTCCACCTGGCCGGCAGCGTCGGCCCGCCAGCGGACCCGCCAGCGCGGCGCGCCGCGCTGGCGCTCGACGTGCTCGGCACCGAGGCGGTGCTGGGGGCCGCACGGGCGGCCGGCGTGCGCTCGGCGGTGGTGCTCGGCTCCGCCGCGCAATACGGCCCGCCGCCGGACGGGCGCGCGCTGCGCGAGGACGATCCCTGCCGCCCTGCCGGGCTCTATGGCATATCGAAGGCCGCAGCCGGCCAACTGGCATTGGATTTCGGTCGCAGGTTCGCCATGCCGGTCACCCTCGCCATCCCCTTCAACGTGATCGGGCCGGGCCAGCCCGACCACCTGGTGCCGGCCACCTTCATCCGCCAGATCCTTGCCCTGCCCTCCGATGGCGGGCGGATCGCGGTCGGCGACCTCAGCGCCGAGCGCGACTGGATCGACGTGCGCGATGTCGCCGCGGCGCTCGCCTTGCTCGCGGCGCGCGGCGGCGATGGTGCCTTCAACATCTGCACCGGACGCGCCGTGCCGGTCGGCGCGCTGATCGACACGCTGCGCCGCCTCGGCCCGCGGCGCTTCGACTGGCTGAGCGACCCGGCAAGGCTGCAGCCGGGCCAGCCCTCGAAAGTCCGCGGCGATCCTGCGAAGCTCGCCGCCGAGACCGGCTGGCGTGCCGCAATCGCGCTGGAGGATTCGCTGGCGACGATGCTGCAGGCGGCCGGCGGACATCCAAGCCATACGGAGCGGCGAAGCGCATGACGTCCTGGACGGGCCGCAAGGTCCTGGTCACCGGCGGGGCCGGGTTCATCGGCTCCCATCTGTGCGAGGCGCTGCTCGCGCGCGGCGCCGAGGTCACGGTCTTCACCCGCTACAGTTCGCGCGGCGTGGCCGGCGCGATCGACGACCTGCCCAAGGCCGCGCGGGATTCCCTGCGGATGGTCATGGGCGACCTCAAGGACCCCTCCGGCGTCGATGCGGCGATCGCCGGGCAGGAGGTGGTCTTCCACCTCGCCGCCCATATCGGCATCCCGTATTCCTACGTGCATCCGCTCGATGTCATGCAGACCAACGCGACCGGCACGGCGCATGTTCTGGAAGCATGCCGGCGGCACGCGGTGGGCAAGCTGGTCGCCTTCTCGACCAGCGAGGTCTACGGCTCGGCGCTCTATGCCCCGATCGACGAGGCGCATCCGCTGCAGGCGCAATCCCCCTATGCCGCCAGCAAGGTGGCCGCCGATGCGCTGGCGCTGTCGTACTGGCGGTCCTTCGGCACGCCGGTGGCGCTGTGCCGGCCGTTCAACACCTTCGGCCCGCGCCAACCCGCGCGCGCCGTGCTGCCCACCATCATCGGCCAGGCGCTGCGCGGGGCGGATCGCATCCGGCTCGGCGCGCTGACCCCCACGCGCGACTTCCTGTTCGTCGAGGACACCGTCGCCGGGACCCTGCGCGTGGCGGAATCGGAGACGACGCTGGGCGAGGTGGTGAACCTCGGCACCGGCACCGAGATCACCATCGGCGACGCCGCCGCGGTCATCCTGCGCGCGGTCGGACGCGACATCCCGATCGAGGAGGACCCCGCCCGCATCCGCCCGCAGAAAAGCGAGGTCGTGCGCCTGATCGCCGACTACGCCAAGGCGGAACGACTGCTCGGCTGGCGCCCCGCCACGAGCTTCGAGGACGGCATCGCGCGCACCGTCGAATGGGTGCGGCGCCACCCGGGCTTCCTGGTCGATGGCGGCTACCATGTGTGACGCCGCGCCACCCCCAGGGCACACCAGGCGGAGGACACGCCCATGAAGGCGGTGATCATGGCCGGCGGCAAGGGCATGCGGCTGCGCCCCTACACCACCGTGCTGCCCAAGCCGCTGATGCCTGTGGGCGAGTTGCCGATCCTCGAGATCGTGTTGCGCCAGCTGCTGCATGCCGGCGTGGACGAGGCGGTGATTTCGATCGGCTATCTCGGCCCGCTGATCCAGAGCTACCTCGCGCACAGCGCGATCTCGAAGCAGATGCGCATCCGCTACCAGACCGAGGAAAGCCCGCTCGGCACCGCCGGGGCCGTCGGCGCCATCGAAGGCCTGGACGAACCTTTCATCGTCATGAACGGCGACATCCTGACCACGCTCGACTTCGCCGCCATGATGCGCGCGCATCGCGACAGTGGTGCCGACCTCACGGTCGGCGTGGTGCAGCACAAGGTGCAGATCGAGCTCGGGGTGCTGAGCCTCGACCCCGGCGGGCGGATTACCGCCTATGACGAGAAGCCGACCAAGACCTACGCCGCCAGCATGGGCATCTACGTCTATTCGCCCGCGGTGCAGCGGATGATTCCCAAGGGCCATTACCTGGATGCGCCGACGCTGGTGCTGCAGCTGATCGAACAGGGCCGCAACGTGCGCGCCTTCGCGCTAGAGGGGATCTGGCTCGACCTCGGCAACCAGGGTGAGCTCGAACGCGCGCAGGTGGTGTTCGAGGACAACCAGTCGGCGTTCCTGCCGGGCGGGGATTGAACGCTCAAGCAGTGCCGCGCCGGCGCCCCGGTGCGCGTCGCCGGCCTTGCCGCATGCAGTGCTGCGCCTCACTTCCGCCACGCATTCTACCTTCTTATGGTGCCTCGTCCGCCATCGCCACGGGACAAGCGACCGTTCGCACAGCAGCCGATGGCGGGACCGGCGCAGGGTGCGCCGCCACCATGCGATGCGGCGACATGCCGAACGGGTCGGGAGTGAGTACCGGATGAAGTTCCACAAGACACCGCTGGAAGGCGCCTACGTGATCGAGCTGACCAAGTTCGAGGATCACCGCGGCTTCCTCGCGCGCTTCTTCTGCGAGCGCACCTTCGCGCAGGCGGGGCTCGAGACGCGCTTCGTGCAGATCAACAACTCCACCAGCGTCCGCCGCGGCACCGTGCGCGGCATGCATTGGCAGGCGCCGCCGCATGGCGAGGTGAAGGTGATCCGCGCGCTGCGCGGCAGCATCTTCAACGTCTGTATCGACCTGCGGAAGGGCTCGCCCACCTTCGGCGAGTGGTTCGGCACCGAGCTCGACGACACCAATCGCCTGATGATGTACACGCCCAAGGGCTTCGCCCATGGCTGCCTGTCGCTGACCGACAATATCGAGATCCTGTACATGACGAGCGCCTTCTACGCGCCCGCGGCGGAGCGGGGCCTGCGCCCCGACGACCCGAGGGTCGGCATCGCATGGCCGATCCCGATCACCGAGATCTCCGACAAGGATCGCGCCTGGCCGGACCTGGATCCCGCCCTGCACGCAATGGCGGTGGAGGACGCCTGAGGTGGCGGTCGTCGTCATCGGCGCCTCGGGCTTCCTCGGAGCGCACCTGGTGCGGCACTTCACCGCGGCGGGCGAGGCGGTCCATTCGCTGAGCTACCGCCCGGAGCGCCACGCGGAGTTCCTTGCCGCCTTCGAAGCCCTGCTGCGGGAAGCCCCGCCCACGGCCGTGCTGCATGCCGGCGGGTCGCAGGCCGGGCGCGACGATCCGGCGACGCTGCAGGACCTGGCGATGTCGAACGTGGTGCTGCCGGCGTCGATCGCCTCCCTGCTGCGCCTGCACGCACCGCAGGCCTGCCTCGTCACCTATGGGTCCTCCTGGCAGACCGGCGAGGCCGGGGGCAGCGAGCCGTTCAATGCCTACGCCGCGTCCAAGACGGCAGCCGAGGCCTTCCTCGAGCATTTCGCGCTCGCCGGGCTGCGGACAGCCACGCTGCGCCTGTACGACACCTACGGGCCGCGGGATCGGCGCAACAAGGTCGTCAACCTGATCGCCGACGCGCTGGCGCGGCGCAGCGACCTGCCGATGTCGTCCGGCGGCCAGGTGATCGACCTGGTGCACATCGACGACGTGATCACCGCCACCGAGGCCACGCTGGACCTGCTGCGTCGGGAGCCGCCCGGCCTGCACCGCGTCTTTGCCGTCCGATCGGGTCGGACCGTCTCGATCCTCGATGTTCTGGCGCTGCTGTTGCGCGCGGCCGGTCTCGAGAAGGCCGACAACATCCGCCCCGGTGTCTACCCGTACCGCGCGCGCGAACGCTTCGCCCTGTTCCCCGACACGCCAACCCCGCCCGGCTGGGCGCCGGCGGTCCCGCTCGAGGACGGGCTGAAGGCGTTGCTCGAGGAGCGCCGCGCCATGGCGCGCGCCGAGGGCGCGGCGCCGGGCTGAGCGCCGCCGCCTGTCGCGCGGTCAGACGATCTGGAAGTCGGCCGCGGTCAGCGCCGCGCGGTTCTCGATCACTGCGATCCGGATGGCACCGGCGCCACCCAGCCCATCGGCATCGTAGTAAAGGTCGCCGGTGGTCGTGTTGTAGATGATCCGATCGGTCGCATCCGCCGCCGCGACCGCCCCGGCGGCCGTGCGGAAGGCGGCGGCCGCAAGGGTGCCGTTGGCGACGCCCAGCCCCGCCATCACGGCGTTGTCGAGCAGGATCACGTCATCCACCACCGAGAAGTCGACGACGCGATCGAGATTGGTCGTGGCGTTCGGCAGCGTGTCGAACAGGAAAGCGTCCGTACCCGTGCCGCCGGTCAGCCGGTCATTGCCCGTCCCGCCCGCGATGGTATCGGCACCGGAGCCGCCGGTGATGATGTCGTTGCCGGCGGCGCCGCGCAGCATGTCCGCCCCGCCGCCGCCGGTGATCCTGTTGTTCAAGGTGTTGCCGGTCAGTGTCAGCGCCGCGCTCACCCCCGCAGTCGCGACCAGGTTCTCGAGGTTGTTGGACAGCGTGAAGCTGACGGAACTGCGCACCGTATCGACGCCCGCATTCGCAGCCTCGATCACGAGGTCGCCGGCAGCATCGACGACATAGGTGTCGTTGCCGAGCCCGCCCGAGAGGGTGTCGGCCCCCGCGCCGCCGTTCAGCAGGTCCGCCCCGGCGCCGCCCGTGATGGTGTTGCTCAGCGCGTTGCCGGTCAGCGTGAGCGCGGCGCTGACGGCGCTGGCGGCGACCAGTGTCTCGAGATTGGCGCCGAGCGTGTAGCTCAGCGCGGTGATCACACCATCGACGCCGGCATTCGCACCCTCGATCACCACGTCACCGGCGCCCACCACGTAGGTGTCGTCGCCGACCCCGCCCTCGAGCGTGTCGGCGCCGGCGCCGCCCTCCAGCGTGTCGTCGCCGCCCTGGCCGACCAGGCGGTTGGCACCGCCATCGCCCACCAGGCGGTCGGCGCCGGTGGCCGAACCGATCAGCCCCTCGAACCCGACCAGCAGGTCGCCGGCGGCGTCGCCGGTGGCAAGGATGGACCCGTCGAGCGCGACCGCAACGCCGATGGAACGCCCAAAGTCGGCGAAGTCGAAGCCGTCGGCGCCTTCCAGCGTGTCGGCCCCCTCGCCGCCGGCGATGGTATCCGCCGCGATTCCACCGATCACGAGGTCGGCGCCGGCGCCGCCATCGAGCGAATTGGCCCCGTCGCCGCCGAAGACGGTGTCATCGCCCGCCCCGCCCAGCAGCGTGTCGGCATCGGCATCGCCGGCGACGAGGTCGTTGCCGTCGCCGCCATCCAGGCTGTCGCGCCCGCCGCCGCCGTAGATCTCGTCGTGGCCGGCGCCACCCAGGACGGTGTCGTCGCCCTCGCCCGCCCAGACCTGGTCGTCATCGGACCCGCCATCGATCAGGTCGTTGCCTTCGTCGCCAAAGAGCGTGTCGTTACCGGCGCCGCCGAGCAGCACGTCGGCGCCGACGCCCCCGGCAACGAGGTCGCGGCCCTCGCCACCATCCATGGTGTTGTCGTCGGCGCCGCCATGCAGCGTATCGTTGCCGAGAGACCCAAGCACGCTGTCCGCGCCCTCGCCGGCCCAGACCTCATCGTCGCCATCGCCGGCGTCGATCGTGTCGCGGCCCCCGCCGCCATCGATGATGTCGTTGCCGGCTCCGCCGAGGATCAGGTCGTCGTCGATGCCGCCCAGCAGGATGTCGTCGCCATCGCCACCATCGATCCGATTGTCGCCCGACCCGCCATGCAATGTGTCCCGGCCGGCACCGCCGAGCAGGCTGTCGTTGCCGTCGGAGCCCCAGACATGGTCGTCGCCGTCGCCGCCATCGAGCGTATCGTCGCCGTCGCCGCCATCGAGCGTATCGTGCCCGAGGCCGCCCAGGATCTGGTCGGCGTCACCGCCGCCGCCGACCACGTCGTTGCCGTCGCCGCCATCGATCGTATCGCGCCCGGCGGCGCCATCGACCACGTCGTCGCCGGCGCCGGCCAGCACGCTGTCGTCGCCGTCGCCGGCCCAGATCTCGTCGTTGCCGTCGCCGGCGTCGATGGTGTCGGGGCCGCCATCGGTGAGGATCAGGTCGTTGCCGCCCATGGCGGCAACGACATCGCCCACCAGCCCGCCCACGATGATGTCGTCGAGCCCGCTGCCGAGCCATTCCGGTACGCTCGGGACGCCGGCGCGCACCAGCCCACCCCAATCGGCTTCGGCGTAGGTGATGGAATGGACGCCGTCGAGCGTTCGCACGGTGTACCAGAGGCGCAGCACGCCATCGACGAGTTCGGCATGCGGGGCGATCACCTCGGTGCCGGGCGGCAGCCCGGCCGAGGCTGCGCTGATGATGGGATCAGGCGCCACTTCCCACGGGCCGAGCGGATCGGCGGCGACGGCGATGCCGATCGAGCGCTCATCGCCCTGGAGCCCGGTGAAGAACAGGTAGTAGTTGCCGTCGGGCCCGATGATCATGGACGCCTCGGCGACGCCGTCGGACATCCAGGCAATGGCCGGGTCGGCGCGCAGCACCGGTTGCGCGACCTTGGTCCAGCTTAGCCCGTCGGTCGAGGTGGCGGCGAGCAGGCTGACCCCTCCGACACCGCCGATCCCGAACGCATCCTCGTAGTTGTGCCCGCAATAGATCATGACGTAGCCGCCATTCACCTGCAGCACGGACGGGCTGTAGACGGCGTCGTTGTCGAACCAGCCGGGCGTGGGCGCCAGGACCGGATCGGGCGAGACGGTGGTGAAGTTCACCCCGTCGGTCGAGACGGCGGCATAGAGCGCAGCAGGAAAGCCGCTGGCGGGCGCGCCGGTGTCGGGATAGCCGGAATAGAGCAGAACGTAGGTCGAGCCGACCCTGAAGACGCCGGCGGTCTCGAGGTTGGCGCTCTCGGCACCATCGCCGGTCAGGACGATTCCGGTGGTGCCGTTGCCGCCGATCGGGGTCCAGTGGATGCCGTCGGTGGAGATCGCCTCGGCGATGATGGGGCGGATCGTGATGCCGTCATTCTGGCCGTCGGTGTAGTACATTCGCCAGATGTCGCCGTCGCGGATGATCGACGGGTCGGCAGCCGCGTGGGCTCCGCTGAACTCCACGCCGGCGAAGAGCGACCAATCGGTCGTCATGTAACTCGTCAGCGCCAAGCTCGCCTCCACCGGCAGACAACGGACACGGATCGCCCCATGCGGGCGTGGTGGCCGCCCCGAACCCTGCCGGCTCTCGCCACGAGGGTCGGACCCTAGGTCAGGCCGGCGCGATCCGGCGTGACCGTTGTAACATTGCGGCCCCGGAGCATCCGCGGCCCACGCAACCCCCGCGGCTCATCGAGCTGGCCGCCAGGGCAGATAGCAACGTAGCCATTACGTTTTAATTAACGCACCATGATCGCCTATCGACAAGAATTATTGGACGTTCCTGGAAATTTAAGGAAAATCATGCTCCCCGATCCATGACATCGTTAACTTTTATGCAACCACCGGGCGGCCTCGCCGCCACGGCGTCCCAAAATGCAGGCGTTGCGGCGAGCAGGCCGGTCGTTTCCTGGCGGTCGCGCCTCGGCCGCCTGGGTTTCGTTGCCGGTCGGCTGGTGCGCATCGGCAGAGGCCAGGGTGCCATCCAACGGGTATGGCAGCCGTCGGGGTGCTGGACATTGCGGAGCACGTGCAGCTCCGGCGGCGATAGCCGACAGGGCACGGAACAGCCGTCTCACCACGCGAAGATCAGGCGCAGCGCTGCAGACTTGCCTTGCCCTGCGCGGCGACCGCAAAACGGCAGGATGGACAGCCCGCCCCGCCTGCTGGTCGATGCCGATGCCTGCCCGGTGCGGGAGGAAGCGATCCGTGTCGCCGCACGGCTCGGCCTGGGCCTGGTGCTGGTGACCAATGGCGCGCGACCGGTACGCCCGCCGGGCCTGCCGGGGATGCGCCTGGTCGTGGTGGCCGAGGGCGCGGACAAGGCCGATGACTGGATCGTGGACGAAGCCCGCCCGGTCGACATCTGCCTGACGGCGGACATCCCGCTGGCGGCGCGTTGCATCGCCAAGGGCGCCTTCGCGCTGTCCTTCAAGGGACGGCCGTGGACGACGGACAATATCGGATCGGCGTTGGCCGGCCGCGAGGTGGCGCGGCACCTGCGCGAGATCGGTGCCGGCGGCGGCGGACCGGCAGCGATGGATGGCGCGGACAAGTCGCGCTTCCTGAATGCGCTGGACACGATGTGCCAGGCGGCGCTGCGGCGGGCGCGCGGAGCGGGTTAGACGGGCGGTCCCGGCCCGTCGTGCTGCGGTTTCGCGGTGTCGTGGTCTGGGGACGGTGTCGCCCGGCATCCGGCCATGGCCTGGATGGGACGAAGGCCCTGCGGGAGGTGGATGCGAGGGCTGTCGCGCCGTGGCGCGGATGGTGCGTGAGCGGTGAAGATCCGGCGCGGCCCCCGGGCAGATGCCCGGGGACCGCATCCGGCGTCAGATGAAGATGAAGTCCAGCTGCGTGAGGTCGTTGACGCCGACCCCGGCCAGGGTGATCGCGACGTTCGCCACGCCGTTGCCGTCGGTATCGACCTGCAGGAGGCTGCCCACCATGCGGGCCTGGCTGCCGCCGCCGGCGACGAAGGCATCACCGCCGATGTAGCTGAACTCGCCCGTCATGCCGGTGAAGATGAACCGGTCGACGCCCACCTGGAAGTCGGTGGTCGCCGCGAAGAGGAACACGTCCGAGCCGAGGCCACCGGTCATGGTGTCGGCACCCACGCCGCCGCGGATCTGGTCGTTGCCGGCCCCACCCACCAGCACGTCGTTGCCGGCATTGCCGCGCAGCACCGCGGAACCGCTGCCCAGGTCGACCACGATGGTGTCGGCGAAGTTGCTGCCAACCACCAGTTCGACATCGGTCACGAACACCGTGTTGCCCGCGACATTGCCGAGGGTCAGGCGGTCATTGCCGGCGCCGAGATTGACGTCGGAAGTGGCTGCCCCGACGAAGGTCAGGATGTCGTTGCCCGCTCCGCCGTTGATGTCCTCGACGCCACCGACCGTAAACTTATTGCCGCCGGCCGCAAGGTTCAGCACGTCGCTGCCGAGGCCGAGGTCGATCAGCCCCGCCGCCTTGGCACCCGTCAGGGTGATGCTGTCATTGCCGCCCGAACCCGTCACCGTCTCGATATCCGCCCCGACGCTCAGGGTATGCGCAACCGACAGGATGACCTGGTCGGCGCCGCCGCCCAACGAGATGGAGTTGGTCGCGGTATCGGTGATGGTGATGACATCGGCGCCGGCGCCGCCGGTCACGGTCTCGACTCCCGCGACGCTGAGCGTCGTGTTGCCGATGTTGGCGAGAGTCAGGGTGTCGTTGATGCCGCCACCGAGGTTCACCAGGCCGGAGGTCTGCGCCGCGCCGAGTGTGATCTTGTCGGCGGCGCCGCCACCGGTGATCAACTCGACGCCCGTGACCGTCAGCGTATTGGCGCCGGTGGCCAGGGTCAGGCTGTCGGTGCCGGCGCCCAGGTTGATGACGCCCGCGCCCTGCGGCGTGCCGAGCGTGACGTTGTCGCCGGCGAGCCCGCCGGTGATGGTCTCGGCGCCGCTGACGGTCACCGTGTTGGTGCCGACGGCGCTGAACAGGGTCAGCGTGTCGAGCGCGCTGCCCGCGAGGCTGATCGAGCCGGAGGCCTGCAGCGCGCCGAGGGTGATCTTGTCGGCGCCATTGGCACCGGTGATCGTCTCGACATTCAACACCGTGAGTGTGTTGGCGCCCAAGGCGAGAGTCAGCGAGTCGGCGCCGCCCCCCAGGTCCACACGGCCGGTGGCCTGCGCCGCGGCGCCGCCGATCACGGTCTCGACACCGCTCGCGAACAGCGAGTTGCCGCCATCGGCGAGGTTCACGCGGTCCAGGCCGAGGGCAAGGTTCGCGACGGCGCCGGTCACGGCATCGCCGAAGGTGACGGTGTCATTCAGGCTGCTGCCGATGACCGTCTCCACGCCGGTCATGAAGGTCGTGTTCACGGTGTTGATCAGCGACACCGTGTCGGCGCCCGTGCCGCCGGTGATCGTCTCGATCCCGCTGGCCTTGATGCTGTTCGAGCCGTCCGCGAGCGTCAGCGTATCGCTGCCGAGGCCCAGGATGTAGACGCCCGTGGTGGTCGCCGCCGTCACGGTGACGTCATCGGCCAGGTTGGCGCCCTGCACCGTCTCGACATCCGCGCCCACCGTCACGGTGTTCGCCGTGTTGGTCGACATGATGATCTTGTCGTTGCCCGCGCCGAGCGAGATGACGTCGGTGCCTTCGATGGCATCGAGGAAGGTCACCTGGTCATTGCCCGTGGTGCCGATGACAGTCTCGACACCCTGGACGAACACACTGTTGGACCCGACGGCGTGCAGCGTCAGCTTGTCGTCGCCGTCGCCCAGCAGCATCCGCCAGTTCGCGGAGGTCGAGGCCAGGGTGATGTCGTCGTTGGCGGTGCCGCCGAAGACGGTCTCGGCCGAGATGAAGCTGCCGGTGTTGTTGACGTTCGCGAGGATGACGCGGTCGAAGTTGCTGCCCATGTCGATGACATGCGAGCCGATCGCATCGGTGTAGGTTACGGTATCGGCGCCGGCGCTGCCGACCAGGGTCTCGACACCCGTCACGGTCACCGAGTTGAAGCCGGTGGACAGCACCAGGCTGTCGCCGCCGCCGGCGCCGAGGTTGACCACGCCGTTGGTCAGCACCGTGCGCATCGTGATGGCATCGCCGGCCGTGCCGCCGGTGATCGTCTCGACATTGAAGACGGAGGCGCTGTTCGCCCCGGTCGAGCTCAGCACAATGCTGTCGCTGTCGGCGGCGAGGTCAATGATCGTGCCGGCCAGCGTTCCGGTGAAGGTGATGACCTCCGCGCCGGCGGTGCCGACGACGGTGTCCGTCGCGACCAGATTGCCGGGCACGGTCTGTGTGCCGGTAACGGGTATGAAAGCCATCGAATTCCCTCCTGATGTCCCCTGACTGGAGGGTTGAATATATTGTTAGTGAACGGCGTTCAACGTCAAAATAAAAAAACAATTAAGATTTTTTAGCGCGCACGATCCCGCCGATCGGGCGCGTGGAGCCCATCGGCGGCGCGCGAAAAGTCCATAAATTATTGAATTTCAAATTTTTTCGGCACCATGATCCCGGGCCGGCGACGCCCCTTGGAGGCGGCCGGGCGCAGCTGGTGCGGTCACGAAGTTGTGCGCGCACTGCCGACATGCAGGCGCGCACGGCGCAGGTCATGCGTGTGCCAGACCGCACGCGCGCAGGCGCGGCCGAGGCTGCCACGCTTCGCGCGCGGCGTTCGTGCCTGCAGAACCCTAGAGGCGCGGCCGCCCGCCAGGCTCGGCGCGGCCAGGCGACACCATTGCGCCCTGGGGAATGCGGGCCACGGGACGCAGTTGCTCCGCGCAACGCCATGCGCGACCTCAATGCACCGGGCGTCCGACGGATGACGACGACCAGGCCCTGGTCCTGCGGCGCGGTTCCAACCCCGCGACAGGCCAGCGCACAACCGGACGGGCCAGGCGGCTGCCCGGCGCGAAGCCGCCTACCGTCGCGGCAGGACGGCGCCCTCGGCCACCAGCGTGCCGTCATCCGAACAGGCGGTGCGCGACAGCCAGGGCCAGGGATCGACCGGGCGGCCGAAGCGGCGCAACTCGACATGCAGATGCGCGCCGGTGGTGCGTCCGGTCCGCCCGACGGCGCCGATCAGCTGCCCCGGCATCACCTGCGCACCCGGGCGCACCTCCGCGGCGATGCGCGACAGGTGCGCATAGCGCCCGACGCTGCCGTCGCGGTGTTCGATGTCGATGATGGTGCCGTAGGCGTACCAACGCCCGGTGAAGACCACCGTGCCGCCCGCCGCGGCGCGCACCGGCGCACCATGCGGGGCCCGCAGGTCGACGCCGGGATGGAAACCGCGCCCGCGTTGCCCGAAGCCCGAGGAGTATTCACCCACCACCGGCATGGCGATGGGGCACGGTGCCGCGTGCAGCGCACCGGGCAGCAGCGCGGCGGCAGCGGCAAGGCCGGCGATCATGCGGGGCATGGAGGTCAGGCGCGTCGGCCGCGTCTGGCGCATGCGGGTTCTCTCCGTTCTGGTGTCGTGAAGCATCGGCCCGGGGGCCGCCCTGGGTCCTGCCTTGGCCGCGCCGGCGGCATGCGTCAACCCGTGGCGGGTTGTGCGAGGCGGTGAATATGCAACCGAAACGGGATACGGCGCTATGGCCGGCGTTGTGCGCGCCAGTCCCAGGGCGCGTCGAATCGCCCGACCCACAGGCCGCGCCGCGCGTCGCGCGCCGCCGCCTCCTGCGCCGCGTAGTCCGTCGCGTAGCGGGTAAAGGCCAGCGCCCAGCCCTGGCGTACCAGCTCGGCGCCGATGTCGCGGCCCTGGTCGTCGTGGCAGCGCACGATTCGCCGGCGATACTGGTCGGTATCGAGGTGCTGGCAGGCGACCACGCCGCGGCCGAGGATGCCCGCCATGGCGGTGCGTGCGGCCTCGCCGCAGGCATAGCGGCCGCCGGGGCGCTCGCAGGTCTGCGCCATTTCGGGCGCGTCGATGCCGTGGATGCGCAGGCGCTCGCTGCCCATCGACAGCGTGTCCCCGTCCACAACGCCGACCCGTGCGGTGAAGCGCGCCGAGGGTGCCGGCGTGCCGTCCGGGATGCCGTAGGTAACGCGCGGCAGGGGCGAGACCGGTCGGATCAACCCGGCCTGCCAGCCGATGAAGACGGAAACTGCCGCGAAGCCCAGCGCCGCCGGCCAGCGCAGCCACCAGGGCAGTCGCAGCCGTGAACGCAGCCGCTGCAGGACGGAGCGTCGGTCGGCGGCGCGCAAGGCGTCGCGCAATTCGGGCGGCAGCTTGCGACCGCGGAAGATCACGCTGCCCCCCGCGGGGGCGTGGCTGGAAGCGGCGACCGGACGTGAACCGATGACCGCGAGAAAGCCAGGGATTTGCCCATCCCGGCCCGACTTACCGGAGCCGGGGAGTCCGGGATTTGCGGGGTCGCGATGGCGTCGGCCGGCATGGCGTGACGATGCCGCAGGACAGGGAACGACTAAAGAGCAGACGCCCGCCGGCCACCCGGCCCGGTGATGGTGTCAGCGCCGTACCGCGCGCACGCCCCAGATCAGCAGGCAGGCCCCCACGACGCCGGCAATGAGATAGCCGAACCACCCGCCGAACGACACGCCGAGCAGGCCGAACAGGAAGCTCGCGACGGCCGCGCCGATGATGCCGATGACGATGTTCGCGAGCATCCCGGTATCCGACTTCATCACCGCAGACGCGATCCAGCCGGCCAGCCCGCCGATGATGATGGCCGCGATCCAGCCGACGCCTCGGTCGTCCATGCTTGCTCTCCCTGTCAAACCGCGGCGAAAGGCCGCTACCCCCGCATCAACGAAGCGTCTGCGCGGAAGTTACCGTCATGGGTGCCGACACGGTAGGTCCGCGCCTCCGTCTCCCCGCCAAACTCTCAGCGATCCGCCGCGTTAGGGGGTTCTGCGCTTGCCGAGCGGGAGAATGCCATGTCGATCCGCGCCACCTGGAAGGGTTACCTCAAGGTCGGGGAAGTCATTTGTCCGGTGGCGCTCTACACGGCGATCTCCACATCGGATCGGATCGCCTTCAACACCGTCAATCGTGAGACCGGCCATCCGGTCCGGCGGATCTACGTCGATCAGGAGACGGGCCAGCACGTACCGAAGGAAGAACAGACCAAAGGCTATGAGGTTGGGCCCGACGAGTATGTCGTGGTCGAGCCCGACGAGATCGCCGCCGCCCTTCCCGAGAACGACAAGACACTGGGCATCGAAAGCTTCATCCCCTGCCAATCCATCGATGATGTCTATTTCGACCGGCCATACTACCTGGCAGCGGCGGACAAGAATGCCCTGGAGACCTTCGCGCTGCTGCGCGATGGCATGAAGAAGGCGGGCGTCGCAGCGATCGCGCACGCCGTGCTGTTCCGCCGCGCGCGCTCGGTGCTGGTCCGCGCCTATGACGACGGGCTCATCGCGACGACGCTGAACTTCGACTACGAGGTACGCGCGGCAAGCGACGCCTTTGCGGATGTTCCGCGGAAGAAGGCAAAGCCGGAGATGCTCAAGCTGGCGGAGCACATCCTTGGTACCAAGGCCGGGAGCTTCAAACCCGAAGACTTCGAGGACCGCTACGAAGCGGCGCTTGGCGAGGTGGTGAAGGCGAAGCTCGAAGGCCGGGAGCTGCCTCGCATCCGGCAGCCCAAGGGTGCGGTGGTCGTCGACCTCCTGGAGGCCTTGCGCCAGAGCGCCGGCGCCACCCCTGCAGCGAAGCCCGGCCCCGCGAAGACACCGGCACCATCGAAAGGCAGCCAGGCGCCGAAGGCCAAGGCAAAAGCGAAGCCGGCCGCGAAACCCGCAGCGCCCGCGGCCCGCCGTCGCAAGGCCGGCTAGCCATGGCGCTCGAAGGCTATCGGCAGAAGCGCGACTTCAAGAAGACGAAGGAGCCGGTCGGCAAGGCCACGCGAAAGGCGGGAAGCCGCTTCGTGATCCAGAAGCACGATGCGACGCGCCTGCACTACGATCTGCGGCTGGAAATGGATGGCGTCCTGAAAAGCTGGGCGGTCACGAAGGGCCCCAGCCTGGTGGCCGGCGAAAAGCGCCTGGCCGTCCATGTCGAGGATCACCCGCTGGAATACGGCGCCTTCGAAAGGACCATCCCGAAAGGCGAGTATGGCGGTGGGACCGTCATCGTATGGGACCGCGGCCAGTGGAAGCCCGTCACGGATGCGGGGAAGGGCTACGTCAAGGGACATCTCGAGTTCGAACTTCGGGGCACGAAACTGCACGGCCGCTGGCATCTCGTGAAGATCAAGGGCAAGCCCACGGAGAAGCGGGAGAACTGGCTGCTCATCAAGAGCGACGACGACGCGGCCCGCGCGGTGGGCGAGCCGGACATTCTCGAGGAAGCCCCTCATTCGGTGAAGACCGGGCGGGCGATCAGCGAGGTGGCGCACGAGAGTCGCGGCTGGTCTTCGAAGACAGGCAAGATCGAGAAGCCACCAAGCAAAACCGCGGCGAAGGCGAAGCCTGGCAAGTCGACGCCTTCCCCGGCCAGAAGCGCAGCGCCTGCCGCGCCGCCAGGCAAGGCGCCCTCCCTGACGAAGGCGGTGAAGGCGGACCTTCCGCAATTCATCGAGCCAGCCCTGGCCACGCTGGTGAAGCACGCGCCTTCTGGCGACCGCTGGCTGCATGAGATCAAGTTCGACGGGTATCGCCTCCAGGCGCGGATCGCCGCGGGGCGCGTGAAGCTGCTCACGCGCAGTGGGCTGGACTGGACCAGGCGCTTCGGCCGCAGCCTGGTCGATCACCTCGCCGCCTTGCCGGTCGGCAATGCCATCATCGACGGTGAACTCGTGGTGGAAAGCGCGTCCGGCAGCTCGGACTTCTCGCTGCTGCAGGCGGACCTCTCGGAAGGACGATCGGACCGCTTCATCTTCTATGCGTTCGACATGCTCTTCCTCGATGGCATGGATCTGCGCGCCGTCCCGTTGGTCGAACGCAAGCGTGCGCTCCAGCAGTCCATTGCATCCGGCGACGCGGCGGCCGTGCGGTACAGCGAGCATTTCGAGGAGGCCGGCGCCCTGGTGATGCAGCACGTCTGCCGCCTCAGTCTCGAAGGCATCATCTCCAAGGAGAAACTGTCACCTTACCGGTCAGGGCGGGGCAAGACCTGGTCGAAATCGAAGTGCTCGTCCCGGCAGGAATTCGTCATCGGCGGCTACGTGCCATCGACGACAACGAAGCAGGCGATCGGGTCGCTCGTGCTGGGCGTGCACGAGGGCGGCGCCTTGCGCCATGTCGGCCGGGTCGGCACCGGTTTCACGGTGCGCGTGGCCGAGGAGCTGTTCCGTCGCCTCGACAATCTGCGCGAGGCCGAAAGCCCGTTCTCGGATCCCCTGACGACGGACGAAGCGCGCCAGGTCCGCTTCGTGCAGCCGACCATGGTGGCAGAAGTCGAGTTCCGTGCCTGGACCGGGGACGGCCATCTTCGCCATGCATCCTACCGGGGCATCCGCGAGGACAAGCCGGCCAGCGAAATCGTGCGTGAGGATTTCGGTGCCGTCACCGCATCCAAGCCATTGCCGCGAAGGGTGACGCTGACGCATCCGGATCGCGTCTACTGGCCGCAGGAAGGCATCACGAAGGAGGGGCTGGCGAACTACTACAGCGATGTGTGGTCGTTCATCGCGCCGCACATCGTCGGGCGGCCCCTGGCGTTGCTGCGCTGCCCCACCGGCATCACCGGGCAGGCCTTCTTCCAGAAGCATGCCTGGAAGGGCATCAACGGCGCCATCCGGCAGGTCCGGGATCCGAAGGATCCTGCCGACGAGCCGCTGCTCGGCATCGACGACATCGATGGGCTCATCGGCCTGGTGCAAAGTGCCACGCTCGAAATCCATCCGTGGGGATCGACCCTGGCGGATTGGGAAAGGCCGGACCGGATCATCATGGATCTCGATCCGGGCGAGGGCGTCGAGTGGCAGCGCGTCATCGATGCCGCGGTCGAGGTGCGTGGGCGTCTGGAAAAGGCAGGCCTGGCGGCCTTCGTGAAGACGTCGGGGGGCAAGGGCCTTCATGTCGTCGCACCGCTCGTGCCCAAGGCCGACTGGACGACCGTCAAGGCCTTCACCAAGGCGATGGCCGACGCCATGGCGGCCGACCAGCCCGGGCGGTACGTGGCGACGGTCACGAAATCCAAGCGGGGCGGCAAGATCCTGATCGACTACCTGCGCAACCAACGTGGCGCCACGGCCGTCGCGCCCTATTCGACGCGCGCGCGGCCTGGCGCTGGTGTGTCGATGCCGGTCGGCTGGTCGGAACTCGGCCCCGGGATGGGGCCGGCGCATTTTACGGTCGAGAACGTGGCAAAGCGGCTCGCGGCACTGACGACCGACCCTTGGGCCGATCTCCAGGCCGCGGCAGCCCCGCTCGAAGCAACGAAGCGACGTCGCGCCTAGCTGCGCGGTTTGCCGAGGCTGCGCCGCAGCGCGTCCATGATGTTGACCACGTTGCCGCCAGCCGGTTCTGCCGCGCGCGGCGCCGGGCGCTTCGCACGGCCCGTCTTCTTCGACGCAATGATGTCCAGGAGGCGGTCCTGCACCGGGTCGCGGACCATGGCCGGATCCCATTTGCTGGTCCGCTGTTCGATGAGCTGCTGGACCAACTTCTGCGCCTTCGCGTCGCCGGCGTTCTCGCTGCGCGGAAAATACGCATCGGGGTCGCGCACTTCATCGCCGTAGTGGAGGGTCCATACCACCATGCCCGACTCCCGCGGCTTCAGGAGAACGGCTCGCTCCCGCTGATACATCACGAGGCGCGCGATCCCGACGGTCTTGGTGGACGCCATGGCGTCTCGTATGACGCCGAAAGCCTCCTCCCCCACCTTGCCGTCGGGCGCCAGGTAGTGCGGCTTGTCGTACCAGATCCATCCGACCTCGTCCGCGGGCACGAAGACATCGATATCGATCGTCTTCGTCGATTCGAGCTGGACGGCGTCGAGTTCCTCGTCTTCCAGGATCAGGAAGTCGTTTTCACCGCGGGCGAAGCCCTTCGCCGCGTCGTCATCCTCCAGCGGCGCCTCGGTGACCGCGTCGATGTACTGGGCGCGTATGCGGTTGCCCGTCTTCCTGTTGAGCGTGTGGAACTTGACCTTGTCGGCGTCGCTGGTCGCCGGCGTCATGGCCACCGGGCACGAGACCAGGGAGAGCTTGAGGTAGCCTTTCCAGAAAGGTCGCGGTGCCATCGCGTGCTCCGGGTGTTCGATGTCGACGGCCCCCGGCCGTCCGGTTCTCGCGGATCGCGCGCTGACGGTGGGCGTTGCGCCAAGGCACAGGCCGCGCCACGCAAGGTGACGCGGCCTGGTCCTCGGGTCGGCGTTTAGCCCCGACGCCGTTCATGTTCCGGACGTGCACCGCTGACGTTGGTGCCCGCCACATCGTCGACGGCACGGCTCGCCATGGTGCCGGGCGGGTTGCCCGGCGTGCCGTCGGGCGTCGTGCCGCTGGTGGTATTGTCGCTGCCGTAGCCGCGCCAGCCGGCCGCGCGGTAGTCCGCCTCGCGGTTTGCGATATTCACGGTCGTGTGGCGCGCGAGGATGTCCTCCACGCGGGCCATGCGCGCGTCATCGGCACGGACGGTCACGATCGACCCGCCGCGATCGACGCCCTCGGCATAGACATGCGCCTCCTTCTCGTCGACGCCGGAGCTGGTGAGCGACCCGATAAGCCCGCCCGCCGCGGCACCCGCACCCGCGCCGGCCAGCAGCGCGACGAGCCATCCGGCGGCAACGATCGGGCCGACGCCCGGAATGGCCAGGGCGCCGATGCCGGCGAGCAGGCCCGCACCGCCGCCCAGGACCGTGCCGATGGACGCGCCGACCGGGGCGCCGCTCGAGGCCTCCACGGTGTCGGTCCCCGTCGTCGCCGTCGCCGTCGTATCCTTGCTCATGATGCTGACGTCGCTATCCGTGAAGCCCGCCGCTTCCAGGTCGCGGACCGCGGCCGCCGCGTGCGTGTAGGAATCGAACAACCAGGTTCGTGTGCGCATGGTCATGGTCAACCTCCTTTGGGGCGCGAACCGTCAGTGGCCGCAGCCACTGAGCGGCCCGCGCCGTTCGAATGGGTCTCGAAGGCCTAGCGGGGCGTGGTCGTCGTGGTGCCGCTCGACGGCACCGCACCGGTGGTGCGGGCCTGGCGCGGCAGCGCGGCGACGCCCGGGCCGGCGGCGATGCGGCCGCGGAAGTCCATGGCGAGTTCGACGGTCGACCCGGCACGCATGCCGCGTGCACGCCAGAAGCCCGCTTCATCCTTCATGAGGCCCTGGATGCCGGTGAAGCCCGCTTCCTCGAAGCGCCCCTGCGCCTGGCCCTCGGTGAAGCTGTTGGAGCCGGATTCCAGCGTCGCGGCATCGACGATGGGATTGGCTGCCGCGTCGGTGCGCGGCGTGGCGCGGGCCGGATCGGTTGCCATCGGGGTGGTGGTCGTCATCGGCGGAGCCGCGGCGCGCGGCATCCCCGTTGGTGCTTGGGTGGACGGGGCCGGCGGCTGCGCCGGCGGCGTCTGCGCCGCGGCGCCGGCGGACAGCGCGCCGATGAAGTAAAGGCTAAGTTTTGCGTAACGCATGACGCACCCTCCTTTGAATTATGATCAGAACGCTGCGCGACGGTTGCGGCATTCGGCAAATTCAACGGTTGGGTGGACAGCAAGTTGCGCGACGGCACGTCACGAATTCTTGGGCGCGTGAGGGCTGCGGCAGGACCGGTGTCACGCACGTGGAGGCCCGCACTCCCGGAACATGCATGAGGAAGCCAACGCATCACGGCGATGTGCCTGACCTGATGACATGCGCCCGTGATGGCGGCGCGGCAGGGCGGAATACGCCGCGGCGAACGTGCCGCTCGGCGTCGCGCGGGCGGGCTGGCATTCAAGTGGGGGTCGCAATGCGGCCCCGGATGCACCTGGGACGGGCAGGATGGTAGCGGCGAGCGGACTTGAACCGCTGACCCCGGCATTATGAGTGCCGTGCTCTAACCAGCTGAGCTACGCCGCCATCCACGCGAGGG
>LNFM01000749.1_pt1 | contig 77670 bp, 67 predicted proteins | sample 596031 | NCBI WGS metagenome assembly LNFM01 (sample SAMN04254537, study PRJNA301005) | activated carbon metagenome | isolation source: dual media filters at the Ann Arbor, Michigan drinking water treatment plant | place: USA: Ann Arbor | reverse complement strand
CCGGCAACCGGGGCAGCACTTCGGAGGCTGCACCGAAAGCCTCGATGCGCCCATCACGCCACGCGATCACGGCATCGCGCTCGAAGCGCAGTGCCTCTGCGGGCGGCACCACGAACGGATCACCGCGCCACGCGACTGCCGCGCCGCGGATCGCGGTGATCGTGCCGGTGAGGGCGCTCTCGTCGTGGTTCAGCGCTTGCGCCCGCCGTTGCCGGCCATGAGTCGCGCCCGCGCCGCCTTCAGCACTTCGAGCTGCGTGGCATCCACCGTCGGAAACTTGAGATCGAGGCTCTCCAGGCAATCGGCAATGGCAAGCGACACGGTGAGGCGCGTGAACCATTTGTTGTCGGCGGGCACGACGAACCAGGGCGCGTGGGGCGCTGCGGTGGCCGCGATCATGTCTTCATAGGATTCCATGTACGCATCCCAGTGTTCACGCTCCGCCACGTCCTGGGCCGAGAACTTCCAGCGCTTGGCCGGATCGTCGATGCGTTCGAGGAAGCGCTTGCGCTGCTCGCTCTTCGAGACGTGCAGGAAGAACTTCCGGATCGCGACACCATTGCGCGCCAGATAGCGCTCGTAGGCCGCGATGTCGGTGTAGCGTTCCTTCCAGATGCGCTTGTCCACCAGATCCGGCGGCAGCTTCTGGCGGCCGAGGATCTCGGGATGCACGCGCACCACCAGCACCTCCTCGTACCACGAGCGGTTGTGGATGCCGATGCGACCGCGCTCCGGCAACGCTGCCACCCCGCGCCACAGGAAGTCGTGATCGAGCTCGGTGCTGTTGGGGGCCTTGAACGAAGTCACGTGGCAGCCCTGCGGATTGACACCCGACATCACGTGCTTGATCGTGCCGTCCTTGCCGGCCGCATCCATGGCCTGGAAGATCAGCAGCACCGCCCACTTGTCCTGGGCGTAGAGCATCTCCTGCTCCTCGGCGAGCCAGCCGACGCTCTGCTGCAGCAACGCCCGCGCCTCGTCCTTGAACTCCGATTGCAGTCCACCCGTGTCGGCGGGGTCGATGTCCTTCAGACGGAACTTGCGGCCATCGTCCACGCGATACGGTGCAATGAACTTCGCTACGTGCTTGCGGGTCGTCTTGTCCATGGAACAGTCCCTTCCTACCGGATGGCAGCGAGAGTCAGGCACACGATCACCACGATCGTGAGGCCGCCCCGTAGTGGCAGGTACCACTCGGTCAGGGCGAAGCGTTGCACGAAGGCGCGGTCCATGGCGTAGTGCAACGCAAACATGGCGGCCGTGACAGCGAGACCGTGGCGCAGCGGCGCCAGCAACGCAAGCCACGCCACCAGGGCGGGCACGACGCTCCAGGCCATGACCGTGTTGCGCTCCGGCTCCGACATCTTCGGATGCAGCATGGCAAAACCCCAGTGCAACGCGCCGACGAACGACAGAATGACTGCCGCGTAGGTGCGCAGCCATTCGTAGGCCATGATGCGATAGGCCTCGTCCGAGAACCACACGGCCCCCGTGAGCATCACGAACGGGATGATGCCGCCGGCGCCGAGCCACAGGGGCACGGACGGAACGGACGCTGGCGGCGGAAGCTTCATCGTGGAAACCGGGAAGGAAATCTCGCGGCGAGTATGCCAAAGGAAGCGCGGTACCGCGACCGTGCCCGCCGCTACTTCTTGCTGATGACGAGCCGCATGGGGTCGGTGCAGACGTCCGCACCGTCGCGCGGTGGCTGTCCGCCCTTCAACGACTCCAGCGGCACGGTGATGACCGACCCGAAGAAGCGTACGAATGTGCCGAAGACGTCCTCGGTCGCCACACCCACCTTGAAATCGGTCAGCGTGCCGCTCACGCCGACGGGTGTCGCGAGACTGAAGAACTGCGACTTCTTGGCGCGCGGCTGCATCTTGAACGCCATCTTCTCGGTGGTGAAATCCACGTTGCCGGCACCGGCCACGCGCATGCGGCTGGTGTCGATCAGGATCGCGTCCTGGGTGAGCTTGCCGCCCTTCAGGTCGAAGCGGACGATCGCGCAGTTCACCAGCGATTCCGACCCCGGATCCACCGCCGGCAGCAGCGCCACGAACACGTTCACGGCCCACAGGTCGAAGATGCCGGACTTCATCTTGATCGGCCACACCGCGAGATCGATGCGCCCGTCGGCGTGGGCCATCACCGCATCGAGAGTCGGCGCGCGCGACTTCATGTCGAGATTCAGGCTGAACAGGCCACCGATGTCGGTTTCGGGTTTGATGCGTCGCGCCAGCACGCCGTAGTCGAAGCGCACGACGCGCATGCCGGTTTCCACGAGCACGTCACGCGCGCTCGGCTCGTAGGCGAAGGTGAGCCGCGCCGATCCGCCGGGCACCTCCACTTCGATCGGATCGAAGGCGAGCCGGCCGTCGGTCAGCGCGGCGCGCAGCTTGCCGCTGCCGAGCTTGTCGGCACCGGACAGGACCTGCTGCACCTCCACGTCGACCAACGCGTCGAGTCGCCGCAGGGTCTCGGGCGACAACAGCTTCTGCGTATCAGCGGCCGCCTGCTTCGCCTGGGCGCGCATGTCGTCGACACTCTGCTCCTTCTCCTCCTGCTTCGGCGGCTTGTCGACGGCGGACCAGCCGGCGAGCTTGAAATCGTCGAGCTGGATGCGTGGCGCACTCACGCGGATATCGAGGCGCGGGCGCTTGCCGCCCAGATCGAAGCGGCCTTGCCCGTTCAGGCTGCTGCTGCCCACCCGCATCTCGAGATTGGGTACGTCATAGGCCGTGGGCGTGAGACGGAACGGCCCCGCGATGGACCATGGCCCCCACGGTGGCAGGTCGGCGCGGGCGAGTTTGTTGAGCGAGTTCAGCTTGGCGCCGGCGAGCCGGATGTCGAGCTCTGCCGCACCTTGCCGGATCGGCAGCGCGACCTTGCCGACCAGGTCGAGACGCGTGCCCGACGTTTCCGCTTCGAGCTTGAACGGCACGAAGCTCGTGTTGCGCACGAAGTCAGGCAACGCGCCGCTGCTGAGCTTGATGGCCACCGGCACGTCGTCGAGCGCACCGTCGACCGTCAGGGCGATCGGCTGGCCCGGCGGAGCGGCCGCCACCACTTGCTTGAGTCCGATGGTGGCCAGCACCTTCTTCGTGGGGTCACGCAGCACGTACTGGCCGCCCGTCAGCTTCGCCTCGAACTGCGAGCGCTCGAGCATCTCCAGCAAACGACTGCCGCGCCCGACCAGCGCGACGGCGAGGCTGTCGACCTTCACCTCGATGTCTTCGGCCACCTTGAGGCGTTTCAGCAGATCGCCCACGTCGACCTTGCCGGCGGCCATCTGGAGCGAGGCTTCCGGCATGTCGCCGCGCAGATCGAGCGCAACGGTGCCGGTGAACGGCACGCCGACCAGGGTCGCCCCGAAGGGCGAGGATTCCATGCGCCCATCGCGCAGGCGCATCGCGAAGCCGACATCGGTCAGATCGCCGCGCTCCAGCACGACGCGCGCGAGGCCGATGCCGATGTCCGCTTCGGCCAGGTCGATGCCGCCGGGCAGGATCGGAATGTCGATGGAAGTCTTGCCCGGTTTCGGCTTCTCGGCAGCAGGCTTCGGCGGTGGCGTGAACTGCGCGAGTTCCAGGGAATCGAGCAGCTCGCTGCGCAGGGCGACGACGATCATGGGTTTGGCACTGCCGATGCCGGTGCGGTGCGCATCGATGCTGATGTCACTGCGACCGAGCTTCAGCTTGAGTCCGTCCAGGTGCCATTCGTCGCTTTGTATCTGCGCCTTGCCGGCGATGGAGACCGGCAGCTTCGAATCGGGCGCCGCCCCGATCCAGCGCGACAGGTCCCCGGCGCGCGGAGCATCGAAGCGGAATGCGATGTCGGTCCCGCTCTGCGTACCGGGACGAGCGAGTACGCCCTTGGCGGTGAGCTTCGCGCCGGAACCTTCCAGCTCGATCTGAACCGGCGAGCGCAACTCGCGCAGGATCGAAGGCAGGTCGCCGCCCTTCAGGCGCGCCGCGAAGCGCTCGCCGATCAGAGTGCCGCGAATGTCACCGGTCATGCCCTGCTTGTGCGGCAGGCGGATGTCGAACCGGTCGAGCGTGAACTCCACGGGTCGGCCGCCTTCCACGTTGCCGTAGGAGAGGTGTCCGTTCTCGATGTAGAACTTCGCTTCGAGGCCGCGCACCAGTTCGCCGAGAGTCGCGCCACGGCCGGCCAGCTCCAGATCGAAGCGCCCCACGCGGCCTTGCACGCCGCGCACCCCCGCAAGGAACTCGGCAAGTCCGCCGAGCGGCGAGTTCTTCGTGCCGAGCGCGATGGAGAATGCCGGCACCTCGGCGGCACCGTCCAGGTCGATCTCACCCTTCAGTGGCACGTCGGCGATGGTCGCCGCCACGGGTGCTGCCAGCTTGCCACCCGCGATGCGCACGGCGAGCATCGAGTCGCGGATGTTGCCGGGCAGGCCGATCCAGCGTCCGACCCTGAGTTCGAAGTCCGCGTCGATGCCGACCAGCGCCCGGAGGTCGAGAGTCTGCTTTTCGAGATCCGCGAACGAGATCGGCTTCTCGGGTTCGTCGGACGGTTGATCGAATTCGAGGAAGGGCCTCAAGTCGATGCTGTCGGCGCTGAGCACCCCCGTTACCCGCGGCCGCTCACCCACCAGGGCCACTTCGATGTCGCCCGACAGCAGCGAGGTGCCATAGCTCACGTGAAGGCCGGTGACCGTGTAGACCCCGCCCTTCTCCTGCGCCTTGCCCACCACCGCGGTCGTGCCCACCTTCGGCAACGGCGACTGGAGGAAGCGCTCGAACTCGCGCAGGTTGTCCGTGCCGAGGCCGAACAGGAGTTCCGTGGTACCTGCTCGCGGATCACGCGAGCCGTTGATGTTGAGTCGCGTGCCGAGAAACTCGAACGCCACATTGAAGGGCCACGGCTCCGGCGAGCGGATCAACTGGTCGAGCGGCCCGCCCTCCACCGTCGCCTGGTACGGGAAGGACTTGTCCACCCGCCCCTTCATGGTCACCTGGATCGGCTTGCCGCGTTCGATGGAACCGTCGAGCGTGTCGAGCGCGAAGCTGCGCACCTGGGTCGAGAACGCGTTGCGATACTCCACGTCGATGTTGCGCAACGCGAGGCGACGCACCTCCAGCGACACGTTGGGCGGCTGGAAGGGCTTCGACGGATCGGCCTTCACCTCCGGCACCGTCTGGTCGCCCGAGAGATCGAACACCCAGTTGGCCGCGCCGTCACGCAACCGCTCGAGTGATACCTTCACATTCGAGGCCTCCAGGTTCTCGATGCGCAAGCGCCCCTGCAACCAGGGCTTGAGATCGACCTCGGCCCGTGCATCGCCCAGGGTGGCGAACGCGGGGGTGTCGAAACCCGGCGGGTTGTCGATGCGGACACCGCCGATGCGCAGGGCCGGGCGCAAGGACACCGTCATCAGCAACGGCCCTTCCAGCACCACCGGACGGCGTAGCGCCTCGCTCGCCGCCTTCGAGATCGTGTCGCGCCAGGGTGCCGCACTCACGGTGACGCCCACGAACGCCACGTACAGCAACGCCAGCACCAGCAGCACGATGAGCACGCCCACCCCGATCAGGGTCCAGATGGCGGTCTTGCGGGCGACACGGCCGGTACGGCGTGCGACCGTGCGGACGGATTGGGGAACGGAAGGGGTCATCGGCGCCATTATCGCCGGAGCCTCGACCGGCACGCATCTCCCGGGGCATCGGCCACGAATGCAGTCCGTCGGGACCGGTACCATAGCGCACCGGACTGCCACTGCAGCGTCGGTTCAAGCACTCAACGATCATGGGGCACACGCTTCAGCGCAAGGTGCGCACAGGCCGCGTCACGGGCGCCATCAGCGAGTGCCGCCGCACCTCATCGCCCATTCGAACGCTGCTTCCCGCGGCGATCGTGCTGGGTCTGTTGGCCCTTGCCAGCGGCTGCACTTATCTGCGTTACACGTCGGTGCAGAAGCGCTACGAGGCCCAGCACGACGAGACGCCGCGACAATGGCTGGCCAAGCACGTCCTGGGGAAGGACACCTGGTTCGTCTACGGGCGGTTGCTCGAGACGCCGGCGTCGGCCGGCGCGACGGAATCCTTGTCCGTCGTCGCGCTCTCGAATCGGTATCGACCGAACGAAGTGGTCGAGGTCAATCGCCTCGGCAAGGCGGCGTCGTACTTCGGCATGAACCTGCCGCAAGGCGAGTACCGCCTGCTCGTGCTCGCTGACTCGAATGGCAACGGCATCTACGACGAGGGCGAAGTCGTAGGCGAGACCGCAGTCCATCTGGCCAGCTCCACCTTTCCCGACAAAGTGGCGGGAAGCGTCGACATCGCCCTGGTGGCGCCTTATGGCGTCGCGATCCCGGACCTTGCCGCGATCGCCGTGCCGATCGAGCGACCAGCGCGCGAATCGTTGTTCTTTCCGAAAGGGGCCCTCCGGTCGATCGACGATCCGATCTTCTCGGAGGCCACGGCGCAGATGGGGATCTACGACCCGGCAGCGTTCGTCGAGCTTGCACCCATGATGTTCTATGCGCTGGAAGAGGACGCGGGCTACAAGGTTCCGGTCGTGTTCGTTCACGGGATCGGCGGTTCGCCGCGACAGTTCTCGACCATGGTCGAAGGCCTCGATCGGACCCGCAGCAAGCCGTGGTTCTTCTACTACCCGAGCGGCGCGGATCTCGAACAGCTGGCCCGATTGTTTCACGACGTGTTCCTGTCCGGTCGCGTGATTCCGCGTGAAGGCGCTCCGATGGTGATCGTCGCTCACAGCATGGGGGGCCTCGTGGTCCGCGAAGCGATGAACTTGCGGACAGCGGCCGGAAGCGGTGTCGACGTCGCAGCGATCGTCACACTGGCGACTCCGTTCGGCGGCGACCCGAGCGCACGCCTGGGCGTCGACAACGCGCCGATCGTTCCGCCGGCCTGGCGCGATCTGGACCCCGCGGGTGCTTTCATACAGGGGCTGTTCCGGCAGCCACTCCCGCCCTCAACCGAGCATCATCTGATCTACGCCTATCGGAGCCGCGATGACATCGCCCGGGGCAGTGACGGTGTCGTACCGCTCGCGCAGCAATTGCCGGCACCGGCGCTGCGAAGCGCAACGCGGACGTACGGCTTCGAGGCCGAACACACGGCGATCCTGCGCACCCCTCGCGCAGTCGACAGCGTCGCGGCCCTGGTCGCGCAGGTGAAGAACCCGTTGCCCGAGGAACACCTCCGGCTCCTCGCGGCCGGCGGATTCGACGTGCCGCTCGGCGAAGCCTACGGTGCCCGCGAACGGCATGCCCTGGAAACCTATGGCCGCTATCTGCGTGCCCTCGCCAACGGTGCGCTCGCACCCATCCACCCGGAGCAGCGGCACTTTGTCGCCGTGACCCAGGGTACCGCCACGCCGACCAACGACTTCGAATCCGCATGGCTCAAGTTCCGCGCCGACTACCCGGACCTCGCCGCGAGTCCAGCCCCGTGATCGATCCGGCCTCGGATGCACGGCGCGAATCGTCTCGCCATTCTCATCGACCGAAGGCGCGCGTGACTCCCAGCATGATTGCATGACTGCGGATGCTGGTTTCCATCACGTCGCCGGCCACGCTGTTCATGAGGGGATCCGACGTCCGGAAATACCGGTAGTCGGCGCTGAGGTGCCAATGCTCGTCGATGCGGTAGCGCACGCCCGCGATCGCCTGGAATGCGGTCGCGCGTTCCCGGTCGTCCACCAACGGTGCGCCGTTCACCCGGTAGCCGTCGAGTCCGATTCCGGCGACGCCAACACCGACACCCAAATACGGTTGCCACGCACCATGCGACGCGAAATCCCAATAGGCGTTGGCCATGAGTGCACGCACGGCCAGCTGGCCGTCGGCGTCGCTGCCGGCGGGTGTGGAAGTCGCCAGGGCATGATCGCGCCCGGTCATCTCGAGTTCAACCCGCACGTGCGGGTTGAACCGGAAGCCGCCCGCCAGGCTCCACGCGATCCCGCCGTCGTAGCCGAATTCGTAGGGCGGGCGATCCTGATTCGGAAAGCCCGTGATGCTGTCCTGCATGCGAGCGGGCCCCAAGCGCAGGGATGCGCTCCACCGATTCTCGGCGGCGGGCTCGGCAGACGCGGCAAGGCTGAAAGTCAGGGTGAGGCCGACGGCGGCGAAACGGGCATTGAATGACATCGACGGACTCCTGTGAGGTGACAGTGGTCCGGTCAGGTTCGGCAAATCGCGGCCGGCAGGCTCGCCGATTCATCGCTGCATGTCGCCGATTCCGGAATCGGCGAGAGATTTCAGGGTTCGGCGAGGCCTGCACCCGGCAACCCGCGCCGAAATTCGGATGGCGTGATCCCCATGGATGCCTTGAACGCCCGATTGAACGGGCCGATGGAGCCGTACCCCAGGTCGAGAGCGATCGTCAGGATGGGTAGCCTGGACTGCGCCGGATCGCGCAGGCGCTCGGCCGCCTCACGCAGGCGCCAGACGTTGAGGAAATCGTTGAAATTGCGGTGGCCGAGTCGCCGGTTGATCACGCGCCGCAGCCGGTATTCCGCGATGCCGAGCCGTTGCGCCAGACCGCCGATGGTAAGTCCGGTCTCGCGATAGAGCCGCTCGTGACGCATGCCGTCGACGACCCGTTGCGCTTCCTCCTCCAGCGGATCGGGATCGACCACCGGTTGCGGCAAATGCGCCGGACCGCCAGTCCCCGCAGGGCGAGGTCCCGGCGCTCCGCCATCCAGCAGCAGACCGACGAGCACCGCTTCCATGATCAGGTAGCCGGCCGCCTGACCGAGTCCGACCGGAACCCGGTAGGTCTGCAGACCCCAGATGATGTGCGCGGCTACCGTGGCGATCGGCAGCAGGGCCACGCCCGCGAGAAATACCAGGCGGGCCGCACGGCGCCGGTCGACCAGATCCGCAGTGCGGTCCCGGACGATGCGCCAGAGCACGTGGCCGGCGAACCCGAGCGTCGGCAGAACCAGGCCCAGCATCAGTACCCCACGCGCCGCCGGCGGATTTGACGACTGCAGCAAAGAATGGACGCAAGCCGACCCCAGCATGACGGCAACGACGGCCGCGTGCCACGGCCGCGGTTCGAACCGATCCTCGAACATCAGGCGCGACAGGGCCCAGAGCAGGTAGGCGCCGGGAATGGCGATCAATCGCAATGCCAGGCGCACGCCGTCCGGCCAGTGGGCCGCGAGCGCCCCGTTGTTCGTGAGGAAGGCGAACAGGGCGAGCGCCAGTCCGAGGCCGTACCACCTCAGGGGCGGAGGCGTCCGCGCCAGCATCAGGACTGCGAGCAGCACGGCAAACGCCAGGGCCGCGCCACGCAGGAGCAGGTCGATTTCCGTCAGCGTCATGCGGGTGCATTCTGGCATGCGCGAGCGCACCGGATACGCCGACACGGTTGAATCCGTCCGGTCGAGCTGCTACGTTCCGCGCGTAGCAACGCGCCTTGAGCCATGGCCAGAGACCCCAAATTCACGAAGGCGATCGCCCATCCTGTCGTCAAGGCGGCCATCGACGCCTTGCAAAGCGGTGACGCGACTGCCTGGTCTCGTCTCTTCGAACCCGGCGCCGAGCTCTATGACGACGGCGCGCCGCTTGCAGAAGTTCACGCGCGAGGAGTTCGGCCACGAGCGCTTCACTGCCATCGAGGAAGTCGAGAACGGCGGGCTCGATCTGGTGGGGACCTTTCATTCCGATGCATGAGGCGAATTCCGGACCTGTTTCCGCTTCCGTCTGTCGGCCGCCGGCAAGATCGCGCGGCTCGATGTCGGCCAAGCGGATTGACGTGATCTCCCGCGCGGCCAGCCGATGAATCGCCTGTTCCGGATCGGCGCGCCGCACGTCGTTCCCGACGGCACGCAGGTCGCGCCGTTCCTCAACGCGAGCGACAACACCAGCGGACTGCCGTTCGGCTTGCTCGACGGATTCAGCCTCGCCGCCGGGACGATTCCCGCGCATTCGCAGTCGAAGATCCACCTGATGCCGTTCGTCGTGCAGGTCACGTTCGTACGGCGCGGAACGCTTCACGTGCGGATGAAGGCCCAGGCCGACACGGCACCCCATGCGCTGGTGGTAGGCGCGGACGAGGCCGTGCTGACCGAAGCGGGGGCGTTCGTCCAGTTGAGCAACGACACCGACGCGCCGTGCGAGTTGCTCTACATCGTGAGCCCGGCGTACGTCTTCGAGCAATGCGACGGCGAGATCCGCTACGACGACTCGCTGGTACTGGACGAAAACTGGGACGATCTTGCGTCCAACCACTGGCGGGCACGACACGCCATGCCGACCCTCGAGCAGCGTCGGCAGGCCCTGCTGCGTCTCGCCGCGGCGGACGCAGCACTGCGCCCCCTATAATCGCCCCGGTCGACTCCAACCCCGCCTGCCGCCGATGAGATCCGCATGCCAGCTTGCCGTGGTGCTCGTGGTGGCAGCTTCGTCTGCCTGCACGGCGATCGGGCCCCGTACCATCAGCCGCGACCGCTTCGACTACCAGGACGCCCTCAGCCGCTCGATGCAGGAGCAGATGCTGGTGAACCTGGTCAAGATGCGCTACGGCGACGCCCCCGTGTTCCTCGACGTCGCTTCGGTCATCAACTCGTATTCCATCGAAGGCGAGGTGTCGCTCGCGGGCGGCAACGAACAGGGCTTCACCCGCAGCTTCTATGGCGGCACCGCGCGCTACGGCGACCGGCCCACGATCACCTACACGCCGATCCAGGGCGACGCATTCGCACGCAGCATCCTGGCACCCATTCCGCCGCGCCTGGTGTTCACATTCATCCAGGCGGGGTACCAGATCGACTACGTGATGCGGCTTACGGTACGCGCCATCAACGGGGTGTACAACAGCTCCCAGGTAGGCACGCGCCGGCTCGAGGCGGACAAGGAGTTCTACCCGCTGCTCAACGCCCTGCATCGCATCCAGGTGTCGAACAAGGTGCAGCTCTACCTCGAAGCCGGGGAGACGGAGAAGGACACGGTCCTGTTCTTCGACATTCCCTACAGCTCGGAGGACTACCAGGACGAACTGCAGCTCGTCGTCAAGACTCTCGGCCTCGACCCGACGGCGCCGCGCTACGCCCTGCGCTATGCCGCCATCCCGCAGAATCCGCGCGAGTTCGCCGTGCTCACGCGCTCGCTGTTCGAAGTGTTCAACGATGTCGCTTCACAGATCTCGGTTCCCGAAGAGGACGTGAAGCTGCGCCGCGTGCTCGCCACCACGGCGGAACGGGGCCTCGCGAATCCGGACTTGCCCGCCGAGCGATTCGGGCAACCGCCGATCAACATCCGCGCCACCGTCGATCGTCCCGCCGACGCGGCGGTCGCGGTGCGCCACCGCGGCTCGTGGTTCTCGATCGCCGACACCGACGTGCGCTCGAAGCGCCTCTTCGGCTTCCTGCTCCTGCTCTACGGGCTCTCCGAAGGCCAGGGTGCCACCGGCGGGCCGATCATCACGGTGCCGGCGAAGTGATCGTCGGCACCACCATTGTGGCTCTCCCCGGGGCCTGCATCAGCCCAGCACGCCACCCAACAACTGTTTGACCGGATCGCCGCCGACCTTGCCCAGCGCGTCCATGACGTAGGGCTTGAACTTGGCGATCATCTCCGGCCCCATGCCGAATCGGCTGAAGGCCGACTTGAGACTCGAAAGATCGGTGATCTTCGTGTTCGGCCCTAACACCTCCTGCACGCTCTTCATGTAGCGATCGGCGTTGGGCATGCTCTTGGTGAGCGTGGCGAAACTTTCCGGCGACAGCTTCGATTGCGCCAGGCTCATGATCGAACCAATGCCACCGGCGGCCTGGGTTTCGCTCACGCCGATCTGATGACTCATCGCGGCGAGCAATGCGTCACTGGTACCCGTCACCGCGCCGGTCACGCTGTCGGCCATCTGCTGCGGCGCCGAGCTGCACGCCGTCAACACGATCGAAACCGCGCCAAGACTCAGGAATTCACGTCGATTCATGATAGCTCCTCGAGAGTGTGGTTGCGATTGCCGCGAAGTCCTCGCCCCCCCTTGAAGCGGAGGATACCGCGATCCTCGAGATGCGTTGCAGGCCCGGAGCGCTTCAGCGGCCGTCGCCGAAGATGCTGAGACCGAACTTCTCGCTGATGTACTGAATCGCCTTCATGGCGCGCACGCTGTTGCCGGCCTCGTTCAACCGCGGCGAGAAGCCCACGATCGCCATCCGGCCCGGTACGACGGCGACGATGCCGCCGCCCACGCCGGTCTTGGCCGGCAGACCGGCGGTATAGGACCAGATGCCCGACTCGTTGTAGAAGCCGGCCGTCAGCATGACCGAGAGCACCTTGGGCACGTACTGCGCATCCAGCACGCGCTGTCCGGTCACGGGGTTCGTGCCGCCGTTGGCGAGCGTCGCCCCCATCACCGCGAGCTGCTTGGCCGTCACACCGATCGAGCATTGCCGCGTGTAGACATCGGTGGCTTCCATGGGGTCGGAATAGATGCGCTCCGACGCGGCGAGGATGTAGGCATGGGCGCGGTTGCGCTGATTGGTCGCGGCTTCCGATTGGTACACGTCTTCGATCACCGTGAGCTGCGCTGCCGCGAGCCGGTTGAACCAGTCGAGGATGGCGTCGAAGCGCTGCGACGCGGAGTCGGCCTTGACCATGCTTACCGAGGCGATGGCACCGGAGTTCACCAGCGGATTGACCGACACCTGCGGGATGAGCTGGGTAGCCATGATCGAGTTGAACACGAGCCCTGTGGGTTCGACTCCGATCTTCTGTGCGACCGCTTCGGCGCCCTGCTGCTGCATCACCAGCGCAGCGGTGAAGGGCTTGGACACCGACTGGATCGAGAACGAGTAGTCGACGTCGCCGACGGCGAACACTTCGCCCCTGGCAGTGACGATGGCGACCCCGAACAGGTCGGACGGTACCTTGTCCAGTTCCGGAATGTAGTTGGCATTGGCGCCGTCCGTCACGTCCTTGAACTTGTCGTAGGCCTCCTGCACGGCAGCCTTCAACTCGGCAGCACTGGGCGGGTTCTCCCGCGCCTCCACCGGCACGGCAACGACCAGCAGCCAGGCCATCAGCACGATGCTTCGCGCGACCATGGTCATCTCGGTCTTCATTTCATCTCTCCCCTGGAAACATGATCGAACGAAAAAAAAACGGCGAGGGGTGGCTCCTGGAGGAGAGGCCGCAAGGCCTGTCGGAGGGGACATCACCCTAGTACTCGTAGAAGAATTTCTGCAGTTGCGCCGCATCGCTCGTCTTCGTGAGCCCCAGCATCAGCAACACGCGCGCCTTCTGCGGATTGAGCTCCATCGACGCGATCGTGCCGAGTTCATCGTCGTTCAACTCGACGTTCCGGTCGGTGATGCCGCTGTTGGTGCGCGAGGAGCGGACCACGGCGACGCCCTTCTTCACCGCGTCGCGCAACCCTGCCACGGCGGTCTCGGTAGCGTTGCCGTCGCCGACGCCCGCCAGCACCATGCCCTTGCAGCCCAGCTTCACGCACGCGTCGATATAGTCCCGTCCGACGTTGGCGTGGGCATAGAAGATGTCGACCCGAGGTAGTGACTGCAGGCCGTCCACGGAGAAGACGCTCGCTTTCGTGTGCCGGGTCGCCAGCGCGTCGTAGAAGTAGACCCGGCCGGCATTGGTCATCCCGGCCTTGCCCCGATTGGGCGACTTGAAGGTGTCGAGCTGGGTCGTGTTGGTCTTGGTGGCTTCGCGTGCGTGATGGATCTCGTCGTTCAGCAGAACCATGACGCCGCGACCCGTCGCGCCCGGATGCGCCGCGACCGACACCGCATTGAAGATGTTCGCGGATCCGTCTGCGCCGGTCGCCGTCGCCGGCCGCATGGAACCCACCATCACGACCGGCTTGTCGCTCTTCGTCACGAGGCTCAGGAAATAGCCGGTCTCCTCCATCGTGTCGGTTCCGTGGGTGATCACGACCGCGTCCACGTCCGGCTGCGCGAGCACGTCGTTCAAGCGCCTGGCGAGCTTCAACCAGACCTGGTCATTCATGTCCTGGCTGCCGATGTTCACCACTTGCTCGCCGCCGATATCCGCCAGCTTGTCCAGATTGGGGACGGCCTTGATCAGGTCCTCCACCTTGAAGCTGCCGGACTTGTAGCCCGCGTCCTGTCCTTCGGCTTGCGCACCGGCGATGGTGCCGCCGGTGGCGAGGATGACGATCCTCGGCTTCGCCGCCCATGCGGGAACCGCGATCGAAAGTGCCATCAATCCCGCCAGCGCCAGTCTCATCGTCTGCATGACTTTTCTCCCCATCGTTGACCCAAGCCACATCCGGAACAGATGGCCGCCGTGCAGGGCCCCGGTCACTGCAAATCATCCTTTGCGCTCAGCCGGAGCGTACCGCCTTCGGACACCGCGGCCGTGCGCCAGTTGAACACGATTGCCAGCATGCGCAGCAGGAAAGTGACGCCGATGCTGCACCACGCCGCCTGCGCCACATCCCATTGATAGAACTTGAGGACCACCAGAAACACCAGACAGCCACCGAGGGCGGCGACCGCGTAGACCTGGCCTGGTTTCAGAATCAGCGGTTCGTCGCGCACGATGACGTCGCGCATGATGCCTCCGCCGACGGCATTTGCCACCCCGACCAGCAGCACGGCGCCCGGGGGCAGTCCCGCGACGATGGATTTTTGCATGCCGACCACCGCGTAGGCGCCGAGGCCCAGCGCGTCGACCACCGCCATCAAGCGGCCGAACCGGCGCTCGAGCCTGAACGTCGCACCCGCGATCAGCGTCGCCGCCAGCACCACCAGCAGATAGCGACCATCGCGCAGCACCGCCGCCTCCATGCCCAAAAAAAAGCTGTCACGGATGACAGCACCGCCAAGTCCGGTAACGAAGGCCAGTACGAATGCACCGACCATGTCGTAGCCGCGATGCGTCGCTGCCCACGCGCCCGTCAGCGCGAAACAGAAGATGGCGCCGAGATCGAAGAAGAGCGGCAATGCGAACGCGCCGTGCAGCGTCACGGGGGCACGCAGCGATTCGATGAATTCGATCATGCCGGCGGGCTTTCCATGCGCCATTGTTGCGCAATTCGAGGTCGGAGCGCGCCGGTCACGCTTGACCCCGGCCGGTCCGGACGGCCCGGCCTGCGATCAGCCCGCACCGGACTCCTGGGGCGGCACGTCAGACAGCGGCCAGAGCTTCGCCATGAGCCAACTCACCAGCAGCCCCACGACGCAGCCGAACAGGACTTCCGCGACCTTGTAGAGGCCGATTCCCATGCCGGTGACCTTGGAGTGGTGGGTGAGGCCGGCCGCGATGACGATGGCGGCGGTGATCGGCGCCTGCCGCCACATCGTCGGGATGCGGACCAGGTAGGAGGACACGAGCACCGTCGCAGCCAGGGCGAGCGGCAGTTTCCACTCGCTCGAGCCGCCCACCATGAGGAAGATCAGGCCGACCACGCAGCCGACTATCACGTTGATCAACCGGCTCCTGAACATCTGGGTCGCCACGTCCACTTTGGGGTCCGTGGAGGCGATCATCGACGCCACTGCCCAGATCGGATTCACGACCCCGAGATACCGCAAGGTGGCCCAGACGATGGTGCACCCGACGAAGACATTGAGCGCGAATCGCAGCGCGAATACGCCACGATGCGGAAAGCTGGCGCCGGCCATCAGGATTCCATGACGCTCAAGACGGCTCTCGCGCCAACGTTGCGGTGTTCCATGCCGCCGTCCTGTCCGTCATCTGCATCCTCCCGTTGCAGGCCGGTACCTAGACTGCTCGTCCCCGGCCTCGATCTCGGCAATCCTGAACGGCCGCCAGCGCTCAGAAACTGACGTTGGCGTACAGCACCGGTCCCTGGAAGCTCTGGGTGACTTGTCCGGTCCATGTGGTGTTGGTCGACGTGAAGTCGACGAACATGCTGCGGTAACCGAGACCGAAACCGAAATGCCGCAATGGCTGATAGAGCAGATCCAGGGCCATGCTGGTGATGCCGCCGGAGTACTGGTCGTAGGTAAGCGAGAAGCGATCGAGGCGCCCGCCGATCGCCCATTGGTCGGTCAGTGCGAACTGCCCGTAGACGCTGAGGACCGGCAGAGGCGCGGTCACGGCCCCGCCCTGCGTGCCGATGCCGTTCGAGGTCATGCTCGCGTCGTACCGGGTCACGTGGGCACCGAGGGCAAATCCCAGTTCCTTGTCGGCGGATTTGAAGAACGAGTAACCGACCGAGACACGGGTGTCGGAGAAATCGAACTTCGAAGTCACGGTGGCGCCGACTGGAAAGACCGCATCGCCCCATTGGATGTCCTGGGTGAGATTCTTTTCGCCCTGACGGTTCAGTTCGAAGTACTCGGCCTCGACGCGCCACCGTTCGGTGAATCTCCAGCGCGCCAGGAAGTTGGGGACGCTCTTGTTGGTCTGCAGCCCCAGGGCTCGTTCGAAATCGACACTGGCACCGACCCCCAGCAGGGTCGAATCGAGCCTGGCTTCGGTGCTCGTCTTGGGCGCAAAGACCCCGGCGCCGATGTAGAACCGGTCGTTCAACGCGGGGTGGGACGGAATCCTGTCCTGCTCGGCCAGGGCCGTGGCCGACATCAGCGTCAATGCTGCGCAGATAGCCGTCGGAATCGTGGTCTGTATGGTGATCTCCTGAATGCCTCGCACTTCAATGGCTCGGTCGCCCGACGCTTGCAGGCGGTCAGACGTTCAGGTGGGCGAATCCAATTGCGAGAATCGGGACAACGTTGAGTTCACGCCGGGGCAAAGACGATGCCGCTGACCTCGGCGGACACCGTCGTGCCCGCCTCGCCTGCAATGATGCGCCCGAGATCAGCCAACGCACCGATGGCTGCCCGCTTGCCGGTGGCCGATGCGAACTGGCACGCGGCATTGACCTTGGGCCCCATGGAGCCCGCGGCGAACGACATGGCCGCCAGAGCCGCCGGCGAGGCACGGCGAATGGCTTTCTGCGTCGGCTTGCCCCAGTCGACGAAGACGGCATCGGCATCGGTCAGCATCACGAACAGGTCCGCATCCAGCTCACGGGCCAGCAGCTCGGAGGCGAGGTCCTTGTCGATCACGCACTCCACGCCCACCAGCTTGCGCTTCGCACCCGGCTCGTAGGCGGTGGGGATGCCGCCGCCACCCGCGGCGATCACGATGGTGTTGCGCTCAAGCAGCCATTTGATCGGCCGCAGTTCAAAGATGCGTTTGGGTTGCGGCGAGGCCACGACGCGCCGCCACTTGTCGCCGTCCTGCTTGAACACCCAGCCCTTCTCCTTGGCAAGGCGGTCAGACTCGTCCTTCGCATATACCGGTCCGATGAACTTGGTCGGATCCTCGAACGCGGGATCGTTCACATCGACCTCGATCATGGTCAGCAACGTTGCGAACGGCCGTTCGAACGGGAGCAGGTTGCCCAGCTCCTGCTCGATCATGTAACCGATCATGCCTTCGGTCTCCGCGCCCAGCACGTCGAGCGGGTAGGTCTCCACCTTGGTGTAAGCCGCACCCTGGAGCGCTAGCAGACCGACCTGCGGGCCGTTGCCATGACCGACCACGAGCTGGTGCTCCATGGCGACGGGTGCCAGCGCCTCCGCGGCGATGCGAATATTGTTGCGCTGGTTCTCGGCGGTCATGGGCTGGCCGCGACGCAGGAGCGCGTTGCCGCCCAGAGCAGTGACGACCAGCATGGCATCAGTCTCCCAAGGTGGCGACCAGGATCGCCTTGATGGTGTGCAGGCGGTTCTCGGCCTGCTCGAAGGCGATGTTGAAATCGGACTCGAACACCTCGTCCGTGACTTCCAGCCCGTCGGAGATACCGTAGGTCTCGGCGATCTGCTTGCCCAGCGCGGTCTCGGTATCGTGAAAAGCCGGCAGGCAATGCATGAACTTCACGTGCGGATTGCCGCTCGCCTTCATGAGCGCTGCATTGACCTGGTAGGGCATCAGCAACTCGATGCGCTCTTTCCACACTTCCTTGGCCTCACCCATGGACACCCACACATCGGTATGGATGAAGTCCACGTCGCGAACCGCGGTACGCGGGTCGTCGGTGATGGTCAGCTTCCCGCCGTGCTTCTTTTCGAGATCGCGGGCGATCGCCACGTACTCGTCGGCCGGCCACAGCTTCTTCGGACCGCAGAGGCGCACATCCATGCCCATGAGGCAGCCTACGATCATCAGCGAGTGACCCATGTTGTTGCGGGTATCGCCCATGAATGCGTAGCGGATCTGCGAAACGGGTTTGTCCGAATGCTCGCGCATGGTCAGTACGTCCGCCAGCATCTGGGTCGGGTGATACTCGTCGGTGAGTCCGTTGAACACCGGGACGCCGGCCCACTTCGCCAGGGTCTCGACGCCGCTCTGGCTGGCGCCGCGGTATTCGATCGCGTCGTACATCCGCCCGAGCACTCGTGCGGTGTCCTTGAACGATTCCTTGTGTCCGATCTGGGAGCCGGCCGGATCGAGGTAGGTCACGTTTGCGCCCTGGTCGTGGCAGGCCACTTCGAACGCGCAGCGCGTGCGGGTGGAGGTCTTCTCGAAGATCAGCACGATCTCCTTGCCCTCCAGGTGCTTCTGCTCGGTGCGGGCGTACTTCGCGCGCTTCAGGTCACGCGCGAGATCGAGCAGGTAGCGGAACTCGCGTTGGGTGACGTCCTGCACGGTCAGCAGCGAGCGGTTGCGCAGATTGAAGCTCATGGCAGATCCTCTGGAGGGTGATGGGAAGTGGGTGGGCGCTGTCGGCGGCTTCAGTACACCGGGTCGCGCGAGATGGGACACGTCATGCAGTGTCCACCGCCACGCCCGCGGCCGAGTTCGGATCCGCGCACCGGCACCACTTCGATGCCGGCCTTCTTCAGCAGGGCATTGGTGTGCGTGTTCCGGTCGTAGGCCACGACGACCCCGGGTTCGAGCGCCACGACGTTGTTGCCGTCGTCCCACTGCTCGCGCTGCGCCTGCCACGCGTTGCCGCCGGTTTCCACGACCCGAAGCTCCTTCAGGCCGAGTGCTTCGCGGACCACGTCGAACAGATGACCGGCGTCCGCTCGCACGTCGACGCCACCCTTGCCGTCCGGCCGCGCGCTGTAGCAGCGCACCTGGTCCACGACTTCGCGGAACGCCGTGCACACATCCACGTTGCAGAAGCTGAAGACGGTATCGAGGTGCATGGCAGCCCGGCTCTTGGGCATCAAGCAGGCGATGACCCGGGTCGCTGCATTGTGCTTGAACAGTTCGTGCGCGACCTGGAAGACCGCCTGGCGCGTCGTACGCTCGCCCATGCCGATCAGCACCACGCCCTTGCCGATCGGCATGACATCGCCGCCTTCCATGGAGGATCCGCCGTAGGACTCGTCGGAGTCGCCCCACCAGATCTTGAAACCACCGCGCGTGAAACGCGGATGGAATTTGTAGACCGCCCGCTGCAACAGCGTCTCCGGCTTGCGCGCCGGCCAGAACATCGGATTGCAGGTGACCCCGCCGTAGATCCAGCAGGACGGATCGCGCTGGAAGAGCGTGTTGGGCACCGGCGGCACGATGAAGTCGGTGCCGCCGTAAGCTTCGGTCAACATGCTGGTCATCTCGCCCCTGGGCACATCGAGGATCGCGATGCCGCCGATCAGGTGCTCGGCGAGCTTGGCGGCCGGCATCGCATCGAGCCAGGGCCGCAGCATCTGGGCCATCCCCAGGCCGACATCGTTGACCGTGATGCGGCGGTCCAGCACCCATGCGCGCGCCTCGCGCGACGCAAGAGCTTCGGCCAGCATCTCGTGCAGGTCCACCACTTCGATGCCGCGATCGCGCATGTTGGTGACGAATGCGTGATGGTCCTTCTGCGCCTCCTCCACCCACAGGACATCGTCGAACAGCAGATCACTGGCGTTGCCGGGTGTCAGACGCTGATGCGCGAGGCCCGGCCGGCAGACCATCACGGTCCGCAACTTGCCGACCTCGCTGTGGACCCCTAGCTCTTGCATGTTGCGCCCCTCCGTTGTTGGAATGCTTGTTGGTTCAGGTAGGACTGGGCTCCAGGCGCGGTCCCGGTGCGACTAGCGATCATTCGGGCATACCGTAGGTCGCGAAGAACATTGCCGCCGTCTCGTCGAACCGCCCGAACCAGATCGAATAGGTCTTGTGGATGTCGCCGGACCGGAACAGCCGGCTCAACGTTCCGTCGACCAGTAGGCGCAAGTCGTCGTCGCCGCGCGGCAGGACCAGGGCCACGGGTTCCGTCGTGAAGTGCCGGTCGAGCACGACGAGATCGCGGGACGACGGGCTGCGCCTGGCCGCCTCCACCAGGATCGCGCGATCGCCGAAGAACACGTTGGCGCTTCGATCGAGAATCTTCTTGACGCCTTCGTCGTAGCTCGCCACCGGAACCACCTTGATGGACAGGTGCAGCTTGGCGCTCCGGCTGTCGATCCAACCCTCGGCGGTGGTGCCCGGGATCACCGCAAACGTCTGCTGCTGGATGACCTGTGCCGGCGATGCCCGCCACAGCGGGCGGTAAGCCGCCTCGCCTTTCGTCAGGATGTGGCGCAACCGGAAGGACGAGTCGGAACGCAGCATCGCTCCGACCCCGCCCGGAAAGATCGGAATGGAGAAATCCACCACCTTGCGCTTGGCCAGCGTGGCCGTCTCGGCGCCGCACAGCAGATCGATGCTGCCCTCCTGCAGGGCGCCGTAGCGCCCTTCCAGGGCGACCGGCACCCATTCCTGCTGCAGCGAAGCGAGGCCCAACTGCGACCTGATCTGGCTCGCGATGAGTTCGCACAACGCCACGGAGTAGCCGGCGGCGTTGCCGGCATCGTCCTTGTACGCATAGGGCCTCGCATCGGCGCGGTAGCCCAGCCTGATCTTGCCGGACTGTCGGATCCGGTCCAGCGTTCCCGCAGCCTCGGCCGACGCCGGCAGCGTCGGCATGCCGAGCACCACGGCAACGAGGGCGGCGAACCAGAACCAATGCCGCCGCAGGCCTGTCGATCGTGCGCATTGCATGTCGTCTCTCCTCTCAGGCCTCGGCGGCCGCGGCCGCCGGCGCGAAGCGGGGCGCGATGAACGCCCAGATCAGGAACCCGATGGCCATCACCAGCATCCCTCCCATCACCGCCTCCAGGCCCGCGGCCCAGATGGCGTAGGTGCTGTATACGATCGCGATCACGACGACGGTCAGGTTGCGTTTGTACACGCCACGTTCGACTTTCGCCGCCTTCATCATCACGGTCAGCGCCGACAGCCCGATGATGTAGGGCAGCACGTTGGTCACCACGGCCAGATTGACCAGCGCATTGAACTGCTCGCTCAGGTTCGGCGACATGGTGGACAGGGCCATGAGCGACTGCACCACGCCGAGGACGATCATCCCCACGATCGGCGCACCGAGGCGGTTGACCTTGCCGAACAGGCCCGGAAACATCCGCTCCTCCGAGGAAGCCCGCGCGATCTCCGCCAGGGTGAACTGCCAGCCGAGCAAGGAGCCGACGCAGGCCATCGCCGCCAGCCCCATGACGATGGAGCCTACGAGAGGGCTGAACATCTGGGCGTAGGCAAGGCCGAAAGGACCGGTGGACTTCGCCAGTTCTTCGTTGGGCACGATGCCCTGGATCACCGTGGTCGACAGGACGTAGATCACGGCCGCCCCGAGGGTGCCGAACAGGCAGGCGAGGGGCACGTTGCGCTTGGGATTCTCCACGGCGCCGGAGTTCTGCGCTGCCGATTCCATGCCGAGGAACGCCCACAACGTCAGCGAGATGCTCGAGCCCATCCCCTGCGCGATGGAGAGCCCCTGCGGATTCCAGGCTTGCACGAAGGTGTCGGACTTGAACCAGAACCAGCCGATGATCGAAATCGCTCCCACGGGCAGGATGACGCCCCAGACCGTGATGGAGCCGATGCGGCCCGTGATGGATGGCCCGCCGAAGTTAGCCACCGTGGTGAGCCACAGGAGGCCGATCACGCCGAGCGTGGTGGCGACGGGCGTGGCGGACAACCAGGGGAAGAAGGCCGCCAGGTAACCCACTGCCGAGATCGCCACCGCCACGTTGGCGATGGCGAGCGAGAGGAAGTACAGGAAGAAGGTCTGGAAGTAGCCATCCTTGCCGTAAGCCTCCTCGGCGTAGGCCGCGAGGCCGCCGGCGCGCTGGTTGAGGACGCCCGCCTGGGCGAACCCGTAGGCGATGGCCATGGATCCGAGCGCGGTCACGACCCACGAAAGCAGCGAGATCGCGCCGACCTGCGCCATGTTCGCGGGCAGCATGATGATGCCGGAGCCCATCATGTTCACTGCCACGATGAACGTCAGCTGCATCAGGCTCATCTTCTTCTGCTCTTCCATCGCGTTGCCTCCCTCTTGAGTCGGTCGCAGACCTACTCGCGGACCACGTACGTGTGGAACCTGATGCGGCCGTCGATGCGCTCCTGGTAGACGCCCTGCACCTCGTAGTTGAACCCCGGAAACCGGTTGAACGACTCTTCGAAAGCCAGGAAATAGTCCAGCATCGGTTGGGCACGCGCATCCCAGCGCTCACCCGGCACCACGACGCCGATGCCCGGCGGGTAGATGAGCGCCAGAGTCGCGGAAACGCGCCCGCGAATCGCATCGAGCGGCACGTAGTCCACGTCGTTCGCGACCAGCGCCTCGTACGCGTCCTCGGGCGACATGGCCATCTCGGGGAAGCTCTCGGCCCGGAAGCAGCGCCGCTGCAACTGCTTGACGTTCGCCTGGCGGTAGAACGCGTGCATCTCGTTGCACACCTGGCGCAGCGTATAACCCGCGTAGCGCTCGCCGTGCGCGGCGTAGAGGGTCGGCAGCACATCCTCGAGCGCAGCATCGCGGTCCCACAGGTTCTTGAAGTGGACCAGCTTCGCGATGAGCGTGTTGAGCTTGCTTTCGTCCTCGGCCGGCGTCATCAGGAACAGGATGCTGTTCAGGTCGCACTTCTCGGGCACGACGCGCTGTTCGCGCAGGTAGTTGGCCACCACCGTTGCCGGAACGCCGAAGTCCAGGTACTCGCCCGTCCTGCGGTCGATGCCCGGTGTCAGCAGTGTGAGCTTGTTCGGATCCACCATCGCATAGCCGTCACTCAGACCGGGATAACCGTGCCAGTTCGCGCGCGGGTCGAAGTTCCAGCACTGCTGCTCGTGCTTGATCACCTCCGTGGGCAAGCCCTCCCACGCAGCATCGGTGACGTCGTGGGTGTGCGCGGAGCCGCGGATCGTCACCACCTCGGGCACGAACGGATCGAAGAACCACTTCTCCTGCGGGCCCGCCCCCGTCTGCGCATAGTGGCGCCCGAACTCCCGGATCTTCTTGCGTGCCTCGATCCCGAGCTCGATGCAGCGATCCCACAGCATCTCGCCGGCCTTGCCCTCGTGGATCTTCGCGTTCACGTCCAGCGAGGCGAACAGGGGATAGAAGGGCGACGTGGACGCGTTCATCAGGAACGATTCGTTGAAGCGCTTGTGCTCGACGTAGCGGCGCTGTCCGCGGACGTGCTCGTCGCGCTTGTGGATCTGTGACGCCTGCGAGAACCCCGCACCCTGCTTGTGCACGGACTGCGTCGAGAACAGGCCCGCCATGCCCGGGGCGAGATCGGCAATGCGCATCGGGCTGTGATCGTGGAACAGCGGATGGAAGGCGTTGTAGCCGATCCAGGCCTCGTCCCACAGGATGTAGTCGCACAGGTGACCGATCTTCTCCATCACCTTGCGGACGTTGTAGACGGTGCCGTCGTAGGTGCAGAGCTGGATGCAGGCGAGCCGGAAGGGGCGCTCGGCCTTGTGACGGTCCGGGTCCGTCGCCAGCGGGTTCGCCTTGATCTGGGCCCGCAGGTAGTCCTCGTCCCAGGCGTCCCAGTCCACGGCGCCGATCATGCCGAAGGGGTTGCGCGCCGTCGGCAGGAAGATCGGGATCGCGCCGGCCTGGACCAGCGCACCCTGATGCAGCGACTTGTGGTTGTTGCGATCGAACAGGACGAGGTCGCCGCGCCGGAGCACCGCGTTCGTGACCACCTTGTTGGAGGTGCTGGTGCCGTTCAGGACGAAGTAGGTCTTGTCGGCGCCGAACACCTTCGCGGCGTAGCGTTGCGCCTCCACCGCCGGGCCTTCGTGGATCAGCAGATCGCCCAGGTCCACGTCGGCATTGCACAGGTCGTTGCGAAAGACGCTCTCGCCGAAGTGCTTGAAGAACAGCTGCCCTGCAGGAGACTTCCGGTAGAACTGGCCGCCCTGGTGTCCCGGACAATCGAAGGCGATGTTGGCCTCGCCGTCGTAGGCCACGAGCCCGCCGAAGAACGGCGGCAGCAGTTCCCTGCCGTACTTGACCAGGCTCGCCACCACCTGCTTCGCGTAGAAGGCGGGCGTCTGCTGACCGAGATAGATGTAACCGTCGACTTCGCCCAGCCCGCCGACGACGGCGAGATCGGCGATCCGGTGCGAATCCGCGAGCGCCCAGAGCGGGGTGCGAAAGCCGATCGCACGGACCGCTTGCGCCACCTTCCGCGCCTGCTCGCGGCGCTCCTCGCCGTCGATCAACGCGATGTACGCACCCACCGAGGCGTCCTCGGATACGTCGCGGTCGAACCGGTCGGTCACCTCGACTTCGAAATTCTCCGCGCGGATGAGATCGAGCAGCTGCTTGGTCTCGGGGCTCGTGCCGTCGACGATCGCCACGACCTTGAGCAGCTTGTGGAACGGGATCGGTATGGTCGGCGACTTCACCGAGCGCGGAATCATCGCTTGCCGTCCTCCGCCACGCAGTCCACCAGATAACGCCGGCCCCCGGCGGCGGGCTCGAAGCGCAGCCCGTGGATGTCGGTCTCGAAGCCGGGGAATTTGCTGTCGAACTCCCGGGCGTACAGCAGGTAGTCCTGGATGGACTTCGTCGCTGCCGTGATGCGCTCACCCGGCATGATGACCGGGATGCCGGGCGGGTATGGCACGACCATCACGCCCAGCGTGCGGCCCATCAGCTTGTCGATCTCGACGCTTTCGACACGCCCGCGCACGAGGCGATCGTAGGCATCGGCCGGACGCATCGCCATCTCCGGCAGCGTGGTGTACATGTCCTTCTGCGCCTTGGGCAGGTTGTCCTCGCGGTACACCCGGTGCATCTGATCGCAGAGGTCCTTGAGGCCCATCTTGCCGTAGGCTTCCGGATGCGCCTCGACGAGCCCCGGCAGCGCGCGCTTCACCGGCGCATTGGCGTCGTACAGGTCCTTGAAGTTGATCAGCTCGGTGACGAGCGTGCTCCACTTGCCCTTGGTGATGCCCATCGAGAACAGCACCAGGAACGAGTACAGACCCGTCTTCTCGATCTCGATTCGGCGCAGCGACAGGAACCTGACCACCACCGCGGCGGGAATGCCGTTGGTCTGCATCGTACCGTCGGCCGAGAGCCCCGGCGTGAGGATCGTGACCTTGATCGGGTCCACCAGAGCATGATTCTCGGCAAGGCCTTCGAACCCATGCCACTTGTCGCCCGGCTTCAACACCCAGTCGGACGTCACGTCCGTCGGATGCTTTGCCATGGCGTCGGGCTGCCAGACATCGAACCACCAAGAGCCCTTGAGCTGCTGCTTCACCGCGGTCATGGCGCGGCGGAAGCTCAGCGCCTCGTCGATCGTCTCCTGCACGATCGCCCGGCCGGCCGGCTGTTCCATCATTGCCGCGGCGACGTCGCACGAAGCGATGATGCCGTACTGCGGCGAGGTCGACGTGTGCATCATGAACGCCTCGTTGAAGCGCGTCATGTCGAGCTTGCGCGCTTCGGCGTGCTGGACATGGATCATCGAGGCCTGTGACAGCGCCGCCAGCAGCTTGTGCGTCGATTGCGTGGCGAAGGTGATGGCATGCGGCGAGCGCGCGGGACGCTCGGACGAGATGGCGTGGTAGCCGTCGTAGAACGGGTGGAAATTGCCGTAGGCGTACCACGCCTCGTCGAAATGCAGCACTTCCACCGCGTCGCCGACCGTCTGCTTGATGGCGTCGATGTTGTAGCAGAGGCCGTCGTAGGTGGAGTTGGTCATCACCATCAGCCGCACCTTGCCGCTCGACTCCCCGGCCAACGGGCTGGCGGCGATCTTCTTCTGCATCGACTCGGGCGTGAACTGGTCGCGCGAGATCGGCCCGATGATGCCCAGGCCGTTGCGCGAGGGCACCAGATAGATCGGCGTGGCACCGGTCATGATCAGCGAGTGCAGGATCGACTTGTGGCAGTTGCGATCGCACAGCACCAGGTCGCCGCGGCCGACCATGCCGTGCCAGACGATCTTGTTCGCGGTCGAGGTTCCGCCGACCACGAACAGGGTTTCATCCGAGCCGAAGATCCGCGCCGAGTTGCGCTCGCCTTCGGCGATCGGCCCGGTGTGATCGAGCAACGAGCCGATCGAGCCCACCGACACCGAGATGTCCGATCGCAGCGTGTTCTCGCCGAAGAAGTTGTAGAAGAGGTGTCCGACCGGGCTCTTGCGGAATCCCACCCCGCCGCCGTGACCGGGCGTGTGCCACGAGTAGCTTGCGTGCAGCGTGTAGTCCATGAGCGCCTTGAACATCGGCGGCGCCAGGCGCTCCAGGTAGAGCTGCGCCGAGCGCGCGATGGCGCGGGCCAGGAACTCGGGTGAGTCCTCGAACAGGCGCATGAACGCGTTGGCGTGCTTCAACACACCCGCAGGCACCATCTCCGCGGTGCGCTCGTCGCCGAAGAGAAAGATCGGCAGCCGGTCGTTGCGACGGCGCTTGGTGGCCAGCACTTTCTCGAGGACATCCCATTGCGCCGTGCCGGCTTCCGCACCGTCGACGGACACGAGCCAGCACGATTCGTTGTTGGCCACGTCCACCAGCCGCTGCGCATCCGCGTAGCTCAAGCCCGAGACCACCCGGAATCCTTCGTTCTCGATCGCGCCGGCAAGCTGCCGCATGCCGCGTCCGGCAGCGTGCTTGCCTTCGTAGTCCTCGTCGATGATGGCGACGGGGAATGCCTTGAAGAATTCCATGGCCGGCCTCCAACCTAGAACTTGTAGCGGGCGGAGAACTGGACGCGCGTGTCGTCACCCGACTGGCCGTCCTTGTTCTCGCGCTTGCCCCACAACAACTCGCCGCCTACGGTCATGTTCTTGACCGGCATGTACAGCAGGTTCACCGACGAGTACGTGCCCTTCTTGAACGCGTTGGCAAACTGCCCGTCGGTGTTCGACTGGCGATGTTCGCTCAAGCCGACGGAACTGCTCCACTGGTTGGTCCAGTAGTGATCGTAGTAGACAAACCACCCCACCGACTGCACGGCCTCCGCACTCAGGCTGGCGTTCGGCGCCAGATCGACGCCGCCGTCATTCATGTAGCTCGCGATGCCGCGGCCCAGCACCAGATGGGCAACGACGCGGTCCTGGCCGATCGTGTTGTACTGGCCATTCATGCTCAGGCCGTAGCCGGCTCTGGTTCCGGACGGATTCGCGCCGGGATTGGCGGGGGTCTCGAAGCCGATCTGACGCAGCATCCCGGCGGCCTGGAAGTGCCCCCATCCGCGGTCGAGACGGAATTGACCGATGAGATCGGGAAATCGCGTGCGGCCGGTGACGCCTGCGGCAAGCGCCGGATCGACGTCCGCCACCTTGCCGGTGTCGATCGCCGCACCCGGCTGCTCCAGGGAGAACGCGACCTTCATGCCGTCGCTGTTGTAGGGCGTGACGCGCAACTGCGGGTTGCGGATGAACACCATGCCGTTGGGCCCCCAGTAATCGAGGGTGTTAGGGAACGTGTCGATGTTCATGAACAGCGTGTAGGTCTGGCCCGCACCGAACATGCCGAGCTCACCCCAGGCATTGAGCACGCGCGCTCTCGTGTTGCCCCCGCCACTGTCGAACAGGTCGAAATCGAGCCACGTGGTGAGCAACCCCATCTTGGTGGGCAGGTATCCCTTGAATCCGAGCTTGGTCTGCCGGATGCTCATGATGGATTCGCCGTCCTTGCCGCAACCGGGGTCGCCCGGGCAGACGACCGGAATCTTGGATGGCCGCAACGTCGCGTTCCAGTCCGGATCGACGCGATTGAAGTCGTAGATGGCGTCGAGTTGCACTTGCCCGCTGATCTCGACGCGCGCCTTGTCGGCGTTGGGCGCACCTGCTTCGGCCACGCTGTCGGGCGCGACGACCGCAGCACCTGCGGCGGTCGACACCGGCGCTGGTGCCGGCTCCGCACTTTTCGCGGCCGCCGGCGCTCCTGCCGCGGGTGCAGCCTGCTTCTCACCTTCGAGCGCCTTGACGCGCTTCTGCAGATCATCGACCGCCTGCAATGCCCGATCGAGCTGTCGCTTCAGTTCTTCATTGGACTGCGCGTAGGCATTGCCGCCGACCGTGAGTGCGAGCACGAACCAGAATGCACCCTTCATGATGTCCTCCCGCAATTCGCCGGGTCCGTCCCGACTGCTGTTTTTGTCTCCGGCCCGTACTGTGAAGAGTCTCCGGGGACCGCGACCTTCGCACCGCTACTGGCCCTTCGTCGATCGAACATCGAGCGCGATCGCTTCGGTGTAAGTCAGGTCCAGCAGGTCGCCGACCTTCACGCGCTTCAGATTGTTCGGATCGCGCGCCCTGACGGTGCGCGATCTCCCCTCGGCTCCGGTGAGAGTCACGGTGCCTTGCTCGAGATCGATGGCGGTGATGCTCACCGTGAACTGGACGCTGCGCTTGCCCGTCACGGACGGCTTGGCGCCTGGCGGAGCGGTACTGATCGCCGCGCCGGTGCTGACACCCGGACCGTCCTTGCCGCCCGGACGCACCTGCCACGCCAGCGTCTCGGTGACCTTGAGCGCGACTTCGTCGCCCACCTGGATCTGATCCAGGTTCTTGATGGTCCCCGCGGCCTCGAGAACCAGCTCGGCGTCCTCGCTCTTCACGGTGACGAGCCGCCGTGCCTGATCGATCGCCACGACGACAGCCCGCATCTCGAGCGTCTCCTCGAGCCGATCCATCGGTTTCTGCGCTCCGGCACAGCCGGCTAGCATGGCCGCCGCCAGCATGGCGGTGGCAAAACCCGTGTAGTTGGTCATCTCCCCACCCCCTTCGCGTCACCCCGTGCGGGCGTGAACGGCTTCCTGCCGATGCAATTCGTTCCGGACGGCTGCGCACAACCGCCGGCACCCTTCATCAGATGGTTTACTGGACTGCACCGGCCTCGTCACCACACGCGCTCGCCTGCATCGCGCGTCGACGCGCCAGGATGACCCGGTCGATCAGTCCTGCTGATCTCGTCGCGATCATCCCGCTGCGCCTTCGAGCGCGAACAAGAACCGGTGTGAAGCAGTCTCCCACTTCAATGCAGCTCGGTGTTGACGCGCATCAACGTGAAACCATTCTGCACGTCGACGATGGGGCACTACTTGATAAATCTCGACACGATCGCGTCGCGCAGAGACTTCTGCTCCAGGACGTCGCCGCCGCGAACCGTACGCGTACGGTGACAACGGGGGCGACAATTACCGCGGGTCAGACAACACTGGCACGCCCGCCGCCGGGGCGCCGGGCGTCCAAGCGCCACCGGCTGGGCGATGTCCCTGACCAGCGGCTGAATGCATGCATGAAGGCACTCACCTCCGAGTAGCACAGGGCAGCGGCGAGGTCCTGCATGGACATCTCCGTGTACCGCAGGAGCTGGCACGCGGCCTCGAAACGCACGCTGTCGAGAACATCACGGAACGTCGTGCCGTGCTCTTTCAGTCGCCGATTCAGCGTGCGACGGTGCAGATGAAGCTTCTGCGCGAGATCGTCGCCGGAGCATTTGCCTTCCAGCAGCAGCACGCGCAGCAGTCGGTGCGTGCGGTTCACGAGATCGAGCTGCGTCGGATCGCCCGGCCCATCCGGGCTTTCCGGTTCGTGCACTGCCCGGCCGCGCGCGACATCCTGGTCGAGCCATCGCATCGGAAATCGCACTGCACAGTGATCCTGGTCGAAGCGCAATGGTGCTCGGAAGACCTGCCGGTACGGCGCACCGTCCCTGGGCACCGCCCGCGAGAAGGCGACCTCGGTCGCGCTCCAGCGCGGCCCGCACAATTCGCGCATCAGATTGCAGGCGAAGGCCAGCGCCAGATCGTAGGCGAGATCGATGTGTTCGATATCCGTTCGGTAGACCGCGTAGCCGAGGGAGATGGTGTCCCGGTACTCGAGCAGGAAAGCGGCGGCGGCATCGCTGTTGCGGTGTTGATGCGCGGCGAACAACTCCAGGGCGGCTCGTACCGAAGTGGCCGCGCGCATCGACTCACCCAGTACACCCATGTGCGCGAGATCCCAGCGCTGCCCGGCAAGCAGGCCGAAATGGGCACACCCGGTACTCCGCACGCACGCGTGCAGCAGCTTCGTGGCGTCGGAATAGGGAATCCGGCCATCGATCTGATTCAACGCGATCGGGTCGACCCCTGCGCTGGACAGGACGGTCTCGGGTTCGCATCCGAATTCGCGCAACAGCGCGGGAATCTCGACCAGCCCTCCCACGCGCTGATAGGGGATCAACGCCGCAACGATCGGTGGCGTCTGGTTGGATCTCGACTCGCGTGCGCTCCCCTGTCCCGCGTCTTTCCGCATGGCGGGTCTCACTTTTCATGTCGTAACCCTGACGACTAGCCTGTGCCGGGGGTCCGGCGTTGTCAAGCAGCAACGCCGATGGGTCAGCCGCCCAGCGCGATGACGGCCGCTTCGATTGCGACACCGATGACGACCATGGCGACACCCACGAACCCCGGGCGTAGGCCGGCATGCCTACCCCAGGTGTAACCGCACAGAAACAGTAGGGTGATCGCCACGGCAGCGGACACGCGCTTGGCACGCACGACGTCGTCGAAGAGCACGAACGGCAGCACGACCGGAAACGTGGAGAGGAACACGAGGGTGAAGATGAGGAGCGCCGCCTTGACGTCACCCCATTGGAGCGACGGACGCCGCGGCACTTCCCCGAGTGCGTGGATCGCGGACCGGATGCGATCCACGCCGTCCGTGCCGATGGCACCGCGGACGAGCGGGCTCAATTCCGCTGCGGTGATGTCGCGCTCGCGCGCCGGGTCACCGGCTGCGCGCACCTCGCGCGCCAGGTGCAGCGTATGGCCACGCGTCACGAGCGTGCGCAGCACGTACATGACGCCATCCACCAGGCCCCAGGCCGTGTTGCAGCCGATGGCCGCGAACATCATGGTCCGCACCTCTTCGTGACCCGCGGTGGCGGCACTCAGGGTTCCGGTGAAAGTAAGACACATGAACAGGCCGAACAGGATCTCCGCGTTGCGGTCGAGCGGACTCAGGATCGGCGCGCGGGTACCGGCGTCCTGCTGCGTCATGGAATCGGCCGAATCCATCCGGACTCAGCCGCCGGGAATCAGGTAGAGCGCCAGCGCCGTCATCGCGTAGACGGTGATCAGCTGGACCCCCTTGTACCAGTTGGAGCGCCCGTCGTTCGCCACCACCGCGGCAATCAACACCGCGACGAACAGCGCCGCGATCTGACCTTTGCCGAACGCGAGGTCGAAAGGTTGGGGGCCGATGAAATAGCTCGCGATCACCAACACCGGAGCGACGAACAGCGCGATCTGGATGCAACTGCCCAGCGCGATGCTGACCGCGAGGTCCATGCGGTTCTTGCGCCCCATGGCGATCGCGGAACCGCTCTCCGCCGCCCCGCCGACGATGGCGAGGAAGATCATGCCGATGAAAGCCTGGGACATGCCGAGCGCTTCCCCTGTGCCTTCGGCAGCGCCGACCAGGATCTCCGACACCACGGCAGCGCCCACCGACGCGATCACCAGCGTGCCCACTGAGCGTGGCACGCTCCACGCGGGCCCGTGCGAATGACCGTCCGGCGTCGGTCCTTGCTCCGGCTTGAAGATGCCGGGATGGGTCTTCAGCATGAAGACGAGATACAACCCATAGGCGCCGAGCAGGATGGCGGCGGCGCCAAGCTGCAGACCGGGCAAGGACAGGGGCGTGCCGTCGGCTGCGGTCATGCGCCCGATGGCGCTGGGAATCGCGAGACTCACGACCGCCACGAACATCATCGAGCTGTACATGCGCGTGGCACCTGCACTGTAGTGCTGCTCGCGATAGCGCATTCCCCCCAGCAGGAATGCGAGCCCCATTGCCAACAGGATATTGGCGTATATCGCCCCGACGAGGGACCCGCGCACCAGGTCGACCATGCCCGAGCGCAGCGCGACCACCGCGATGATCAACTCGGGCGCGTTGCCGAAGGTTGCGTTGAGCAGCCCGCCCACGGCGTCGCCGGTATGGACCGACAGGTGCTCGGTGGCTTGCACGATCAGAGCCGCGATCGGCACGATCGAGAGGGCCGCCGAAAAGAACACGAGCGGCGGCGCCGCATGCCCGTGCTCGAGCGCGAACGTGACCGGAATGAACGCGAACAGCCAGTGGATCGAAGGTTTGAGCGACATGGTTCCTGTCGAGAATTCGCAATCGGCGGGCCGACCGCTCCGAGTCGGGCCGGCACCCGGACGAGGTGCGATCCGAGCCGCCGGCGTCACGCGAACACGAACATGTAACCACTGCAAGCGGGCGCAGCGCAATGACCAGCATCAACCGGCTTCCGGGCGCGCGGTGATATGCTGAGCCCGTAGGTCTCCTCCTTGACGGCCATGACATCAACGCGCTTTACGTCCGGGGGCATCGGTTTCAGCCTGGCTTTGGCGCCGGGACTGGCGCGTGCCTCGTTCCTGCACGGCGACGCCCTCGACGCCCTGGCGAACGGACTTGCAATCTTCATCCTGTTCGCGGTGCCGATCGGCGGCATCATCCTCTTCTGGCTGGTGCACATCCTTCCCGAGAAGGTGGCCGAGAAGCGGCACCACCCGCAGAAGGACGCCATCAAGACCCTCTGCCTGCTCTCGCTGGTGTTCGGCGGCATGCTGTGGCCGCTCGCGTGGCTCTGGGCCTACAGCAAGCCGGTGATGCACAAGCTCGCCTACGGCACCGACAAGCACGAGGACTACTATGCCGAACTGGCGCGCCTCGACGCAGACTCCGAGCTCACGGCCGCCGACGAGGTCGCTCGCATCGAGGAAGAACTCGCAGCGCTGGCCGCGCGTGGGGTCTTGCCGGAAGAGTTGTTGCCCGTGCGTGAGCGGCTGGTGGCTCTCGAAGCGAAACTGTCGACCCCGCGTCTCGAGCCCTAGGTCGGCGTCATGGAAGCGATCCTGCTCGCGATCTATGCGTTCTTCGTCTGGCTGATCTTCATCAAGTTCAAGTGGCTGCCGTGGAACACCACCAGCCAGGTGATCGTGGTGATCATCCCGATCGTCGGCCTCACGGCCATGATCCTGCTGCTCAACGTCTATGCGCCATCGTCGTCCGACGTGCGCGTTTACAAGTACACGGTGCCCATCGTGTCGCAGGTGCGCGGCCGGGTGATCGAGGTGGCGGTCGAGGAGGGCAACCGCCTCGTGAAGAAGGGCGATGTCCTGTTCCGAGTCGACCCCACGCCTTACCAGCTGACGGTCAACCAGCTCGAGGCGCAGCTCCTCGGTTCGCGCGCCAGCCAGCGCGAACTCGACGAGTCCCTCAAGCAGGCGCAGGGCAAGGTACTCGAGTCCACCCGCGCCATCGAGCAGGCCAGCGGCCGCGCGCGCGAGGTCGAGGCCCGGCTCGGACTCGCACGGCTGCGCGTTGCTCAGAACCGCGACCTGGCGAGCACCGGCGCGGGCAGCAAATTCGAGCTGGAACGCTCCGAAACCGACCTGAAGGAGTTCGAAGCCCAGCTCGATTCTGCACGGGCGGTGCAAGCACAGGCCCGCGCCGCCGAGATCCAGGCGCGCGCGGCGGCGGAGCAGATCCGGCAGAAGCTGAGCGCCCGCACCAGCGAAGGCGAGTTCGCGCAGGTTGCCGGCATCCGTGCCCAGCTCGAGAACGCCCAGTGGGAACTGCAACAGACCACCGTACGATCACCGTGCGACTGCTTCGTGGTCAATCTTCAGCTGCGCCCCGGCGGTTTCGTGGCCGGTATGCCGCTCAACGCCGTCATGACCCTGGTCGAAGCCGAGGGCCAGATCATCGCTCTGTACCACCAGAACGAACTGCACGAAGTGCGCGCCGGCGACGAAGCCGAGTTCGCACTCGAAACCTATCCGGGCCGCATCGTCAAGGCGAAGGTGGACTCGGTCATCTGGGCCCAGGGGCAGGGCCAGCTGCCGCCGAGCGGGACGTTGCCGATGACCGGCATGTTCGCGCAGCCGCCCGGGCGCTTCGCCGTGAAGTTCGACGTGGCCGAGCGCGACCGCGAGCTGTTCTTCGCCGCCGGCGCGGCCGGACATGCGGCGATCTACACCGAACACCTGGCCGCGATCCACGTGGTGCGCAAGGTGATCCTGCGCGTGGGCTCCTACACGAACTGGCTGATTCTCAAGCTGCACTGACCATGGCCGCGCGCGGTGTCCTGCCCTGGTTCCTTGCGACCGCTGTGCTCGCAGGGTGTGCGGTGAAGAGTCCGCCGGACCCGGTGGAACTGCGCCGCCAGGCGTTACCCCAGGTGGAAGTGCCGGAACGCTGGGCGTCCGATGGAGCGCTCGGAGCACCCGTGGCGGCAGGCTGGCTCGCGACGTTCAACGATCCGCAACTCATCGCATTGGTCGAGGAAGCCCTGGCCTACAACGCCGATCTGCGGACCGCGGGGGCACGGGTCGAAGAGGCGGCGGGTTACGCCAAGCTCTCGGCCGCCAGCCTGTACCCCGCGGTGAATTTCCTCGCGCGCGGCGGCGGCAAGTTGAGCGGCGACAACTCCGGTCTGGAGGGTGCCGGGCTGATCGCCTCCTGGGAGCTCGACGTCTGGGGGCGAGTGCGCTACGGCCGGGCCGCGGGCGAGGCGCAATACTCGTCCGCGCTCGCGGATCTGGAGTATGCCCGCCAGTCGCTGGCGGCGGCCGTGGCCAAGAGCTGGATGCTCGCGATCGAAGCGCGGCTGCAGCGGGCCATCGCCGAAGAGGCGATCGGCGCATCCGGCCGTCTGGTGAGCCTGGCCAAGGACCGCCAGCGCGTCGGTCGCGGCGACGCGATCGACGTCGCGAATGCGGAAGCGAACTTCGAGACCTACCGCGACACGACACGCCAACTCGATCTCGCCTACCGGCAGTCGACCCGGGCGCTGGAATTGCTGCTCGGTCGCTATCCCGCGGCCCACCTCGCGGTTCCGGCCGTGCTGCCGGCGATGCCGGCGCCGGTGCCTGCGGGCCTGCCCTCGCAGCTGCTGGAACGCCGGCCGGACATCATCGCCGCCGAGCGCCGCGTTGCCACCGCGTTCAACCGCACCGGCGAAGCGCAGGCGGCACGTCTGCCGCGCATCTCGCTCACCGGGGGAGTGAACTCCATATCGAGCGATCTGTTCCTGCTGCAGGATCGCGACAATCCGGTATGGAGCGCGGGCGCCAGCCTGACAGCGCCGCTCTATCAGGGCGGTGCGCTCAAGTCGCAGGTGGCGATCCGCAGCGCCGAGCAGCGCCGCGCGGTCGCCGATTTCGGCAGCCGCGCCCTGCGCGCGTTCAACGACGTCGAGAATGCGATGAGTGCCGAATTCGCTGCGGTCGAACGCGAACAGATCCTCACACGTAGCGTGGCCGCGTGGGAACGCGCAGCGAATCTGTCACGGGTCGCGTACGAGATCGGCTCCATCGACCTGCGTCCGGTGCAGCAGCAACAGCTCGGCCTGTACGCGACCCGCAGCGTGCTGCTACGGGTGCAGAGCGAGCAGCGGGTACAGCGAGTGAACCTGCACCTGGCGCTCGGTGGTGGCTTCGGCGGGCCAGAGACGAACCTGCGCGACCGTGTCGCGGTCGTCAGCGCGACCGACGGCGCGATCATCGACGTCCACCGGGTCGTGGGCAGCGGCGACGCGCAAGTCGATGCACCCTCCGGCGGCTGGCCCGCGAGCGTGAAGCTTCGGTTGCACGCCTTCGTGGCGCTCGACAGCGTACGGGCCGTGACCGCCACGACGACGCTGGAATGCAAACCCTCCACGAGCCTGCTGAATACCAGCGGGTACGCCTGCACCGCCGCCGGCAAGGGCGTCGGCGAGCCGAGTCGCCGCGACGACTACCTCGAGGTCGGATTGCCCACCCAGCTCGGCGCGACCCGCATCGCGCTCAGCTGGTCGGAAGCGGCCACGCAGCGGCGCCCCTGATCGGCCCGGCGGACGCATCCCTGTGGACCCCCACCATCCGACGCACGCTGCGTCCCCGCAGGAGGCGCCACCGGCGTCGAGCCAATCCCTGGCCCCGGGCCAGCTGCGCGCCGCGGTCCACCGCATGCTATGGAAACGGATTGCAGCCGTGGCCGTCATCATCGCCGCCGGCGTCGGCACGGCCACGTACCTGCACGCCGAGCGATCCTTCGAACGGCAAGTGGCCGGCGCCGCCGATGAGGAACTGGCGCGCCTGTCAGCGCGCGCAACGGAGATTGCCGCGACGCGAAACATCAACCCCACCGACGCATTCGGTGCGGCACTGGACGAACGCTTGCAGATGCGCATCCATCGGTCCTTCGGCCACTTCGTGTACGCGCGCATCTTCGCGCCGGGGGTCGATGCGATCCGGGAAGTGGCGGATCCCGACTTTCCCCTCGCTCCCGGCGTGACGACGGACCGCGCGATGCGCCCACCGGGCAGCGGCGAGCGGACGACGACCGAACGCCTGCGCTCGGATCGCGCACCCCTGGTGCGCGTGCTGGCACCACTGCGCGACGGCAGCGGCACCATCCGGGGCGAGGTGGAACTGATCTTCGCCGCGGCATCGACGACCGCCACCGAAGCCCGCCGGCAGACGCTGGCGCTCACCGCCGGCTCGGTCGTGGTGGTGCTCCTCACCGCCGGACTGATCTACCCCGTCGTCCGGCGACTGCTGGAACGGCTCGCAGAGTCGTCGGCGCGACTGCTCGATGCCAACCTGTCGGCACTCGCACTCCTGGGAGCCGCGATCGCCAAACGCGACAGCGACACCGATGCGCACAACTATCGCGTCACGCTGTACTCGATGGTCCTCGGCGAAGCCGCCGGTCTTTCCACACGGCAGATGCAGGTGCTGCTGAAGGGCGCGTTCCTGCACGATGTCGGCAAGATCGGCATCCGCGACACCGTGCTGCTCAAGCCCGCGCGCCTCACCGAGGAGGAGTTCAGCGTGATGCGCACCCACGTTCAGCACGGCGTGGAGATGGTGTCGCGCTCGCCCTGGCTGGCCGACGCTGCGGAAGTCGTGGGCTCGCACCACGAGAAGTTCGACGGCAGCGGCTATCCGCGGGCGTTGCGCGGCAACCAGATCCCGATCACCGCCAGGATCTTCGCCGTCGTCGACGTGTTCGATGCGCTCACGTCGCGCCGCCCCTACAAGGAAGCACTCTCATTCGACGACACCATCGCCGTGCTGGAGCAGGGTCGCGACACGCACTTCGACGGCAGGATTCTCGATGCCTTCCTGCCGATCGCGCCCGGGCTGTTTCAGCGCTACGGCGGCCGCGAGGACGAAGGTATCCGCGACGAGGTGCGGCGGCTATCGGCCCGCTATTTCCCGGTCGAGGCGCCGCTGCTTTGAGCGGCGGCGCCTCGCACTCCCGGTCAGAAGCGGAAGGTCACGCTCACCATGCCGACATCCACGCTCTTCAAGTCGTCGATCTCGATGCGCTCGTACTCGGCACGAATGCCGAGCCGCCAGAAGCGGAAGCCCGCGCCCACGCCGTAGATGGGCGCAGTGCCGCTGGAACCGGTCGTCGCGCCGGCGAACGTCTTGTCCAGGTCGAATTGCATCAGGCCGACCTTGCCGAACAGATCGAAGCCCAGGATCGGAAAGATGGCGAGAAGCGAGGCGTCCGCACCCTTGACCTTGTACTGCGCCGAGGTTCCGGCCACGTTCCCTTCGGCCTCGCCGAGATCGCGGTAGCCGAGCTCCGCGGCAAAGTCCAGGATGGGGATCAATCCCAACCGGTAGCCGCCGAACACGCGATAAGGAGTGCTGTTCTCGTTGAACCCCTGCCCGGGAAACTGCGAAGGCTCATCCTTCACCTGGGCCTGGCCGGTACCCAGACCGACGTAGAACCCTTCATCGGCGGCCTGCGCGGACACAGTGAGGAGCGCCAGGGCCCCGGCAAAGACTGCTGCAACGCGTTCGATCATGCTCATCGAGATTCTCCTTCCATCGTTGATTTTCTTGCACCAGGAGCGGCGCTGACGCCGCCCGCTCGAGCGGTACAGGGGATCATCGCCATTGATCCACCCACCGTACTTCCGCCACGTCTCCGGGTTGGTTGAGGATCGACTCCGGAATCCGCACGGCGATAGCGTTACCTGAAATCCGGATCACGTCCAGTTCCTTTCCGCCGGACCGGCATACGGTCCTGGCCGCCTGCGCCTCGCGTCGCTGCGACTCGCAGGCGAGTTCACCACGGGTGGATCGCGCCTTGAAGCTCTCCAGCGCCGGAAAATCGTGGAAGCGGAACAGGACCGCCTGCGGTCCGCTCTGCGGCAGCTTCACCTCCACGCCGCCGATGCCGCGCACACGACGAACATCGACGATTGTCGTGTCGCCTTCGCGGTGCACGTCGATGCGGTCGTCCGTCGCAGCCACGGTCTGGACCGGGCTGGGTTCAGCGGGTCGTGCGGCAGCAGCGGCAGCACCGGCCGCTCCGGCGGCGGCGGGCGCGGCCGGTGCTGCCGCCTCTGCCTCCCGCGTCCCAGGCTTCGGGCCGAGCGGATCGACCGCATCGACCCAACCACCCCCGAGAGCCTTGTAGACGTTGATCAGTTCGCCATAGCGCTGCGCCAATGCGGCCACCGCATTCAACTCCGCAGCGAACAACTCGTTCTCGGCGTAGATCACCTCGAGATAACTCGACACGCCGCCGTCGAAACGCGCGCGCGAAAGCCGCGCGTAGGTGCGCAATGCCTCGACCCGTTTCACCAGTGCAGCGCGCTCCTCGGTGCGTTTCTGCACGCCGATCAGGGCGTCGTTGGTCTCGCGAAATGCGTTCAGCACCACCTGTTCGTAGAACGCAGCGGCTTCGGCCCGGGCGGCCTCGGCGGTCTTGACCTGACCTTCGATGCGCCCGAAGGTGAAGATCGGCCCGACCAGGCTCGCCCCCAGCGACCCGGCGGTCGACGACCCGTTCGCGAAATTGTCGAGCGACGTGCTGGTGAAGCCAAGCGCGCCGGTCAACGACAGCGTCGGATAGTAGAGCGCCTTCGTCGCGCCGATGGTGGCATTCGACGAACGCAGCAGCTGCTCGGCCTGCAGGATGTCCGGGCGCCGCTCGAGCAGGGTCGAGGGCAGCCCTGCGGGCACTGCAGGAAAGCTCACCGCATCGATAGTCTTGCCGCGCGGGATGGCGCCCGGGTTGCGACCGAGCAGGATCGAGAGCAGATTCTCCTGCTGAGCCACCTGGCGCTCCAGGGAGGGGATGGCCGCGAGCGCCTGCTGGTACTGCGATTGGACCTGCGCCAGTTCCACTTCGGAGATGACGCCACCGTAGAAACGCAATTCGAACAACTGCTGGGTTTCCTCGAAATTCTTCGCCGTGCTGCGAGCGATCTCGAGCTGACGATCGAGTGCGCGCAGAGCGATGTAGCTGGTCGCGACACCGGTCACCACCGACAGCACCACGCCGCGGCGCCCCTGCTCGCTCGCGTACACCTGGGCCTGCGACGATTCGGCCAGACGTCGCACCCGCCCGAACAGATCGATCTGCCACGACGCGCCCAGCGCTGCGGTATACAGGTCGTAGTCGCGATTCACGCCGGGCGACAACGGCGGTTGCCCGTTCTCGCTCAACCGGTTCGTGCTCGCAGCGCCGTTGTATCCCAACTGCGGGTAGAACTGCGAGCGGGTCGTGCGCAGCGCGCCGAGAAACTGATCGACGCGGGCGGCCGCTCGCAGCAGGTCGCGATTCTCCTGGAGTGCGATACCGACCAGTTCGTTCAGCGCCGGGTCGTCGAAGCTCTCCCACCAGCGCAGGTTGGCGATCTCGGCGGCCTGCGAAGGTTCGACGCGCCACGCCGCGGGTGCCTCCGTCTTCGGTCGCTGCCAGTCCGGTCCCACTGTGCAGCCGGCGGCGAACAGCATGGCCACCATCGAGACCGCGCGAACACCGGACCGGGGTCTCATGCGTCAGTGACCCGCCGTACGGGCCGCAGGTTTGCTGCCGCCGCCGAATCGTTGACTGGCCGACTCCAGCATCCAGAAGAACACCGGCGCGAAAAACACGGCGATCATGGTGGAGAACACGATGCCGCCGATGACACCGGTGCCGATGGCGCGCAGGCTGTTGGCGCCGGGGCCGGACGCCGTCGCGAGCGGCACGCAGCCCAGACCGAACGCCAGGGAAGTCATGACGATGGCCCGCAACCGCAACCCGGCGGCCTCGATGGCGGCCTCCTTGACGGCCATGCCCTGATGCACGCGCTCGAGCGCGAACTCGCAGATGAGGATCGCGTTCTTGGCCGACAGGCCGACCAGCGTGACCAGACCCACCTGGAAGTACACGTCGTTCTCGAGCCCGCGTATCCAGGTCAGCAGCAATGCCCCGAGGATGGCGATGGGCACGGTGAGCACCACCGCGATCGGCACCGTCCATTTCTCGAACTGGGCCGACAGCAGCAGGAACACCACCACCAGTCCGGCGACGAACGCGATCGACGACGTGCTGCCGGACTGCTTCTCCTGCAGCGCCTGACCGGCCCACGCGTAGGAAAAATCACCGGGCAGCGTTGCGCCTGCAACCGCCTCCATCGCGGCCAGCGCCTGCCCCGAGCTGAATCCGGGCGCGGGACTGCCCGTGACCTTCACCGCCGGAAATCCGTTAAAGCGCTCCATCAGCTTGGGCGCGGCCGCATAGCGGGTGCGGATCAGCGCCGAGAGCGGCACCATGCCGCCGCCATGGGAGCGCACATACACCTTTTCGAAGTCGCGCGGATCACTGCGATACTGTGCGTCGGCCTGCATGACCACCCACCACACGCGCGAGAACTGGGTGAACTGGCCGGCGACGCTGGAGCCGAAGAAGCTCTGCATGGTCTGGAACGCATCCTGCACTGCCACGCCCAGCACCTCGGCCTTGCTGCGATCCAGTTCGACGAAGAGCTGCTGGGTTGATCCGCGGAACGTGGTCGACACCCCGACCAGCTCCGGCCGTTGGCGCGCGGCCGCCATGAACGCCTGGATGGCCGCGCTCGTCGCCCGGGCGTCGCCGGCACCGCGGTTCTGGATGTAGAACTCGAACCCGCCGGTCGTTCCCAGGCCGGGGATCGACGGCGGGTTGATGGCGAAGACGAACCCTTCCTGCAACGCCGCGAACTGCTTGTTGAGGCGCGGCAGCACGGCGAACGAGAGTTGCGACGCGTCCTTGCGTTCGTCGAACGGCTTCAACGACGGAAACACGATGGCGGCGTTATTGCGGAAGGTGCCGTCGATCATGCTGTAGCCGTTGACGACGGCAATGTCCTGGACCGCGCTCTCGCTGCGCATGATGGTCTCGACGCGTTCCACCAGCTGTGCGACGTAGCTCTGGCTCGCGGTGTCGGGCGCTTCGATGACCGCGAAGAAGTACCCCTGGTCCTCCTCGGGCACGAAGCTGCCCGGCAGGATCCTGAACATGACCAGGATGCCGGCGATGACGCCCGCGAAGGCGATGAGCGTGATCGGCCAGCCCTGGATCAGGCGCGCGACGATACCGACGTAGCCGTTGGTGAGCTTCTGGAACCCGTTCTCGAACCAGCGGAAGAAACCGCGCTTCTCGCCATGGTGAGCCTTGATGATGATGGCCGCGAGCGCCGGGGACAGCGTGAGCGCCATCAGGCCCGAGATCACCACCGAGATGGCGATGGTGATGGCGAACTGCTTGTAGAGCGTGCCGGTGACACCGCCCAGGAAGGCGACCGGCAGGAACACCGCGACCAGCACCAGCACGATCGAGATCAAGGCGCCTGCGATCTCGGTCATCGCCTGTTTCGAGGCGTCGAGCGCGGACAGCCCGTGCTTGGTCATGTTGACCTCGACGTTCTCCACCACGACGATGGCGTCGTCCACCACCAGGCCGATCGCGAGGATCATGCCGAACATGGTCAGCATGTTCACCGAGAAGCCGAGCAGGTGCATGCCGATGAAGGTGCCGATGATCGACACCGGCACCGCGAGAATCGGGATGAGCGTCGCCCGCAGCGACTGCAGGAACAGGAACACCACCGCGATCACCAGCACCACCGCCTCGAAGAAGGTGTGCACCACCTTGTCGATGGAGTTGAGGGTGAACAGGCTGGTGTCGAGCGTCACCTTGTAGTCGAGGCCGGTGGGGAACTGCTTCTTCAGCTCCTCCATCCGTGCACGCACGGCCTTGGCGGTATCCACGGCGTTGGCGCCGGGTTGCTGGTAGATGCCGATCGTGGTCGCGACCTTCCCGTTCATGCGGCTCGCGATGGAATAGTCGCGCTTCGCCAGTTCCACCCGTCCGACATCCTTCACTCGGACGATGGCCGCACCCTGCTTGGCGGTGCGGACGATGATGTCCTCGAACTCCTCGGGCCGCGTGAGCAGCCCCTGGGCCGTCACCACGAAGGTCTGCTGTACGCCCTTGTCCGTGGGTTGCGCCCCGATCTGGCCGATGCCGAAGGTCTGGTTCTGGCTCTGGATCGCGGCAGCAACGTCCTGCACCGAGATGCCGAGTTGCGCCAGCCGGTCGGGCCGGAGCCAGACGCGCATCGCGATGTCGGGCAGGCCGAATACCGACGCGCGATTCGCGCCCGGTACCCGCTTCAACTCCTCCAGCACGTACAGGTTGGTGTAGTTGTCGATGTACGTGTCGTCGTAGCGGTCGTCGGGCGAGAAGACCGACAGGATCATCATGATGCTGGAGGACTTCTTCTCCACCGTGACCCCCTGCTGCGACACCACCTGCGGAATCAGCGGCAACGCCTGGCTCACGCGGTTCTGCACGTTCACCTGGTTGATGTCCGGGTTGCTGCCCGGCTTGAAGACGACGTTGATGGTGACGTTACCGCTCGACGAGCTGACCGAGTTGAAGTACAGCAGGTTGTCGACGCCGTTGATCTGGGTCTCGATCGGCGCGGCCACCGTGTTGGCGATGACTTCGGCGGTGGCACCGGGATAGCGGGCTTCGACACTCACCTGCGGCGGCGCCAGTTCCGGGTACTGCTCGATCGGCGACACCAGCATCGAAACCGCGCCGCCCAGCAGGATCAGGATCGAGATGACCGACGAGAGGATCGGCCGGTCGATGAAGAAATGCGTGAACACGCCGCGGTGCCGCTACTTCGACGCGCCGGCGGGCTCCGCCGGTTTCGCCCCCGGAGGAACGATCTGCACCGGCTTGCCGGGTACCACCTTGAGCACCCCTTCGGTCACGACGCGGTCGCCGGCCTTGAGCCCGGCGGCGATCACGATGTTCTTCTCACCCTGATATTCGCCCACGACGACCGGACGCAGCTCTGCGGTGCCGTCCTGCTTGATGACGTAGACCAGGTGCCCGTTGGGGCCCTGCTGCACGGCGAGCTGCGGAACCACGATGGCGCTGGGTCGCACCGCGCCGAGCACGTTCGCGGTGACGAACATGCCCGGCCTGAGATCCTTCACCGGGTTGGGCACCACGGCGCGCACCAGGAACGAACCGGTGTCCTGGCTGAAGGACGGATCGGCGAAGTTGATGCGCCCGCGCTTCGGGTAGGTATTGCCGTCGGGCATCACGAGTTCCACTTCGTAGTCGCCTTCCTTCGGCATCTGCACCTGGCCCGATGCCGCCAGCTCGCGCATCCGGGCCACCTGGTTCTGCGAAACACTGAAGCTCACCCAGATCGGATCGACCGCGGCCACGTACGTGAGCCGCGCGTTCTCCGACATGGCGTTGATGTACGCGCCCTGCCGCTGCTCGGAACGGCTGGCAAGACCCGTCACGGGGCTGCGGATGGTGGTGTATCCCAGGTTGAGTTCGGTTTCCTTCACCTTGGCCTGGGCCGAGTACACAGCGGCCTTCGAGCCGTCGAACTCGCCTTGAGCGCGATCGAGGTCGGCACGCGAGACGGCGTTGACCTCGGCGAGCGGCTTGATCCGGCCGAGGTTCGCTGTGGCTGTCGACAGGCGCGCCTGCTGCGCCTGCAGCTCGCCCCGGGCGGCATCGAGCTGCGCCTGGAACGGCTTCGGGTCGATCTGGAAGAGCACCTGGCCTTCCTTCACGACTTCGCCTTCCTGATACGCGATGCGGTCGAGGAAACCGGACACGCGGGCGACGATGTCCACCTGTCGCGAACTCTCGGTCTGCGCGACGAAGGTGGAAACATAGGGAATGGCCGCGGTCTCGACGGTGAGGACGCTCACCGGCGGCGCGGCGCGCGGCGCAGCGGGCTTTTCCTTGTCGCAACCGGCAACGGCCATCGCACCGAGCAGTGCCGCCACGAGCCAGGACGAATTCGAGACGACGTTCAACATAGCTCCTCGCTCACCGTGGCGACCAATCCGGTACATGGTAGCCGCAAACGGCAGGCGGCAGCATTGCATTCAGGTGCCAGGCTCGGGTCCGGGCTACAAGTAGCGTTCGCCTTGGGCGAGCCGGCTCACCTCGGGCGGGACCTCGCTGCGCGGACAGCACACGATCGCGATCACGGCCCGGAAATCCGCACCGATGACCAGTTCGGCGAGGTCGAGCTCGTTGACCGGTCCGCTCGCGTCGCCTTCCACCTTGACGCCGAGGCGGGTCACCCGCAACGGCACCGTCACGAGTTGCACATGTTGCTCGGGGTGCCCGAGAACGGCATCGATGTGCCCGATGTAACCATCCAGCGTCGCCAGGCTGGCCTTGGCGTCGATGTAACCTTCGACGGTACGAGCAAGCTCGGCCTCGGTCGCGCCGATCTGCTGTGCGATGGTCGCCGGATCGGACACGAGCCCTTCCATGCCGTCGGCGGCCAGCTTGAGCATGCGCAGCCGGGCGGCGAGATAGGCTTTGCGCTCCTGCAGTTCGGTCGCCTTCATGTCGACCGCGATGATGCGACCGAGGGCCACTTGCGCGAGGCGCTGGACGATGCGGCGACCGACGTCCACCCGCGTTGCGGCCAGTGTGGCCCCCGGCGCGATCAGCCGGTGATCGGAGAAGCTCACCTGCACCTGGGCCACGTCGTGCCGCACGGTATCACCCTGCAACTGCGGGGCGAATACCGTGCGTTCCACCTTCCTCATGCCGAGCAACCCGAATGCTTCCTGCACCGCCTGATTGGCAGGGTCCGCGAAGAACTCGCGCAGCGCACGGCTGCGCCCCAGGCACTCAGGGACGTCGTCCGCCGTGGCGAAGAATGCGTTGGTGTGAGGGTCGCTACCCCAGGTTGCCCGCGTGAGCCGGACCGGCTCCAGCGGAACGCGTGCCATCTCGCGCAGATGCGCGATGGTGTGCCGCACGCAGGCGTCCAGTTTCTGCTGGTAGCGGGAGCGGTGACGGATGCGCGGCTCCACCGCATCGACGACCGCTTCGATCGTCTCCGCCACCAGCTGCGCATCGGCCGTATCCGGCGCCGACGACGACCTGCCGCCGAACAGAGCGGCCGCTAGGCGCTCGAACATCGCACCCCTGCGCGAGCCGATCTCGCCACGCTACTTCCAATCCATGTTGGGCACCCAGGCCCGCAGTTCGCGACCCTGGTGCAGCCGCCCCTGGATGCGCTGCGCCAAGGCCTCCGCCTGACCACGCGTCATTTCCATCTCGATCACGGCGGAAGGTGTACCGCCTTCGCGCACCAGCGTGATCCGATCGACCGGAGCGAACGCTCGCAGCGTGTCGCGAATCCCTTCCTCCGAGACGTCGTCAGGCAGATTACCGATCACGATACGCATCGTTGTTCCTTTCGCGGCCCGCACCCGGTCTCAGAATCGATCCGGCACGAGCTTGTACGGGTATTCGGGCGCCTGATAACCGCCGGCCTGCTGGCGCTTGGGCAGCTTCACTTTCTCGAGCGGCAGGCTCTTGTACGGAATGCGCGACAACAAGTGGTTGATGATGTTGAGCCGCACGCGCCGCTTGTTCTCGGACTTGGCCACGTACCACGGCGCGAATCCGGTGTCGGTCGCGGCGAACATGTCGTCACGCGCCCGGGAGTAGTCGTACCAGCGGCTGTACGACTTCAGATCCATGGGCGAGAGCTTCCAGATCTTGCGCCCGTCCTCGATGCGGGCTTCCAGCCGGCGCGTCTGCTCCTCCGGACTGACCTCGAGCCAGTACTTGAGCAGGATGATCCCCGATTCGACCATCGCCTTCTCGACCAGCGGCACGCCGTTCAGGAACTTCTTCGTCTGCTCCTCGGTGCAGAAGCCCATCACGCGCTCGACACCGGCACGGTTGTACCAGCTGCGGTCGAAGATCACGATCTCGCCGGCCGCCGGCAGATGCTGCACGTAGCGCTGCAGGTACATCTGACTGCGCTCACGCTCGGTCGGCGCCGGCAGCGCGACGACGCGAAACACGCGCGGGCTCACGCGCTCGGTGATGGCCTTGATGGTGCCGCCCTTCCCCGCCCCGTCGCGGCCTTCGAACACGATGCACACCTTCAGACCCTTGTGCTGGACCCAGCGCTGCAGCTTCACCAGCTCCACGTGCAACTTCTCGAGAGCCGCGTCGTAGTCCTTGCGTCCGAGCTTGCCCGCATCCTGCTCGGGCGCCGAGTGCGCCCTCGCATTCGCGGGAGCCTTCTTGCCTGTCCTCGATCCCATGGTCCCCCTCCCGGTTCGCCACCGACCGCCGTTGGCGGCGTCGTGGCCGGCTGCTGTTTCCGCGCGGATCGGGCGCGGGGTCGATCAGAACTTGAAGCCGAGATCGAAGCGCCCGATGACGAAGCTGGGTGTGCCGCTGGCAGCACCGACCGTCATCCACTGCTGTTGAACACCGGCACGCAGGAAGAATCCAGCTGTCACGTCCCATCGCAGACCTGCTCCGACGCCATAGGTGAAGTCGGTCGACGTCTTGGTGTAGGTCACCGGGCCGCATACGTACCCGTACCAGGGATACCACCAGCAACCCGTGCCTACGCCGGCCGGAACGCCCGTATCGGTGTAGGTGAAACCGAGGGCGCCAGTCACGTAGGGCGTGAAGGGGCCGTCGAAGAAGTGGTAGGTCCCGTTGACCAGCATCGAGCCTGCGTAGGCCGTACCCGATATGGCCTGGGGCGCCCCGCCGCCCGAGGGCGTCGCGCTGCCGCTGTAGTTGATGTTGTTCCAGGCGAAATCGAAGCCGACCGCGCGCCGAGCGTCGAAGTTGTAGGCGAAACCGAAGCCGAATCCGGTCGAGGAACTCAGCTTGGCCGAGGCGCCATTGTCGAAACTGAGCGTCTCGGAGCCGGTGAATCGCGCCTGGAGCGTGGTGTCCCAGCGCTCCGCGCGGTCGCGGTCGGCCGCTCCGGCTTGGAACGACGAGGCCGCCATGGCAAGTGCGAACACGACGACACCACTCATGCGAATCGACTTCATGGACTTCCTCCTGTACATCGCAACGCCTCGACGCAGCGACGAGCCATTAGAACGGGTTGCAGCGCCGGCAGTCTTGACGAGGATCAACAGCGTACCCACCGCAGCGCGCCGCCGACGATCTTGGCGCTGCCACGAAGCTGGAGGATAGCCTACATGCGTACTGGATTGTCGGCGCCCGCCAGCCCGCTCGAATTGATAGTTCGCGACAACCGCTCGACCGCGACGCGCGGCGCGGTACTTCCATTAATACATGAGCTGGACGCGCCCCTGGATGACCTGCAGATGTCCCGGCGTCGGGCCGCCGTCGACGACAGCGTAGTTGTAATTCAACTGCCAGCGCAGGTAGCGGTTCCACCACCAGTTGAGCCCCACGCTCGCTTCGCTGGCCCGGCCACCGTCTGCGATACCGCTGGTCAGATCGAGGTAGGAATAGCGCAACCCCAGCTGCCACGCGCCCCACGTATTCTGCTTCATGGAAAATTCGCGCGTCGGAATCACCCGGTCAGGCACGCCGACCGCCTTGTTGTAACCGGATTCCTCGCCGGTGAGCATCCAGCTCGCCGACACATAGGCGCCGGCGAGGTAAGTCTGCCGATCGTCGGCGCTCACGCGGTTCACCATCGCCTCGGTCTGCAGCGTGAACGGGCCGTCCATCCACACGAGTTCGGTCCCGACGAACGTCGCGCCACGCGAACGGATATTGCCGGTGTCGAGAAGATACGGCGCGATGAAACTTTCCGGCCGCGCGCGGTAGCGCACTTCGGAATCCGAGGCGACGGTGATCGAGGCACTGACGCCGAGGTGCAACAGACGTCTTCCTGCCTTGCGCTCTTGGTCCACCAACGGTGTCCCGGTGAGCCGTACCGTCGGGCGCAGCAGCGATTGCGTCTCGTCGCCGAAGTTGAGCCCGGGGTCGGCGCCTACGGAATAAAGGCCCAGCGTCATGGAGCCCCGATCGCCCCAGAGCTGCCGGTCGCTCGTGACACCCATGCGGTTGCCGGGTGCGAACGCGAGCACCGGCAGGGCCGGCTCCATGAAGAGCGTCCCCCCGAACGGAACGATGTTCTCGAGCGTCTGCTGCACCGTGAGGTAGCCGAAGTTCACGTTGCGGAAGTACTTCACCTCGCTCCAGCGGATGTTCGCCTGATGCAGGTACGCGCTGCCGTCGATGACCCCCAACTGGAGCGCGTAGGAGGTCGTCGGACTCCACGTACCTGTGGTGTAGAACCGCAGCGTGCGCAGCGCAGCGTCGGACGGGACCGGCGCGAGCCCGTGGGAGGTCTCGAAACCGCCGGCGTCGACGGACGCGCGGAGACCGACACGGCCCGTCACCTGGACCTCCTCGCGCACCAGCGCCTCGTCGTTGTAGAAGTTCGGGATGACCACGGGCTGCGCGATCTGGTAGCGCAGCCCCTGGTCGATCCAGAGCCGCAGCAGGTCTTCGCGCTTTTCCGGTGGTGGCATCGAAGGCCCCGTCGCCTTGTCCGGCGGCAGTTCGGACGCCGTGCGGTCCTCCACCGCCGGCGCCTTCTCGTCAGCGGCCGGGGCGGCCGCGGCGACCACGGGAGCATCTGCCTTCGGCACGGTCGTCTCGACCGACGAGACCTTCTCGCGCGACACCGTGATCCGGCCCAGGCCGTCGGATTCGAACACCAGCACCGAGCCTTCGTCGGAAACAACCTTGCCGGTCAACCGCTCGCCCGTGGTCAGGATCAGCGTGTCTGCTCGCGCGGGCGCAGCGCCGAGCACCACGACCAGTGCCGCGAGCGCGAGCGCGCGCCGCGTCACGAGTGTGCCTTCGCAGCGCCGTCGACCGGCTCGGACGCTGTGTGGGGATGCCGGTCCGCGTGGTCGGCACGGTACAGCGCGGCACTGCCGGCCCCGAGCCGGCGCAGCAGGTCGAGTGCCTGCACCATGGACAGGTCCACGGCCGTGATCTTTTCGTCCGGCACGACGAACACCGCCCCGGACTGCCCGTTGGGGGGATCGGGCACGTACACCGCCACCTTGCCCGGCGTCGGGCGTCCCGTCACCCAAGCGATCTGCTCGATGCCGTCGCCGATATCGAGCAACACCACTTCGGTCGGCCGGTCCGTTCCGGTGTTCAGCAGGTTGCGCACCATCGTCATGGCCCAGCCGTAGAGCGGCAGGTACTGCAGGATGTGGCGTTCGAGCCAGGTGCTGATGCGGCGCCCGGTGACGGTCGTCGCGAACAGTCCGGCGAGGAGGCAGACACCCAATACCATCAGTAGTGAAGCAAGACTCTCCGCCCTGACGCCCAGGACCTTCTCGAACGGCAGCAGCTTCGCGAGCGGACCCACGAGTTCGCTCAGCATGCGGACTGCTTCGCGCACGAGGACGACGGCGATCATGATCGGCGCGAGCAGCAGGATCCCGGCGACGAAGGTGTTGCCCAGAGCTTTCATGCTGGCAGACCTCGAGTACTCAGACGTCCGGGCGTGCTTCCAGCCGCCCGGAGCGCACCGCGGCGACCAGCGCCGCGTGATCGCGTTCGTTCTGGTCGGCGTAGGCCACCGCGAATGCAGCCATGGCATCCTCGAACGCCTCGCCGGTGCCCATGTATGCCGAGAGCATCACGGCGTCACCGGAGCGCTTGTGCGCCCGCGCGAGAGCCCACCCGCAGGCCTTCGCGTAGTTGACCAGGTTGACCGGTTTCATGACCTCGACCAGGGGTTTGATCTTGGCGTCGCGCAGTTGGCGCACGTAGAAATGCCGCCCCTCGATCGTCCCCGTGCTCCAACCCAGGAAGACGTCGGAAGCGGCCTGCATCAACCGTTGGCCGAAGACGACCCGTTCCCCGTGATGATCGAACGGGGCGCGCCCGCAATAGGGCTCCAGCACCGAAGCGCGCGCCTCCTTGAACTGCAGGAACAGCGGATCGCCGTTGCCCGAGACGAACAGGCCGATCCCGCAGAACGTGCCCACGCTGCCGACGCCGACGACTTTCATCGCCACGTCGGTGAGGGTGTAGCGCTGGATCAGGAGGCGGCGCTCCGGCGGCATCGATTCGATGTACGCCGCCATCGCGTCCGCGGCGCTGCGCTGGATCGCGGCCTGCTGCTTGGGGTCGCTCTCGTGGTAGATGAGCGGCGGATCGTCGTGAATGCGCGGCGGCGAACCGGACTGGAACGCGAGCCGCGTGAATTCCTTCAGGTGCGCACTCGCCTCGGTCGCCTTGCGGATGCGCTTGCGGTTCAGGCGCTTCAACTCCTCGTCGGTGCCGCTCTCGACCAGTTTCTTCAAGTCGATGTACTCGTAGTACGCATCGAGCACCGGCATATCGGCATAGCGCACCATGTTCTCGCGATAGCTGCGCACCGCATGCCACCCGGCCTCGCGGCAGTCCGCCGGCGTGAAGCCGTTGGCACGGCCGGCGATGACGAAGCTCGCCGCGAGGCGCCGGACGTCCCACTCCCAGGGAGCGACCGAAGCCTCGTCGAAATCGTTGATGTCGAACACCAGCTTGCGCTCGGGGGTCGCGAAGCCACCGAAATTCAGCAGGTGGCAGTCACCGCAGGCGACGATGTTCATGCCGGCGTTCGCGGTGAACGCCAGGTCGTGTGCCATGATCGCCGCCGCCCCGCGGTAGAACGCGAACGGGTTGGCCATCATGCGGCCGTAGCGGATCGGCACCAGGTGCTCGAGGCGGCCGGCGCTGTTCGCGACCAGCAGATCGACCGGATCGGCCCGGCGGTCGGCAGGTTGCCAGTCGGCGATGGCGCCCCGGGGACTGCGCTCGCGCAGCGCTCTGCCGGCCGCGGCGCGCTCGGCGTGCGGCCGGCCGTGCGATTGTTCGGGCAGACGGGCGACGCCCGGTCGCCGGGTCGACTGCACGGTGGTCCGCTTCCTTGTGGCAGCCATGCGCCTTTCCCCCTCCCGCCGATGCCTGGAGGCGGCGTTATCTCACATCCAATCGGACAGCGAAATACCGAGGCCGAAAACACTCTCGCGATAGTTGTAGTCGATGAGGGATTCGCCGTACCCGTTGAACAGTTGCAGATAGCCCTTCAGGTTGCGGTACAACGGAAACCGCCAGTCGAGCTGGACCGAGCCGAATCCGGTGTTGAAATTCTGCCGCACCAGCGCCGCGAACGAATGGCCGCTCCCCGCGGGACGGTAGAACAGCATGAGGTCGCCGTGGCCGTAGTAGTCGAGGATGTCCGGGTTGTTGTCGATCGCGCCCTGGCCCAGGTTCTCGCTCAACCGGTACCAGGGCCGCACCATCATCACGAAACCGCCCCGCTCGAACGCAAACTGGGCATAGAGCCGGTTCCAGCTGCGCGACAGCGTGCCGCCGCGCCCGTTCGACTGGTGGACGAAGCCGAAATTGATGAAGCGCAGCTTGATGCCCAGCATGTTCCAGTCGGTGCGCAGGACCGTCATCAATTCCGGTTCGTAGTTGGTCTCGCGAAACGGCGCCGACGGACTGTAGAGCTGCCAGTTCGACTGCTGCGTGTAGGCGGCCCAGACGTCGATGCGGTCGTTGAGCGCGCCTTCGAGCAGCTTGGTCTTGAACGAGAGCTGGAACTTGGCTTCGACATCGCGCAGGTCGGCGGTCGGCGACGGTCCGAGGCTGGGCGAGTACGGCGTCTCGTTCGGGTCGCCGTTGTAGCTCACCGGCAGGAAGTAGTTCGGCTTGTGGGTGCGAAACCGCAGCACGCCATAGCGGGTGTCGTCGTCCAGTTCCCACTTGAAGCCGAGGCGCGAATCGCCCGCCTTGCCGTCGTTGCCGCCCCCGACGAAATCGCCCGCCCGGGTCGGCTTGTCCTCGGGCAGCGGCGCGTCGCTCGCTATCGCCGGGGCCGCCGGCTTGCCGTTGCGGCCGGCGGCACGGTCATAGCAGCCGAGGCGGGCAGTGTCGTCTTCGATCGTCGCGCAGGATTCGAATTCCTGTCCGGCTGCGGCGACACACGCATGGAATGCGATGCAGGCGATCGCGAGGCGCAATGGTTTCATTGCGTCGAGTGTACCGTCCCGGACCGCTGCGTTGGAATGCGACGACCCAAAGGTCGGTGCTACTATCGATACCAGCGCTGCAGGGAATGGCGCACTCGATCATGCCTTTGAGGGAGGGCCTTGCGATGCATATGTCGTGGACTGCGATTTCCATTCGTGCGTTGGCGGCGTTGGCCATGGTCGCGACAACGACGACGGCTTTCGCGCAGGCGAGTGCCAAACCGAAGAAGGAAAGCAGCGTCACGGTCTACGGCGGCTATCGCTTCGGCGGCACTCTCTCCGAGGCCACGACCGATGCCACCATCGACCTCAAGAGCGACAGCAGCTTCGCACTCGCAGTCGACATCGGCCTCGACCGGCAGACGCAGCTGCAGTTGTTCTACAGCCACCAGAACACGGCGCTCACCTCCGGCGCGTTCTCGCCGCAGGTGAACAATTTCGCCCTGACGCTGCACAACTACCACATCGGCGGCACCTACTTCATCGAGGAGGTCGGCAAGGGGCTCTACGTCGTGGGCGGCATCGGCGCGACCACCGCAAAGCCCGAACTGGCGGGCCTCAATTCCGAGACTTTCTTTTCCGGCAATCTGGGCATCGGCTGGATGGTGCCGCTCGGTCGCCACGTCGGCCTGCGCTTCGAGGCGCGTGGCTACGGCATCCTCATCAACAACAACAGCGCAATGTTCTGCAGCGGCGGCTGCGTCGTGTCGATCAAAGGTGACGCGTTGTACCAGGGTGAGGCGCTGGTGGGCTTGTCGATCCGGTTCTAGGGCCTCCATCGATGGATGAGCAGGGCGGCGACGAGAGCAACGGGCGCGCTCGAACCATCGTCGTGATCGTTGCCCTGCTGGCGGTGCTGGGCGCTCTGTGGTGGACGCTCGCGCTGACGCGTCCACTGCCGCCGCGTGTCGTCGTGATGAGCACGGGACCGGAAGGCAGCGCCTTTCCCGGGTTCGCCGAGCGGTATCGCGCCGCGTTCGCCCGCGTCGGCATCGACCTGCAGCTGCGCCCCTCCGCGGGCAGCGTCGAGAATCTCGCACGCCTGAAGGACCCGCGCTCCGACGTCAGCATCGGTTTCGTCGAAGGCGGCCTCGCCGATCCGGAACACGACGTCGACCTGGTTTCGCTCGGGGCGCTGTTCTACGAGCCGTTGTGGGTGTTCGTGCGCTCCACCGACAACCAGCCGAAGCTCGCCGATTTCATCCACAAGCGCTTCTCGTCGGGGGCCGAGGGCAGCAGCACCCGGGCCTTTTCGCTGCGCCTGCTGGCGCTGAACGGCGTCACGAGCGACGTGCCGTTGCTCGCCTATTCGCCGCAGGAAGCCGCCGACCGGCTCCAGGCCGGTGACCTTGCGGGGGCGACGTTCGTGACGTCCTGGGATTCTCCGGTGATCCGGCAGCTTTCCGCTTCGCCCGAGGTCCGGCTCATCGGTTTTCCCCGCGCCGACGCTTACGTGGCGCTGTACCCGTACTTCACCAAGCTCGTGCTGCCGATGGGCGTGGGCAGCCTCGCGCAGAACCTGCCGTCGGCCGATGTGCCGCTCATCGCGACCAAGGCGACGCTGGTGGTGCGCAAGGATCTGCATCCGGCCGTCCAGTACCTGCTGCTCGACACCGCCACGCAGATCCACGGCGGGCCAGGCATCTTCCAGAAGGCCGGACAGTTCCCCGCCGCCGAAGCGATCGACCTGCCGTTGAGCGATCACGCGCGTACGTACTACACGTCAGGACGACCGTTCCTGCAGCGCTACCTGCCGTTCTGGCTCGCAGTCCTCGCCGGCCAGCTCCTGGTGTTGCTCATACCAGTGGTCGGCGTGCTGTATCCGATCCTGCGGCTGGCTCCGGTCATCTACGGCTGGAGCATGCGGCGGCGCATCTTCCGCTTGTACGGGGAACTGAAGTTCCTCGAGAACGAGCTCGAGAAGGGCGGTGCCACCGAGCCGCTGCGCCGGCGCCTCGACCGCCTCGAGGAGCGTGCCAATCACATCCGCGTGCCAGTCACTTTCCGCCACCTGCAGTACACGCTGCGCCTGCACATCAACCTCGTGCGCCAGCGCATGGGGCGAACTGAGGCCCCCGTAGGGCCTGCCGGCCTCAACCCCCGGGGGGGCCAGCCCTCCTGAGGAATGAAGTGAACTCGGCCATGACAGCGCCCGGCCCGTCCGGGCGTCTCGGGACGTGGCTGAGGCACCGCTACTGATTCAGCAGCTGGATCTTGCCCTCGAAGACCTTGACCCGATCGCCCACGCGCAGGTCCGATGCGTCGGCTTCCTCAACGCGCGTGAACTGCCCGTCGTTCAGGCGCACGATCACCTCCCAGCTCGATTGCTGCAGCGCCTCGAGCATCTTGTCGCTGCCGTAGGCCCCCACGTACGAACTGGTCTGGCCGCTGGCGTTCCACGTCCCGACCACCACCGGCCCCACCAGCAATGGCGTACCGGGCCCGGTCTGATAGGCGAGGCTCGTGCGCGGATCGGTGGCCGTACCCGCGCGCGGTACCGGCCGTTCGGTGCGGATCTCGCGGATCGACCGTATGACGCCGCAGTTCTCGCACGCGGCGGCCGCCTGAGAGACTTCTTCCTTCTGTGCGGCGTTACCCGCGAGCGCCATGAACCCGACGACGACGACGCCGAATCGTGCAGCCAATCTCATTCCGGAATGCGCTGCAGATAGTAAAGAGCATTTAGCAGCATGCCGGGCTTGCCGAGCGGTCCGAGCCAGCGCTCGTACACCTGCACGATCTCGCCGTTGCGGTAGATGCGCGCGAGACCACGGTTCACCGCGAGGCGGAAATCGGGATCGTTGCGGGGCAGCACCAGCGCATAGGGCTCGATCGAGAAATCTTCGTCGACTACCCGATAGGTGCCCGCCTGGGCCGCGTTGAGCGCCAAGCCGATCAGCTTCAGCCGATCGGACGCGAAACCGTCGGCCTTGCCGGCCTGCACCTGTGCCACTCCGGTTTCGGCGCTGTCGACCGGCACCACGGTGGCCGAGACGTTGCGCAGCTTGAGCGCGTCCGGCACCGACTTCTCGGTGGTGGTGCCCTTCACCACGGCGATGCGCTTGCCGGCGAAGTCCTCGAGCTTGAAGAGATCCGTGTCGTTCTTGACCAGCACCGAGCCGCCGTCGACGAACGTCATCAGGCTGAAATCGACGCGCTTCTGCCGTGCGAGGGTCCAGGTGGCGGTACCGCAGTCGACGTGGACCTTGCCTTTCTCGACCTGCTCGAAACGATTGGCGAGAGTGACCGGCACCCATTCGATCTTCAGGCTGTCGATGCCGAGGTCGGCCCGGATGCTCTGCGCGACCTTCTCGCACAACCCCACCGAGTAGCCCTTCGCTTCGCCGGCTTCCCGGTAACTGAACGGCGGCGAGGTTTCGAGATGACCCATGCGGATCACCTTGGAGGCCCGGATGTCCGACAGGACATCGGCGCCCGCAGGCATGGATGCGACGGCGGCCAGCAGCAACGCCGGCAACAACGTGGTTCGGTTCAAGTTCGGTCTCCCCCGGACACTGGCCAAGATCGGCAAGGTACCCGCTGCGCGCCGTCCCGGCAATACGGGAATCGGCTGCGCCACCGCATCAGCCGGCGAATCCGCCTGCCTCGAGGAATGCGCGTTCCGCCGGGGTGGTGTCGCGCCCGAGCGGCCGATTGCGGTGCGGAAAGCGGCCGAAGCGCTCGACGATGGCGCAGTGCCCTTCGGCATGGTCGAGCCAGGGCCGGCCGACTCGCGCATGCAGTTCGACCGAGCGGCGCTGGTCCGCGAGGTCTTCCGAGTGCGCGAACGGGAGATAGCAAAACAGCCGCAGCGGCACCTCGATGGCCTGGTCGAATCCGGCGTCGACCAGCCGGCGCGCGAAGTATCGAGCCAGCGGATCGGTGGCGTACATGTGCCCGGTGCCACGGAAGACGTTGCGCGGAAACTGGTCGAGCAGGATCACGAGTGCCAGCGCGCTGTCGGCAGCGTCGATCCAGTCGTCGCGTTCGCGCCGCGCGGCGGCCAGGTGTTCACCGAGAAAACGCTCGCGGAACTGTTCATCGAACGCTGTCGACTTCTCGAACCATCGTTCGGGTCCCGCTGCGCGCCAGAAATCGACGATCGCGGCAGCGGCACTGCCCGCGCCCGAGCTCACTCCTTCGCCTCCACGGCCTTGTTGCCGAGGATCAGCGAGCGTCCGGCATAAATCCCGCCGACCAGTTCGAGTTCGAACCGCTCGGCATCGCGCCGGCGCACGCCCTGGGCGATATCGTCCGCAGCTTCCGGCGTTGCACCCAGACTCATCGCCGCCTCGCGCCCCAGTACCATGGCGGACTCGAAGAGCTCGCGAATCTGGAAATCCACGTCCCCGTGCTGCAGCTCGATCGCATGCTCGCGGTCGCGCACCCGCGCCAGGACGCGGGCCTGGCGGAACTCGGCCTTGGTTCGCTCGACGATCTGCGTGACCGCCTCCTTGCTGTCCACGCACACCAGGATGGTACGCGCGGACTCGCCACCGGCCGCGCGCAATACGTCGAGGCGCGTGCCGTCGCCGTAGTAGACCTTGAACCCGAAGTCCGCCGCGTCGCGAATCCTCTGCGGGTCGTGGTCGATGATGGTGATGTCCGCACCGAGCGCCAGCACGTGCTGGCTCGCCACCTGTCCGAAGCGACCGAAGCCGATGATCAGTACGGCGCCGGTCTGGTGCTGCGGCGCCTCCATGCCATCGAGCGACGGAGCGACCACCGGTCCCCAGCGCTTGAGCGCCAACACCGCGAGCGGCGTGAGCGCCATCGACAGCACCACCACGGCGGTCATGTTGGCGTTGACCGTGCCATCGATCACGTTCGCGGCGGCCGCGGCGGCGAACAGCACGAAGGCGAACTCGCCACCCTGGGCCATCAGGACGGCGCGATCGAGCGCGTCGACGTGGGACATGCGCGCGACCCGCGCGACCCCATAGACGCACAGAGCCTTGACCACCATCATCGCCAGCACTCCGGCCACGATGAGCTGCCAATAGCGTGCCACCACGGCAAGATCGAGCGACATGCCCACCGCGATGAAGAAGAGCCCGAGCAGCAGCCCGCGGAACGGTTCGATGTCGGCTTCGAGCTGGTGCCGGAAGGTGGACTCCGACAGCAGCACACCGGCGAGGAACGCCCCCATGGCCATGGACAGTCCGCCGAGCTGCATCAGCAATGCGGCGCCGAGGACCACCAGCAACGCCGCAGCGGTCATCACTTCGCGCGCGCGCGCCTGCGCCAGGATGCGGAACAGCGGGTTCAGCAGCCAGATGCCCGCGGCGACCAGCAGGCCGAGCGCACCGACCGCGATGCCGATGGACGCCCAGCGCGATTGCCCGGCCGCGTGCTCGACCGCCTCGGATGGCGCGATGAAGGCGACGATGGCGAGCAGCGGCACGATCAGCAGGTCCTCGAACAACAGGATCGCCACCATCTTCTGACCGCGCGGCGCCGCGATGTCACCGCGCTCGTCGAGGAGCTGCATGACGATGGCGGTGGACGTGAGGACGAACCCCATGCCCGCGACGAATGACACCGCGAGCGGAAAACCGAACGCGATGCCGACCCCCGTGAGCAGCACCCCGCACACCACCACCTGCAGCGAGCCCAAGCCGAAGATGTCGCGCCGCAGGCTCCACAGATGGGACGGTCGCATCTCCAGCCCGATCACGAACAGGAACAGGACCACGCCCAGTTCGGCGGTGTGCAGGATGGCCTGGGGATCGTCGAACAGCTTGAATCCGAAGGGTCCGATCGCGAGCCCGCCCGCCAGGTAGCCCAGCACCGAGCCCACGCCGAGCCGCCTGAAGAGGGGTACTGCAACCACTGCTGCACCGAGCAGGGTCACGACATTGATCAGATCACTAGCGCTGCCGGTGGCGGCCATGTCGCACTCCGGGGATGGTTCGGGGAAAGTCTGCCGCGCACCCTTCAGTGGTCGGAGCGCCTTGCGCGCGGTCGCCGCAACCCGATCCAGGCCCACGCGGCAATCACGGGCACACCGAACAGGACCAGATGGATCGGCAGCTCCTCGCCGAGCGTGTAGCCATGCGCGAGTCCGGTGCTGAGGTTCCAGCCGACCACCACCAGCCACACCACGGTGAACAGCCCTGCGGCAGCATGGTGGCGCGCCGGACTTGTGCGCCACAGGAGCAGGGCGACGACGCCCAAGCCTGTCGCGATGAGGATCAGAGTTCGCATGGGAGACTGCGTGCAAGCATGCCACAACGCTCACGCGCCATGACGGGCGCGTTTCAACGCGCGTGCAAAGAATCGCGAAGGCGCGATCGCGTCGACCACGGCCGCCGGCACCGGCGCGGGCTCGCCCAGCATGCCGGCTGCGATCAGTTCGCCCGCGATCGGTGCGGTCAACAGCCCGCGCGAGCCATGGGCAACGGAGACGAACAACCCATCGAGCCATGGGGCCGGGTCTTCGAACTGCGTGGTGGCATCCTTGGCAAGGCGGGCATAGCGCGCCGCAAAGCTTGTCGCATCGGTGAGCGGACCGACGATCGGCAGGTAGTCCGGCGCCACGCAGCGCAGCGCGGCACGACCCGAACAACGCGCCGGATCCCGCGCTGCCTCCGGGAAGGCAGCCGCCAGAGTGGGCGACAGCGCGTGCAGCGTGGCGAGGTTCTCGCGGTGATCTTCGGTGCGCACACCGGTGTCGGCGTCGCGGATACCGAAAGTGGCACCCAGGCAGTGCAAGCCCGCCCGCGCCGGCGCGATGTAGCGCTCGCCGCACAGCACGGTTGCCAGCCTGGCACTGACGTCGTTGCACTCGAGGTGGGTGAGCTGACCGCGGATCACGTGGGTGGGCAACTGAGCGGTCGCTGCGAACGCCCGCGTGTCGGCCGCAGTGGCGATGACCACGACCGGCGCCTCGGCGCTCCAGATCCCGGCGGTCGCCACGCGCCAGTCCCCGGAAGCCAGGCGATCGATGTGCAGGGCTTCGTGCCGCGCAATCACCCGGATGCGGGGATGCTGCACGAACGCGGCGCACAGCGCAGGAGGATGAACCCACCCGGCACGTTTCAGATGGAGCGCCTCGACATCGACCATGACCCCGGCGATCGCGCTCGCCTCCCCGGGATCCACGGATCGCAGGAAGCTGGATGGCCAACCCTGCCGCGCCAACGCGTTCTGCCGGGTGACTTCGGCAGCATCGTGCGCGAGCTGCAGCACACCACAGCGCGACCAGGCGAGACCATCTTCGGGCAAACGCCGGGCGATCTCGCGTAGCGAGAACTCCAGGCCCGCCGTGAGCAAGCGGGTCAATGCCGTGTCGTGCGGCGATAGCTTCGCGTACAGGACACCCTGGGCATTCCCCGAGGCCGCGCCGGCGATCGTCTCGTGGCGCTCGATCACCGTGACTTCGACGCCGCGCGCCGCGAGACTCGCCGCCGCCGCGGTGCCCGCCAGGCCGGCGCCGATCACGATGGCTCTCCGCGGGTTCGGTCCGCCCGCCGGACGCCGCAGCCACGGCGCCCGGTACGGGAGCGGTGCCGGGGATACGCAGACACCCCTCAGCATCTCGCGCTTGGGCCCGAAACCCGCGGCCTTCTCGACACGGAATCCGGCCGCCTGCAACGCCCGGCGCACGTCACCGGCGCTGGAGTAGGTTGCGCACGTCGTGCCCGGATTCGAATGCGCCGAGATCGCCGACATCAACTGCGGCGTCCACAACTCCGGGTTCCTCGCCGGCGCAAAGCCGTCGAGAAACCAGGCATCGATCACACCGTCCACCTGAGGCAGGGTCACGCGTGCGTCGCCGATCAGCAGCGTGAGCGTGATGCGACCGCCGGAGAAGACGAATCGTTGCCAGCCGACGGCGAGTTCGTCCCATTGTTCCAGCAGTTGCGACGCAAGGTCGTGCAACACCGGCCATAGACCCAGCGCACGGGCCAGGTCGGGGGCAGAGAGCGGCAGCAGCTCCGTGCTCACGAACTGCAATCGTGCATCCTTCGGCGCGGTTTCCTCGAACGCGTGCCACGCGCACAGGAAATTGAGGCCGGTACCGAAGCCGGTCTCGCCGATGCTGAAGGCTGTGCCGGGCGCGAGTGCCGCGAACCGTTCGGGCAGACGATTACCCTCGACGAACACGTGCCGGGACTCGTCGATGCCGCTTGCCCGCGAGAAATAGACATCGCCGAACTGCGGCGAGTACGGCTGACCGTCGACCCAGTCGATCATTCGAGTTCGTCGACGCTCCGCGGCCAGCTCGACTTGAGCAATCGCGACAACGCGCGATCGGCCAGCACCCGGCCAGCCGTCTGGCAGCGCGGGCAGTAGTTGGTCTCGGTGTCGGCATACACGATGCGCTGGACGGGCGTGCCGCACACCGGACACGGCTCACCGAACCGGCCATGCACGGCCATGCCCTTGCGGAAAGCGGTGACTTTCTCGGGAAAGCCGCGGCCGGTTTCGTCGCGCAGGCGCACGGTCCATTCGGTCAGGACATCGCGCACGGCGTGGTACAGGCGTTCGATCTCGTCATCGCCGAGATCCTTCGAATGGGCGATCGGCGACAGGCGCGCCCGATGCAGGATCTCGTCCGAATAGGCCCCGCCGATGCCGCTCATCAGGTGCGGCGCGGTGAGCGAGCGCTTCAACGTGTGGTTCTCGGAACGCAAGCGTGCCGCAAACGTTGCGAGATCCGCCTCGAGCACTTCGAGCCCGCCGGCATCGAAGGCGGCAAGTGCTGCATCGCCCACGACCAGGTGCATCGATGCGCGGCGTTTCGTACCCGCTTCGGTGAACACCAGCGACCCGGCTTCGAAATCGAGGGCCGCGAGGGTCATCTTGCCCGGCAGCTTCGCCCCCGGTGAGAGCCAGCGCAGCCGGCCCGCGCGCATGAGGTGCAGCACGAGATGCAGGTCATCGTCGAATTCGAGCACGATGCGTTTGCCGAGGCGCCGCGCGCCCTGCAGCCGACGCCCTTCTAGCGACGCGATCGGCGGCACCGCGGTGCGCAGCACGAACGGGTTCACGATGCGTACGTGCTGCAGAAGAGTACCGGACGCGAGCGCTCCGATGCGTTCGGTGTAGACGGTAACGTCGGGCAGTTCCGGCACGTCGCGGCCCTACAACATTCGTTCGGGGACGAACCATCCCATCACCCGGGTCGAGGTCCGCCGCCACCAGCTCGCCTTCGGTTCGGTGGTGAGTTCCACCGGCTGGCCCGCTTCCTCGCCGATCCACACGAGGTGCTGGCGGCCGCCTTCGGGGCCTGCCAGCTTCAGCCGGAAGCTGTTGCGCGGCAGCAGTTGCTGGCCGATCACGACCAGCAATTGCCGTGCGAGTTCGGGGCTGTCCACCAGGATGCCGAGTTCGGTATTGAGGTAGGCCGAGCGCGGATCGAGGTTCATCGAACCGACGAACACGTGGGCGCTGTCCACCACGAACGCCTTGGTGTGCAGGCTGGCGGACGACGACCCGATCATGAGCTTGCTGTCGCGCGCGTTGTTGCGGCCGATCAGCGCCGGCCGCATCTCGTGCAATTCGACACCTGCCCGCAGCAGGGCTTCGCGATAGCGCGCGTAGCCCACGTGGACCGCCGAGACGTCGTTCGAAGCGAGCGAGTTGGTCAGGATGCGCACCCGCACGCCACGGGCAACCATCGCCTTCAGGTATTCGACCCCCGCGTCGCCAGGAATGAAATAGGGCGACACGATGACGAGCTCCGATTGCGCCGAGTCCGCGACCGGGCGCACCAGCGGGCCGATGTGGACGGCAGGATCGGGTTGCTGGCCCTTGGTCGCCACCTTGCGCGGCTTGTCGTAGACGACCCGGGCATCGGCCCACACCATCGGCAGTTCGCCCTTGCCCAGATAGCGCACCAGGTCCGCCTGCCTGAGCCGCTGAGCGTACTCCGACCCCGCCGCCGCCTGCAGTTCCTTGGCGAGCCGATTGCGCAGGCGATCGAGCGAACCCCCGTCGGTGTGGCCGGTGAACAGGCGGCGGATGCGGTAGGCCCACGGGCTGTTCCAGTACTCGTCGAAGCTGGCCGAGACGTTCGGGACCACCGGGCCCACCGCCAGCAGGTCCATGTCGGCGAAGTTGGTGCCGCCGGAGGCCCAGAAGTATTCGTCGCCCAGATTGCGTCCGCCGACCACCGCGAGCTGGTTGTCGGCGACGAACATCTTGTTGTGCATCCGGTGATTCAACCGATCGCCGTCGGTCAGGAACGCGAACATGCGCCCGAGTTGCCAGCTGCGCGAGGCGAACGGGTTGAAGACGCGGACTTCGATGTTGGGGTGACCGTCCAGCACCGCGATGTTGGCGTCCTTGCCGGTGGTGTACAGATCGTCGATCAGCAGCCGCACGCGCACGCCGCGATCGGCGGCGGCGAGGATCCGCGCGAGCAGCACGCGCGTGGTGAGCCCGTCGTGCACCAGGTAGTACTGGAGATCGAGAGTACGCTCCGCGAGATCGGCTGCCAGCGCGCGGGCGATGAACGCGTCCAGTCCGGAATCGAGCAGCAGCAAGCCGGACTTGCCCGGGTGCTGCTCGAGGTCCGTTGCGAGGGTGCGGGAAAGACGCGTCACGGTGGCAGGATCGAGCGCCGTGGAGCGCGCCTCTTCGCCGGGCGGCGGCAACGTGGCACAGCCTGCGAGCAGTGCTGCCGAGCACGCCGCCGCGCGGGCGAGCCAGGCCATCTTCGCGCCGAGACGCTGCAGGGTCGGAGACATGGGAAGCGATCCGAAGAATACATGAGCCCCGCTATCATGCCGGGATCACGCTCCCCGGAACCGCACCATGCCGCTCGACCCCGCCCGTACCGCCGCCACCCTCGTCGACGATCACGCGCACCTGCGCGACCTCGTTCCCTTCGCCCGCGATCACGGCGCAGCGGATCTCGACGGCGCCTATGCGATTCAGGCGGCCTTCGTCGAGCGCCTCCTGCCCTTGAAGGGCCCGCGGGTCGGTTACAAGATCGGGCTCACCTCGCTGCGCATGCAGCAGATGTGCAGTATCGACCATCCGGTCGCCGGCGTAGTGCTCGCCGACCGGCTGGCGAAGAGCGGCGCGCAATGGCGGCTGTCGAGTCTGAAGCGTCTGGGCATCGAGTTCGAGATTTGCGTGCGGCTCGGCCGCGCACTCGCCCCGCGCGCTGGTGCGTGGACTCTCGACGACGTGGCTGGTGCCGTAGGTGCGGTCTGCCCCGCGTTCGAGGTGATCGACGACCGCAACTCGCCCTACCCGCTCGACATGCTCTCGCTCGTGGCCGACAACGCGTGGAACGAAGGCATCGTGCAGGGCGAGTACGTCTCGAAATGGCCCGATCTCGCCGCTGCCCGCGGCGTGGTCGAGTTGAACGGCGCGGTGATCGACCAGGGCCACGGCCGCGATGTGCTGGGACACCCGTTCGAGCCGCTGCGCTGGCTCGCGAACCATCTTTCGGCCCGCGGCGAAACGCTGCATGCGGGCGAGATCGTATCCACCGGCAGCCTGGTGACGACCCGGTTCCCCAAGGCCGGAGAGCAGTACCGCTTCACGGTCGAGGGGGTGGGCAGCGTGGAGATCGGGTTCAGGTCTTAGGACACAGGCAGGCGACAAGCAGGACAAGTTCAAGCAGCAATCAACGCGGCGGACGCGGCGGAAATCCAACTGAACAGCCTTGTCGTTGCCTTACCCCGCGTCCGCCGCGTCCGCCGCGTTCTGCGCTTTGTTCCTGTCTACCCCCGCACTTCCTTCAACGCCGCCGCCGCCGCACGGGCCAGCAGGATGTAGTCCGTGCACAACCCGATCACGCGGTAGCCCTGATCCATGTAAGTCTTCGCATGGCCCGGCGTGTGCGCGTAGATGCAGCGGGCGATGTCGCGCTTCTCGCATGCGCGGATGATCTGCTGGATCGCCTGCTGCACTTCGGGATCGTTGATGCGGCCGGGTTTGTTCATGCTCCCCGAGAGGTCGAACGGCCCGACGAACACGCCGTCGATGCCGGGCACGTCGAGGATCGCGTCGATGTTGCGCGCCGCTTCGACATGCTCGATCTGCACGATCACCGCGATCTCGTCGTTGGCGCGCTGCATGTAAGAATCGAAGTCGAGGTCGAAGCGCTGCGCGCGCGTGATGCCGACGCTGCGCACTCCCATGGGCGGATACTTGCAGCGGTCGACGGCACGCTTCGCGTCTTCCGCCGTATTCACCAGCGGCACGATGATGCCGGTCGCGCCGATGTCGAGCGCCTTCTTGATGTAGGCCTCGTCGTTCCACGGGACACGCACGACGCACGGCACGCGGCTGTCCACGGCGGTCAACAGCGTCAGCGCAGCCCGCGCATCCATCGGCGAGTGTTCCAGATCCAGGAACAGCCACTCGTAGCCGGCCTCCACGAAGCACTCCGCGACTTCGGGCAACGGGATCTGCAGCAGCGCACCCACCAGCGGCTGCCCTTCCTTCAGCTTCTTGCGAAACGACAGGCTCATCTCACGCCTCCATCGGGGAAGACGCCATGATAGCGATCTCCGGACCCGCGGCGATCGACCCGCCCGATCGTCGTGCTTCGCTCCGCTCCGCGGAAGTCGGCGCCGCATGCCCCCACCCTAAACCTCCCCCGGCGTTGCCGGGGGAGGGGATGTACTTCCTTGTGCATCCTCGCGCTGCTGGCGCCATCCCGGCCTTCCCCCGGCCATGCCGGGGGAAGGCCGGGATGGGGGCCATCGTCCATCTCGACGATCAGCCTCACCGATCGTCGCCGTTCTCTCCTTCCCTCGCGCGTCAGCGTGGGGGCTAGCGATGCCCCACGAATTGCTGCAGCCAGTCGACCGCGTCGGCCTCGTTCGCAAACACCCGCCACGGAAACGGCGGGCGGTGATACAGGTCGAACACGCGCACCGCGAGGTTGCCCAGGCTCGATTCGGTCACCATGCCCGAGGCGCGTGTCATCGACACCATCTCGAGGCTCGAAATGAACGCGGCGGCCTGCACATCCACCCGCCACACCCCCGGCAGGTGCACCAGCGTCACCTGGGGCGTCGAACCGATGCGCTTGCGCGCCGCGAGCTCCGCCTTGACGAGGTCGAGCGTCACCACACCGGTGCCGCCGAAGTCCACGCGGACGATGCCCTCCTCGCCGAGCCACACTTTCGGTTCAACCAAGGGCGGCTCCGTGACGCAACGGCGAAGCGGGCGCAAACATGCACACTAGGCTACCGGGTTCCAGGGGCGAAGTGAACGACGGCGTCATGGCAGGCGGGTGGCCAGGAACAGGTGACGGTCGAGGCTGAAGAACGCTTCGCCCCGACTGATCCGGTCGCGGAGATCGTCCAGCCAGGCGCGAGCGTCAAATTCTTCGACACTTTCCCGACGCACGGCATGCTCCGCAATCATCGCCATCATCCCCTCGCTATAGGTATTGGAGGCGTCCATCGCATTGACGATCGCCACGGCTGCCACTTTCTCGACTCGAAAGCCATGACGCGCAAGCATCGGGCCAAGTACCCGGGGTAACTGTGGATGGGCGCAATGGCTGTCCCACGCGGCGAGCATCCGGCGCATCCGGTCGATGTCGGCGCTCGCCCACACGCACGACTCCCAATCGGTGTCGACCAGAGCCAAACGACCGCCGGGCCGCAGCACACGCCGCAACTCGTCGAGCGCGCGTTCGACATCGGGCACGTATTCGAGCACCTGGGTACAGGTGACCGCATCGAAGCGCTCCGCCGCGCCCGGCAGAGCAACCGCATCCGCGACCTCGAACGCAACCCAGGGCAGGTGGGCACACCGTCGCCGTGCCAGGGCCACCATCGGCGGCGACAGGTCGACGCCACAGACCGCGCCGGCAGCACCGACGGCTGCGGCCGCACTCTCGGCGAGCAAGCCGGGACCGCAGCCGACATCGAGGACACGCTCCCCGGGGCGCAGTGCCAATTCAGCCAGCGTCGTTTCGCGCTGCTGCGCGACATCGGGAGTCAGGTACAACGCCTCGACGCGGCGCGCCGTCGCTTCGGCACCAAACTGCTGCAGCACCGTGTCGTTTCCGGCCACGACCCTCACACCCTGTCGACGCCGTGGCCGAGCAGCCTTTCGAGCCAGCAGCCGGCGGCGAGCACTTGTGCGTCCGCTCCGGGGCGGCCCACCAGCTGCAGGCTGAGGGGGAGGCCCGCCGCGTCGAACCCGCACGGCAGCGCGAGCGCCGGCAGACCGGTCATGTTGAACGGCGAGCTGAAGCGCGTCATCATCCCCGCGGCTGGCAAGGTGCGGCCACCGACCGTGATCATGGATTGACCGACGCGCGGCGGCGCGCACGCAAGCATCGGCGTGATCAACACGTCGCTTGCGCCGAGCGCGCGCAGCAGCGCATCGCGGACTTCGCGCCGGATGCGCTGGGCCTTGACGTATTCGATGGCGAGAAAGAACTGGCCGATCTCTAGGCGCAGGCGTACGTCGTCGCCCAGGCGATCGCCCGTGCCTTCCAGCAGATGCCAATTGGCCTGGGCGGCCTCCGCCGACATGGTGATGAACTGCGCGCCCGGGGCGAGCGCCAGTTCGGGCACCACCGCTTCGCGCACAGCCGCACCGGCAGCGCGCAAGGCGCCGGTGACGGCGTCGATACGGCTTGCCACCGCCGGTTCGACATCCTCGTCGAAGTAGCCGCGGATGCGGACGAACGACGGGGTCAGCGTCGGCATCTCGCCCGCCGCGCCATCCTTGGACCCGGCGAGCGCCTCGAACATGATAGCGGCATCCGCCACGCTCCCGGCGATGGGCCCGACGTGGTCTAGCGACCAGGCGAGCGGATAGACGCCGCTCTTGTCGACCACGCCGTACCCGGGCTTGAAACCCACGATGCCGCAGCAGGCTGCGGGGATGCGGATCGACCCGCCGGTGTCGGTGCCGATCGCGAGCGGCGCGATGCCGGCAGCGACGATGGCGGCCGAGCCGCCGCTCGAGCCCCCCGGCACATGGCCCGGAAACCTCGGATTGACCACCGCGCCGAAATGCGGGTTCGCGCTGGTGACGCCGTAGGCCAGTTCATGCAGATTCGCCAGCCCGAAGATGATCGCCCCACGCGCCCGCAGCCGGGCGACCACCGCCGCGTCGTGCTCCGCCATGACCGGATCGAAGGCACGCGTTCCCGCGCTCATGCGATAACCGCGCACCGGCATCAGGTCCTTGACTGCCACCGGAACGCCGGCGAGCGCGCCCGGATCGACACGCTCGCGCACGCGTGCATCGACCGCTTCCGCCTGACGCATCACGTCATCCTCGTCGAGTGCGGTGAACGCGTTCAGATGGCGCCACGCACGGGCCGCGTCGAGGCTCGCCTGTGCGACGTCGACCGCGCGCGTCTCGCTGGAACGGACACGATGAGCGAGCTGCGCGACGCCGTGCGATTCGCCACGACTGGACCGCTCTGCAGGCAGCGGATTGAACGACGACGGCACCGCCGGCGCCGTGATCGGATCGGCCGAGGCGAGGGCTGTCTCGATCGCCTGTACGTCCGCGAAACTCCAGGCGAGCCGCTGATGCCAGAGTTCGTGACGCGACGGATCGATGCCGCCTCGCAGTGCGCTGGCGGCTTCGATGAACTGGGGAAAGCGCGAGAAATCGATCGTCATGGTGTCCTGCCGTCGTGGGCGGCCCGACCGTGGACCTGCGGCCGGGGGTAGCCGGCGTGAGTATTCATGTCAGTGGGGCGCCGACAAACCAAGGCGCTCAACGCGGCGGACGCGGCGGACGCGGCGGAAGACCTGAACCAAGACACGAAAGGGTCGGTTTTCCCCCGCGTCCGCCGCGTTGAGCGCTTCTGTTCCTTGGTCATCAACCGCAACCAGCTGGGAGGAGAGGCCGCGGTACTATCGGGTGGAATAGTCACCCTAGTCCTCGGCGAGGGTGCGCAGCGCGGTGGACTGGAACTCGCGGTGGTACAGGATCAGCACGACCCAGCTGGTCGCCATCATCCATACCCAGGGATTGAGAAACCACGTCATCGCGGCCAGCGCGAAGTAGTAGGCACGCAACCCGTTGTTGAAGCTCTCCGCCGCCAGCGTGGTGGTGCGCACCGTGCGCTCGATGAAACGCGCGTGTTCACCACCGTGCGCCTCCGGCGGTGGCGCGCCACCGACCATCACCGAGCAGAAGTGATAAAGGCGCAGGGACCAGGTGAACTTGAAGAACGCGAACACGAACACGCCCACCAGCAGCAGCACCTTGATATCCCACAGCTGCTCGGAGCTCATGCGGTTGAACGGCAGCTCGGCCATCACCGAGGCGACTTTCTCGGTGGTGCCGAGCAGGGCCAGCAACCCGCCCAGGATGAGCAGCGTGGTGGAAGCGAAGAACGTCGACCCGTTGGACAGATTGGCGAGAATGTTGACGTCGCCGATGCGAACGTCGCGTACCGCGACCGCCTGCATCCACTGGCGGCGAAACTTCCCCATCTGGCTCACCAGGCTCGGCATGGTGCGACCGCGCCAGCCGGCGAAGCACACGTAGCCCATCCACCAGAGGAAGAACCAGCCGAACGCGACCCAGTCGAGCGCGCCGAGCGGCAGGGAGGTGAGGGTGCGTGGCAACATGGGGATCGACGCGCGGGTCGCGGCGGCCGGTCAGAGAAACAGGGTCAGTACGCCGGTGTAGCCGTACAGGCGGTTGTGCGAGATCTCGCCGTTGCAGAAGAACCCCACGATGGGCACGTCGCCGAGTCCTTCGCGGACCATCGCGAGTTCCTTCGACGTTTCACCGAACAGGCTGGTGCCGCGGCCGAGGCACGAGAAGTACACGCCGCCGCGCGGTCGCGTGTACAGGCCGCTCTTGATGCTGTCCAGCATGCGCGCCATGTCCTCCGCCGCCGAGCGGCGGTCGCGGCGGCAGAACATCACCTTGCCGCCCTTGCGCACGTTCTCGCCGACGGCCACCAGGCCACGTTCGGCGTCGACGCCGACGACGTTGCGCACCAGGTAGTCGCCGGTCTCGCTGTCGGACACCGGAAGTGCCGCGAACACCGTGCCGCCGAGGCGATCGAGATCGCGTGCGCCGGTGAGTCCGGCGTCGGCGCGCAGCACTTCCAGCGCCGGCCGGCCGTCGAGTTCGATCAGCACGTTGCGTTGCACATCCGTGACGACGTGCGGATCGCCAAGCGGCGAGCACCCCTGGGTCAACCGGGTGGTGACGACGACCTGGTCGGTGAACACGACGCCGGACACGCCGCCCTCCCATACACCGTCGGCCAGTTGCGCGTGCGCGGCGCGGGAACTGGTGAGGCCGCCCACCACGAAACCGCTGTCGAGGCGCCGCGAGAGCTCGGCGAGCAGCGAATTCAGCATTGCGTTGCGCGGGTCCGCGTGGACGATGGCGAAGTTGCCCGCCGCCCCGCCGATGGTGAGCGGATCGCGGGCGAGGTCAGCCGGCGTGCGCAACGGGGCGAGCACCCGGAACGATCCCGCCGGGAAGGTCCCCAGCATGATGGCCATGGCGCCTTCGTCCAGGTATTCGCGGCCAGTGGCGCAGATGCCGATCCCGACCGTGCCGACCCAATGATCGATGCCGGTACGCTCACGCAGCAGTTCAAGGATCTCGCCCACCCGTGCTGCATAGGCATCGGTCACATAGACGAAACCGAGATTCACGTCCGGCGCCACGGTCCCGATTCGCTCCAGGCATTCGGCCGCAGCGATGCGCCAATGCCGCGATGCGGCATGCGCGAACGCGAAGGCTGCGGCGATGGACTGCTGCTGCGTGGACATGGTCTTTCCGGTTTGACGACATGCGGCGGACGAGCGCGATCCGCGGCGGGAAGCAATAATAGCGACTTTTAATCGAGGAACCGCGCGATGAATCTCGATCGAGTCGGCCCCGGACGGGACCTCCCCAACGATTTCAACGTCATCGTCGAGATCCCGATGAATGCGGATCCGATCAAGTACGAGGTGGACAAGGAGACCGGCGCCGTCTTCGTGGACCGCTTCATGTCCACGGCGATGCACTACCCGTGCAACTACGGCTACGTCCCGCACACGATTTCGGGGGATGGCGATCCGGTCGACGTGCTCGTGCTCTCGCCGGTGCCGCTCATCACCGGCGTCGTGGTGCGCTGCCGGCCGGTGGGCATGCTCAAGATGTCGGACGAAGCCGGTGACGACACCAAGGTGCTCGCCGTGCCCATCGACAAGCTGTCGGGCCTGTACCGCGGCATCGTCAATCCGCGCGACCTGCCCGAGCTGGTGCTCTCGCAGATTGCGCACTTCTTCCAGCACTACAAGGATCTCGAACCGGGCAAGTGGGTGAAGATCACGGGGTGGGTGGGCCCTGAGGAAGCGAAGGCGGAGATCATGGCCGGCGTCGAGGCATATCGGGCAGCGGCCAAGAAACCGATGTTCTGAAGCAGCGCATCGGGAGGGGACGAGCCGCAGAGAAAGAGCTCAACGCGGAGGACGCGGGGTAAAGCAAAGTCAAAGACAGAATCCGGTGTCGGGTTTCCTCCGCGTCCCCCGCGTCCTCCGCGTTGAGCGCTTCATTCGCTCGGACCGCCTCGACTCCCGCGTCTTCGGGCCGGTGGTCGCTGCGATGCGCAACGGCCGATCAGGGCCGCCCCATGAAGAGGTAGAACGCGTTGTCGCCGGAGAACGCGTGGCCGAACGCGAGGTAGAGCGGCCCGATGAAGGTATCCGCACCCAGGAACAGCGATGCCGAGTACAGCAGCCCGCTGCCGTCGGTGCGGTCGAAGCGCTTGTAGGCGTTGCCGGCCTCGAGTGAGCCGCCGATGAAGATGCCGTCGGCGACCGGCGGCACGCGGTACAAGCGGTAGTAGTAGACCGCTCGGAGGAGTGCGATGTCCTCGCCGAGGAACTGCCCGGTGCGATAGCCGGACAGGTTCAGGAAGCCACCCAGGGACAGCGAATCGTTGACGGGAGAGTTGCCCTGGTAGGTGGTGGCACCCCGCATGCCCAACGACACCGTGTGCGCTTTGTAGGACAGCGCCTTGGTGGCGCTCAGCCCGACACGGGCATAGTCGTCGCTGGAACCCAGATTCTTGCGCGAGACCCACCAGTCACCGGTGATCAGGCTGCCGGCGGAGGGAAAGTTGACGCTGTCGAGCTGGTCGTAGATCAGCCGCGTGCGCAGTGCCCCGATGTCGTAGTCGAACGTGGGAAAACCGGGCAGCGCGATGCTCGGCGCACCGCTGCCGCTGCCACGCACGTAGCCGAACCGGAGCTCACCCCACTTGTCGAGGACCGTGCCGACGTCCAGCCCGACGCCCGCCTGCCGCAGCTGATACTGGGCGATGCGGCTGCCGTCGACAAAGACGTCGAGGAGCCGTTCGTTGGCGAACGCATTGGGGGCGACGAAGAAGCGCCCGGCGAGGTCGAGCGGCTGATAGAACTCGGTGTGGATGCCCGGGTCGCGGCCGACCTGGCCGAGCGTGCGCCACTCCGCGCCGAGGCGGTTCACCCAGGTCTTGTTGTAGAACGCGAGCAGGTTGAAGGTGCCCTCTCCCTTGAAGTCGCTCTGCAGCTTGAGGCCGAAGCGAAAATAGTCCGGGCCGCGGGCGCGTTCGGTCGGCTCCACTTCCAGGACGCGCTTGCCGTCCGCGTCGACGTAGCGGTACGCGATGTTGTCGAAGTCGCCGGACCCGTAGAGCCGCGCCACCTTGCGCTCGAGCTGCGCCTCGTCGGGAATGCCCTCGCGGCGCTCGAGCAACCGGAACCGACCCTCCTCGCCGGGCAGGTGCAGCTGGACCCCGCGGTCCATGAGGGCCGCCTCCACGGTCGCCGGATTGACGAACTTCAGACCCTCGGTGCGTACGACGATGTCGTCGGCCGGTCGGTCACGCAGCAGTCGCTCGGTCTGGGCGAGGCGATGGGCCTCGTACTGCTCAGGCGTTAGGCTGTAGCGCTTAAGCCGATCCAGCACCTGGCGCGCGGCCGCTTCGCCGCGCGGAATGATGTCGGCACCGCGGTCGAAACTCGACGCGGTGAAGCCCTTGAGTTCAGGGGTGATCAGGATGTCGTCAGGCTTCAACTCCGCGAGCGATCGGTCCACGTTCTGCTGGGTGAGGATGTTGATCATCTGCATCGACACGCCCAGCACGTCGCCCAGATCCTCCTTCTTGAGTAGTGGGGTGCCGAGGTTGACGGCGATGATGATCTCGGCCCCCATGTCGCGGGCCACGTCCACCGGGAGGTTGCGCACCAAACCGCCGTCCAGCAGGAGGTGATCGCCGATCTGCTGCGGCGAGATGACCCCCGGCACCGACATGCTCGCGCGGATCGCCGCGTCGAGATCGCCGCTCGCGAGCACCACCGGCTGTCCGCTCACGAGGTCGGTGGCCACGCAGCGGAAGGGGATGGGCAGCCGCGAGAAATCCTTGCCCGGCGCCTCGACCACGAAGGTGCGCAGCACCCCCTTCAACGTCTGGCCTTCGATGGCGCCCTTGGGCAGGAACAGCTTGCCCTTGCTGAAGCCGATCTCGAGGCCCCAGAGCCCGACGAGATCGAGTGCCTTGCGGCGCGTCGTCCGGTCCTGCCGCGGCGGCGCGTCCAGGAACACCTTGGCCCAATCGGTCTCCTTGACCTTGCGTTCCATCTCCTGCGGCGACATACCCGAGGCGTAGGACGCGCCGACGATCGACCCCATGCTGGTGCCGGTGACGTAGTCCACCGGAATGCGGTTTTCCTCCAGCACCTTGAGCACGCCCACGTGGGCAAGACCCAGGGCGCCCCCGCCGGAGAGCACCAGTCCGATTCGTGGCCTGCGCGGCGGGTCCGTGGCGGCCTGGGCGAGCGCATCGAGCGAACCACACAATCCGAGCAGCGCAAGGCACGCCAGGCGCAGGGCACACCGCAGGTCTTTCACGTGTCGCCTCCCCCCATTCCCCGGCACGGATGGTACCGGAGCGCCGGTGCGGGCACCTAACCCGTCGCGGCCTATAATCGGCGCTCACGGAGTTTCCGGCCACAACACGGAGTCGTCCCATGACCACGGCCACCGCCACCCCGCCGACCGCCACCGCGGAACCGATCCTGCTCAGCACCGTCGCCGACGGCATCGCGACACTGACTCTCAACCGACCCAAGCAGTACAACGCCCTGTCGGGCGCGATGCTGGATGCACTGCAATCCGCCCTCGAATCCATCGGCGAGGATGCATCGATCCGCGTGGTCGTGATCGCCGGCAACGGCCCCGCCTTCTGCGCAGGCCACGATCTCAAGGAGATGCGCGCCCACCCGGAGAAGCGCTTCCAGGACGATCTGTTCGCCCAGTGCAGCAAGTTCATGCTGACCCTGGCGCGCATTCCGCAGCCCGTGATCGCGCGGGTGCATGGCATCGCCACCGCTGCCGGCTGTCAGCTCGTGGGCGCGTGCGATCTCGCCGTGGTGTCGGACAACGCCAAGTTCGCCGTCTCGGGCATCAACGTCGGGCTGTTCTGCTCGACGCCTTCGGTGTCACTGTCGCGCAACGTCTCGCGCAAGCGCGCCATGGAGATGCTGGTCACCGGCGATTTCATCGACGCTGCGACTGCGAAGGACTTCGGGCTGGTGAATCGCGTCGTGCCGCTCGAGGGCCTCGATGCCGAAGTGAAGAACCTCGCGCAATCCATCATCGCCAAAAGCCCGCTCGCCATCTCCATGGGCAAGCAGCTCTTCTACCGCCAGATCGAGATGGGCGTCGAGGACGCATACAAGCTCGCCGCCGAAACCATGGCGTGCAACATGATGGCCGAGGATGCCGCCGAGGGCATTGACGCCTTCATCGCGAAACGGCCCCCGCACTGGAAGGGTCGATGACCGATGCCCCGAGGAGCTCGCCCTTCGGCATCGCGAAAGCGGTGTTCTGGAGCTTCTTCGGCATCCGCAGGGGCAAGGATCACGACGCGGACATCTCGCGCCTCACGCTGCCGCAAGTGCTGATCGGCGGCGTGATCGGTGCGGTGCTGCTGATCGCGAGCCTGGCGACACTGGTCTACTTCGTCACGCACTGACGGGTAGGAGGTTGCAGCGTGCGCGCCGGCCCGTGTCGTCGCGTTGGCCCGCTTTCTGCAGGAGAACCGGACACGGATCGCCGCGGAATCGCCGCGGCAACCCGTTCTCCGAGGGAAAAGTCGCCGATGCCAATGCCATTCCGCTCCATCGCACGCACCATCGTGATGCTCACGGCCGGTTTCATGGCTGCGCAAGGTGCACGGGCTGCCGATGACGCGCTCTGGGAGCAGTTGAAGGAAGGCGGTTACATCCTGCTGATCCGCCATGCCGCCACGCCCCTGACGAAGGCTCCGACGCCCTCCGGCCGCGGTGGCTGCGTGCACGAACGCGACCTGAGCGATGCCGGTCAGACCCTCGCCCACAAGCTCGGCGTCGTGTTCCGCGAGCACGGGGTGCCGGTCGCGCGCGTCGTCTCCAGCCCGGGCTGCCCGAGCGTCGAGACGGCCCAGATCGCCTTCGGCAAGGTGGAACCCTGGACCGACCTCGACCCGGCCGTGGACCGGCACACGCGCCTCACTCGCAGCGTGAATGCGCTGGTCAACGGCACGACCCAGGCCGGCAACCTGGTGGTGGTGACCGACAAGCTCGCCATTTCGGATCTCACCGACCGCACGGTATCGGCGGGCGACGTACTGGTGCTGAAGCGCTCCGGGGAGCAGTTCGACATTCAGGGATTGCTGACCGCAGCCCCTTGAGCCTTAGTCTTCGTACAGCCGCCGCATGCGCGCGGCCGCATCCTGAGTCTTGGCGCTCGCGTCACCGTCCAGCGCGGCGATGACACCGTCGCGATCCTGAACCGTGCGGTTCTGCGAGAGTTTCCACTTGCCTTCGAGCCGCGCGATGCGAAACCGGAAAGGCCGGATCGCACGCAGCTGCGCCTGCACGAAATCCTCCGGTGCGTCGTTCACCGACCAGGGCTTCGCTTGTCGCGACTCGTTGCGATCGGTGAGCCGCGCCACGATTTCTCGCTTGCCGGCCGCATCGTCGACGAACTCCATCGCGCCGAACGCGTAGACCGCGACATAGTTCCAGGTCGGAACCACCTTGGCGGTCTCGCGCTTGGTCTGATACCAGTTCGGTGACACGTAGGCGTCGGGACCGTTGAAGATGGCGATCGCCTCCACCGCCGGATCGTAGTGTTGCGCCTGCGGATTGGCGGCGGCGAAATGGCCGATGAGCGTGCCGTTCGGACCCTCCGAGGGATCGAACAGCAGGGGAATGTGACTCACCTGGAGCTGGCCGTTACCGAAGGAGACCAGCGCGGCGAGCGGGGCGGCTTCGATCAGTGCTCGGAGCTCGGCGGGGTCCTGCTGGCGGAAATGGGTCGGGGCGTACATGGGCGCTCGAGAAGCTGAAAGTCTTGAAACACGAAGGACACGAAGAACACGAAGGTACACGAAGGAAAAAAACATGGGGCTCTGGATCAGTCAGCCGTTTCCTTCGTGTTCCTTCGCGTCCTTCGTGTTGAAAGCGTTTGCCTTTCCACTGCTTCAGGCACTGCGGAACCGGGTCGTCCGCACGAACAGGATCGCCAGCATCGGCAGTGCGAAATTGAGGATGATCGAGGCCACGAACAGCTCGCCGAGCTGGCTGTAGTCGGCCGGCACCTTCACCACCGCGCTCTCCGGATCGCGCACCTCGCGAGCCACCATCCAGATCTGGTTGAGGTACTTGGTGCCCAGTTGCGAGAGCGACAGCGCGAGGTTGGTGAACGAGGCCATGACCGCGAAATAGGTCGCCTTCAGGCGATCCGGCGCAGAGTTGGCGATCCACGCCAGCATGGGGATCATCGCGATCTGTCCCAACGGCGATTCCAGCGCCGTGTCGATGAGCGCGATGAAACGTGCATCCACGACCCCGCCGGTATGCGCGACGGTCCAGTGGTGGAAGCCGTGGTACATGGCGAGTGTGGGCAGCGACAGGATCGTGGCGGCGATCGTCAGGAACCCGAGCACGTAGGCCATGGAGTTGTCGGCCATGAACCGGCGGAACAGGAACATGCCGAACAACGTGAGAGTCGAACCGAGCAGACCGAGTTTGGCCAGGAACTGCTGGTCGAACTTGAGTTCGTCGATCATCCACCACGTGGCTCCCGCGCCCGGTCCCGGCATCGCGCGAAACACGAACACGAGCAGCGCCGTTCCGATCAGCACGTGGCGCTGCTCGGGTTCGAGCTCGCGCACCAGTTTCAACATGAGGAAGACCACGATGGCCATGGAACCGGCGAACACGATCTCCTGGGCGTACGGCACGTTCGAGAGCCCGATCGTCATCGTGAACACGACGAACACCAGGCTGCCGCCCAGGATCCACCAGTTCACCGCGGGCTTGTCGATATGCGAGAACATCCGGTGATCGACCTCGGCCGAGGTGAGGCCGGTCCGGGCGAGGCGCTTGCACTCGCGCCGATGCAGGTGGCCGGCGAGGATCACGCCGAGCACGGAGATCGCGGGGATGACGAGCGCCAGCAGATAGACCTTGCCGTAGATCGCCGCCTTGGCCGGCGCGTCCATCGTCTCCACATCCGCGAACAGCACGATGTTGATCATCGACACCAGCACGCCGCCGCCGATGATCGCGACGCGACCGAGGGTCTGCATGGTCACGTGGCCGGCACGGCGCTCGGCGTCGGGGATCGGATGGCCCTGTGCGTCCACGCGCGGCACCGCCTCGACGGTCATGGCATCGGCCACCACGTCCTGCAGGACGTAGCCGATCGGCGAAAGCAGCGCCGCAAGTACGAACCAGGATTCCACCGGCATCACCGCCGCCATCGCGGTGCGATCGGCGATGAGGGCGAACATGATGAGCAGTGCCACGGCGATCAGGCTCGCGCCGAGATAGACGAGCACGCTCTTCCACTTCCACATGAGATCCACCAGATGCCCGAGCGGCATCTTGATCGCCCAGGGCAGGCCGGCCCAGAAACCCAGAGCCGCGAGGAACGCAGCCGACAGGCCCAGGTACTCCTTCACGAAGAAGGTACCCACGATGCCGGTCAGCCCCGACACGCCGGCCGCCATGTACACCATGATCGGCGGCAGGTAGGAGAGCCGCATCTGGCGACCGAGGTCGAAGATATTGCGATCGATCCAGCGCCAGAGGTGCAAGCGATTCAGGCCGGTGGCTTCGGAAGTGGACATGGCAACTTCGTGCAGGTCGAAAAGGCGAACCTGTCACAGAGTCGGCGGGAACGCAAAGGGTTCCACCCTTCGTTGCGCTGCGGCATCAAGGCTTTGCCTTGTTGTGGCCAGCGCTTCGCTGCCCCCATCCCAACCTTCCCCCATCTTCGATGGGGGAAGGGGTGTACGTCCCCTCCCCCGGCTTCGCCGGGGGAGGGCGGAGGG
>LNFM01002502.1_pt1 | contig 77690 bp, 71 predicted proteins | sample 596031 | NCBI WGS metagenome assembly LNFM01 (sample SAMN04254537, study PRJNA301005) | activated carbon metagenome | isolation source: dual media filters at the Ann Arbor, Michigan drinking water treatment plant | place: USA: Ann Arbor | reverse complement strand
GAAATCGATAGGGTTCAGGTCTCGCAACCGAATCCTATGTCCGATCAAGGGTTTGCGCCATGTCCGCCGACCCTGATGAATTATCCAGGCTAGCCCGCGCGGATCCGCGAGGCGAGCGGCGTCCACCGCGCGACCTCGGCCTTGAGATGAGCCTCTGCCGCCGCGGGTGAAGTGTAAGCGTTGCTCAACGGCCCTTCTTGCTTCGGCAGGTTGAGAGCTGAGAGGAGAGCCATCGCGGAGGTGAAGCGATGGCGAGAGGAGTGGCGGGCACAGATGCCAGCACCGGTGCTGGCACTGTGCCTTCGGAGCGGGTGGAGATCGTCACGCGCGGCGAGCGGCGTCGGAGCTTCAGCGCGGAGGAGAAGGTCCGTCTGGTGGCGGAGACGTTCCAGCCTGGCGAGACGGTGACGGCGGTGTCGCGTCGGCACGGGGTCTGCACGAGCCTACTGCATCGCTGGCGACGCGCGGCGCGTGGAGATGTGCCTCGGCGACGTCCACCGCCGCCGCGGCTGCTGCCGGTGCGCTTGGTGGCGCCCGATGCGGCGCCTGCGTCGCCCATGCTGCCGTCCGTGTCTGACATCGCCCCCACTCCGATCGAGGTGGTGCTGCGCAACGGCCGGGTGCTGCGGGTTGCGGCGACGACGGATGCCGCTGCGGTCGCTCGTCTCGCGGCGGCGCTGGAGGCGTGATCGGCCCGCCACCGGGCGTGCGTGTCTGGCTGGCCGCCGGCCCGACGGACATGCGCCGGGGCTTCGACGGGCTGGCGCGGCTGGTGCAGGAGGTGCTGGGGCGCGATCCGTTGTGCGTGTTCGATGCGCTTGCGCTCGGTGATATCGACCAACGCGCAGGTTACGCCGTGGACGCGGCCATCACTCTCCACCACGGGTTGGCAACGGCAAATCCACCAGCGCGTATCGAGGCTGCCCGGCAGTCTACCTTCGATCTCGAAGGCTGGCATTGGCTCACCGCCGGACAGGGTATCGCGACACTTCGGCTCAATTAACCGAGCCAGGTTTGGGGTGGTCTCCGCCATTGCCTTGCCGACATGCTCAGCCGGCGTGCTGCCGCCGAGTGAAGCGAAGTCGGCATTGACCACAACGAAGCGCAGATCGGCATCAAGCAGGCAGAGCCCGACCGGCGCAGTCCAGCAGGTCACCGTCAGCGGGGCCGCGTGGGTCGCCGCCTCCAGCCCCGTGGGGGTTCGCGCCAACATAATACCTCCTGGTCCAAAGGGCTGGGTGTCCATGCGAATACTGGTCGCGACGAAGACAGCGCCGTCACAGGGTCGTGTGCGGGCTCAATCTGCGCACACGGTCAGGCGTCGGATGGCACTTCGATCGCTGCCTTCGGCGAGCCGATCTCGATCACGGGAACCATGACGCCGAAGTCGAGGCGGTTCTCCAGAAGACGAACGACGAAGTCATGGCGCAGCGCGGCCTGCCACGCCTCCTCCGGCGAAGGTTCGGTGGCGCGCCCCGCGGTTGTCATCCGAGCGGTGCGCCGCGGCCGTCCGCGCTTGTAGGGCGCGCCTTGACTGTTCACATCAGGCATCGGTGCTGGTCTCCCCTCGCCGTGGAATCGCCGCAAACTCGGTCCGCGATAGGCCAACAAATAACTGCGGAGGGCTGTCCATCGCTATCGGAGCAAACGCTTAAGTATAACTCCGTAGGGACCAGGGTGGCGGCAGGACTACGACGGTCCCTTGCGAGGCCGCACCCCACAGCCGACCCACCGGGCCGCGCTCAATCCCGACAGGCCGCACAGCCGCCCATTTGTCTCACGGGCGCGGTTCATGGCTTGCGTTGCGTTACGCCCCGCACGGGCGGCGCCAAACGGCATGCTTGGCATTCGGCGCGAACGGATCGGGCGGGATACGTTCCTGGGGTTGCGCGGGGCGGGGCGCGCATACAACCAGGAGGCGAATAAGTACTTTACTCTGAGCAATGTAAGAAAATAGATGTAACGCAATACACGGCGATAGTAATATCTGGAATATATTAGCCGTCTGCTGTGACCTTGACCGGCGCCGCGAGTGGTCATCCGGCCCCTCGCTCAGTAGACGATAACAGGGACATGCTTGGCGATGCCGACACCGACGCGACAGGATGGCGGCGCCGCGCACCACAGCGCGACCGCTTTCGCCATCCACGCGGCGGAAAGCTGGCGACCCTCGGTGCTGCCCGAGGACCTGGCCAAGCTGGAGGCCAGTGTGACGGACACCCTGGCGCGCCGGGACCCGAACCTCCGCCTGAACTTCCGGATACGACTGCCGGACGGAGAGATCCGCCAGGTCGAGTGCGTTGCCGCCTCGACCGACCGGTCCGACGGGACGCCGCTGCGCGCCATCGGCGCGCGAGATGCGGGACCGGCCGTGGCTCGACTTGGTTCATCCCGACGACGCGGACCGGCAGGCGGAAGCGCTGCCGCCGCTCGTGGAGGATGCCCGCATCCTCGCCCTGGTCGCCTTCAGCCAGTCGGGCATCGCGGTCCGCAACGCCGTTCCCGCCTCGACCCCGCATGTGATGGCCAACGGCGCGCAGCTTCGCCCGCTGCTGTTCAACCTGCTGCACAATGCCCTTCAGGCGCTGGCGCAGCAGCGGTCGGCAATGGGCCCGCCGGCGGTCACGGTGAGCGCCTCCGTGCGGGAGGGATTTGTCGAGGTCGAGGTAGCCGACAACGGCCCCGGCCTCGCCCCAGAGATCGCGGCGATGATCTTCGAACCGTTCGTGACGACCAAGCCGAGTGGCATGGGCATCGGGTTGTCCCGTGCCGATCCATTGTGGAGGCGCATGGTGGAACCATCTGCGCTGAACCGAATGCCGGTGGCGGGACGGTCTTCCGCTTCACCCTGCCGATCGCCGGCCCCGAAGTCCGAGCGAACGAAGCAGATATTCAGGAGACGACGCATGCCTGACGGCACACCGGCCGAACTCACCGCGCAGCGCGCGGCGCACTTCGCGCACGGCGCCGCCGTTCACGTTGTGGACGATGATGAGGGCGTGCGCCTTGCCTTCGGGTTGGTGCTGCACGACGCGGGTCTGACCGCCGTGCTGCACGCATCGGCAGAGGCGTTTCTCGACGCGCTGCCGCGGGCCTCGGAGCCGGTGGCCTGCGTGCTCACCGACCTGCGCATGGCAGGCATGGATGGCATCGGCCTCCTTCGGCGCCTGCGCGCAACGGGCTTCGAGCAGCCGGTCATCCTGGTTACCGGGCGCGGGGACGTGCCGGCCGCAGTGCGCGCCATGAAGGATGGCGCGGCCGACTTCATCGAGAAGCCCTGCACGGCAACGCGCCTTCTTCACGCGATTGCGGTGGCGCTGGGCTCCCCGAAGCGAGAGCCCGCGCATGAGTCGGACCACAAGGTGCGGGATGCCGCCCGCGCACGCATCGCGACGCTGTCGCCGCGCGAGCACCAGGTTCTCGACCTTCTCGCCGCCGGGCACCCGAACAAGGAAGTTGCCCGCATGCTCAGCCTCTCTCCGCGGACGGTCGAAATTCATCGCGCGCGGATGATGGCACGGCTCGGCGTGCACTCCTTCGCGGCTGCGGTGCGCCTCGCCGTCGAGGCCGACGCCCCCTTCGCCGATCATGCTTCGGTGCTGGTGCAGCCCGAACAGGCGACGCGCCTGCGGACAGGCTGAAGGTCCGCGTGCTCTCCGGCCCCGATCCCCTCGGAAGGGTCGGCGTTGCTGGCCCCATCGGCGACACGCCTCGCACCAACGCGGGGGGTGCTCAACCAACAGCCGGCGTTCGGCGCCTCGGCGAGCGACTATGCCCGCCGCAGGTCGAAGTGAATGGCCGCGCGGAAGCCTGGTCGACCGCTGCCCAGGAGCACGCCGCGGCAGCGTGCAAGAGCCTCCCGGACATCCTGCAAGTCCCGGACGCGAGAGGCATCGACCGACATCCAGGAAATGTCTGAGACGATCGAAACCCGCACCTGTCCGTTGGGCGGCGCTGAAGCCCGGTTGCGCGTCAGGATCGCGATCGGCACCGTATGGTCCTGGCGCCTCATGGCATCAGTCGCTCGGCGTACCAGTGTGGTCACGGCATCATCGAAACCCTGGGGATCGCCTTGGCAGCGCCACAGGCCTGCTGCAAGGCGCAGGCGCAAGAGGCCGCCGGGCGGCAGGAGTGCCTCAAGGGCTGGCTGCAGTGCACGCAGGCGGCCATTGGTGTCGAACGATGCCGTCGTCCCGTTTTGCGTTGGCGCATCGATGAGCTCGGCGAGCGCCCGCGCGCACGCGGAGGCCTGTTTGGCGGCGTCCACGACACGACCGAGCATGGCGGCCGCATGTGGCCCGAGGCTGGCCAGATCCGATGTCGCGCCGGCGACTACGAAAAGCATGTCGCGAATTTCGTGGAGGAGCTCCCTCGCGGTCGGATCGTCGTGCTCGGGGCTTGGAGCGTGGCCGTCGCTCAGCGGGCTGCGTGAAGGAAGCCGGAATTGCACGTCTACTGTCACGGCGGAATCCCTGTTCGCGCGCGACCGAGCCGGGGGGCACCGTCGCTTATGGCTCAAACCATCTCGTTTGCGCGCGGCGGAACCTATTCCGCAGTACTACGTAAGGCAGGCTTTCCCTGGGTCCCCTGCATCCTGGGGTGGTCCCCGATCATCGCCACCACCGCCTTCATCCAGAAGATCGCCGCCGCGACGTTCCTCCCTGTGTGGCCATCATGAACAGCAACTGCGCTTTGGCTGCTGAGTGAATTCTCCCCCGGAAGAGGGGCAGACCGAATGAGAGCCGGGTCGTGCGGTTGGAACGCGTGGCCTGCACCGCCGCCTGACGACGACCTTGGTCGGCTGGCATCAAGGGGCCAACCGCCGGACCGAATACATTCTCAACGATGACCGTCTTTTTGCCGGCCTCGCGCGTTGAACTGAAGGACATCGGCCTCCCGACAGGGAAAGCAGATGGCTGTGTCCAGAGGCATTCGCAACGAGGTCACCATGACGATCAAGGACGTTGGCCCGAAGCCGCAATCCTTCGACATCGAGGCTGCGACAAAGGAAAACGCGGATTACCGTTCCGTCGCATGGAGCGGGCGCTATCTGCAGGTGACCCTGATGTCGATCCCCGTCGGCGGCGATATCGGCCTTGAAGCGCATCCAGAGACGGATCAATTCCTGCGCCTCGATGCTGGCCAGGGCCGCGTTCAAATGGGGCCAGCGGAGGACGACATGCCCTTCGAGCAGGACGTATCGGACGGCTGGTGTGTTCTTGTTCCCGCCGGAACCTGGCACAACATCACCAACATCGGGGCGACGCCGATGCAGGTCTACGCGATCTACGCACCCGCCCATCACAAGCCCGGCAAGGTGCAGGCCACCGCGGCGGCCGCCGAAGCGGACGAGGACGACGCGCCGGCCGACTGGTCAGTGCAGAGCAACACCGTGCTCGACAAACACGGGTGAGGGCCCTCCAGCCTCTTCTTCCGTCGCCCTACCGCTGCTGTCCCGGTTCGGGCTTCTACCCTTGGCGGCTCGGCTCCGTCGTCAATCGCGCCTGGAGCTGGTGCGCGACCTGGCCTTCCGCTCTACGCCGCGCCAGAGCCGGTTCAGACCGCCGTCCGCCCCATGATCGTGCCCGTGGCGACCAGGTCCATCAGCAGCGCCATGGTCGCCTGGCCGGTGATGGCGAAGGGATCGAGGCTGGCGTGCTTGGAATACTTGAGCAGCAGCGACGGGTTCACCGCCTTGGCGTCGACCTGCCCCATGGTCCAGTTGCCGAAGCGCCGTTCGATGATCTCTTCATAGGCCAGCAGCCGGACCTGGCTGTGACGGTCGTCGCGCACGATGGCGTTGTACAGGTCGCACACCTCGTCGCGGCCGCCTTCCAGCACCTGCACGAAGACCTCGCTGGTGAAGCACAGCAGCCCCGTGATACCGCGGCGCGGGTTGTTGCGGTGCGACTGCACCAGGATCTGGTCGAGGACGGCGGGCGGCAGCGGCGTGGCGACGCGGCTGGCGTAAAGGCAACTGACGAGCATCTTGGCCTCAGCTCTGCATCGAGATCAGCGAGAGGAATTCCCGGCGCAGCGCGGGGTCCTTCAGGAACGACCCGCGCATCACGCTGTTGGTCATCTTCGACCCGGTGTCCTTCACCCCGCGCCAGTGCATGCAGAAATGGTCGGCTTCCATCACCACTGCGAGGCCGTCGGGCTTGACCTTGTCCATCAGGAGTTCGGCGATCTGCGTGATCGCCTCCTCCTGGATCTGCGGCCGCGACAGGATCCATTCGGACAGCCGGGCGTATTTGGAAAGCCCGATCAGGTTGGAATGCTGGTTCGGCATCAGCCCGATCCACACCCGCCCCATGATCGGGCAGAAATGGTGGCTGCACGCGCTGCGCACGGTCATCGGCCCGACGATCATCAGTTCGTTCAGGCTCGTCACATTGGGGAATTCGGTCACCGGCGGGGCTGGCCGGTAGCGGCCCTGGAACACCTCGTTCAAGTACATCTTGGCCACCCGGCGCGCGGTGTCCTGCGTGTTGTGATCGTTGTCGATGTCGATCACCAGGCTCTCCAGTACGCCGCGCATCTTCGTCGCGACCTCCTCGAGCAGCAGTTCGAGTTCGCCCGGTTCGATGAACCCGGCGATGTTGTCATTGGCGTTGTAGCGCTTGCGGGCCTGGCGCAGCCGGTTGCGGATCCGGTCCGATACCGGGCGGTCCGTATCCAGGCCCTTGTTTTCCGAATCATCCATGCGCGATGTCCTGGGCCTTACGATCGCAACGGCAATCTGAACCCGCCTGTCGTTCCGGCATGTCTCTCATTTCCTTGGGTGACCGTAGAATGGCGTCGGCCGCGGCGCCAGCCCGCCGCTGCACCCGGGCTGGCGTGCAGGCCGGCGGTGCGCTGCCACACCACGGGATCGGTGCGCCGTGGTGGTCGAAGAAGCCGCCGCTATCCCCGGGGCAAAGCGCATCGATCACCGCCAGCAGCCGCGCCGCCGCTTCTTCCGGCGGCTGGATGGCCAGGCCGTGTTGATGGACCCCCATGACCGGTCGGCCGCCACTCTCCTGGCCGAGATCGCGGCGCGCACGGCCCGCTGAGTTGTCGTATCGCAATCAAATGCCATGGCACCCGCCGCTTCGCGGTCTGCAGCGACGGCAGTGCCGCAGCGAGGTCGCCCCGATGTCACTGGACAAGAGTTTCAGAAAGATCAGCACGGCTGGGGACTGTCGGTTGTGCAGTTCGGCGTCAGCCTACGAGCAGCAAATCAAGATGCGTGCGACGTCCCCGCATTCAACGATACCCCCTCATCCCAAATCGTTGGGCAACCCATGCATCCGACGATGCAGGCGCTTGGAAGCAGCGCAGGGCCAATGGGCGATCGAGAAGAAGGACTCTTCTCATCGGCGTGGTTGCTGCACGAGGACCCTCCAAGGCACGGTCATTCAGCAGCCGAGATCGGCGTAGCGGCCAGCACCCGGCCCGCAGCGTCGTGATGAATCACGAGCCGACGCGCTGATCGCAAGGCGGGCAACTGATCGGCCGGAACCCCGAAGTCCGCCGCGATGGCGGCGTCATCCGGTCGCGGGAATGGCTGTCGGCGATCCTCGCCGGCATAGCGCCGGCGTTCGGCGATGACCCGCAGCAGCATGACCATGCAGGCGCTGGTCGCGATGACGACGCAGATCAGGGCGACCCGCACTACGTCCCAGGGATGCGCCGGCGGCGCGACCGGCAGCAGCCGCTGCACGAAGGGTGGCACCCAGAGCGTGCCCAAGGCCGCGGCCAGCAGGTAGAGCCAGCCCGCCCAGAGCATCACGGTCAGCGATGCATCGCGCCAGCGCGCAGCGCGGGATCGGGAGGCCGACTCCAGGATCAGCGGCGGTACGAAGCGAACGGGACCATGCATCAGCGGAACCCCCTGTCAGGGCTGGTCCAGCGGGCGCGCGCGCCGCTGCGGCGCAGCACGGCCCGCGGGAAGCCGACGGCCGTCGAGGCCGCCGAGAGCATCCAGAAGGCGGCCGGATACCAGATGACCCAGAGCAATGGACGAAAGGCCTGCGCCATGGCTGGCTCGTGGCGCCGATCGATGAACAAGGCGATCGTGAACTGCACGAGGCAGGCGACCGACAGCACCATCCCCCAGACGGACAGTATGGACGGCGCCGGTTGCAACGCTGCCGGCACCAGACCCATCAGGCCGAGCACGGTGATCACGAGCGTCAGCACCATCGCGTAGCACCACAGGGTCGAGACCACGTATTCCGTCAGCACGCCCCACATCCGCCGGCCGTCCCAGCGTAGGAAGTCGGGCGCGTAGCGCAGGAAGGTCTGCGCGCCGCCCTCGGCCCAGCGCAGGCGCTGCTTCCACAGGCCCCGCAGCGTCTCGGGCATCAGGATGTAGGACAGCGCGTTCGGCTCGAAATGCACCACCCAGCGGCGGCGCTGGAGCTTCCACGTCACGTCCACATCCTCGGTCAAATTGTCGGCCGTCCACCAGCCGACATCGCGCAGCGCCGCGAGCCGGAACGCGACCACGACGCCAGACACGGTGAAGACGCGCCCCGTGAGCCGCTGCGTGCGCTTGATCAGCCCGATCGTTGCCGAGAATTCGCCGACCTGGAGCATGCCCAGCAGCGACGATCGGTTTCGGATGCGCGGATTGCCCGTCACGGCGCCGAGGCGCGGCCGCGTCTCGAAGCGCCGCACCAGCCAGGCGACGCATTCGGGATGCAGGATGGCGTCGCCATCGATGCACACCAGGATCTCACCGTTCGCGACCATCGCGCCCGCGCGCAGCGCCATCGCCTTGCCCTGGTTCTGCGCGAGGTGCACCACGCGCAGCGACGGAATTTCGCACGCCAGGCGGTCGAGCGCGGCCGCGGTGCCATCGCGCGATCCGTCGTTGACCGCGATGATCTCGAAGTCCGGCCAGTTCTGGGCGGCGCAGGCGCGGATCGTCTCGGCGGCGTTCTCCTCCTCGTTGTAGCAGGGGATGACGATAGAGACGCGCGGGCCCGACAGGATCGGCGGCAGGACGTCGCGCCGGCCCGCGGCCTCGTGCAGCCGGAAGAACATGATGCCGCCGATCACCCAGACCAGCATCATCATCAGCGGCCAGTAGCCGACGAAGGCATAGACCCAGGGCAGGGCCTCGCTGAGCAGATCCATCATCGTCATCGCCGGAACGGGAAGGATCTGGCCGAGATCGCGTCCTGCACGATGTCTGCCTCGGGCCGGCCCTGGACGAAGTCGTCCGGGTACCAGCCCATGTGATGCGCACCCAGGCGCTGCAGCAGCCGCAACTGCGCCCGCAGCGTGCGGGCGGGGACGGGGCGCGAGGGGCGCGTGCGCCAATCCGCGGCCTGCAGTTCGAAGACGGTCTTCGCGATGCCCTCCGGATGCGCGGCGACAGCGGCATGCACGCGCCGGAGGAAGTCATGGGGATCGCGGGCCTGCTCCATGTAGGGCATCGCCATAACCGCGGCGCGGTCATAGGCGGCGAGCGCATCCGTCAGCGACTGGGCGAACCAGGTCTGCGCCGCCGGGTTCAGGACCGGCTCCGCATAGAGGTTGCGCGCGGTCACGAGCGGCGCCCGCCAGCGCCGCGCGCGCTGCGCCAGCTCCAACGTGAACGCCGTCAGCGTCTGTGTCTTGAGCGCGGTCCAGCGCGCCATCGCTGCCGGATCGGCACGGATGGCCGCGACATCCGCGGGCAAACCCGCCGCCCGGCAAGCCCCGAGCGCCGCGGGGTTCGCATCCTCGAAATCCGACAGGAAGGCGTCATCATGGAAGAGCAGCCCGGCGAAGGCGGCATGCTTCGCGAGATCCTCGTAGATCTCGCCGATCTTCTCGCGGTTGGCGGCGCTGAAGGGGGTCAGCCGCCGGTAATGCTCGGTGTCCTGCGCCGGCGCGCCGTGCCGGGTCGACAGCACGAGGTCGCCCGGGCCGCCGATGGCGAAGGCCAGCACCGGCATCCAGGCAAAGACCTGGACATCGGCACGCGACGACAATTGCCACGCGACACGGTTGAACAGGTCGGCGCGCATCGGCAGGTGGCGGTTCGGGAAATAGAGCGCGTCCGCCACGCCGTTGCCGTCCGGGTCGGCGAAGGCCTGCAGGTAGACATGCGAGGGGCCGAGCCGGGCGACACGCTCGACCAGCGCATCGAGGTTGCGGGCGGCCTGCGCGGGGTCGTCGTCATGCACGTGATCGAGATCGACATGCAGGACGCGTTCGCGCACCGGGGCGTCGAAGCGCAGCGCGCGCGTCACGTCCCGCACGCGCGGGTCGCCCATCGTCAGCACGCGTCCGACGCGGTCGAGCTGGTCGGGACGCGCCGGCTCCGGATCGAGGGTCATCGAAACCGGCATGCCCAGGCGCCGCGCGAAGCCGACCGCCTCCATGTTGTAGCGCCCATACGGCCAGACGATGCTGCGCGGCCGGCGGCCCAGCTGCCGCGCCAGGATGGTGCTGGCCCGCGCGAGGTCGGTCTCGATGCGCTGGCGCCACTCCGCATCGGTCTCGTAGCGCCCGCCGCGATACATGCGCGTCACCGTGGCAGGCTGGACATTGCCCTGCGGATTGGCCGGCACGCCATGGTGCAGGTCGTGCGTGTGCGAGGCGAATTCGCACAGGCCGGAAGCCTGCATGTCGCGTGCCTGCGCCCAGGTGATCAGGCTGCGCCGCGGCGTCTGGGTGCCACCGTAGTCAAAGGTGCCATCGAGCGGTGTCTCCATCCAGGAGGTGACCAGCGCGAAGACACCTGGCGCGGAGAACGCGCGCAGCAGCGGCAGGACGCGGGTGGCGAAATCGTCGTAGCCGTCGTCGAAGGACAGCAGCACGGATTTGTCGGGCAACGGCCGCCGGCCGTCGCGCGCGGCGAGCAGCGCGTCGATCCCCACGAAGTGCCAGCCATCCTGCCGCAGGAACGCGAGATGCTGGACGAAGGTGCTTTCGGAGATCGAGTAGTGCTTGTCGCGCCCGTCATCGCCGATCTCGTGATAGGCGATGGCCGCGAACCGACCGGGACCCGGCTGCGCCGCGGTGCCGCGCGGCAGCGCGAGGGCGGCAGGCACCGACAGCATCCCCCGCCGGGTGAGTGGCAGGATGCGCATCAGAACCTCCACCTGAGGAGCCCGGTGACCGAGACCCCGTCCTCGCGCCGGCCGTCGTAGTCACGCGACACCCATCCCGCGCCGTAGGCGAAGGAGAAGGTATCCGACAGCACGTGCTGGTTCTCCCAACGCAGCGCGACGAGCGGTGACCAGCCGTAGTTCTGCTGCCAGTAGCCGCCGGCCGTGGCGATGAAACGCACGCGGAGTTCCTGCTCGTACCGCTTCCAGGCGGACCAGGTGAGCGCGGCGGTCGCCCCGGTCTCGAGGTCGCTCTCCGGATTGTAGTAGGGCCCGCCCTGCTCGCTGTTCGACGTGGCATAGGCATAGGGTTGGAGATCGAGCTTCCATTCCGGCAGGTTCAGCACCCGCTCCTGCCAGCGGACGAAGCCGATCAGGCGGACGTTGTCGTCCGAGAATCGCATGGCGCGGAACGAGGCGCCGGCCTCGCGCAGGTCCGATGCGCGCCAGACGATCGCTGTGCCGGCGGCATCGGCATGAATGCCGGCGGCCAGGGCCGCGAGCGGGGTGTCGGCGGCGGTCAGCTCGGCATCGGCCTCGAGGCTCCAGTGATCGGAAAGGCGGACAACGGCGCGCAGGAAGGCACCGCCACGATCCACCCCCTGCTGGTCGAGGCTGACGCCGCCCGTGACGATCGCGCCCGGCCCGCGCCATTCGACGCCCGCGGTGCTGCGCCAGGCGGTGATGTCGCCGGCATTGGTGTCTGCCCTGCGCATCAGGACGCCGCCGAAGACGCGGTAATTCTCGGCGATCGGCGCCGACCAGAGGCGGGCGGCGATGTCGAGCTCCGGATTGCTCCCAGTGCGGTTCAGGCCGCCGGTGACGACGACCTCGAGCGTGCGCATGTCGTGCACGACGATGCGGCGCGCCAGGCGCCGTACCGCGGCGTTCTCGGGATACTGGGTGGCGAGGGTGGCCACCGCCACGCGGGCCTCGGACCAGCGGCGCGCGTCGAACAGGGCCTCGGCCAGGCCGATCCGCAGGTCCAGCGCGTCGGGCGCATTGGTCAGCGCGGTCTCGTATTCCTCGATGGACCGGTTGGTCCAGCCGCGCATCCGCCAGATGTCGCCGCGCAACGCACGCAGGGAGGAATTCATCGGGGCCGCGGCGGCGAGCGGTGCGGCGACCGCCTCCGCGCCGGCAAGGTCGTCGCCCCACATGCGCCACAGGGCATCGCTGGTCACCGCCTCGATCCGGTCCCATTCGGCGGACGGAGGCTCCGGCCCGCGCACGGCGCGGTAGGCTGGGATATCCCGGTCCAACCGGTCGACGATGGCGCGCGCCTCGGCCCAGCGGCGCTGTTCCGACAGCGCGTAGAACAGGCCGAGGGAGGGGTTCAGCGCACCGGGATCGGCCTCGAGGGCCGCGCGATATTCCAGCTCGGCCTCCTCCGGCCGGCGGCGATTGAGCAGGGCGTCGCCCACGGCCTCGCGTGCGTAGCCAGGCAGCGGCGCGGCGGCGGACAGCACCGCCGCCTCGGCCAGGACGTCGTCCATGCGGTCCCTATCACGCAGCGCGACCAGACGGTCGACGCGCGCCACGCGCACCGCGCCCGCGGCATCCGGACCGAGCGGCAGCCACGCGGCAATGGCGGCGTCGAGAGCGGCGATCGCCGCGTCCGTGCGGGCATGGCGGGCGGCGGGATCGTTCGGGGTGGGGCTTTCGACCTGGGTACCCCAGCGCACCAGGAAGGCATTGGCGGCACCGCGGATGCGCCGGGTCTCCGGCTCGGTCAGGAGGCCGGCGCCCCGCACCAGCGCGAGTTCGGGCGCGCCGACCGCGGCAAGGGCCAGCGCCTCGCGACGCCGCAGGCCAGGGTCGCGCGGTGCGATGCGCAAGGAGGCATCGAGGATTTGGAGCGCATCGAAGGCGCGCCCGGCGTTCAGCAGGGCGTCGATACGCGCGAGGTCGGCGCCAGCAGGGGCCGTAACCGTGGGGCGGGCGATTTCGGCTGCGACCTGCGGGATGCGCGGATTGCCGTGATCGTTGGCCTCGGCCTCGGCGATCGCGGCGCGGGCGGCGGCGCGGTCCCCGCGCGCCGCCTCGGCCAGGGCGAGGCCAAGGCGTGTTTCCGTTCCGGTGTCGCCGGCGGCGATGGCCTGCCGATAGAGCGCGACCGCCCGTGCGGCCTGCCGGCTGCGGCGCGCTGACACGGCCGCGGCGGCCATGGCATAGGGCGGCGGTGCCGGGAGGGTATCGAAGCGTGCCAGTGCCTCGCGGTCGCGCCCGGCCCAGGACAGCACCACGACGAGGTCGGCCAGCGCAGCGCGATCGCCCGGCGCGGCGGCCAGCGCGGCCTCCAGGAGGCGACGCCCCTCGGTGAGGTCGCCCGCACGCGCGGCGGCCACGCCCGCAGTCCGCAGCGCGGCCGCGTCCTGCGCCCAGGCCGGCGAGGTCGCCAGCAGCGCCAGACCCAGCGCGGCAGTGCCGAGGCAGCGGCAGGGGCGGAACCGAAATCGCTTCAGGAAGGAGGGCAGGGTGGTCGTCTCTCGGGTGATAACGGGCGGAGAAGCTGGCCCGCCCCGAAAACATGGACGCAAATCGCTACCGTCCCCTTATCGGCCCCCCGCGGCCCGGGACGCGGCCATGCGCACGAGGGCTGAACGCGGCTGATCGGAGTTGGCGTTCACCCGGTTTCGTGGACACCCCGAGGCTTGAGACGGAGGTGTTCGAGATGCCCAGGGTCTGGGTGCCCAACCCGCCGGAGTTCCGGCGACAGATGGTGGGGTTGGCCCGATCAGGACGAACTCCGCAGGACCTTGCCCGCGAGTTCGAGCCGAATGCGCAGTCGGTCGTGCACTGGGTCCGCCAAGCGGAACGCGATGGCCGGGCCCGGCTTGGAAACGGCGATGGCAGGGTCGCGATCTCTGTCCAGGATACCGCCGAGGCAGCACAGCCTGGCCGCATCGATTCATTGCTGCGGTCCACGCGCGCTGATAGTCAGAAAGGCGGTGGGGGGTCTGCAGATCCGTTCGATAGCTCGGTCATTGATACACTACGCAATGATGGCGAGGTTCGTATTTCTCCTGGAGAATGAAATGCCAACGCATGTGGAGGCGGCGGCACTTTTGCGCTACTAATTTGCGCTGAGGACTATGCCTGCGAGAGGATGACGATGACTGCTTCCGCGTTGCCGCTCGCCATCCTTGCGCTGTTTGCCGGTGCCGTCCTTGTCCCGATATTTGCCCGGTTCGGCCGGGCTGCCGCCGCATGGGCGGCCGCGGCGACACTCGCCGCCGCCGCGCTGCCGTTGTTGCCCCTCGCGTCCGGCGCCCTGGCCGGGGAGGTCCTGGTCCATCGTTTCACCTGGCTGCCGGAATGGGGGCTGGATCTGGCGTTCCGCTTCGATGGGCTGGGATTGCTCTTTGCCATCCTGATTCTCGGCATCGGCCAGCTCATCATCCTCTATGCCGCCTACTACATGCCGCAAAAGGATGGCCTGGGGCGGCTGTTCGGGCTCCTGTTGGCCTTCGCCGGCGGCATGCTCGGCGTCGTGCTCTCCGAGAACCTGCTGCTGCTGGTGGTGTTTTGGGAGATCACCAGCCTCACCTCCTTCCTGCTCATTGCCTACAAGTACGACGCGACCGAGGCCCGGATCGCGGCGCGGATGGCGCTGGCGGTGACCGGTGGTGGCGGCCTTGCGTTGCTGGCCGGCGTGCTGCTGCTCGGCCGTATTGCTGGCAGCTATGAACTGAGTGCCGTGCTCGCTGCCGGCGACATCGTGCGCGCTGACCCGCTCTATCCGGTGGTGCTCGTCCTGGTGCTGCTTGGTGCCTTCACCAAATCCGCGCAGTTCCCGTTCCATTTCTGGCTGCCCAACGCGATGGCGGCGCCGACCCCGGTCAGCGCCTACCTCCATTCGGCAACCATGGTGAAGGCCGGCGTTTTCCTGCTGGCGCGGCTATATCCGGTGCTGTCCGGCACCGATCTGTGGTTCATCCTTGTCAGCGGCACCGGCGCGGTCACGCTGGTCTACGGCGCCTATGTCGCGCTGCTGAAGCACGACCTGAAGGGGCTGCTGGCCTATTCCACCATCAGCCACCTCGGCCTGATCACGCTGCTGTTCGGCCTGGAGACCGAGCTGAGCTCGGTCGCGGCGGTCTTCCACATCATCAACCACGCGATCTTCAAGGCGTCGCTGTTCATGGCGGCGGGCATCATCGACCACGAATGCGGCACGCGCGACATGCGCCGCATCAACGGGTTGGCCCGCTTCATGCCGGTCACGGCGGTGCTTGGCATCATCGCCGCCGGGTCGATGGCGGGCGTTCCGCTGCTGAACGGCTTCCTCAGCAAGGAGATGTTCTTCACCGAGGCGGTCGCGCAGCCGGTGCTGACCGGCTACGCCTACGCGCTGCCGGTTTTCGCCACCCTCGCGGGCATCCTGTCGGTGGCGTATTCGGCACGCTTCGTCCACGACGTGTTCTTCAACGGTGAACCGATCGACCTGCCGCGCACGCCCCACGAGGCACCGCGATGGATGCGGGCTCCGGTGGAGATTCTGGTTGCGCTGTGCCTCCTGGTGGGGCTGCTGCCGCAGTGGTCGGTTGGTGCTCTGCTGCAGGCGGCCTCCACCGCAACCTTGGGGGAGACGCCGCCCTACTACACCTTGGCGATCTGGCATGGCTTCAACCTGCCCCTCGCGATGAGCCTCGTGGCGCTGGCGGGTGGGCTGATCTGGTATCGATTCCGGCACTTCTTCTACGGGCTGCATGAGCGCTACGCGCCGAACATGACCAGCCCCGCCGCCTTCGAGCGCGTCTTCAACGCGACGGCGTTCGGCGCCCGTTCGATGCTGGCGCGGCTCGACACCGTGAGCCTGCATCGCTACCTCGTCCTCCTCGTGCTCTCGACGCTGGGTCTCGCCGGCTTTGCCTGGCTGGGCGCGGTGCCCGCCCCCCTCGCTGGACCGCTGCCGCTGACGCCGGCCGGGCCGCTGTCCTACGGCGCGCTCGCGGCGGTCATGCTGGGTGCGATCGGGTGCGCCGCCTGGCACCGCCACCGCCCCGTCGCCATCGTCTTTGCCAGCGTGGTCGGCCTCGTCGTCTCGCTTGTCTTCATCCGGTTCTCCGCGCCCGACCTGGCTCTGACCCAGCTCTCCGTGGAGGTGGTGACGATCGTCCTGTTGCTGCTGTCGCTGCGTTTCCTGCCAGCCGAGACAGGTGTCGCGCAGCGCCGGGGCCGGGCCGCAGCGGATGGGATCCTGGCGATCGTCGGAGGCATCGGGGTCGCGGCTCTGGCCTATGCGATGATGACGCGGCCCTTCGAGACGATCTCCGGCTGGTTCGCCGCCAATGCGGTGGGCGGCGGCGGCGGCACCAATGTGGTGAACGTGATCCTGGTCGATTTCCGCGGGTTCGACACGCTGGGCGAGGTCGCGGTGCTGGCGCTGGCGGCGCTCGGCGCGCATGCGCTGCTCGATGGGTTGCGGCTGCGTCCTCAGGTGCCAGGCCCCGATCGGGCGGGGGATCGCCACCCGATCATGCTGGCCATGCTGATGCGGCCGCTGCTGCCGCTGGCGCTGGTCGTCGCCTTCCACATTCTGCTGCGGGGTCACAACCTGCCGGGCGGTGGCTTCATCGCCGGGCTGATCACCGGCGTCGTACTGATCCTGCAATACCTGGCGGTCGGCATCGACGTGACCACGGCGCGCCTGCGGATCGACCACGTACGGCTCTTTGCGGCGGGCCTCGGTATCGCTGCGGCGACCGGGCTCGCGAGCATGGCATTCGGGCTTCCCTTCCTCACCAGCACGCACGGCTATGTCGGCATCCCGCTTGTCGGTCCCGTGCATCTGGCAACGGCACTGGTCTTCGATCTCGGTATCTATCTCGTCGTCGTGGCGACGGTGCTGATGGTCCTCTCCGAACTCGGCCGACTCAGCCAGCGCGAAGCCGTTCCCGCGGGCGCCCGCTGATGGAGGCATTGCTCGCGATCGGCATCGGGACCCTGGTAGCAGCGGGGATCTGGCTGGTGCTGCGGGAACGCAGCTTCTCGGTCATCCTTGGCCTGACCCTGCTGTCCTATGCGGCCAACCTGTTCATCTTCGCCGCCGGGCGGCTCGCACCGGTTGCCGCGCCGCTGGCACTGCCCGGTGCGGAGACCCTCGCGGATGCGCTGCCGCAGGCGCTCGTGCTCACCGCCATCGTCATCAGCTTCGGCATGACCGCCTACCTCGTTGCCCTGGCGCTGCGCGCAAAGGGGGAAACCGGCACGGACCATGTCGATGGCCGCGAGGACGGGCCATGATGCACCTGCCATTGCTGCCCGTGCTGGTGCCGCTGGTTACGGCGGTCCTGATGCTGGCGGTGCATCGCGCCGATATCCGCGTCGCGCGCGGCATGGCCGCGATGTCGCTCGGCGGCCTCGGCATCGCCGCGATCCTGCTGCTGCGCCAGGCGGGGGATGGCACGGTGGCCGCGGTCTCCCTCGGCAATTGGCCGGCGCCCTTCGGCATCGTCTTCGTCGCCGATCGCCTGGCGGTGCTGATGGTCGCGACCACGACCGCCATCGCGGTGCCGGCGCTTCTGGCGGCCTGCGGTGGGCTGGATCGGCGCGGACGGTATTTCCACCCCTTCTTTCAGATGCAGATCGCGGGATTGAATGGCGCCTTCCTGACCGGCGACCTGTTCAACCTGTTCGTGTTCTTCGAGGTCCTGCTGATCGCCTCCTATGGCCTGCTGGTCCACGGAGGCGGCCCGGCGCGCGCGCGTGCCGGCATGCATTACGTCGTGTTGAACTTGGTGGGTTCGATCATCTTTCTGATCGCGCTCGGCCTGCTGTACGGCATGCTGGGTACGCTCAACATGGCCGACGTGGCGGAGCGCCTTTCCGTCGTGCCGGCCGCGGATGCAGCGCCAGTGCGGACCGCGCTCGTGTTGCTGGTCGCGGTCTTTGCGTTGAAGGCCGCGTTGCTGCCGCTCGGATTCTGGCTGCCGCATGCCTATGGCGCGGCCGCGGCGCCGACCGCCGCACTATTCGCGGTGCTCACCAAGGTCGGCATCTATGCCTTGATCCGGCTATCTTCGCTGGCCCTCGACGCGCCGCCCGGTGCCGCGCTGCTCTCGCCCTGGCTCCTGCCGGTGGCGTTGACGACCGTGGCGGTCGCGACCGCCGGCGCGCTTTCGGCGGTGCGCCTGGGCACGGTGGTGGCGCATCTGCTGCTGCTCTCGACCGGCATGCTGGCGGCGGCGCTGGCGGAAGGCGGCGTGCCGATGATGGCGGCCCTGCTGTATTACCTGCCGCACACCACGCTGGTCAGCGCGGCGCTGTTCCTGCTGGTGGCGCAGATCGCGGCGGCCCGGGGGCATAGCGGAGACCGGCTGGTCCGCGAGGCGCCCATGCCGGGCCGCGCCTGGCTTGGCGCGAGCTTCATGGTGCTGGCGGTCGCCGTCACCGGCCTGCCGCCGCTGTCGGGGTTCCTCGGCAAGGTGATGCTGCTCGGCGCGGCGCCGCCGAATGCCGCAGGCTACGCGCTGTGGGTTGTGTTCATCCTGTCGGGCTTCGTCGCGGCGCTTGGCCTCGCGCGGGCGGCGAGCACGCTGTTCTGGGAACGCGCCGCTCCCGCCGAAAATCCGCCCGTTCCCGCGCCACCCGCGCCTCGTGGATGGGCCGGTCCCGTGGCGCTGGTCCTGGCGCTCGGCTTCGTCCCGGCGCTGGTGCTGGGGGCGGCGCCGCTCTCGGCCTACGCACGGGCCGCGGCCGAGCAGCTGGCAGCGCGGGAACCCTATCTGCGGGCGGTGCTGCCAGCCGGCGCCGCTGCGGTTGCGCGGGAGGTGCGGCCATGAGGCATGTCCTGCCCCAGCCTGTGCTCAGCCTGCTCATCCTGGGCCTGTGGCTGGTGCTGGCGCCATCGCCTGGCCTGGGCCATCTGCTGATCGCGCTCGGACTCGCGCTCGGGCTGCCGTGGGTGACGCGCAGCTTCTGGCCGAACCCGCCACGGCTGGCCAATGCCTGGGCGGCGCTGCGTCTGCTGGGCGTCGTCCTTGCCGACATCATCGTCGCGAACATTGAAGTGGCGCGTCAGGTGGTCGGCCCGCCGGAGCGGTTGCGGCCTGAATTCCTCGAGGTGCCGCTCGACATCACCGACCCCTTCGTCGCCTCGCTGCTCGGAAGCATCGTCTCGCTCACCCCGGGCACCGTCTCCATCGAAATCGATCGGGGCGTCCTGCTGGTGCACGCGCTGCACGTGACAGACGGTGCAGAGGCAGTGGCCCGCATCAAGTCCCGCTACGAAGCTCCGCTCAGGAAGGTGTTCGCATGCTGACACTCGTGCTGCCCATCGTCGTGGGCATGGTGGCGCTCGCCATGGCGCTCAATCTCTGGCGTCTGGCCAGGGGGCCGAGCATGCCGGATCGGATCCTGGCGCTCGACACGCTGGGCATCAACACGGTCGCGTTGGTGATGCTGTTGGGAATCGCGCTTGGCCATGCGGTGTTCTTCGAGGCGGCGCTGGTCATCGCGGTGATGGGCTTCGTCGGGACGGTGGCCCTGTGCAAGTTCATTCTTTCCGGCGACATCATCGAGTGAGCGCGATGATCGCAGAAATCATCGTCAGCCTGCTGCTGCTGCTGGGCGGCAGTTTCGCGCTGCTGGGTTCCTTTGGCCTCGCACGGCTGCCGGACTTCTTCATGCGTCTGCACGGCCCCACCAAGGCAACCACCTTGGGGGTTGGCGCTATCATCGTAGCGTCCCTGCTGCATGTCGGCACCTCCGAGACGGACGCCGGGCCGCGGGAACTGGCCGTCACCCTGTTCCTCCTCATTACCGCCCCGGTGACGGCGCATCTGCTCTCGAAGGCAGCGCTGACGGAGCAGCGACGGAGGGAGAGCAAGGGAGGAGGAGCGAGCCGCCAGTGATTTGCAGAGACGTGGGACGACGCAGCAACCCATCGTCGCCGCACCGAAACAGCGGAACACCGAGGCGGAGCGGGCGGCGATCAAGGCCGGGCAGATCCGGGACGGTGCCCTGGCGCCTCAGCCCGCCACCTGCGAATGCGCTCTGGGCGGCGCCGGCGGACGCCTGCCGAGCCTTGCTGCCCGAGACGCGCCGCCTGCACCGGCGAGCGGGCGGCGTGATATACCTCCGCCGCGCGCTGCGTCTGGGCTGGTCGTGACCCCCGCGCTACTCCGCTGCCTGCCCCGGCGCCCACACCGCCGGCGCCTCGCTGCCGACCTGCGCGGTGATGCGCCCATAGGCCTCCGGCCGCCGATGCGCCGCGAAGTTGAAGATCGTACTGCGGCCCAATTCGCACATGCCGAGGTCGGCCTCCGCGACGATCAGCTCATCGCCCCAGGAGGTGGCCTGCGCCATGATCTCCCCCTGCGGGTTCACGATGATGGAATGGCCGAACAATTCGTGCCCGTCCTCGCTGCCGGCCTTCGCCGTCGCCACCGCGAAGCAGGCATTCTGGTAGCAGCCCGCCTGGATGGTCAGGTGGGAATGGAACACCCGCAGGTGGTGCGCCTCGAAGCCGCGGTTATCCATGTTCAGCGACGGCGTGTTGTAGCCGAGCATGACCAGTTCGACCTGCTGCAACCCCATCACGCGCCAGGCCTCGGGCCAGCGGCGGTCGTTGCAGATCATCATGCCCACGTTCACCTCGTGCCCCGCGACCGGCGCGCGCACCACCGGGAAGCCGAGGTTCCCCACTTCGAAGAACCGCTTCTCGAGGTGCTGTACCTTCCTGATCGGGTCGTATTCCTTGTGCCCGGGCAAATGCACCTTGCGGTACTTCAGCATGATCTCGCCGCCCGGGCTGACGAAGGCGGCGGTGTTGTAGCGGTGGCCGTCCGGCGTCTTCTCCGCGTAGCCGAGGTGGAAGGCGATGCCGTATTTCCGCGCCGCCTCGAAGATCGGTGCGGTCTCGTTGGACGGCAGCGCCGCCTCGTACCAGTGGTCGGCGTTGGCGATGTCTTCCTCGTACCAGCGCGGGAAGAAGGTGGTCAGCGCCAGTTCGGGGAAGACCACCACCTGCGCGCCCATGCGGTGCGCCTTATCCATCAGCCGGACCATGCGGCCCACGGCGACGTCGCGGCCCTCGGCTTTCTGGATGGGGCCCAGCTGGGCGGCGGCGAGGACGAGGCGGCGGGTCATGGCGGGGGTCTCCGGCGGCGTGGATCGGCGCAGCCTATCGCGCCCGCGCCGCGGGGGGGAGGTCACCGTGGTTCAATGATTGCCGCCCCGTGCTTCATCCGTGCCCGCGCCGCGGCGGCGGCGACCGATTCCTCCCAGGCCTCCAGCAGCAGTTCCGACAGGTCGTTGGCCGCCTCGCGCGTGGTCGTGATGCCCAGCGTCTCGCCGCGGTACGTCACCACGCGGAAATGCCCGGTCTGCTCGTCCTCGACCACCTCGATCATGGGGCCAGGCCCAGTTCGTGCGCCTTGATCTGCAGGGCCAGCACCTTGGAGTAGATGCGGCATTGCGCCAGGCCGCCGGCATGGAACCACAGCCCGGGCTGGCCGGTCGGGCGCCACATGCCGTTCAGCTCGCCCTCGGGATCCCAGCCCCAGACCCGGCCCACGCGGTCGCCCACCGCATCGCCGAGCAGCCGGCGCGCCGCTTGCGCCTGCCCTTCGTAGCCGGTGGCCAGCACGATCAGCTCGGCGGGCACCAGGCTGCCATCCTTCATCCGCGCGCCCTCGGGCACGAAGCGGTCGATGTCGGCGAACTGCATCAGCCCGACGCGCCCGTCGATGATCATCTGCGAACAGCCGGCATCGAAGTAGTAACCGCCGCCGCGCGCCTGGTACATCAGCTGCCAGCCGGTATCGTCCTCCCCGAAATTCAGCCTGAAGCCGCGCGCCTCCAGCCCCGCCAGCAGGTCGCGATCGGCCTCGCGGTTCATCGCCACCATGCGCTGGGCGCTGCGCCTCACCACCGGGAAAGGGAAGGAGGTGGCGAGGAGGTCCTTGTCCTCGAAGGCAATCTCCTCGTCGTACAGCGCATAGGGCGCCTGCGCTTCCTTCAGGCTGACCACCAGCGAGGGCCGGTTCTGGATGATGCTGACCGCCGCCGCCCCGGACACCGCCAGGTCCTGCGCCACGTCATGCCCCGAGGTGCCGGTGCCCAGCACCAGCGCCCGCTTGCCCGCCCAGTCGGCGCCACGGCCGAGCGCGCTGGAATGGCGCACCGCGCCGCGGAAATCCTGCAGCCCCGGCAGGTCCGGCATGACCGGCGTGGTGGACACGCCATTGGCCATGACGATGTGGCGCGGGCGCATGATGCGCGGCATGCCGTCGGCCCGCGTGAGCGTCACCTCCCAACAGCCCGCATCCGCGTCCCAGCGCCCGCCGGTCAGGGTGGTGCCGGTCCAGACATTCAGCTCCATCGCCTCGGCATAGAACTCGAACCAGTTCGCCAGCATGTCCTTCGGGATGAAGACCGGGAAGGATTTCGGGAAGGGCATGTAGGGCAGATGGTTGACGCGCGTTTCATTGTGCAGCGTCAGCGCATGGTAGCGGTCGCGCCACGAATCGCCGATCCGCGCGCCGCGATCCACCACCAGCGTATCGACGCCGAGCAGCCCCAGCCGCGCCGCCACCGACAGCCCGGCCTGCGCCGCGCCCACCACCAGCACGGCGGGATCGCGATCCTCGTAGGCGAGCGCCTTGCGCCGGCGATCGAGCCAGTTCTCGCCGCCGAAATTGCGCTTCCAGTCCACATCCTGCCAACGCTTGCCTTCGGCGGGGTCCTCGTGGCCGCGGATTTCGTCGAGCGATGTCATCAGCGTCCAGGCGCGCGGCGCGCCGTCCTCGCTGACCAGCCGGACCACGCCGAGGCAGGGGCCGGTCGCGGTCTCGAAGGCGAGGATCGCCTCGATCGAATCCGTGCCGGCGCGGGTCACGATGCGCGGCGGGGTGCGCCCGGCGGCCAGCGTGAAGCCACGGGCGCGCGCGGCCGGCAACGTAGGCGCCAGTCGCTCCGCGATCGCGGCGGCGCCGGAGGCGGTGCGCAGGTCCCAGGTGAAGGCCAGGATGTCGCGCCAGTGGCATTCGGCCGCCAGCAGCGCGGCGATCGCATCCGGCTGGCCGCTCGCGAGCGCCGCCTCGAAATCGCGCAGCCAGCCCGCGGCCACGGCCTCCAGCGAGCGGCCGGTCAGGATGCCGTCCATGATGCGTTCTCCTCCTCGACCCGTCTGCGGGGACTGCGCGAGTGTGCGATCCGGCCAGGGTCAGGGCAAGCCGAGCAGCAGAATGCGCCGGCATGGGCGAACCGCTCTCCATCCGGCAATCGCCGGTATCGCGGCCGGCCTGTTCCCTGTCGTCGGCGCCGGTGACTGGTGCGCCTCAGGCGCCTGCGCGCCCGCATCTCCTCGGCTGCGCGATAAGGATGCCCGGTCGACCCGGCGGATGACCGCAGTGCGGCCCGGCCTGGCCGCGACGCGCCGGGAGGTGCGCGCCGGGGGGGGGGCGGCGCACGCCTGAACGTGTCAGGCCGGCGGCACCGCGCCGACCTGGTCGATGATGGCACGGTACCATTGGGGACGGCGGTGCGCGGCGAAGTTGAACATCTTCTCCTTGCCCTGCCGGCAGGCGTCGAAGTCGACATCGGCGACGATCACCTCGTCGCCCAGTGTCTTGGCCTGCGCCACCACCATGCCGTTCGGATCGATGATGCAGGACCCGCCGATCAGGCCCGAGCCATCCTCGTCGCCGGCCTTCGCGACGGACACCGCCCAGGTCGCATTCATGTAGGCATTGGCCTGCACCGCCATGGTGGAATGGAAGGTGCGCAGGTCGGCGCTTTCCGTGGTGCCGCCCATCGGGTCGTAGGCGGCGGAGTTGTAGCCGATCAGCATGAGTTCGATGCCCTGCAGCCCGTAGCAGCGCCAGCCCTCGGGCCAGCGGCGGTCGTTGCAGATCAGCATGCCGAGCACCGGGCGGTGCCACGCCTCCGGACCCCGGAAGGCCGGGAAGCCCATGTCGCCGTATTCGAAGTAGCGTTTCTCGAGCTGCTGGAAGCGATCGCCCACGCGCGGTTCCACCGTGCCGGGCAGGTGGATCTTTCGATATTTGCCGAGCACCGCGCCGTCCGGTCCGGTGGTGATGGCGGCATTGAAGCGCTGCCCGGATGGCGTGAGTTCCGCATAGCCGACATACATCCCGACACCGAGGTCGCGGGCGCGATCGAACAGCGCTCGGGTCTGGGGCCCGGGCAGCTCACGCTCGAAATAGGTGTCGAGTTCCTGCGTGCTGTCGATCAGCCAGCGCGGAAAGAAGGTGGTGAAGGGCAATTCGGGGAACACGACCAGCCCGGCACCCTGCGCCGCGGCATCCTCCAGCAGCGTGATCATGCGCGCGAGGATGGCGGCGCGGCTGTCGGATTTCTGGTTGCCGCCCATCTGGGCGCCGGCGATGCGAAGGGTGCGCGAAGTCAAGATGACGATCTCCTGGCGAGGAAACGCAGAGCGACAGTGACGCCGATGGCGGTGACCACCCCCAGCGCGACCACGCCGACCCAGTCGCCGGCCGTCGCTGGCCAGGTGGCCCGCAGCAGCAGCAGGTTCCCAAGCATGGCGCCGACGCCCGCGGCGAGCGCGATAGGCAGGTGCGGCGGCAGGGCCATGGCGGGGTCTCCAGGTCGGGCGCGCATGCTCCTCCAGAGCCGTGGACAGGGCAACTGCGCGACGCTACCGCCAGAGGTCGCGCACATCCTGCAGCGTGCCGCCGAAGGCGCGCCAGACCAGCACGGAGCCGAGACAGAAGCCGCTGCCGGCCATCAGCCCCGGCAGGCCCTCGCGCAGCCCGGCCTGGGCGGCGAGGCTGGCCCCCAGCAAGCCGACCAGTAGCCCCGCACCCACCGCCATCGCCGCCTGGCCGAAGCCGGGCTTCACCCGCGGCGGTGGCGCCGCACCGGCGCGCGAGGGTCGCGGCGGGCGCTTCACCCAGTGGCGCGGCGGCCGCTCATTCTTCCCCGACATAGGTCCCGTTGTGCTGCCGCGGCACGAAGCGCCCGCTGCCCGGCGTGGCCAGCACCGACTTGCCGTCCCAGATGCAGGCCCCGCGCAGGTAGGTCGCGGCCACGCGCGCCGACACCCGCCGCCCGTCATAGGGCGACCAGCGCGCATCCGCGTCGTCCTGGATGTCCTTGGCGTCGAAGGTGAAGTCGCCGGTCTCCAGCACCATGAAGTCGGCGTCCGAGCCCACGCGGATCGCGCCCTTCTTCGGGAACAACCCGTGGAACTTCGCCGGCCGCTCGGCGCAGTACTTCGCCATCAGCGTCACCGGCAGCGAGCGTTCGGACAGCAGCGTGTACATGAGCGGGGCGAAGGACTGCATGCCGGTCAGCCCCGCGCCCACAGTGAAGATATCGCCGGTATAGACCTTGCGGTCATACGGCCATGGCGCGTGGTCGGTGGAGACATAGGCGATCTTTCCGGCGGCGAAGGCATCCCACATGCGCGCCACTTCGTCGGCCGTGCGGAAGGGCGGGTTGCACTTGCCGAAGCCCTCGAGGCGGATGATGTCCTCCTCGGTCATGCACAGGTACTGGATGCAGGCCTCGCCGGACGCCTTGCCGCCCATCTTGCGGAACACCTCGGCGATCTCGAAGCCGCGTGCCAGCGAGGAATGCGCGATGTGGACATGCGCGCCCGTCTCCAGCCCGATCTCGAAGATTTCCAGGTCGGCCATCGTCTCGCACAGCGGCGGGCGGGTGCGGCAGTGCCAGATGGGCTGCGTATGGCCGGCGGCCTTCGCTTCCTCGGTCAGCCGGACCACGATCTCCTGGTCCTCGTTGTGGATCGCCACCATCAGGTTGGTCTTCGCGATCTCGCGGAAGGCGGCGACCATGGTCGGGTGGTCGATGCGCGGGAAGCGCACCGGGTCGTACTCATATGTAGAGAGCTTGAAGGAACACACGCCGGCCTCCGCCAGGCCGGCGATGGCGTCGATGCCGCCTTCCTTCTTGATGGTGCCGTACAGCGCCATGTCGACATGCGACAGGCGGTTCACGTGCTCGATCTTCTCGGCAAGGATCGACGCATCGGTCACCGGGCGCGGCACGTCGTAGGGCATGTCGACGCAGGTGGTCACACCGCCGGCGGCGGCGGTGCGCGACGCGCCCTCGATGCCCGGCCAGCCGCGCGAGGACGCGGTGTGCATGTGGCCGTCGACCAGGCCGGGCAGGACGTACTTGCCGGAGAAATCCGCGAAGTCCTTCGCCGGCGGGGACGGGCCCTCGCCGATCGCGGCGATGGTCTCGCCGCGGACCGCGACATAGCCGTCGCGCAGCACGCGATCGGTCAGCACGATGTCGCCGCGGATCACGCGGTCGAAGGGTGTGGCGTCGGACATGCGGTAGGCTCCCGGGATTTCGCGCGCCGAACGCTACCGCCAGTCGCCCCGGATGCCCACCCCGGGCGCGCGCGTCCGGCTTGGTGCGGCGGCAGCCCGGCGGATCATCGCCGCATTCTAACGCGTGCGCGGGGCTGCGCCCCGCCTGGACACCGCCCGCCCGGCCGTCGCGATGCCGGCGCAGGATGGTCATGCTGCCCCATGCCGTGCTGCCCGCCACCGCCACCTGTCGCGCGCCGGCGGGCGAAGGCCGACCCGGCGGGTCGCCGCGGGCGGCCGGATTGGACGATCACCCGCGACGGGCGCACAAATCCCGCCGACAGACTCCGCCGCGCAGGAGGGCGCCGATGAAGCTCCACCCCGTGAAGGTCCACCCCTCCAGGGCGCTGCTGCAGCGCGAGGACCAGCTCGCCTGGAAGATGGCCGCCGTCGCCACCGACAAGGTGGCGGTCGAGCGCGACGTCCAGGACATGATCGTCAACCGGGTCATCGACAACGCCGCGGTGGCGATCGCGGCGATCAACCGTCGCGCGGTGATCTCCGCGCGCGACATGGCGCGGGCGCACGGGAAGAAGGCCGGCGGCGCGCCGGTGATGGGCGTCAAGGCCGGCGCGACGGTCTCCCCGGAATGGGCGGCGTGGGCGAACGGCACGGCGGTGCGCGAACTGGACATGCACGACACCTTCCTCGCCGCCGACTACTCCCATCCCGGGGACAACATCCCGCCGATCCTCGCGGTGGCGCAGGCGATGGGGAAGTCGGGGCGCGACCTGATCCGGGGCATCGCCACCGGCTACGAACTGCATGTCGACCTGGTGCGGTCGATCTGCCTGCACGAACACAAGGTGGACCACATCGCCCATCTGTGCCCGGCGGCGGCAGCGGGCATCGGCACGCTGCTCGGGCTGAAGCAGGAGGTGGTGTACCAGGCGATCCAGCAGGCGCTGCACACCTCGGTGTCCTTCCGCCAGTCGCGCAAGGGCGAGATCAGTTCCTGGAAGGCCTATGCCCCCGCCCATGCCGGCAAACTGGCGGTCGAGGCGGTGGATCGCTGCATGCGCGGCGAGGGCGCGCCCTCACCTATATATGAGGGCGAGGACAGCGTGATCGCCTGGGTGCTGGCCGGGCGGTCGAACCGCCAGGACGTCTATGGCCCGACCTACTACCACGTGCCGCTGCCCGAACCGGGCGAAGCCAAGCGCGCGATCCTCGCGACCTACACCAAGGAACACTCCGCCGAGTACCAGTCGCAGGCGCTGATCGACCTGGCGTTCCGGATGCGCGAGCAGATCCGCGACCTGGAGCACATCGCCAAGGTTGTGATCCACACCTCCCACCACACGCATAACGTGATCGGCACCGGGGCGAACGACCCGCAGAAGATGGACCCGAAGGCGAGCCGGGAAACGCTCGACCATTCCATCATGTACAGCTTCGCCGTCGCGCTGCAGGACGGGCGCTGGCATCACGTGGACAGCTACGCGCCCCGGCGCGCCCGGCGCGCCGACACGGTGCGGCTGTGGCACAAGATCGAGACGAAGGAAGACCCGGAGTGGACCCGCCGGTACCACGCGAGGGATCCCGATGAGCTCGCCTTCGGCGGGCGCGTCGAGATCACCTTCAAGGACGGCTCGACCCTGGTCGACGAGCTGGGCGTGGCGAATGCCCACCCGAACGGCGCACGCCCCTTCGCCCGCGACGACTACATCCGGAAGTTCCGCACCCTGACCGAGGGCATGCTCGCGACCCGCGAGGCGAACCGTTTCCTCGAGGCGGCGCAGGACCTGCCGCGGCTGAAGGCGGGCGAACTCGGCGCGCTGAACGTGGCGCTGCCGGCCGGCATGCTGCTCGCGGGCAAACCCGGCATCTTCTGAGGGCGTCATGGGTGCGGCGGTGTGGCTACGGTCGGCGGGGGTTTCGGATGCGCCGGCGCTTGCACGCCTGCACCGCGCGCCCGCGCCGCCGCCATGCCAGGGCTCGGCCCCGCCAGGCATCGCGCGCAACGCCGGCGCGCGATGCTTCCACGAGGCGCATGGCTTCCGCGTCGCCGCGACCAGCGACGGCGCGGACACGGAGGAAGGCGGACCCGACATCCTTTTTTCAGGGATGGCGCGGTTCAGGTGACCACACGCAAGGAAACGAGAACAGCCACATGAGCGACACCCCCGACATCAAGAAGGGCCTGGTCGGCGTCTATGCCGATGTCTCCACCGTCTCGAAGGTGATGCCCGAGACGAACAGCCTAACCTACCGCGGCTACCCGGTGCAGGATCTGTGCGAGAACGCGTCCTTCGACGAGACCGCCTACCTGCTCTGGCACGGCGACCTGCCCAGCCAGGGGCAGCTCAACGCCTTCCGCACGCAGGAGAAGGCGAACCGCGCGCTGTCCCCCGCCCTGCTGCGGGTGCTGGCGGAATTCCCCAAGGCCGCCCACCCGATGGACGCGATCCGCACCGCGGTGTCCTTCATGGGCATGGAGGACCCCGAGGCCGCCGACATCTCCGATGCCGCGCAGCGGCGCAAGGCGATGCGCCTGCTGGCCAAGATCCCGACCGCGGTCGCCGCGTCCAACCGGCTGTCCAAGGGCCTCGACCCGATCGCCCCCGATTCCGGCCTGCCCTTCTGCGAGAACTTCTTCCACATGGTCTTCGGCAAGGTGCCGCAGCCCGAGGTCATCAAGGCCTTCGACGTCTCGATGATCCTGTATGCCGAGCACACCTTCAACGCCTCGACCTACACGGCGCGGCTGGTCACGTCGTCCATGGCGGACATGCATGCGGCCATCACGGCGGCGATCGGCAGCCTCAAGGGCCCGCTGCATGGCGGGGCGAACGAGGCGGTGATGCACATGCTCAAGGAGATCCCATCCCCCGACGTGGCGGAGGCCTGGCTGCGCGACCGCTTCGACCACAAGGCGCTGGTGATGGGCTTCGGCCACCGCGTCTACAAGACCGGCGACTCGCGCGTGCCCACCATGCGCAAATACGCCGAGATCATGGCCGAGGTGGTGGGTGACCGGCGCTGGATGAACACCTCCAACGTGCTGGCGAAGGTGATGCTGGCGGAGAAGAACATCCACCCGAACCTCGATTTCCCGGCCGGGCCTGCCTACTACCTGATGGGCTTCGACATCCCGATCTTCACGCCGATCTTCGTCTGCTCGCGCATCACCGGCTGGGCGGCGCATGTGCTGGAGCAGGGAGCCGACAACCGCCTGATCCGCCCGCTGTCGCACTACACCGGCGTGGCGGAGCGCGCGGTGGTGCCGCTGGCGGCACGCGGATAGCGCGCAGCGGGAGGCGCCGCCGGGTGCATCGCGGCGCCGGCGCGCACCAGCACCGCGCCGCATTTTCGCCACGCGGCGCGACACGTGCCGCGCCACCACCACGCGATGCGGCGCAGGCCAGTGCCGCATCGCATGCCGGGCCAGGCGCGCGTCGCGCGACGCGAAAAGCGCGACGCACACGCAACACCGATCGCTCGCGATGAACGCGCCGCGCATTTTGCGCACGTGCATGTGCGGATTCTGTTGACACGCATATTGCGCGTGCAGATAGCGTGATGTGCGCGCGAATCACTTGCGCGATTCGTCGGATCGGTTCTGCACCACGCACCGCGCGATCATCGTCGCGGCGCAGCGCAGCGAAACCAACCGGCGCATCGCAGGGTTGAAACGCCGCAGCAGGGAAGGACGGTCCATGGACCGCAGGCTCATGGGAAGGACGGCGCATCACGCCACCCTTCCTGCACCGCCAGGCAGCGCAGCGACTGCGCGACGCCGCGGCGGGAGAGAGGTCGGAGGCAGCGCGCGGCGGGGAATCACCGTGCGTTGCGAACGCTCCGTACACTGCGCCATGGGGCTCGCTGCACGGCCGCGACGGCGCGCGACGGGATCCGCGCGCTGCACGCCCGCCCGTTCGCACCTGCTGTACCCCCCGGGGATTGCGCGCCTCTGCGCGTCGTCCCTTTCTCACCGGAACGCACGGAGATACCACTCATAATGACCGACATCATCGAAACCACCGACGCCGAGGCCGCGGAACCCCGCGCCCAGGCGATGGCGATGGCCGCCGCGAAGAAGAAGGCCCCTGCCAAGAAGAAGCCGGCGGCGAAGAAGCCCGCCGCGAAGAAGGCCGCGGCCAAGAAGCCCGCCGCCAAGAAGGCCGCCGCCAAGAAGAAGCCGGCTGCCAAGAAGGCCGCGCCCAAGAAGGCCGCCGCCAAGAAGCCGGCCAAGAAGGCCGCTCCGAAGAAGGCCGCCGCCAAGAAGAAGCCGGCTGCCAAGAAGGCCGCGCCCAAGAAGGCCGCCGCCAAGAAGAAGCCGGCTGCCAGGAAGGCCGCGCCCAAGAAGGCCGCCGCCAAGAAGCCGGCTGCCAAGAAGGCCGCTCCGAAGAAGGCCGCCGCGGCGAAGAAGCCGGCGGTGAAGTCCTCCGCCCGCTCGGAAGCCGCGAAGAAGGCCGCTGCGACGCGCGCCGCCAAGCGCGCCGCCGCGGCCGCTGCCTCCGCCGCGCCCTCGTCGGACACGCCCGCGAGCTGACGACCACGCCGATCCCGGCGTCGGGGCGCCGTCCGCGCAAGCGGGCGGCGCCCCTGTCGCTTCAAGGCCCTGCATGATCATCGCGCCGCTGCAGCCCGACCAGCGCCATCGCATGGCACCGCTGATCGAAGCCTATGCGGATGAGATGCGCGATACGCTTGCCGGCTCGCGCCCGGCTTCCGGCGAACAGGCCGCCGCGCTCCTCGCTGCCGATCCGCGCACCGAGATCCTGGCCGCGACCGAAGGCCACGACATCCTCGCCTTCGCCATCTTCTTCGACCAGCCGGAGGTGGTCTTCGCCCGCCGCTGTGGCGCGCTCGACGACCTGTTCGTGCGGCCCGACAGCCGCGGGCGGGGCATTGCGCGCGCCATGGTCGCCGCCCTCTGCGCGCTGGGGCGCGAACGTGGCTGGTCGCACCTGCGCTGGATCGTGCCCGAGGCGGATCGCGGCGCCATCGCGCTGTACGAACGGATCGCCGACCGCGCCGATTGGCGGTCCTACGTGATCCGGCTGGATCCCGAGGCCTCGCTCTGATCCTGCCGCGCGGTGCCGATGGCCGGATCATCAGGAAAGCGACGGCCTTGCCAGGGCGGCCGCGGGCGACGCCATGCCGGCACGATGCTACCGCGCTTCGAAGCTGTCCCCGTCCCGCGCCGCCAGGCCTTCCGCCGCCAGCTTGACCAGGTGCGCGAGCAGGCTGCGCGCGGCCGCCGGCACCAGGCGTTCATCGAGCGCCGGGCCATAGACGGTGCCGACCAGGTCGCGCGCGGTGGCGCGCCGCGCGTTCCGCAGCGCCTCCAGCACCATCGCCTCGCGCTCCAGGCGATGCGCCGCGAGTGCCGCCATGAAGGGCTGCGGGTCCGGCAGCGGGGGGCCGTGGCCGGGCAGGAACAGCCGGTCGTCGCGCGCCCGCAACCGCGCGAGCGACGCCATGTAGGCCGCCATGTCGCCATCCGGCGGGCTGACCACGGTGGTCGACCACGACATCACATGGTCGGCGCTGACCAGGATGCCGGCCCCTTCCAGCGCGAAGCACAGGTGGTTGGCGCAGTGGCCGGGCGTGTGGATGGCGCGCAGCGACCAGTCGAGACCGCCGACCTGCCCGCCATCGGGCACGGCCACGTCCGGGCGGAACGTATGGTCGCCGCCCTCGCCGCCCTGGTCGGGGGGCGTGAGGTGCGGGCCGAAGCCGAAGCTGGTGGCGCCGGTCGCCGCGCGCAGCGCGGCCACGCCCGGCGAATGGTCGCGATGGGTGTGGGAGACGACGATGTGCGTGATGCGCTCGCCATGCGTGGCGGCAAGGATGGCGCGCAGATGCGCGGGGTCCTCGGGCCCGGGGTCGATCACCGCCACGGACAGGCCTTCGCCCACGATCCAGGTGTTGGTGCCGCGGAAGGTGAAGGGGCCGGGATTGCCGCACAGCACGCGGCGCACGCCGGGTGCGACCTGCTGCACCTCGCCAGGCGGCAGCGTGTCGTCCTTCAGGAAGGGGATGGTCATGGGTTCCTCCGCTGCCGGGCGCGGGTGATCTCGCTACAGGCCCGAGGCGACGATCAGCGCCGCGCCGCCCAGCGTGCTCCAGCCCGGCGCATCCGAGAAGACCACCCAGCCGATCGCCACCGACCACAGGATGGAGGTGTAGGAATAGGGCCCGAGTGCCGAGACCTGGGCCGACGCGTACGCCTCCGTCAGCATGATCTGCGCCACGCCCCCGATCAGCCCGACCAGCACCAGCAGCAGCAGTTCAAAGAGGGTCGGCGTGGTCCAGAAGAAGGGCAGCGCCACCAGGGTGAGGGCGGTCATCAGCAGCGACTGCCACAGCACGATGGTCGCCGAACTCTCGGTCGCGGACAGGGATCGCACCAGCAGCGTGGTCGCCGCCGACCACACCCCCTGCGCCACCGCCACCGCCATGCCGATCTGTACGACCTGGCTGGGCATGCCGCCGCCCTGGAAGGCGCCTTCCCCGAGTGCGATCACGAGGATGCCCACGAAGCCCAGCAGCACGGCGGACCAGCGATGGATGCCGACCTTCTCGCCCAGGAACGGGATGGACAGCAAGGTCACGAACAGGGGCGTGGTGTAGGTGAGTGCCGTCTGCTCGGCCAGCGGCAGCACGGTCAGGGCATAGAAGGCGCAGCCCTGCGCCATGGTGCCGGTGAAGGCGCGCACCAGGTGGCCCGGCAGGCGCCTGGTGCGCAGCAGGCCCCAGTCCCGGCCCCGCGCGGCGATCACGAACATCACCGGCAGCGCGAAGGCGGAGCGGAAGAACATCGTCTCGATGAAGTGGATGTTCTCGCTCAGGCCCTTGATGAGCGCCGACATGATGGTGAAGAGCGCCGTGGCCCCCAGCATCAGCAACGCGCCACGGCGGATGTCGTGGCGCAGCGGCACTAGCCGTCCCGCCGTTCGGCGGCGCGGCGCACCCTCTCGCGATGCAGGTTGTACAGCCCGGCGATGATCACGATCACGGCCCCCCCCACGGTCGTCCAGGCCGGGATTTCGACCCAGATCAGGAAGCCGAGGATGCCCCCGATCAGCAGCGGCGAATACTCATAGGGCGCCAGGGCCGAGACCGGCGCGAGGGCAAAGGCACGCGCGAACAGGAGATGCGCGATGGCGTTCGCCACGCCGAAGAACACCAGCGCGGCCATCACGCCCACGCTTGGCATGGCGTCCGGCGGCGGGAAGGCGGGCAGCAGCAGGATACCCATCGGGATATGCGCGACCATCAGCCAGAAGGCGACCGATGCCGGCCCGTCGGTGGCCGAGAGCAGGCGCGTCCAGATCCGCGTCACGGCCATGGCCACCACCGCGACGAGCAGGAAGCCTGTCTCGAAGCGCCACAGGTCGCCGCCCGGTTGCAGCATGAACAGCACGCCGGCGAAGCCGATGGCGGTCGAGGTCCAGCGCCGCCACCCCACCCTTTCGCCCAGCATCGGGATGGCCAGCAGTGTCATCAGCAGCGGCGCGGCCGCGGCGATGGCATAGGAATCGACCAGCGCCATGCCGGACAGCCAGGCCCAGTACCAGGTGGCCGAGACGCCGCAATGCAGCACGCCGCGGACCGTGAGCAGACGGACATTGCCCGGCGCGATGCCCCGCCCGCGCGTGATGGCCAGCACCGCCAGCGCGCCGACCACGCCGCGCGCGATCATCGACATCGCGACGCCCACTTCGGGCAGCGCCCATTTCACCGCGACATCGGCGCCGGTGATGACCAGGTAGGCCGACAGGATCAGCAGGATGCCGCGCACCGACTCGGCGCCGGTCGGCACGGTCAGGCCACGGATTCGCAGGCGGGCGTCGTCAGACATGGGCATCGCCTTGCGGACCGTGGGCGCGCATCATGTCCGGCGCAGGAACAGGCGGTAGCCGCCGTTCTCCCCGACCAGCCGATACTGCGACCAGCTTGCGGCGAAGACCGGGTTGCGGGTGAAATACGCCAGCAGGTCGAAGCGCCCGCCGCAGGCGCGCACGTTGGTGTGGCGCGACACCAGCACCGCATCGGGCATGTGCCGCGCCAGGTCCTCGGCATAGGCGGCAAAGACGAAGGTCTCGGCCGGGTCCATCGCCTCCGGCGCGGTGTAGGGCGCGGGGCCGGGCGGGCAGTCGCGATAGATGCCCTGCAGCAGCCAGGTGCTCATCATGCGCGCCACCGGGCGCGCGCCGGCATGCAGCATCGCGCCATGCGCGGGGAAGATGTCGGGGCTGATCAGCAGGATGCGCGCGCCCATCGCATCGCGCCGCAGCCAGGCGGCCATCTGGCCGACCTGCTCGCGTTCGAACCAGAGTTGCCGCCAGGGCGTCTCGCCGCCGCGGATCAGGTGCAGGGACGCCGCGAAGACCAGCACCGCCGCCAGCCCCGGCGCGGCGGCGCGGGCGCGCGCGGCGGGCAGCGCCGCATCCGCCCAGCGCGCCGCCAGCACCAGCGCGGTGGCGAGGCCCAGCAGCGTGACCGGCAGGATATGGTAGCTCCAGCCCTTCTGCTGCGCCCAGGCGATGATGAAGGCGCCGACCGTGCAGCAGGCCAGCGCCTGTGCCAGGGTGCCGGCGCGGCGCAACATGGCCAGCGGCAGCGTCACGCCCAGCAGCAGCAGCGCCGTGCCCATCTGCTCGGTGATCAGCAGATGCCACGGGCCGGTGCCCTGGATGGCATCGTAATGCGCGAAGGCCAGCGGCAGGACATGCCCGGCATAGGCCGGGAAGGCCAGCACGACCACCGCGACATAGGCGACCCAGACCGCCGCCATGGTCCAGGGCACCGGGTCGCGCAGCGCCCGCTCCCAGCCGCGGCGCATCACGACCAGCCCCTCCACCAGCAACGGCACCACAAGGAATTGCGGCTTCAGCGCGAAGGCCAGCGCCGCCACCACGGCCACGCCCAAGGCCAGGCCGCGCGACGGCGGGCATGCGTCCATGCGCCGCGCCACCAGCAGCGCATAGGGGATGGCAGCCATCGCCATGATCGCCTCGCGCTGGCCGAAATCGGTGCCCGCCATCAGCATCAGCGCGGGGATCGCCGCCGTCAGCAGCGCGGCTTCCACCGGGCCTTCGGGCCGGCCGCGGCGCAGCGCCTCGGCCAGGCACCACAATCCGGCGGCCAGCAGCACCAGGCTGCCGACCAGCGCCGCCACCGGCCCCACCGGCGTCCAGGCCGCGATCGCCGCCGGCACCAGGTTGAGCATGAAGATCAGCGGCGGATTGACGTCGAACAGGTCGACATACAGCCGTTCGCCGGCCAGCCAGCGGCGCGAGAAGTCGAACACCGCCGCCACGTCGTGGTTGACCGGCGGCAACAACACCATCAGCAGCCAGAACCCTGCCGGCACCAGCGCGAGGACGCGCAGCATCGCGCCGGGCCACGCCACCGACGGCCGTGGGTTGGCGGGCCCGGCGGATGGCGTCGGCGACGGTGCGGGTGGGCGATCGTGAAACGTCATGGATCAGGTTGCACATCCTCCGTGCGATGCGCGGCGGACGCAACATGAACCGCACCATCGTGACGCCGGCGTGCCATGTTCCGGCCTTGCTGCGGTGCGATGTAACGACCCCGTGGAAGCAGCCGAATACGACCTGATGGATGCGGCCGAGGAGCGCATGTGGTGGTACCGCGCGCTCCATGCCCGCGTCACCGATGCGCTGTCGCGCCGCCCGGGACCGCCGGGCGCGGTGCTCGATGCCGGCTGCGGGACGGGTGGCCTGCTGCGGCGCCTGGGCGTGCTGGGGCGGCCGCTGGTCGGGCTGGACTTCCATCCGGCGGCGGCCCTGCGCGCCGCCGCGAAATCCGGCGCGGCGACGCTGGCGGGCGATGCCAACCGGCTGCCCTTCGCCGATGCGGCGGTCTGCGCGCTCACCTCCTGCGACGTGCTGTGCCATCGCGCGGTCGACCCGCCGGCGGCGCTCGCCGAATTCCATCGCGTCCTGGCCCCTGGCGGAACGCTGGTGGTGAATCTTCCGGCCTATGAATGGATGCATTCGGCGCATGACGAACGGGTGCACAACTCACGCCGCTTCACCGCCGCCAGCGCGCGCGCGCTGGTCGCCGCTGCCGGATTCGCGGCCATCGAGGCGCGCTATTGGAACGCGCTGCTGCTGCCTCTCATGGTCCTCCAGCGCAAGGTCCTGAAATCCGACATCGCCCATGACAGCAGCGATGTCGCCCCGTTTCCGCCCTGGCTCGATGCCACGCTGCATGGCGTGACGGCGGCCGAGCGGACCCTCGCCCGTATCGGCCTGCGCTATCCGGCCGGCGGGTCCATCCTGGTGGTCGCGACGCGGCCCTGAATGTCGGAGAGCGTTTCCATGTCCAGTATCGCGGCCGGGGTCGCGCAGAGATCCGCGCCCACGGGGGGCGTGAGCCAACCGGTCGGGCTGTCGATCGTCGTGCCGGTCTATCGCGGCGCGGCCACCGTGGGCGCGCTGGTCGCCGCCCTGTCCGACCTGACGCCCGAGGGCGGCATCGAGATCATCCTGGTGAACGACGGCAGCCCGGACAATTCCGGCGATGTCTGTCGCGACCTGGCACGTACGGCCACGGTGCCGCTCACCTACATCGAGCACGCCCGCAACTTCGGCGAGCACAATGCGGTCATGACCGGCCTGCGCCATGCCCGCGGCGCCTATGTCATCACCATGGACGACGACCTGCAGAACCCGCCCGAGGAGGTGATCCGCATCTACGACCATGCGCGCCTGGGCGGCTTCGACGTGGTCTACACGCGCTATGCGGTGAAGGAACATGATGGCTGGCGCAACATCGGCAGCCGCTTTGCCAACTGGGTGGCCGACCAGCTGATGGACAAGCCGAAGGGGCTGTACCTGTCATCCTTCCGCTGCATGTCGGCCCTGGCGGTCGGCGAGGTGGTGAAGTACCGCGGCCCCTACCCTTATATCGACGGGCTGCTGATGCAGGTGACCCAGCGGCTCGACAGCATCGAGGTGAAGCACTTCGCGCGCGCCGAGGGGCGGTCCAACTACACGGTGCGGCGGCTGGTGCGGCTGTGGATGAACCTGGCGACCAATTTCTCGGTGCTGCCGCTGCGGCTCGCGGTCTTCGCGGGGGTGGCGATGGGCGTCCTCGGCCTGGTCGCCGCCGCCTGGGTGATCTTCGAGGCGCTGGTCGGCGAAACGCCGTCCGGCTGGGCGTCCCTGATGACCGTCACGCTGCTGATCGCCGGCGTGCAGTTCATGATCCTGGGGGTGCTCGGCGAATATGTCGGCCGCGCCTTCATGTCGGCGAACGGCAAGCCGCAGGGCGTGGTGCGCGAAGTGATCGCCGCCAGGGAGCCCTCGCCATGACCGCCTATTGGGTCGCCCTCGCCGCCGCCATCACCACCTCCCTGGTCGGACAGGTGCTGTTGAAGTCGGGGGCATCCGGCGCGGTGGCGGCCGATGGCGGCTTCATCCACCAGCTGTTCCGCCTGCCCACCATGTTCGGCCTGGTCTGCTACGGCGGCGCCGCACTCCTTTATATAGTAGCGCTGCGCAAGATCCCCATGAGCGTGGCGCTGCCCTGCACGGCGGCGTCCTACGTGGTCATCGCCATCGTGGGCTGGACCATGTTCGGGGAATCGCTCGGGATGCAGAAGATCGCGGCGATCGGGTTGATCTCGGCCGGCGTCGTGCTGCTGGCGACGACCGCGTGAGGCGCAGGCCGCATGCGGCGCTACGCGGCATGAACCGTCGCGGTGCGCTGCTGCTCGGCGTGGCCGTGCTGGCGCGACCGGCCGGCGCGCTCACGCCCTGCATGCCGGGCACGCGTCCCGCCGTGCTCGCGCATCTGCGCTTCGGCCTGCTGATGCCCAATGGCGACGACGTGACCGACGCGCAATGGCGCACCTTCCGCAGCGACATCCTGGATCCCGTGCTGCGCACCGCCATCACAGAACGCGACGAACCCCCGGTGAGCGCGCCGCGCCCGCAGCGCACGCGGTCGGTCTTCGCGGAGGTGCGCGCCTCCTGGAACCCGGACGCACCGCCCGAGATGCCGGTGGCGGTGCGCTCCGTCCTGCGCGCCTGGACCGCCCGCTTCCCCGAGGCGCCGGTCGAAGCGCAGTTGCTGCCGGTCTGCCTTGCGACCTGACCGCGCCCGCCGCGCCGCGCTGCTGCTGCCCGTGCTGCTGGCGGCCTGCAGCGCGCCACCGCCGCCCGCCTGCCCGGACGGCACGACGCAGGCGACCGTGGCCGAGGCCTATTTCGGCGGCTCCCGCCGCGACGCACCCGACATCACCGAGGCCGAGTGGCGGGACTTCCTCGCCGCCACGGTCACGCCTGCCTTCCCGGACGGGCTGACGACGCTCGACGGCCGCGGCCAGTGGCGCCGGCCCGACGGCACCATCCTGAGCGAAGCGAGCAAGCTGCTGGTGCTGGTGCTGCCCGGCGTCGATGCCGCCGCCGCGCGTGCGCGCCTGCGGCCGGTCGAGGAGGCCTGGAAGGCGCGCTTCCGCCACCAGTCGGTGCTGACCGTCTACCGCGCCGCCTGCGTCGGCTTCTGATCAGGGCGCATTGCCGATCCGGCAATACCGCCCGGACATGGTGCCGGCCGTGCAGCCGGGCGAGCAGGTCGGGGGGTGCGGCGTCGTCGTCCACGGCCCGATGCTGCACTTGCGAAGGCCACGAATGCCAGCATGAAAACACCGCTCCGCGTTGTCCGGCCCGGGGGCGCGTGCCAGCATCGATGAAGCGGCGCCATGCGCAGCGCCGGGAGGAATGCCATGACCCTCGCAACCAGGGCACCCCGCCGCGCCCTGCTGGCGGCAGCCGCCGCGTTGCCCTTTCCCGCCCGCCTTGCCGCGCAAGGCGCCTGGCCCACCAAGCCGGTCAGGCTGGTGGTGCCCTACGGCGCGGGCAACCTCGCCGACCATGTCGCCCTCGCAGCGCTGGGGCCAGCGCGTCGTGGCCGACAACCAGCCCGGGGCGGGCGGCGCGATCGGCGTGGCGCAGATCGCGCGCGCCGCGCCGGATGGCTACACGCTCGGCCTCGTGGCCATGGCGGCGCTGGTGATCACGCCGCACATGACGCGCGCGCCCTACGACCCGCTGCGCGACCTCACCCCGGCCGCGGGCGTCACGGTGGCGAGCGGTACGCTCACGCTGCGCACGGAGCTCGGCCTGCGCAGCCTGCCCGACTTCGTCGCCGCGGCGCGCGCGCGGCCGACCGGCGACCCCTTCTTCTACTATTCCGCCGGCAACGGGACGGTGCCGCATCTCAACATGGAGATCCTGCGGCGGGGGCTCGACTTCCCTGCCCAGCACGTGCCCTACCGCACCAGCGCGGCGGGGCTTGCCGACCTGCTTGCCGGGCGCGTGCAGGCCACGATGGACAGTTTCAACGTCGTGCTGCCGGCGATCCGCGCGGGCGGGCTCTCCGCCGTGGTCGCCACCCCGCGCACGCGGCTGCCCGAACTGCCCGAGGTGCCCTCGATCGCCGAGGTCGCGCCGCAGGTCGACTTCGCCCATGCCTGGCAGGCGGTGTTCGGCCCGGCGGGGCTGCCGGCGGAGATCGTCGCACGCGTCGCCGCCGACACGCGCGCCGCGCTGGCGCGGCCCGACTTCGCGGCGCGGCTGCCGGCCGGGGCGGGCCTGTTCGACCTCGGACCGGAGGCGCTGGCCGCGCGCATGCGCACGGACCATGCGCGCTTCGGCGCGCTGGTGGCCGAACTCGGGCTGAGCGCGGCGTGACGCCGATGGCCCGCTACCGTGCCATCCGGCTGCCCGGCAACCCGATCATCCGCCCGGGGATGGACGAGCGCATGGGCGCCAACATCCAGGGCGCCTCGGTCATCCGCGTGCCCGACTGGGTGCCGAACCCACTCGGGCGCTACTACCTGTATTTCGCCGACCACAAGGGCGACTACATCCGCCTGGCCTATGCCGATGCGCCCGAGGGACCGTGGCGCGTGCATGCGCCCGGCAGCCTCGCGCTGGCCGACAGCCTGTTTCCCACCGAACCGCTGCCGCGATCCGGCGACACCGACTCGGGCGACCGGCTTCCGGGCCGCGCGCCGCCGGGCACGCCGGGCGTGCCGGACCCGATCGAGGATGCGACCATCCCGCACATCGCCTCGCCCGACGTGCATGTGGACCAGGCGAGCCGGCGCATCGTGATGTATTTCCACGGCCTGGCGGGCTTCCGCACGCAGCGCAGCCGTGTCGCGCTGTCGGCCGACGGGTTGGCCTTCCGCGCGCTGCCGGACCTGCTCGGGCCATCGTATTTCCGGGTGTTCCGCCATGGCGGCTGGACCTATGCGCTGGCGATGCCGGGGATCGTGTTCCGGTCGAAGGATGGGCTGACCGGCTTCGAGCGCGGCCCGACACTGTTCCCCGGCACCCAGCGCCACACCGCGCTGCGCCTGCGCGGCGACAGGCTGGAGGTGTTCTGGACGCGCGTCGGCGACGTGCCCGAAAGCATCCTGCTGAGCGAGGTGGACCTGTCCGGCGACTGGATGTCCTGGCGCGCCGGTGCCGAGGCGCTGGTGCTGCGCCCCGAGGCCGATTGGGAAGGCGCAGCCTTGCCGCTGGCACCGTCCTGGCGCGGCGCGATCAACCTGCCGGTCAACCAGCTCCGTGATCCCTGCATCCTCGAGGAGAACGGGCGCGTGCTGCTGTACTACGCCGTGCAAGGTGAGGCCGGGATCGCGGTCGCGGACCTGGTGCCGGCGTGACGCGCGCCCTACTCGACAGCCGGGGGCGCGGCGGGCGAGGCTCGGTCGGGAAAGCCAAGGGGGATACCGCATGTCGCTGATCGAAAGCCTGAAGGGCCGGCTGCGCCTGCCGCTGATCGGGTCGCCGCTGTTCATCATCTCGGTGCCCGACCTGGTGGTGGCGCAATGCACCTCGGGCGTGATCGGGTCGATGCCGTCGCTGAACGCGCGCCCGGTCGAACAGCTCGATGAATGGCTGGTCGAGATCAAGGAACGGCTCGCCGCGCACGATGCCGCGCATCCGGACCGGCCGTCGGCGCCCTTCGCCATCAACCTGATCGTGCACCGGTCGAACGACCGGCTCGACCAGGATCTGGCGCTGTGCGTGAAGCACAAGGTGCCGCTCATCATCAGCAGCCTGGGCGCGCGGCCCGAGGTGAACGAGGCCATCCATTCCTATGGCGGCTACATCATCCACGACGTGATCAACCAGGTGTTCGCCCACAAGGCGATCGAGAAGGGTGCGGACGGGCTGGTGCTGGTGGCCGCCGGCGCCGGTGGACACGCGGGCGCGCAATCCCCCTTCGCGCTGCTGCAGGAAACCCGCGCCTGGTTCGACGGGCCGATCGCGCTGTCCGGGTCGATCGCGCATGGCCGGTCCATCCTCGCGGCCGAGGCGATGGGCGCGGATTTCGCCTACATGGGCAGCGCCTTCATCGCCACCGAGGAAGCCCGCGCGGTGGACGACTACAAGCGCATGATCGTCGAGAGCGCCGCCGGCGACATCATCTACACCAACCTGATCACCGGGGTTCACGGCAACTACCTGAAGCCATCCCTGCGCAAGGCTGGGCTGGACCCGGACAACCTCGCGGGGGTCGAGGGATCGCAGATGAACTTCGGCACCGACCGCAAGCGGAAGTGGAAGGACATCTGGGGCGCCGGGCAGTCGGTGGGCGGGATCGACGCGGTGGTGCCGGCGGCGGCGCTGGTGGACCGGCTGGCGGCGGAATATGCGGCGGCGCGGGCGCGGCTCGCGGGCGGGTCGCAACTGGTGAATGCGGGCTGGGGGCGGCGTGCGGCGGCGTGAGGATGCCCGGCGCGGCGCTACCCCTCCAACCCCTTAAGGCCCGGAGGGAAGCCCTTCCAGGCGTCAGTCATCCGCGCCGTTGGTATCAGTTGGTGGTGGCCCGCTTGTCGTCACGCCACCACCGCCTCCAGCACGGGCGCCTCCTGCGCGGCCCCCTGCGGTTCCAACCCGTTGCGCGCCAGGAAAAGGCGCCATTCCATCATCAGGCGCGGCAGATGTGCGATGAACGGCGCATAGTCGACATCCAGCGCCCTCTCCAGGATCTCCTCCGGGGCGATGCGCCGATCGAGCACCACGTGCGGCAGTCGGAGCAGTTCACACAACTCCCGCGTCCGCATGTCGTGCACCAGGCACAATGATGGCGTGCCCGCGAGCAACGCCGCGACATTGCCGTGGAAGCGCGAACCGATCGCGACGCTCATGGTCGCCATGCAGCCGACCCAGTCATCGACCGAGAAGAAGATCCTGACGCGCCGTTCGAGAAACGCCTTCAGGTCCTCGCGCGAGCCGGAGATATCGAAGACATCCGCGATCTGCTGGACCGCTGCGGCCACCTTCGCCGTGTCGCCGGCTGCCATTGCGCTCAGCAATTCCATCTCCGGCCGCTCGTTCTGCAGGATATAGAAGGCGTTCTCGCCGAGCAGCCGCTGGAACAGGCCGTTCTCGGAACTGCGCATCGCCTCGGAATTCAGTGCGTGGCGGCGCACGTTGTTCGACAGGTTCAGCGCGACCTTGTCCAGCGCCGGCGTGACGCGGGCGAGCCGCTCCAATGCCTCCTCCCGCAGCCCCAGCAGCGATGGACAGCCGACGATGCTGGTATTGCGGATTCCCATGCGCCAGAGGACCTCCGCCGTGAAGGCGCCGCGCACGCCGATCGACCCGCCGCGCTCGGACAGGAGGTGCAGCAGCCGTTCCGTGCCGGGCTTCAGCGCAGGCGCTTCACCAGGCCGCAATTGCGAGCCCAGCCCGAAGCAGAAGATCGGCAGCCGCGTCCGGGCGAAGTAGTCCGCATGGGCGGTGAGGTCGACACCATTCCCCACGAAATTGGACGCCGGCACGAACAGCATGTCGAAGTGTTCGTGCAGGTGCTCGGCCGGGATCACGCCGAAGCCCGGGTGGAACGCCGCGTGCGCGCAATCAACCCCATGGAAGAGCCCGTGGCCGATGAACAGGTTTCCGGTATTGGCACCGGTCAGTTCGAGGCCGCGCGAAAGCGTGTCGAAGGGCGGTACATGTGCCGGCGCGCCCCAGAAGCAGATGCGCTTCCCCTGTGCGGAAATCCGGAATGGCTGTGGTCGGGCAGGGTCCGTCATGGAAGCCTCCTGAGCGATGAGGGTCGTCGGTATTGGGGCGAACCACGCGGCCGCTACGCAGCGCGTGCCAGGTCGGCGTGTCGTCGACGCACGGCATCGCATAACGCGGCGACGGCCTGCGGCACCGGGGGATCCATCCAGTATTCCCGCGCGACGTATTCGCCGGCGAAGCATCCGCCCTGCGGGTGAAGGGCCACGCCGCCATCCGCGGGCAGCAACGGTCCGAACTGCTCGATCGTCTGCCTCTCGATGGCGCGCAGGGCCGAGACATCTTCGGTGAAAGCATGTCGGACGATAAAGGGCTGCAAGGCGCACCGCAGGACGGCGATCGCTGGCATACCCTCACCGCCGAGCTCGTAGAACAGCTTCATTGGCCACACGCCGCCCGGCACGCGGCCCGCCCATCGTCGTGCCAGGGCATTCAACAGCCGTATGATCTCGATATCCGTGGCCGGCAGCGCCCCGTTCACCCGCTTGCCTTGCGGCGGCGCCGCGACCTCCACGTCGAGCACCGTGTCCAGGAAAAAAGCCAGAAGGTCCTGTCCGCCGTCGATCACGCGGTCATAGGCGACCAGCCGGATCGCATCCCGCCCAAAGGCCGCGGCGTATCGGCGGAGCATCTGCATCGGGTTCAGCAGCCGGCTGTCCGACGGCTGTGTCAGGTGCGCCAGCAGGAACTCAGGGTAGGTCTCGCTGCCGCCCTGCTTGACGTGCTCCTGCCAGGCTGATGGCAGCAGCCCGGACCAGTGGCGCGCGAAGTACACGATCTCGACCGCATGGCCTCGCAGGGCGCCAGCCAGGCGCCCAACAGCGGCATCGTCGAGATTTTCGAAGTTCTCGCTCGATAACAGGACGCCACGCCCCTCGCTCGCCGCCGCTCCAACGCGGTCGGTCAGACGCGCCGGCGTGGCGTCATCGCCCGCCGCCAGCTTCCGCGCGAGCGAGTGGTGCCCGTGCAGGTGGTCCTGCCATTCCGCCGGATAGTCGATGCCGGCCGCGAGGAGGGACGGACGCAGCGCCACGAATCCCTGCTGCAGGTACGTCGTCCCCGTCTTGTGTGATCCGATATGGATGACGATGCGTGTCACGCGTGGATCCTCCTCGCGGGTGTCGGCCTTCGCGGCGCCTGCGTCAGGCTTCCTCCAGCGCCCGCTTCCACTGCTGCGCATCCGCTTCGTAGCGCGGGCTCGGGCTGCGCCATTCGGAGGCCCCAATCATCGAGAAATGCTCGCGCCCGGAGGTGAGCTTGCCCGCCTTCACCGCCGCGCCGACGTCAGGGTAGGAGCGCAGGTACCAGCGCTCATCGACATCGGGCGTGCCGCCCTGGCGCCCCTCGAAGTAGCCGAAGCCGATGTAGTGCAGCCGCGCGCTGTCGATGGTGCCGGACTGCACCGCATCGGCCACATCCGCATTGGCTTCGAGATACCCCGCCTCGTTGAAGTCGCCATTCGCGACGGCGATCTGCAGCAGAAAGCGGAACAGGCCGATCGGCACGCTGACCGACTGCTCGCTGCGCAGTGCCTCGCGCGAGGTGCCGATACTGGCCAGGACAGCGTCATAAGGGGGGACATACATCGTCATTCACGCTCCGGTTGCGGGTGGGCTTGTGGCTGGCGATACGCCGCGTCATGGCGCGCGGCTCGGCGAACGGCGCGTGCGGCGCCGCTTCGGTTTCGGCGAAGGCGGTTCAGCGCCGAGCTGGCCGGCAACCTCCGCGATATAGGCCTGCTGCGCCGCCATGGTCCCGGCGGTATCGGCGAAGGCATGCCGGGCGAAGGCATGGCAGCGCGCGATCTCCTCGACATGCCGCGTGGCGTCCAGCGCGTGCGTCACGCTCGCCGCATGGCGACGATGCACATTGAGGGGCGTTGCCTCGTACGCCACCCGCGCGCCAGGCTCGGCGAGCGCCTGAAGATAGAGCCGCCAATCGCCCGCCATGCGGAAACCGCGCAGATCCTCCGCGCAGGAATCGAGCGCGGCGAGCAGCGCGTCGCGGCGCCAGACCACGGCGCTTACGTTCAGCACCAGGTTCTTCACCGCGAGGAAGCGGCGCACGAATGCCGCGGCGTCGAAGACTTCGCTGCGTTGCAGCGCATCGGGTTCGAGCGTCCGGTAGTAGCCCTTGTAGTCCGGCCACATCGCAGACCCATCGGCGGCGATCGTACGGCTGTCGGTGAAGGCGAAGCGGATTGCCGGATCCGCCGCCATGCGCGCCGTCGCGCGCAGCAGGAAGTCGGGGTCGGACAGGTCGTCGGCCTCGGCGATCCAAAGGTAGTCGCCCTGCGCCATCTCCGCTGCCTTGCGCCATTGCGCGAACACGGATCCGCTGTTGGTGGCGTTGGGCGCGAGCCGGATTTCCCGTCCATGCCGCCGCGCGACGGCGCGAATGACATCGAGGCTGTCATCCGTGGAGCAATCATCCAGCACGATCACCTCCTGCACCGGCAGGCTCTGCGCGAAGACCGATCCGAGCCGCTCGGGCATGAAGCGCGCGTAGTTGTAGTTTGGCACCGCGACGGAGACTGACGGCAGGTCCGGCACCGCCATCCGCAGCAGGTCCCGCACGTAGGGGCGCCAGCCGAAGCGCTCCGACGCGATGCTCCGGCGCCTGGCCGCTGCCTTTTGGCGGATGGCGGCGTCCGCTCCGGGCTGCACCGCGGCGGAGACGGCCTCGGCCATCGCTGTCACGTCGCCATAGGGCACCACGCCGCCAGCGCCGGTCTCGACCAGCATGTCCGGGATGCCGCCACTGCCGCCGAAGGCCACCACCGGTAGCCCGGCGGCCAGCGCCTCCAGCGCCACGGAGGGGAAGGGGTCCTCGCGCGAGGTCAGCGCATAGGCATCGGCCGCGCGCAGGAAGGCACCCACATCGTCGCGCCGGCCTGGCATGTGGAAGGTTCCGGTCGCCTTGGCCGCCTCGATCTCCGCGGACAGCCACGCCTGCATCTGCGGGTCCATCCCGCCCAGCCAGCACAGGTGTACGCGGCCGCGACCGCGCCAGCGCAGCAGGCGCCACAGCTGCAGGAACAGGTCGAAGCCCTTGCGCATGTCGGCGTAGCCGATGCCGACCACCAGGCGATCGCCGTCCCCGATGCCGAGTTCGGCGCGAATGCGCGCCGCGGCATCGGCCGGCGCCGAGAGGTCCTTGTAGATCCCCTGCGGCCGCAACTGGCAGCGTTCATCGACCGCCAGCCCCAGCATGCCCAGGACTTCGTCGCGCACGAAGGGCGCGGGGAAGACGATTTTGCGCGCCGCGGCGATGCCGGCGCGCGCGCCGTCGGCCAGGTGCTTCTCACGGATCAGGCGCGGCAGTTCATGCACCAGCAGCGTGGCGCCGATGCCGGCCGCGCGTAGCGTCGCGACCGCCGGCCCGGCGGCTGTGGTGTTCACGATCGCATGGCGCCAGCCACGCGCCGCCATGGCGCCGACCCGTGCCGACAGCGCCGCCTGGCCGGCGATCACGGTGGTCGGTGCCACGCGGCGGTAATCCGCTTCCATCGCGCCGCCGCCCAGCAGCAGGAATTCCAGTTCGACGCCATGGGCACGCTTCAGCGTCGTGCCGATCGACAGCAGCAGTTGCTGCGCGCCACCGGGGAAGGCGTCGTGGCCCACCAGCAGCATGCGCGGCGGCGCTTCGTCGCCAAGGCGGCTCGCGCCGCTCACGGCGCGGGCGGTTGCGTTGAGATAGGCGCCGCCGAAATGCAGGTCGGGTTCGAGATACGCGCCCTCGCACCACTCGTTCCACGCGTTGACGCAGACGATCGCCTCGCCATGGAAGGGATTGCGGCCGGCGTGCTCGATCAGCGCGGAAAGCCAGGCCTCGTACTTCATCGGCGTGCTGCCGGTGATCACGAGCCCGCTTCCCTGGCGTCGCGCATCATTGTCCCAGGACGGCACCGCCGTGCGGATCAGCGGAAAGGCGGGGGTCGGCTCCTCGAGCGACACCCGTGTCACCTCCTCATAGGTGTAGACCTTGCCGGTGAAATCGGGGTCCAGCACATCGAGTCCGGTGGCGATCGGCTCGAGGTTCTGGGTCAGCTTGTGCGGCGGGAATTCGATGGCGCCATCGAGGCCATGGGGGCGCGGATCGACATCGCCGAAGCCCTGCGCCATCACCAGCAGCGGGTTCTCCCCGTGCTGTTCGCGGAACAGGTGCCGCCAGCGCGCGATGGTGGACTTGCTGTCGGGGATCAGCGCCGGCCGATAGACCATCAACACCGCACGCCCGCCCACGCGGATGTAGCGCGGGTCGCGGAAGTGGCGGGCGAACTCCGCGACCATGCGTTCGTCGTCGTCAGGGCGATAATCCTGCGAGATCAGGACCTCGCTCTCGGCGCCATCCCAGCGCCGCGTCCAGTTCTCGTTTGCCCACATCAGCGCGAAGGGCATGTCGATCGACGCATCGGCCAGGAAGCGCTCGACCGGCGCATCCAGCAGCCGCGTGCCGTTGAACCAGTAAAAATAGAAGACGAAGCCGTGCACGCCGCCGGCCTTGGCCATCTCCGCCTGGCGGCGGAAGGTCTCGTTGCCTTCCAGGGAGTAGAAGCCGAGGTCGCGCGGCACGCGCGGCTGGTAGTGGCCGCGGAAGCGCGGCAGCCCGCGCGGCACGTTGGTCCATTCGGTGAAGCCGCGCCCCCACCAGGCGTCGTTCTGCGGAAAGGCGTGGAACTGCGGCAGGTAGTAGGCCAGCAGCTTGACCCGCTTCGCCGCATCCGCCGGCAGCGGGCGCACCTCCTCGAAGTCGGGTCCTGGCCTGGTGAAGCGCTTCACCTCGCGCGGCACCGAGGCCTCGTCCTCCGGCATCCGTCCATGCACGCCGGGTTCGTCGCGATGCGCCAGCCAATGTGCGAAAGGGTTGTCCGCCAGGTCGCCGCGCAAGTAGCGCTGCGCGTAGAAGCGGACGTCGAAGGCCGGGGAGGGATCGCGCCCTTCCTTGTAGCCCTGGCACCAGAAGTGCTCGAACGGATCAACCCCCGCCGCTGCGACATCCGGGTTGCGCGCCAGATAGAAATCCACGTCGAAATCCGGCATCGGGCTGAAGCGGCCGCTCGTGCGATGCTTCAGCCAGTGCGCGAGCGCGTTCTCGTTGACGGGCACGTCGTATTGAGCCCGATACCAGGCGGGCTCGAACAATGGGCTCGGCTTGCGCCCCTCCGCCTCGCCATGGAACGCATAGTGGAACAGCGGATTCAGCCCATCCTGCGCGACATCCGGGTTCTGGGCGAGGTACCACGACGGATCGAAATACGGGTTTGGCCGACGTCCCTCGGTGAAGCCGTGATCGTAGAAGTGCGCGAAGGGCTCGATCCCGGCCGCCGCGATGTCCGGATAGGCCGAGAGGTAGTGCGCGGCATCGAACAATCCGGTGCCTGCGAGCGTTGTCATGCGCACCGCGCGCACGGCCTCCTGCGCGACGGGCATCGCGGGCGGCGCAGCAGCGGGTTCCTCAGGCGCGGGTTGCGCACCACGGCGGCGATCGAGCAGGGCAAAGAATTCGGTCATGCACGGTGCCTCGTCATGCAGGAACAGACTCCGGGTCTAGCGGTCGATGGTTACGCATCGCTCAATCCCGCAGCGATCGGCGCAGGCCGTCGGTCAGTGGACGCAGCACATAATCGAGAGCAGAGCGCCGCTCGCCGAGCAGGAAGGCCTCGACCGGCATGCCCGGCGCGAGCGTGGCGCCGGCCGGCAGCGCCGCGCTGGCCGCCGCATCGACCGACAGCCGCGCGGCGAAGTAGGAACCGCCCTGCGCGTCGATCTGCCGGTCGGCCGAGACGTAGGTGACGTTCGTCTCCATCAGCGGCACGTCGCGGGTGCGGAAGGCGGCGAGCCGCAGCCGCGCGGGCTGTCCCACGCGCACATTCTCCACGTCCGTCAGCGCAAGGCGCACCTCCGCCACCAGCCGGTCGTCGATCGGCACCAGGTCGAGGATGGGCTGCCCGGCGCCCACGCTGCTGCCCGGGGTGAAGAAGCGGATCTCCGTCACCACGCCGGCCTCCGGCGCGATGACCTGGCGACGCGCCAGGATATCCTCGGCACCACGCAGGCGCTGCTCGGCATCGGCGCGCAGCGCCTGCGCATCCTGCAATTCGCGCGCGACCTCCTGCTGGCGGTTGAGCCTGGTGTTCACCAGCTCCAGCTCGGCCTGCGCGATCGCTTCGCGCATCTGCGCCTCCTGCGCCTGGAACTGGCCGAGGTTGCCGGAGAGTTCGGCCTCGGCGCGCTGCAATTCCCACAGGCGGGTGCGGGTGGCGAAGCCGCGTGCGACAAGCTGTGTCACGCCCTCCAGCTCGGCACGGATCGCGGCGAGGCGCGTCGCCGTCGCTTCGCGCTGCGCGGCGTAGGCGGCTACCTGCTCGCGCAGCTGCGCCACGCGGGTGCGGCTCACCCCGACCGCACCGTCATAGGCCTCCCAGCGCGCCGCATAGAGGCGGCCCTCGGCGTCGATCAGCGATGCAATGCCCGGATCGGCGCGGCCGGCCACGCCGGCGCCCTCGGGCAACACCATGCGCCGGCTCTCCTGCTGTTCGGCGATCAGCCGCGCTGCACGCACCGACTGGCCCCAGAACATCGCGCGCGCCTGGGCCGCGGCAGCATCGGCCTGCGTTGTATCGAGCCGCAGCAGCGGCTGTCCCGCCACGACGCGTTCGCCTTCCCGCACCAGCAATTCCCGCAGGATGCCCGGTTCCAACAGCGTGACCGACTTGCGGCGCCCCTCGGCGACCAGCGTGCCCTGCCCGATCACCGCGCGTTCGATCGGCGTGATCGCTGCCCAGCCCACCAGGCCCCCGACGCCCGCCACCAGCACTGTCAGCGCCACGGCAATGAGGCGCCCCAGGCGTGGCTGCGGCACCGCCGCGTCGAAGGCGGCTTCGAGCGTGTCCGCCGCCGCGCTCATGCCGAAGGCTCCAGTGTCCACGCGCCGCCGCCGTTCAGTCGCAGGACGCCGACGTCCAGGCCGCGCCACGCCGCCGGATCGTGGGAGACCAGCACCACCACGCATCCCTGTGCGCGCGCCGCGGTGACGGCGGCGCGAACGCCGGCGCGCGCCGCGCCATCCAGGCCTGCCTCCGGTTCGTCGAGCACCACCAGCCGCGGCGTGCCATGGAAGGCGCGCGCGAGCGCCACCAGCCGCGCCTGCCCGCCGGACAGCCCGGCATCGGGGCCGGCGGCGTTCTCGTAGCCATGTGGCAGGCGTCCGATCGCCTCATGCGCGCCGACACGCCGCGCGGCCGCCACGGCCTCCTCGGCGCTGCCTCCGCCGAAGCGGCCGATGTTGTCGAGGACGCTGCCATCCAGCAACAGCGCTTCCTGCGGCAGATAGCCGATGCGCGTCGCCATTGCGCTGCGCGGCGTGCGCAGGGTGTCCTGTCCATCCAGCAGCACCCGCCCGTTGGCGGGGATGGCCAGCCCGAGCAGCGCCCGGATCAGGGATGTCTTGCCGACCCCGTTCGGGCCGGCCAGCACCAATGCGCCGCCTGGCGGGAGCCTGAGGTCGAGTTCGTCAATCAGCGGGCGCGTGCCGCCCTGCGCCTGCAATGTCAGCCCCTCGATCACGAGTCCGGGCAGCGCATCCGGGACAGCGGGTGCGCTGTCCGGCGGCGCGCCGTGGCGCACCAGCGCCACGAGCCGTCCCGCCGCGGCGAGGCCTTCGCTCCAGTCGCGCCAATGCCCGACCAGATGGACCACGGGCCGCGTCGCGAAGGTCACGAGCGTGGCAGCAGCCAGCATCGATCCCGGCGAGATCTGGTGCGCCAGCAACAACCAGACACCGGCGCCCACGATGGCGCCCTGTTGCGCGAAGACCGCGAGTTCCAGCATCCCCGACAGGGCCCGCGCACCGCGTTCGGCCTGGCCGCGCCGCTGCAGGGCCAGGGCATGCCGTGGTGCGAACCGCGCCAGCGCCGCCGGCAGCATCCCGAGACCCAGCACCATCTCGCGCAGGGCCAGTTGCTGCATCAGGCCGCGGCGGCTGCGTGCCTCGTTCAGGGTGGCCGCCGCCGTGGCCGCCCGGGTCGCGTGGTCCGCCAGCAGCCCGATCGCGCCCTGCACCAGCGCCGCCACCAGTGCGACGGCGAAGAACAGCGGATGCAGCAGCCACAGGAAGCCGAGTGCCAGGGGAATCGACAGCAGGTCGAGCACATCGGCAGGCACCGAGCCGCCGAGCATGCGGCGGAGTTCCGCAACGTCCTGCAATGCGCGGCCCGCCGCCGCGCGTTCGCCACCCAGGGCGACACGGACCGAGGCTGCCAGGGCGCGCAGCTGCAGCCGCCGTCCCATCCGTTCCGCCAGCGCGGCCAGCAAGGCCGCGCGCAGGTATTGCAGCACGCCGCCCAGCAGCAGCGCGCCCAGGAATGCCGCCGAAAGCACCCACAGCGTGCTGAGGTTGCGGCTCTCCAGCACGCCGTCGAAGACATGCATCGTCAGCAGCGGCGCGGTCAGCATCGTGGCCTGCACCGCGAGGGAAAGCAGCACGCAGACCAGCAGCGTCGGCGCCATCATGCGCGTGGGAAGCAAGCCGGACGGTGATGCGATGCTGGCGCTCACGCGGCCTCCGGTGCCGCGATGCGCCGGGCGGGCGCGGCCAGTGCGGCCCGGCGCGCCGGTGCCGCGAGCGCCAGCGGCGCCTTGCCGACCGGAGCCAGCGTGCCATCCCGCAGCGTGACGACCCGTGTCGCCGCGCGCAGCAGGCCTTCGCGGTGGGAGGTGAAGATCACCGCCGTGCCGCGCGCCGCGAGCGCGGCGATCAGCGCGGCGACCGCGGCCTCGCCTTCGGCATCGAGATAGGCGGCCGGTTCGTCCAGCAGCACCAGGCGCGGCGCGCCATAGACAGCGCGCGCCAAGGCGATCCTTTGGCGCTGGCCCATCGACAGCGCCGGCGCTTCGCCCAGGCGGGTCGCGAAGCCGTGCGGCAGGCCGGCAACCATGCGCAGCGCGCCGGCCATCCGTGCCGCCTCCAGCACGGCGGGCATGTCGATGGTCGGGGCGAGCCGCGCGATCGCCGCCGCGACCGTCTCGGCGCCGAGCACCGGGTCCTGCGGCAGGTAGCCGACGTGGCGAGCGAGGTCGGTGCGGTCCCATTGGGTGGTGGCATGGCCGTCGAGGAACGCATCCCCCGCATTGGTCGCCTGCACGCCGAGGATCACCCGCAGCAGCGTGGATTTTCCGGCCCCGGGCGGCCCGGCGAGGCCGATCACATCGCCCGGCCCCACCACCAGGCCCACATCGCGCAACAGCGGGCGGGCAGCCCCGGGGAAGACCAGGGTCACGCGGTCCAGCAGCAGGCGGCCCTCAGGGCAGGGGAAGGTGCGCGTAGCCGGCGCGGGCGTTGTCTCGTCGGCAGCGAGCAGCCGGTCCAGGCGCTGCCAGGCGGCGCGTGCGGCAGCGGCGTCCTCGATCTGCGTGCCGAGGCGCGAGAAGGGATCCATCACCCGCGCCGTCAGCAGCAGCCCGGCCAGGATGCCGTATCCGGCGTTGCTGCCCTCCACGATCACCAGCACGCCGACCGCCACGGCACCGCCCTGCGCCACGCCGTACAGCGCGCCGGTCGCCGCCTGGGCGATGCGGGCCGTTGCCTGAGCGCGCCGCAGGCCGCCGGTGCCGCGCGCCAGCGTGGCCGCCCAGCGCTGCACCAGCGCCGGCAGCATGCCCATCGCCTCGACCGCCTCGGCGGCGCGCGCGGCGTCGGCCGCGAGCCGTGCGGCCTGCGCCGCGGCCTCGTTGGACTCAGCCAGGGTGGCGCGCGTCGCACGATGTGCCGCGAGGCCGATCAGCAGCGCCAGCAGCGCCGCCGCCGCGGCGAACAGCGCAAAGGCCCAGTGGAAGGTGGCGAGCAGCAACAGCAGCGCCGGCACCAGCATCGCGTCGAGTGCGATGGCCGACAGCGGACCGGCGATGCCCCGGCGCACCAGGTCGATGTCGCGCAGCGCGTGGTCGGCAGCAATGGCGGGCATGGCGGCGCGCGCGGTCGCGGCGGCCAGGGTGCGCGCGGTCAGGCGCCGAACCAGCCGCTCGGTGCTCAGGAGCAAAAGCCTCTCGCGCAACTGCGTCAGTGCCACGACGGCAACCGCGACCAATGCGAAGCCGGCGCCGAGGCCGAGCGCGGTCTCCAGGCTGCCGGTCGGCACCACCAGCGCGTAGAACTGCACCGTCAGCATCACCAGGGCGAAGGGGCCGAGCGCGCCCGCGAGCCCGAGCAACGCCGCCGCGCGTGTGCCGCGCGCCAGCTCCGCCGACAGCCCCGCCATGGCGGCCGAGGCCATCAGCCGCCGATCCGCATCGACAACGCCAGCGCAGCCATGCCGAGCGCGCCGAGCAGCGCCACCAGCGCGATGGTCCAGGCACCGCCGCCACGCAACGGTGCCGGCGGCGGTGGGGCTGGCATCGCCGCGAGCCGTTCATCGAGGCGCGTGAGCCAGAGCGTCAGCACGTCCAGCCGCTCCTGAAGGTCCCGATGAGATTGCAGCAGTGTGGTCAGCGCCGCGCGTTCGCCGGGCTCCGGCACGCGCGTGGCGATGCCGCGCAGGTCCTCGTGCAGGCGCCGCTGGCCGGCGACCAGCGCCTCGACCGCTCGTTGGACGTCCCGCTCGGGGGAGTCGCCGGCGGCGCGGCGGATTCGCACCGGCACCACCAGTTCGGTGCCGTCGACGGCGCGTGCGATCACCGCCAGTTCCGACCGCCGCTGGATCCAGTCGGCCTCCAGGGGAATCTCGAAGGCGTGGCAGCCATCGCCGACGCCGGCCTTGGCCAGGTCCGGCCGCGCGAGGTCCGCCGCGGTGGCGAACACTGTCGTCGCACCAAGGCGTGCCTCGATCGCCAGGCGTTCGCCGGGTTCGTTCGCGTTCCAGGCCCAGCCATAGAGCCGGTCGGGCGTGGCATTGTCGACCAGGCCCTGAAGCGCGGCCCCGGGCGGCGGCGCGTCAGGCCGGCGCAGCAGGGGCGCGGTGTCGGTCGCCACGGCGTGTCCTCCGTTCCGGTTTGAGTTCGCGATAGATCGCGAGGTGTTCGGCCGCCGCCGCCGCGAAGTCGGGCGGGGGCCGGATGCCGGCCATCAGGCGGTCCCACAGGCCTGGGGTCTCCGCGCCACGGCGCATCACGGCGGCCAGGCCTGCGGCGTCGCCGATCGGCGCGTGCAGCCCGTCGATGCCGTCGCGCACCGCCTCGGCCATGCCGCCCGCATCGCCGCAGATGACGGGGCGGCGGTGGCGGAAGGCCTCGAGGATCACCAGCGGCGCGTTCTCCCACCAGATCGAGGGCACCACGACCCAGTCGGCCGCGGCGATGCGCGCGGCGAGCGCGTGCGCCGCGTAGCCGCCGCGATGCGTCACCGCCGGCGCGGCGGCTTTCGCCGCGGCGAACTCGGCCAGGAATGCATCCGACTGCCAGGCAGTGCCGCCATGCACGGCCAGGTGATGCGCGACACCCTCGCGCGACAGGCGTGCCGAGGCATCGAGCGCTACCAGCGTGCCCTTGAAGCGATTGACGTTGCCGAAGACGGCGAAGCGGTCGCGCCGTCCGTCCGGGGTGGCGCGGTGTGGCGCGGGCGATGCGGCGCCGATCGCGTTGCGCATCAGCCGGATGCGCGACGCATCCCAGCCTGCCGCTATGAAGCGGCCGCGCAGGAAGTCGCTGGGTGCGAGCAGCGTGTCGAAGGCGGCGAAGGCGCTGCGGATGCCGAGGTCGCGCAGCGTGAAGTCACTGCCAGGCCGATCAGGCAGGCAGCGCCGGCAGGAATCGGGCGCCGGGCCGGCGCAGAGCTGCCCGTCGGTGGTCAGCAGCTGCCCCTCGCGCGGGCATAATGCGAAGTAGTCATGCAGCGTCGCGACCAGCGCGGCGCGCGGCGCGGCGCGGCGGATCCAATCGATGCCCTCCATGCCCCAGAGCAGCGGGTGATGCAGGTGCACCACGTCCGGGGCCAGCCGGTGGATCATCGGCCCGAGCGCCGCCAGCCCGTAGACATCGCCCTGGGACAGGTAGAAGCGGTCGAAATGGTCGAGCGAGACGAGCATCTCGTCCGCGGCATCGCCGACCGCCTGCAACAGCGTGCCGGGGCGTCGGTCGCGCAGCACGGCGGTGGTGCCCGCCAGGAACAGACCGTCCACCCCGCAGCCATCACGCAGCGCGCGAAACAGGCCGTGGGCGAAGGCCTCGGTGCCTCCCGGCTGCAGCGCGGGGTGATTGTGCGTGAGGAACAGGATGCGCATCGCGGTCATGCGTCCGGGAAGCGCGCCATCAGCGCGCCGATCGCGCCATCCCAGCGGCGGTGGTGCAGGCGGCGGTTCAGCACGCCGGCCAGCGTGCGCGCGTGTCCGTCATGCAGCGCGATGGACTGGCGTTCGAAGTGATAGAGCTCGGCGCCGGGTTCGTAGGCGATCTCGCCGCCAGCGGCGCGCAGCTTCAGGCAGAGATCGGAATCCTCGAAGTCGCCGACGATGTAGTCGGTGCAGAAGCCGCCGGCGGCTTCGAAGGCGGGGCGCTGCACCAGCAGCGCGGCGCCGGTCACGCCGGGCACACGCCGCGCACGCAGCGCATCGGGATGAAGGCGCGGGAAGCCCTTGCAGTAGTGGTCGTTGAGCCACAGCCCGTCCTCGCCGCGGCGGAACAGCAGACCGGCGTGCTGCACCGACCCGCAATCGAAGATCAGCTTCGGCCCGACGGCGGCGATGCGGCGGTCCCGCGCCAGGCGCGCGCGCATTCGCCCGAGCCATCCCGGTGCCGCCGGCAGCACGTCGGAATTGAGGAACAGCAGCGCGGGCGCCTGTGCCACCGTGGCACCGGCATTGCACGCCGCCGCATAGCCGCCGTTGCGCGGCATCACCACCAGTCGCACGGGCCTGTCGAGCATCGTCGCCATGCCGCGCAGCAGGTGTTCGACCTCCTGTCGCTGCTCGGGGCTGTCGAGCACATAGATCAGCTCGGCGCGCCGCAATTGCGGGTCGCGCGCGAAGGCGGCGATCTGGAACCGCAGGAAGCGCAGGTTGCGATACAGCGGCACGATGACAGCGACCGATGGGCGCCCCACCGGGCTGCCCGCGTCAATGACGTCCGGCGCAGCGCAGGCCGCCCGCAGCGCGGCCTTGTGCAACCGCGCCGCAGCCGGGCCGATGCAATCGTCGAGCAGCGCCGGCGTCACCGCCGAGGGATGTGCGGCGCGCAGCACCAGGTCGCGCGCGGCGGCGGGCGGCATCAGGCCGGGCGGCGCGGCGACCTCGATGATCTCGCCCCCGCTCAGGCGCACCGCGAGGCGCCATTGCGCGGTGCGCGCGGGGTCGCCCTTGGGCAGATGGACGATGAATCCCGGTCGCGGGCCGGCGCCGCCCAGCGGTGCGCGCTGATAGCGTTCGGCAAGGTCCGGTCGCCCGACGCGGTGCATTGCCGCCGCGGGGATGTCGCGCTCGATCCCCGGGCCGCGCAGCGACAGGCCGGCCACCAGCGCGAGGGGATCACGCAGCCATCCGCAGGCGAATACCCCGCCAGCATGGTCGGACAGCGCCAGGTCGAGGCCCGCGCCGACCGGTCGGGCAGGATCGTCGAGCCGTGTCGGGCGGGCAGGAGCCAGCAGTTGCGCCTCGCGCAGCACCGCGCCGGCATGGGCGTCGGTTGCGGCGCGGGCCGCCAGTGCGACGATCGGCGAGGGTGTCGCGGCGCGGCGCGCCAGGGCGTCGCGCACGCGGCGCGCCAGCGACACCTGGCCGCGCTCGGCGACCAGGCGCAGCGGCGGCAGCGGCGCGGGCGGCAGCAGCAGGGTGCCGGCGGGAACGGGTCCATCGAGCAGAAGCACGCCGCCTTCCGGGCGGCCGGCGCGCGTGATCGCGACGGGCGAGAGCACTGTCCAGGCGCCATCGGGCGCCGCCGGCACCTGCCAGGCGGAGAGGCTTCCCGTCGGCAGCGCGATCCGCCGCGCCACGCCGCCAGGGCTGGCCAGGGCATGACAGAGCGCCGACAGCCCGGCATCGCCAGCGCCGCGCAGGATCCGTGCGCAGGTGCCGACCAGGAAGCGCAGCAGCGTGGCGCGGCTGTCGGCCGGGAAGCCGGCGGCGAAGACCGCGGGCGGAACCGGGGCGGGCCAGCCGAATTCCGCGACGACCGCGCCGCCGAGGCGTAGAGCGACCGGCGTGCCGGCGCCGACCAGGCCGTGATGGCGCGCGGCGTGCACCAGCCGCGGCGCGCCCGACGTGCCCAGCAGGACAGAGGCGCTGGGCGGGCGTAGCGCCGCCCGGTCGATCAGGAGCTGCGCCGCGCCATCGGGCAGCGGCGCCGCGAAGGCGAGGTCGACCAGCAGCAGGCCATCCGCGGTCGCCATGGCGCGGGGCGCGGGACATGCCGATGGCCAGGGAAGGCCGGTGGCCCTCCCTGGCTGCACATCGATGGCGAGGTCGGCGTCCAGGGGCGCCTCAGACGATACGGAAGTAGCTGGAGAGGTTGTCGATCAGATCCTCGCTGGAGACGCCGACCAGCTTGATCTGGTCGCCGCTGCCGAGGTTGATGACGGCGCCGGTGTCGTCGCTCGAGATGCGGCCGGCGAGCTGTTCGGTGCTGGTGATGCCGGTGCCGTTGATGTTCGCCTTGATGGCGATGACGTCGTCGCCCGGGCGGAAATCCAGCACCACGTCGCGGCCGAAGCCGCTCTCGAAATAGAAGGTGTCGTCGCCGGCGCCGCCGGTCAGGGTGTCCTCGCCGGCGCCACCCGACACCGTGTCATTGCCCGCGCCGCCGGAGACGAAGTCATTCCCCTTGCCGCCCGAGGCCCAGTCGTCGCCGGCGCCGCCGACCACGGTGTCCTTGCCGTCGCCGCCCAGCAGCCGATCGTTGCCGTCGCCGCCGCTGACCAGGTCGTCGCCCTTGCCGCCGTCGAGCACGTCGTCGCCGGCCTCGCCGTTCAGCAGGTCGTCGCCGTTGTCGCCGAAGACGATGTCGTCGCCCGACCCGCCGAGCACGACGTCCTTGCCCTTGCCGGCGAAGACCAGGTCGTCCCCGGCGCCGGCATTGATGGTGTCGCCGCCGCCGAAGGAGGCGATCAGGTTGTCGAAGGACCCAGGGATGTCGATGTCCGCGTCAATGAGGTCGGCGCCGGGGGAGCCGAACAGCAATCCGCCGGGCAGGGTCGCGAAATCGGCCATGGTCGAAGCCTCCTGTAACGTTCGGGGGTTGAAGTCGCGTTAGTGAGACAACTATAGGTAGTCTATTGGCGCACGGCAGAGCCGAATGCGTGCAGTGCACAATTTTCCACAGGCGGCGGGGCGGCGAGGATGGCAAGGGTCAGCGCGTACCCCACACCGCGCACGGAATGGATCGCATCGGACGGCAGTTTTCGGCGCAGGCGCTTGACCAGGCTGTCCACGGCGCGGTCATCCGGGCGCCAGGGGCGGCGGAACACCTGGCGGCTGATCGCCTCGCGATCGACCGGGGCGCCGTGGGCGGCGGCGAGCATCGCGACCAGGTCGTATTCCGCGCTGGTCAGGCGGTGGCCGGGCCCGCCGGGTGGCGCCAGGCGCCGGCCCGTCGCCACCAGGCGCCAGGGGGCGAAGGCAGGCGGTTCCGCGCGAGCAACTGCGATCGGCCGGGCGCGGCGCAGCGTCGCGCGGATGCGCGCGACGGCCTCCGGCACGGGTATGCCGCCGTGCAGAACCTCGTCGGCGCCGGCGTCGAGCGCCTCGACGCGATCGGCCGGGGTATCCTGCGGCGTCGCGACGACCACGCAGGGAATGCCCGAGGCTGCACGCAGGCGGCGGATCGCGGCGATGCCGTTGGGACCCGCCAGGCGTTCAGGGACCAGCAGGATCGCATCGGGTCTGCCCGCCGCCGCGGCCTCCACCAGCCGGTCGAGGGACGCCGCCACCTCCACCCCGACGCCGCGGCGCGCGAGGCCGTCGGCGACCAGTCGTGCGCGCAGCCGGGGCGTTGCCAGGATGAAGAGGCGCGAGGGAGGGGGCGGGCTGGTGTTTTGCATGATGATGGATGAAGTCTCGTGTAGAGACTCAACCATTAATAGAATCTACCGTATCCGATACCCGCATACCGGGATTCACATATCAATGATGCAAGCATGACGAATGCGCTTCCGGAGCGCCACGCGGCGCTGCTCAGTGGCACGGCCGCACAGGCTTTCCTGGCGGCACCGGGCTTCCCGCTGCCCGACGCCACGGCCATCCGTCGCGTCGGGTCGAACACCCCGCGCGATTTCCTGCAGACCGGGCTGCTGCTGCGCGCGGCGCTCGAGGAATCCGCGGGGATCGCGCCCGACCACAGCATACTGGATGTCGGATGCGGCTGGGGGCGGCTCGCCCTGCCGCTGGCGCCGCGGCTCGGGCCGGCCGGCCGCTACCTCGGCATGGATGCCGCCGCCGAGGCGATCGCCTGGTGCCGGCGCCATATCGCCGAGGCCGATCCGCGCTTCCGCTTCCATCATGCCGATATCCGCAACAGCTACGCCAATCCGCGTGGCCGCATTCCGGCGGCGCGCGCGACGTTGCTGCCCTGGGAGGAACGCTTCGACCGGATCGTCGCCTTCTCCCTTTTCACGCACCTGCTGCCCGACGCCCTGGCGCGCTACCTGGCCGAGGCGGCGCGCTTGTGCCGGCCGGGCGGCGTGCTGGTGGCGACCTTCTTCCTGCTCGATCCACAGGCGCGGGCCGCGATGGCGGAGGGGCGGACCGACCGGCGGTTCCCGGCCGCACATGGCATCGCGCGCATCGCCGACCCGGCGGTGCCCGAGGACGCGGTCGCCTACGATGCGGAGGAAGCGCTGGCGCTGCTGGACGCCGCGGGCTTCGACGCCGAATGGCGACCCGGCGCCTGGTGCCCGCGCGTGACGGCACCCTTCGAATACCAGGACCTCGTGGTGGCGCGCCGGCGCGGCGTGGCGCCGGCATCCGGCGGCGCGCGCGGTGCCGTGACGGCCTTGTCCGGAGGGGCGTTCCGCGGCTGGGCCCACGAGGCGAACGGCGCGCCCGCGCGGCTGAGCCTCGAGATCGACGGGCAGGCTGTCGCGCACGTCACGCCCACCGACGGAGAATCCTTCGCGCTCGCGGTGCCCGCGCACCTGCTGGGGCGCGAGGTGCGCGACCTGCGCATCCTGGCGGGTGGGGAAGGCTTGCCGCTCCTGGCCCGGCCACGGCTGCTGCTGGCCGACCCATCGGCGGAACTGGCGCGGGCCTGGCGGATCGAGTCCGTGCGCCGCGGGCTCTGGCGGATCGAGGCGCTGGACTGGCAGCCGGATGGCGCTGTCGAGGGCGTGGTCTGGGCCATCCCGCCGCGCGCCGTCGCGCCGGACCGCATGCCGCATTTGGCGCTCGGCACGCAGCGGTGGCCGCTGCGACCGATGGAGGAGGCGGAGGATGCGCTTGGCTTGGCCCTCGGTGTTGCGCCCGGCAGCCTGCGGCCGCGCTACCGGTTCCGGCTGGCGGACGGACTGCCGGCGCGCGGCGCCTGCCTTCGCATCCTCGGCGAAGCGGGCGAGGCATGGGAGCCGGTGCGGGGATGCCGCGTGCCGGGCGCTGCGCCCGAAGGGTCGCTCGACGCGACGCTCGATGCCCTGGCTGCGGCGGCGGCGCTGCATGCGGCGGCGGGGCTGAGCATGGCGGCGCCGGTACCGCGCCTTGACGTGCCCGCCGACCCGATGGCGCTGCTGGACAGCGCGCCCGAGGGCGCCGCGCGGCTGGTGCTGGCGCTGGATGGTCTCGATCCGACGGCCGTCGACGCCGAGGACGCGCTGGTCGCGGCAGTGGCGCGGGTGACCGCGCCCGGGGGCCTGGTGATGGCGGGCCTGCCTGGTGGACTGACCCTGCTGGATGGCCGGGGCGGGCCGGCGCGGCTGCTGCGGTGGTTGCGACACGGCCTTGACCTCGACCCGGACGCGACGCCGGGCCGACGCGCCGTCCGCAGCCCGGCGCACCTGCGGACTGCCTGGGGGGACGCCTTCGAGATCCTGCGGATCGACGAGGGCGCGCTGTCCGGCCTGCGCGACCTGGTCGTCTTGCGCCGTCGCGCGGCCTAGGCGGGGGGCGGCCCGCTACAGCAGGTCGTTCAGCGACAGCGGCGCGGTGACGCCTTCGAGGAACACGCTGCTCTCGCCATAGGTCAGCAGCGTGCCGCCACCCTGGATGACCGCGCCGCCCAGGACGGCCTCGATCTTGGCGATGTCGAGGTCGTTGAAGATGATGCGATCCTCGCCGATGGTGAAGTCCGCGATGCGGTCGGCGCCGTCGCCCATCGCGAAGATGAAGATGTCGTCGTCCGACCCGCCGGCGAGGATGTCGTCACCCTGGCCGCCGATGAGGATGTCGCTGCCGGAACCGCCCGACACCCTGTCGCGGCTGAGGCCGAGGCCGACGAAGCGGTCGTCTCCGGCGCCAAGGTCGGCCACCACCAGCGTGCCGGCGTCATTGCCCGTGAAGGCACCGGCCCGGTTGGCGGTGCTGGCGAAGGTGGCGTCGATGGATGCCGCGGCGGCGATGTCGAGCGCGCCGACCGTGACCAGGTCGTCGCCCGCACCGGCGCTGACGCGGAATTCGTTCACCCAGGCGGCGCCGTTGGTGGCGACTTCGATCGAGATCACGTCGTCGCCTTCGGCGGTGACCACGTTGCCCCGCTTGGCGCCGAGCAGCCGGACCGAGGAATCCGCGCCGCCGCCGAGCACCACATCGGCATGGACGAAGCCGGACATGGTGACGTTCTCGGCCTGGGCGGCGGTGAAGGTGCCGTTCTTCACGCTGTTCCAGGCGCCGAGGACATCGACCACCACGGCGAACGGCCCGCCGATGATCTGTACCAGGCCGCCGAAGGCCAGGACCGGGGCGGGCGGTGCGAACAGCGTCTCGGTGATGGCGTCGAGAACCGGCAGGGGGGCGCCTGGCGGTGGTTCGGGCAACAGCCCGGTGGGTATGCCGGGCAGCACCCACTGCGTGGCGTTGCCGAGAAGACCGAGGCCAATCGTGTAGGTCATACAGGGGGCTCCACAAGTCGCATGGACCGGAAGCTTAGCGAGGCAGAGAATACACGTATAAGTGGTAATTTGTGTCAATCATCGCGCAAGGCGGGAATTTTGGACGGCTGGCGACCCGCGGCCGTTCCCACCGGCATCCCTGCACGGGCGCTTGTTCCAGGGATATGAAGCTCAAGGCGTGGCGCGACGCCGATCCGCCCAACGGCGATGCGCGGTGCGTCTGCGGCGTGGCCAGCGCTGTCCGCGTCGGGTGGTCGGCACGGCCGCGGACGCGCTGGGGGTGGCGCCGGCCGGCGCAGGGCCTGCCTGCGCCCGCCGCGTGTTCCTGCCGGGGGCTTGCGTTCAGCCCACCAATTCGCGCCGCACGATGGCCGCCCCTTCCGCGAGCGCCTTCAGCTTGGCGAAGGCGCGCGCACGGGGCAGGTATTTCATCCCGCAATCGGGCGCGGCCACCAGGCGGTCCGCCGCCACGTGGCGCAGGCCTTCGCGCAGCCGCGCGGCAACCGCTTCGGCACTCTCGACCTCGGTGGTGCCGAGGTCGAGCACGCCCAGCATGATGGTCTTGTTCGACAGGTCCGACAGCATGCCGAGATCGAGCCGGGGCTGCGCCGCCTCGATCGAGATCTGCGTCGCCGTGCTGTCGGCGAGTTGCGGCAGGAAGGAATAGCCCGAGGGCTTGTCGCTCACGAGTGCTGCGTAGCCGAAGCACAGATGCACCACGGTCGTGCCCGCAACACCCTCCAGCGCGCGGTTGATGGCCTTCACGCCATACCGCCCCGCCTGCTCGGGGCGGGCCTGCAGCCAGGGTTCGTCGAGCTGGATCACGTCGGCGCCGGCGGCGACCAGGTCGCGCGCCTCCTCGGCGACCACGGCCGCATAGGCCATCGCGAACGCCTCGTCGTCGCCGTAGTGCTCGTCCTGCGCCTGCATCGACATGGTGAACGGGCCGGGCAGGGTGATCTTGATGCGGCGGTCGGTATTCGCGCGCAGGAACTCCACGTCGCGGCGTTCGACCGCATGGCGGCGGCGGATCGGGCCGGTCACGCGTGGCACCGGCGTGGGCTTTCCCATGCGCCCGCTGACCACGGCAGGATTGTCGACATCCACGCCATCGAGCGCCAGGGCGAAGCGGTTGGAATAGCTTTCGCGCCGCATCTCGCCATCGGTGATGATGTCGATGCCCGCACGCTCCATGTCGCGCACGGCGATCAGCGTCGCGTCGTCCTGCGCCTGCTTGAGCGCGTCCTCCGCCACGCGCCAGATTTCCTTGAGGCGCACGCGCGGCACGACGTTGTTCCTGGTCAGGATCGCGCGGTCCACCAGCCAGTCGGGCTGCGGGTAGCTGCCGACCACGGTGGTGGGCAGCAGGGAAGTGGTATCGGCCATGGCGTTGCCTGTCCTTGTCGTTGGCCGGCGTTGCGCGCCGGCGGCGTCATTCGGCGGCGAGCCGAGCGGTTGGGCGTCGCCGTGCAGCCGGGGTGGCGGCCCGGCGTTCCAGCGCGCGGCGCACGAATTCGCCGGTTGCATTCAGGTGTTCGGCCAACAGCGCTGCGGCGCGGTCGGCGTCGCGGTCGAGCGCGGCCTCCGCGATCGCGGCGTGTTCGGCGGCGACATCGCGGCCGGGCCAGGCGACGGCGTTCGCCTGGGCACGATAGCGCTCCGCCTCGTCGCGCAGCCTTTCGCAGAAGGCGAGCAGCGGCGGCGCCGCGCAGGCGGCGAGCAGGGCCTGGTGGAAGCCGCGATGCGCCGCCTCCCAGGCCGGGTTGGTCACGTAGCGAGTGGGGTCGAGCGAACGCGGCAGGCGGGCCAGGCGGCGTTCGGCGGCCGCCACGGCATCCTCCCAGGCCGCATCGCCGCGGGCGATCGCTTCGCGCAGCGCGGCGGCTTCCACCAGGCAGCGGCTGCGGACAAGACCGGCGAGGCCCGCCGGGTCGGCATCCGCGACGCGGAAGCCGCGCTGTTCGATCCGCCGCGCCAGGCCTTCCGCGGCGAGTTGCGCGAGCGCCTCGCGCACCGGGCTGGGTCCCGCGCCGCACAGCGCCGCGAGATCCTGGACCTTCAGCCGCTGCCCGGGTGCCAGGCGACCGTCCAGGATCTCGGCGCGCAGCCGGCGATAGGCGGCGGTGGCCTGGGTGTCGGGCGATCCCGCAAGGCTGGGCGGCGCGGTCATGGTGGCAGGATGGGGCAGCGCATCCACCGCTGCAACCCCGATAAAAATGCTTGACCTGCGCATTTTGTCGGTAAAAACAGGATGAACGTCCAAGGCTTCCCATGCGCCCTCCCGCCCCCGCCACGGCCGCCCCGGCGGTCACGCTGACCTTCGACAACGGGCCCGATCCGGATGCCACGCCGGGGGTGCTGGACGTGCTGCGCCGGCGGGGCATCAGCGCCACCTTCTTCGTGGTTGGCGCGCGGCTGGCGGAAGCGGCGCGACGCGCCCTGGCAGAACGGGCCCATGCCGAAGGGCACTGGATCGGCAACCACAGCTTCACCCATGCGGGCCCGCTCGGCGAACGGCGGGATCGCGGCCATGCCGCCGCCGAGATCGGCCGGACGCAGGACGTGATCGGCACCCTCGCCCATCCGGACAGGCTGTTCCGTCCGGTCGGCGGCGGCGGGCGCCTCGGGCCGCACCTGCTGAGCGCCGAGGCGCGCGACCATCTCGCTGCCGGCGGCTACACGGTGGCGTTGTGGTCCGCGGTGCCGGGCGACTGGCGCGATGCCGAGGGCTGGCCCGACCGCGCGGTGGAACAGTGCCTGGCGCAGCCCCGCCCGGTGCTGGTGCTCCACGACATCGCCGGCGGCGCGATGCGCCATCTCGATGCGGTGCTGGGCCGGCTGGCCGATGCGGGTGCCACCTTCCGGCAGGATTTCCCGGCAGCGTGCGTGCCGATGCGCCGTGGCGTGCCCGGCGCCGGCCTGGCCGACATCGTCACGCCCGACGACGCCGGCTTGCTTGACCCGGCCCACCCGCGCCCCGCAGCCTGACCCAAGAACACGCCGCCACGATGCGGCGCCTGGAGGACCCCATGCAGGACCTTGACGCGAACGCCATCACCGACGCCGTCATCGAACAGATGGCGCAGACCCCCGATCCGCGCATGCGCGAGATCATGGAGGCCGCGGTGCGCCACCTGCACGCCTTCGCGCGCGAGGTGAAGCTGACACCCGAGGAATGGCTGAAGGGCATCGCGTTCCTGACCGCGGTCGGCCAGGCCTGTTCGCCGATCCGCCAGGAATTCATCCTGTTGTCGGACGTGCTCGGCATGTCGCGCCTGGTCAATGTCATGCACGACGCCACGGGGCGCGAGGCGGCGGGGACCGAGACCAGCCTGCTCGGCCCCTTCTTCCGCGAGCAGGCGCCCAGGATCGCGCTCGGCGGCAGCATCGCCTACGCGTCGACGGGGCCGGAGATCGTGATCTACGGCCAGGTCACCGACGCCGATGGCACGGGCATCCCGCATGCGGTGATCGATGTGTGGCAGACCGATGCGGACGGGATGTACGACCTGCAGGCGCATGACCCGACGGTCATGGAGATGCGCGGGCAGCTCGCCTGCGATGCGGATGGCCGGTTCCATTTCCGCACGCTGAAGCCGCTCGGCTATTCCATCCCGATGGACGGGCCGGTGGGGGCGATGGTGCGCCAGCAGAACCGCCACGGCTTCCGCCCGGCGCATATCCATATCCTGGTCGCCGCGCCCGGCTTCCGCGAATTGGTCACCGCGCTGTATTTCGCCGACGACGCGCATGTGGACAGCGACACGGTCTTCGGCGTCTCGAAGTCGCTGGTCATCCAGGAAAGGCTGGGCCTGCCGGATGCGCCGGTGCCGGGCATCCCGTCCATCCGCTACGACTTCACCATGTCGCGCGAGACCGATGGCGCCGGCGGTCGGGTCGGCTCCGACCCGTCGAAGCTGGTCCCGGCCGGCTGACCGCAACCCAGGGAGGAAACCAACCGATGATGAAGCGACGCCTGATCGTCGCGGCGGCTGCCGCTGCCGTGGCGCTGCCCCTGCCGGCCCTGGCACAGGAGGCCTTTCCGAACCGCACGGTGCAGATCGTGCTGCCCTATCCGCCGGGCAATGCGATCGACCTGCTGGTGCGCGCGCTGGCGGCCCAGATGGCGCCGCAGCTCGGCCAATCCGTCGTGGTGGTGAACCGCGACGGCGCGGCGGGCGTGGTGGGCTCGGTCTCGGTGCTGCGGGCGCCGGCGGATGGCTACAGCGTGCTGTTCATGCCGGCGCTGGTCTCCTCGGTGCTGCCGATCACGCAGCCGACCTCCGGCCTGCAGGTGAGTTCCTTCCGGCCGGTCTGCCAGGTGTTCAGCAATTCCATGGCGCTGGTGGTGAAGCCGGACAGCCCGATCCGGTCGCTGCGCGACCTGCAGGCGGCGGCGCGCGCCAATCCGGGGCGCGTGACCTACGGCACGCTCGGCGTCACCTCGATCCCGCATCTGGCGATGGTGCAGTGGGCGGCCGCGGCGGGCGTGGAAGTGGAGCACGTGCCCTACCGCGCCGATGCGGCCGTGATGACCGAGGTGCTGCAGGGGCGCATCGATGTCGGGTCGATCGTGCTGGGGTCGGCGGCGGGGCGCAACGACATCCGCGTTCTCGCGGTGTTCGACCAGCAGCGCCATCAGGACTTCCCCGATGCGATGACCGCCGTCGAGCAAGGCTTCGATGTGGCGCCGGCGTCCTTCGGCGGATTGTTCGTGCTGACCGGCACGCCGGAGGACCGCATCACGCGCCTCGAGGCCGCCTGCACGACGGCGGCGCAGAGCGAGGTCTATCGCAATGCGGCGCGCACCGGCTCGCAGCCGGCCAACTTCTTCCTCAGCCGCGCCGACTTCGCGCGCCGCCTGCAGACGGATATCGAGCAGAAGGCGCAGGTGCTGCGCGGTGTACGGCTGAACTGACGCGCTCAGCCGCCGCCGCGGACCCGCCGCTGCGCCGCCATCCGGACCGCCGCGTTGGCGGCGCCGGGTGGTCGGCCCAGGCAGACGGTGGCAATCGATCGCATCGGGGCAGGGCGCGTTCCTCAGATGTCGAAGAAGACCGTCTCGCCGTCGCCCTGGAGGCGGATGTCGAAGACGTAGGCGATGTGCCCGTCGCGCGCCTCGGGCCGGGCTATGAGAGTCTTCCGGCGATCGGGCTGCTCAATGACGTTCAGCACGGGGTCGGCGGCGTTGGCCGCTTCCTCGTCGCCGAAATACAGCCGCGTGGCGAGGCCGAGATTGATGCCGCGCGCGACGATCCAGAGGTTGAGGTGGGGCGCCATCGCCCGGTGCCCGGCGCGTCCCGCGACGGGGCCGGGCTTGATCGTCTCGAAGGCCCAGATGCCGGTGGCGAAGTCGGTCCCGGTGCGGCCCCAGCCGCGGAAGGACGGGTCCTCGGCCTTGCGCGCCTGGTGGTCGGCGGGGTGGGCGTAGCGGCCGGCGGCGTTGGCCTGCCACACCTCGACCAGCGCATCGCGCACCAGCGCGCCGGTGCCGTCGAAGATGCGCCCCTCGACGCGGATGCGCGTGCCCTGCGTGGCCGGCGTGACCAGCGTCTCGCCAAGGTTGTTGTCGAAGATGTCGAAGCCGGCCTGCCGGGGGATCAGCCCGATATGCACGTAGGGGCCGGCGGTCTGGGAGGGCGTCTCGGGCAGGTAGCCGAGCGGGTCGCGCGGGATCATGGCGTCAATTCCCCTGCAGGCGGTTTTCGAACAGCGTGGAGCGCTGCCCGCGCAGTACGATGTCCCAGCGATAGGCCAGGGTGTGCAGCGGCACCGAGGCATTGAGGTCGAGCAGCGCGACCAGCCTTTCGCGCGCCGCCGGGTCCGGGACGGTCTGCAGGATGCTGTCGTGGCGGATCAGCGGATCGCCCTCGAAATACATCTGGGTGATGAGGCGCTGCGCGAAGCCCGACCCGAAGACCGAGAAGTGGATATGCCCCGGGCGCCAATCATTGACGCGGTTGCGGTAGGGATAGGGGCCGGGCATCACGGTGCGGAACGCATAGCGGCCCTCGGCATCGGTCAGGCAGCGGCCGCAGCCGCCGAAATTCGGGTCGATCGGTGCGTCGAAATTGTCGTTGCGGTGCCTGTAGCGGCCGGCGGCATTGGCCTGCCAGAATTCCACCAGCACGCCGGGAATGGGGCGCGCGCCGCCATCGAGCACGCGGCCATGGACGATGATCCGCTCGCCGATCGGCGCGCCGCCGTCGCGCGCGTAGTTCAGCACCAGGTCGGCATCGAGCGGGCCGAGCTCGTCCTGGCCAAAAACCGGCCCGGTCACGTCCGACAGCGAATTCTGCAGCGACAGCAGCGGCCGGTGCGGCGCACGGAACACGCTGGTCTTGTAGATCGGCGTCAGCGCCGGCGGATGCGCGGCGGGATCGCGGGCGACGAATTCGGCATCGGCCTGCATGGGTTTTTCCTTCTCAGGCTACGGCCGGCAGGCCGTGGATGGCGCGTGCCTGGCCGGCGGTGGCGACGGGGCGGCAAGGCGCGCGACCAGCACGCCATTGGACGGTGCCAGCGTGACGCGGTCCAGCCGCATGGTGTCCTCCGGGCCAGTGTTGCGGCGGCCACCCTTCGGGTCCGCCCGACGCGCCCCGTCGAACGGGTGGCGCCCGATGCTGGCGGCGGTCCAGGTCGCGCCGGGCACCTCGAACTCCGTGGGCCCGGCCGGATTGCGCGGCCGGCAGCCGGTGATGATGGCACGGCGATGATGCAGGGTTCGCCGGGCATGGTGCGATCCTCGGCGCCGGGGGCGCGGGTCCCGCACGGTCACTGGAGGCGGATGTTCCTGGCGCGGATCATGTCGCGCCACTTCGCGTTCTCGGCGGCGAAGTAGGCGGGCCAGGCGTCCGGCGCGGTGACGGTCGGCACCACGGCGAGGGTGGCCAGGCGCTGGCGCGTCTCCGGCGCCTCGAGCGCCGCGCGGCAGACCTGGTTGGCGCGGGTGACGATCTCGGCCGGCAGGCCGGCCGGGCCCTGCAACGCGATGTGCTCCTCGACCACCACGCCGGGCAGGCCCTGTTCGGCGAAGGTCGGGATCTCGGGCGCGAGCGGGCTGCGTTCGCGCGAGGCGATGCCGAGGGCGCGCAGCGCGCCCGACTGGATGTGCGGCAGGATGCCCGAGGCGGCCTGGAAGACCATCGGCGTCTCGTGGGCGAGAACCGCCTGCACGGCCGGCGCGCCGCCGCGGTAGCCGATGTCCGCGACCGCGATGCGGGCCTCCTGCAGGAACAGCTCGGTCGCGAGGTGCGTCGAGGAGCCGGTGCCGGAATTCGCGTAGGTGAAGCGGGCATCCGGCCGGCGCGCCATCTCGACGTATTCGGCGACGTAGCGCGCGGGGAAGTCCTTGTGGACGACCATGATGATCGGCATCGTCGCGAGCAGGCCGAGGCCCGTGAAGTCACGCTCGTTGTTGTAGGGCAGCGGCAGCAACCAGGGCGCCATGGCGTAGGTGCTGACGGTGCTGACCAGCAAGGTGTAGCCGTCCGGCCGGGCGCGGGCGACGGAGTTGAAGCCGATCGTGCCGTTCGCGCCGGTGCGGTTGTCGACCACGAAGCTGCGGCCGGTGTCCTGGCTGAGGCGTTGGGCCAGGATGCGCGCCACAGCGTCGGTGGACCCGCCCGCCGCCCACGGGACAACCAGGGTGACGGGACGCGCGGGCCAGGCCTCCTGGGCGACGGCCAGCCCGCCGAGGGCGGGCAGGGTGGCGAGCGCGGCGAGGCTTCGGCGGGCGATCATGGCGGTCTTCTCCCTTGTTCGTCATCGGTGCGACGTTGACATGTACGTACCGGATAGTACATACACCGGCAAGCGGAAAATGCAGCCGCTCGGAGGACCGCCGTGACCACCTGGGACAGCAGGCCCGCTTTCCTCGCCGGGCTGATCGGCGCGGGCATCCAGGCCTCCCGCACGCCCGCGCTGCATGAGCGCGAAGGGGCCGAGCAGGGGTTGCGGCTGATCTACCGCCTCATCGACCTCGACACGCTCGGCGTCGGCGCGGAGGCGCTGCCCGAACTGCTGACGGCCGCCGAGCGCATGGGTTTCGCCGGGCTGAACATCACCTATCCCTGCAAGCAGGCGGTGATCCCGCTGCTGCACGAGCTCTCGCCCGATGCGCGCGCGCTGGGCGCGGTGAACACCGTGGTGCTGCGGGACGGCCGGCGGATCGGCCACAACACCGATTGCTCGGGCTTCGCGGAAGGCTTCCGGCGGGGCCTGCCGGGCGTGGCCCGCGCACGCGTGGTGCAACTGGGCGCCGGCGGGGCAGGGGCGGCGGTGGCCCATGCGCTGCTGGCCGAGGGCATCGGCCTGTTGTCGCTCGTCGACCTGGATGCCGCGCGCGTCGCGGCGCTGGCGGCGGACCTGAATGCCCGCTTCGGCGCCGGCCGCGCGGAGGCCTGCGCGGACCTGCCCGCCGCGGTCGCGGCCGCCGACGGCCTGGTGAACTGCACGCCGGTCGGCATGGCGAAGCTGCCGGGGATGCCGTTGCCCGCGGCGTTGCTGCGCCCGGCGCTGTGGGTCGCGGAGATCGTCTACTTTCCGCTCGAGACCGAATTGCTGCGAGCCGCACGCGCGCTGGGCTGCCGCACGCTCGATGGCGGCGGCATGGCGGTGTTCCAGGCGGTGGGCGCCTTTCGGCACATCACCGGCGTGTCTCCCGATGCCGAGCGGATGCTGCGCCACTTCGCCGAGATGTCGGCCGCCTGATCGGCGCGTTCAGCCCGGCGCGACGTAGCGCAGCACCGCCTCGACGATCATGCGGCGATGCGCGGCGACACTTTCCGGCGCCAGCGGGTCGCGCCCGAAGATCGCGGCCAGGGTGTGGCGGTTGGAGACCCGGTAGAAGCAGAACGAGCTGATCAGCATGTGCAGGTCGAGCGCATCGAGGCCGGGACGGAAGGCGCCCTCGTTTTCGCCCCGCGCGACCAGGTCCCGCAGCGTGCCGATCACCGCGGCGTTGCGCTTGATGATCTCGGGCGAGGCGGCGACGTTGCGCGCCTCGTGGATGTTCTCGACGCTGACCAGCCGGACGAATTCGGGATGCGCGGCGTGGTGGTCGAAGGTGGTCTCGACCAGGCGCTGCAACGCCAGCAGCGGTGGCAGGCGGGCCAGCGGCAAGGCCTGCTCGGCATTGCGCATGCCGCCGTACAGTTCCTCGAGCACGGCGGCGTAGAGCCGTTCCTTGCTGCCGAAGTAGTAGTAGATCATGCGCTTGGTGGTGCGTGTGCGCGCGGCGATGTCGTCGACGCGGCCGCCGGAGAAGCCCTTTTCGCTGAACTCGGCGATGGCGGCGTCGATCAGGTCGCGCCGGGTCTGGTCGGGGTCGCGGGTGCGCCGGGGGCGGTCGGTGGTTTCGCGAGGGGGCGCATCGGCCTTATTGAACTCCATGGTACGTACACTACAGCGTGACCGGCTTCGGCGCGACGGGAATCCGCATCGCGGCGGCCCCTGGCCACGGCGTGGCGGCGATGCGAGGCTCCGCCCGCCGCATCGCCGGCCACGGGGGGAAGGGTCCATGGACCGGCTGACGCTTGCCGTCGTCTCGCGCAACTACTTCAACATGCCGGCCTGGCTCGGCCTGCATGGCGGGTTGTTCGCGGCCGAGGGCATCGACCTCGCCATCGATCACATCGAGGGGATCGAGGAGGTCAACGACCGCGTGCGCGACGGCCGCGCGCAGCTTGCCTATGGCGTGACCGAACACGTGATTCTGGATGCGGAAGCGGGCGGCCACCAGGCGATCATCGGCGGCAATGTGAACCGGCTGCCCTTCTCGCTGGTCGCGCGCGCAGGGATCGACGGGATCGCCGGGCTGCGCGGCAAGCGCATCGGCGTCTCCTCGCTGCGGGCTGGGTCGTCCTCGCTGATCATGCGGATGCTGGCCGCGCATGGGCTGCAGTATCCGGGTGACTACGAACTCGTGGCTTGCGGGCCGATCCTGGCGCGCTGGGACCTGCTGCGGTCCGGCGGCATCGATGCCGGCCTGCAGGGCGCGCCGCTGAACCACATGGCGCTGGACCAGGGCTTCGTCTCGCTGGCCGAGCCGCGCGACGACTTCCAGTTCACCAGCCTGGACGTGGACACGCGCTGGGCAGCGGCGAACCGCGACCTGCTGCTGCGTTTCCTGCGCGGCTTCCTGCGCGCGCATGAACGCTTCTACACGGACCGCCACCTGGCCCGGCAGGTCGCGATGGCCGAGAGCGGCGTCGAGGCGCGATATGCCGACAGCGCCTGGGACGAGTACACCCAGGGAGAAATCTTTCCCCGCGACGCCGAGGCGAGCGAAGCCGGCGTGCAGGCGCTGATCGAGACCAGTGCGTTGATCCGCGACCTGCCGACGCGCGCGCGCACCCGGGCGGAGGACTACATCGACCGGAGCTGGCTTGCGGAAGCGCGGGCATCGCTGTGACCGCCATCGACTACGGCGACCGCGCGCGCATCGGCTTCCTGGTGCCCTCGGGCAACCAGGTCTGTGAGGCGGAACTGCATGCGATGATGCCGCCGGGCGTGGTGGCGCTGGTCTCGCGGCTCGAGCTGCGCGGCAGTTCCGAGCCCGAGTTGCTGCGCATGGTCGAGAATCTGGAACCAGCGGTCCGCCTGCTGGCGGATGCACGGCCCGCGCTGGTTGCCTTCCATTGCACCGCGGTCTCGACCTTTGCGCCCGCCATGGCCGAGGGCATTCCGCGACGCATGGCTGACGCGAGCAGCCTGCCGGCGACGGCGACGGCCGAGGGCATCCTCGCGGCCTTCGCGGCGCTCGGCACGCGCCGGGTGCTGCTGGTCACCCCCTATATCGCCGAGGTGCATGAGCGCGAGACCGCGTTCCTCGCCGCGCACGGCATTGCCGTCGTGGGCGGATCGATGCTGGGCCTGAACACCAACGCGGAGATGGCGGTGCTCGCGCCCGAACGCATCCGCGACCAGGTGCGCGCGGCCGCGGCGGCCTCGCCCGGCGCCGAAGCCTGCTTCATCTCCTGCACCGCGATCCGCTCCGCGCCGCTGATAGCGCCGCTGGAGGCGGAGCTCGGCATGCCGGTCGTCACCAGCAACCAGGTCATGGCCTGGCATGCGCTGCGCCGCTGCGGCATCGGCGATGCGGTGCAGGGCTTCGGGCGGCTCATGACGCTGGGCTGACCCGGCTTTGCCCGCGCGCGCCGGGCGCCTATCATCCGCCGCATATTCCCGGCACGAACCGGGCCCATGGAGGAAATGCCGATGACCACCTTGACCCGCCGCGGCCTCGGCGCCGCAAGCCTCGCCATGGCATCGGCACCGGCCGTGCTGCGCGCCCAGGGCCGCACCGTGCTGCGCATCGGCTGGACCAGCGGCGATGGCGCGCAGGACCCCTACGCCGCCGGAGCGCGGCTGTTCAAGCAGGGGCTGGAGCGCCGCGTCGGCGAACGCGTGGACGTGCAGATGTTCCCGAACCGCGCGCTGGGTGACGAGCGGCCGATGCTGGACGGCATGCGGCTCGGCACGGTCGACATGGGCGTCATCACCAATGCGGTGATCGCGCAGGTCGAACCGGCGTTCCAGGTCAACGACATGCCGTTCCTGTTCTCGAGCGAGGCGCAGGCGCATCGCGTGCTCGACGGCCAGGTGGGGGCGGCGCTGCGCACGCGGCTCGAGGCGCGCGGCGTGGTGCCGCTGGGCTACATGGAGGGCGGCTTCCGCCAGATGATCAACAACGTCCGGCCGATCGCGCGGCCGGAGGACCTGCGCGGCATCAAGTTCCGCGTGCTGCAGAGCCCGATCTACATCGAGATGTTCCGCAGCCTGGGCGGCAACGCCGTGCCGATGGCCTGGGGCGAGACCTTCACCGCCGTGCAGCAGGGTGCGATCGACGGGCTCGAGATCCCGCTCGGGATCATCGACCAGAACAAGTACTACGAGGTGACCAAGTACCTCTCGCTGACCGGGCACATCTATTCGATGATCGGTCTGCTGATGGCCAAGCGCACCTTCGACCGGCTGCCCGCCGACCTGAAGGGGCCTGTGGCGGAAGCAGCCGCCGAGGCCACCGCCGCGCAGCGCGCCGCCAATGCGGCGTCGAATGTCGGCTTCCTCGACAGCCTGCGCCGCCACGGCATGACGATCAACGAGGTGGCCGACAAGGCCGCCTTCCGCCGCGGCGTGCTGCCGATGTACGAGGCCTTCCGCGGCCAGATCGGCGCCGACATCGTGCGCGACGCGCTGGCCGCGGTGCAGTGAGGCTGGTCGCCACCGCGACGCGCGTCGTCGCGGTGGCGACGCGCATGTCCGTCGCCCTGTGCGCGGCCGGCATGCTTGCCGCCATCGTCTACCAGGTGGTGATGCGCTACGTGGTCGGCGCGGCATCGTCCTGGAGCGAGGAGGCGGCGGTGCTGCTGTTCTCCTGGAGCGTGCTGGGCGGCTTGGCGCTCGGCGTGCACGAGGGCTTCCATGTCCGCCTGACCCTGCTGCCGGACACGCTGCCGCGCGGCGGGCGCGTGGCCTATGAACGACTGGTAGACGCCGTGACCGCGGCCTTCGGCGTGTTCCTCGCCTGGTCGGGCTGGCGATTCCTGGACATCACCTCGGGCTCTGTCTCGGCGGCGATCGGCTATCCGACCGAGATCCTGAACGCGCTCGCGATCGCCTGCGGCGTGTTGGTCGCGCTGTTCGGGGCCGAGCGCGCACTGCGCCCCGGCGGCGCCGTGGACGCCGCGGCGTGAGCGAGGTCGCCTGGTTCCTCACCGCCGGCTTCGGGCTGATGGTGATGGCGGGCGTGCCCTTCGCGATCGCCATCGCGCTGGCCATCACCGGCGCCCTGATCGCGGCCGACATCGAACCGGCCTTCCTGGCGCAATCCGTCATCAGCGGGTCGCAGCAATTCAGCCTGCTGGCGATCCCGCTGTTCATGCTGGCCGGGGAACTCATGTCCGCGGGCGGGCTGTCGCAGCGCCTGGTGGACGTGGCCGGCACGCTGGTGCGTCATCGCCGCGGCGGGCTGGCGATGGTCACGGTGCTGGCGGCGTTGGTGTTTTCCGCCATTTCCGGCTCGGCACCCGCCACGACGGCGGCAATCGGCGCCATCATGATCCCCGCCATGGCGGCAGCCGGCTACGATCGCGCCTTCGCGGCCTCGATCGCCGTCAGTGCCGGCGTGCTGGGCCCGCTGATCCCGCCCTCCATTGCCTTCGTCATCTGGGGGATCGTGGCGGAGCAGTCGATCGGGCGGCTGTTCCTTTCGGGAATCGTGCCGGCGATTGTGTTGGCGCTGGGGCTGCTGGTGATCTGCTGGGTCCATGCGTGGCGCCACGATGTGCCGCGCCTGCCGCGTGCCACGCTGCGCGAGGCCGGCACCGCCTTCGCGCGAGGCCGCTGGGCGCTCGCCTCGCCGCTGGTCGTGTTGGGCGGCATCTATGGCGGTGTCTTCACGCCGACCGAGGCGGCCGCCGTCTCCTGCGTCTATGCGCTGCTGGTCGGGCTGTTCGTCGAACGGCAACTGACGCTGCGCGCGCTGCCTGGCATCTTCGCCAGTGCGATGCGCACCAGCGCCATCGTGTGCGCCATCATCGCGGTGTCCGCCGGCTTCGGCATCCTGGTGGCGCAGGAACAGATCGCCACGCGCTTCGCTGCCTGGATGGCGGCGACGATCAGCGAGAAGTGGATGGCGCTGGCCGCGCTCAACATCGCCTTCTTCCTGCTGGCTGCGGTGATGGACGAAATCGCCATCATGGTGATTCTCGGGCCCATGCTCATCGCGATCGGGAACCGCTTCGGCGTGGACCCGATCCATTTCGGCGCGATCATCGTGACCAATGTCTCGATCGGCATGGCGGCGCCGCCGATCGGCTATTGCCTGTTCATCGGCATGGCGATCAGCGGGCTGACGCTGGCACAGATCTCGCGCGCCATCTGGCCGCAGATCCTGTGGATGCTGGTGGTGCTTTTCCTCACCACCTACATCCCCGGCTTCGCGTTGATGTTCCAGCCCGCCGCGCGCTGATCAGAAGCCGTAGAGCCGCGCGGGGTTGTCGACCAGCACGCGCTTGCGTTCGGCAGCACCCGGCACCCATTCGCCCAGCAGGTCGAACAGCGCGCCGTCCTCGGGCATCCAGGACGACAACGAGGGGTGTGGCCAGTCCGTGCCCCACAGGCAGCCATCCGGCGCCGCATCCAGCAACGCGCGCGCAAACGGCCCGACATCCGCGAAGGGCGGCCCGGCGCTGCTGATGCGGTAGGCGCACAGCTTCACAAAGGACCGCCCGGCGCCGAGCAGCCGCAGCAGCGCCTGGAAGCCCGCGCCGTTCACGCCATCGGCGGTGCGCACGCCGCCCATGTGGTCGATCACCACAGGGACCGGCAGGGCCGCCAGGCGTGGTGCAAGGTCCGGCAGCTGGTGCCCCTCCGCATAGACCTGCAAATGCCAGCCCAGCGGCGCGATGCGGCGCGCCAGCGTATCCAGTTGGTCAAGCGGCGTGCCATTGCCGCTCACGGCATTGAAGCGAACGCCGCGCACCCCGCGCGCATGCATCGCACGCAGCGCCGCCTCGTCGAAGCTGTCATCGACCACGGCGACCACGCGCGCGCGGTCCAGCCCGAAGCGTTCGGCCGCATCCAGCGAGCATTCGTTGTCGGTGCCGTAGACCGAAGGCTGCACGATCACCATGCGCCCGATGCCCAGCGCCTCGGCCATGCGCAGATAGGTCGGGATCAGCGCCGGCGCCGGGTCGTAGTGCCGTCCGGCATCCAGCGGGAACCGATCATACGGTCCGAAGATATGGAAGTGGCAGTCGCAGGACAGCGCCGGCCCCGTCCAGGACGGGTTCGGCACGGCATCGAGCGGCGGCAGGCAGGGATGCATCACGCGAGTTCCCCCCGCACGATCGCGGCGCCCTCGACCATCGCGCGCATCTTGCCGTCGGCGACCTCGCGCGGCAGGTACTTCATGCCGCAATCGGGCGCCACGATCACCCGCGCCGGGTCGATGTTCGGCAGCGCGCGACGGATTCGCGCGGCGACCGTCTCCGCGCTCTCGATGCGGCTGTCCGCCAGGTCGATGACGCCGAGGATGATGGTCTGGTCCGGCAACTGCTTGAGCACGGTGGTGTCCAGGTTCGACTGCGCCGTCTCGATCGAGATCTGCCGCACCTTGCAGCGGCACAGCTCGGGCAGAAAGGAATAGCCGTTCGGCCGTTCATGGATGATGGCGGCGTAGCCGAAGCAGATATGCAGCGCCGTGGTGCCGGTGATGCCCTCCAGCGCGCGGTTCACCGCATCCAGGCCGAAGGCGCGCGCCTTGTCCGGGC